>FLOH01000639.1_pt1 | contig 68202 bp, 70 predicted proteins | sample 756751 | NCBI WGS metagenome assembly FLOH01 (sample SAMEA4026879, study PRJEB14308) | marine metagenome | biome: coastal water; material: water | depth 74 m
AGTCGGCGAGAACCTTGCGGTTGACCTCGATGCCGGCCGCGTCGAGTCCGGCGATGAAGCGGCTGTAGCTCATGTCGTTCAGGCGGCATCCGGCGTTGATGCGCTGAATCCAGAGCCGCCGAAACTCGCCCTTCTTCGCACGCCTGTCGCGGAATGCGTACTGCCCACTGTGAAGCAGTTGTTCGTTGGCGGCCCTGAACGAACGGCTCTTGTTGCCGTAGTAGCCCTTGGCCTGCTTGAGTACTTTCTTGTGGCGCTTCTTGGCAGCCACACCGCGCTTGACGCGTGCCATCTTGTTGTCTCCTTGTGTCGGTCAGTCGATGCTGATCAGTGTGTGGATCAGCGCTCGGCGAGGAGGCGCTTGATCTTCTTGGCGTCGGCGGGGTGAACGGCGACGTCGCCCTCGAGGCGACGCGTGCGGGTCGAGGCCTTCTTCTCGAACAGGTGCTGGCGCATTGCTTGCTCCCGCCGGAGCTTTCCCGTTCCGGTTTTTCTGAATCGCTTGGCAGCGGTTTTCGATGTCTTCATCTTCGGCATCATTCGTCTCCTGATACTTCGAGGGGGGCCTATTCGGCTTCCGCCTTCGTGGTCGCTGCAGGCTCTTCGGCGAGTCTTTCAGTGTCATCGGACACTGTCGGCTCATCGATCTGAGTCGCGGGTTCCTCGGGTGTTACTTCTGCGGACTGTTGCGCTTCAGTTTCTGTTGGTTGTTCAGCTTGCGCTTCAGTTTCTGGTGATTGTTCAGTGCCGACAGGTTGATCAGCGTCTGCTTGTACGGCCCGAGCCGCTTCGTATGCGGCCTTCTTTTGAGCCTCTTCTGCCGCCTTTTTGAGCGCCTCTTGAGCCTTCTTGTCGGGTGACAGCACAAGTGTCATGCTGCGACCCTCCATACGGGCCTGGCTCTCGACCTTGGCGATCGGACCAACGGTCTTGATCACGTCGTCGAGGATCTTGCGACCCAACTCAGGATGGGCCATCTCTCGACCCCGGAACTGCAGGGTGACCTTCACCTTGTGGCCCTCCTCGATGAACTCGGTGAGGTGCCGCATCTTGGTGTCGAAATCACCCTTGCCGATCTTCGGCCGAAACTTGACTTCCTTGATCGTGACGTGGACGGTCTTGCGCCGCGCTTCCTTGGCTTTCTGCGCTTCTTCGTACCGGAACTTTCCGTAATCCATGATCCGACACACCGGAGGGTTTGCCATCGGCGCAACCTCGACAAGGTCGAGGTCGAGCCCACGGGCCATCCGGAGCGCTTCGGGAACTGCTTTGATCCCGAGCTGATTGCCGTCGGGACCGATCAAACGGACCTCGCGGGCCCTGATGCGGTCGTTGACGCGGTGTTGGTCGCTCTTCGGCGGTGCTATGACTGATCACTTCCGTGCAATGGGTTGGCCTCCCAGGTTGGTGTTACGTGTCTGCTCGACGCGAAGTCAATGCGGAGCAGCGCGACCAAATTCGTTCGTACACGAACGACCCTGGAGCCGTGATCATCATCGACCTGGACGCACTCAGATCGTGTTGTGCACAATCTGGTGGCCGGGTGGGAGCCGATGGTGCAGGCCCCACTTCGTCTCGATTTTCAGCCGGTCGCCGAGGCAACCGACGTGGCTAGGCTAGCGGCCGTGAGTGACGAAACCGACGTGACAAGCATTGACGAAGAGTACGAAACCGCCGACCAAGCCGCCGAGATCGAAGCGGCGATGAACCAAGCGCGGGCGCGCCTGGCCGATGTTCCGGCCGAGGTCGTGGTGACGAACCACGTGATGGGCCTCTACGAGCTGGCGGCGATCCATCTCTCGGCGCCGACCCCCGACCTCGTGTCGGCATCGTTGGCGATTGACTCGATGGCTATCCTCATCGAGGGTCTCGGCGATCGGCTTGGCGCTGACGCCGACACCATGACAGAGGCCCTGGTCAACATCCGCATGGCCTTCGTCGCTGTCAAAGGCCAAACAGGTCGGCCCTCGCCTTCCGACGACTGAGGTCCGACGACTGAGGTCCGACACAGGTCAGAACCCGCTGAACCGTCCATACGGAGCCGATTTCACGTTGCCGTTGCGGATGATCACATCTTCTTCGAGCAGCAGTTTCGTCTGTTCGCCTTCGTGGCCTGGCACCAGACGCCCAGCGGCGTTGACGACCCGCCACCATGGCACCTCGATCTCGGTGGCCTGAAGGATGCGTCCGACCAGGCGCGAGTGCTTGGGATAGCCCGCCATGTCGGCGATGTCGCCGTAGGTGGTCACCTCGCCGGGTTGGAGCGCGATCAGGACGTCGACGATGCGACGTTCCCTGTCGTCCATTTCAGACCTTGCGAACCTTGCTGGCCTGGAAGTGACCGAACTTGGCCATGGGTTGAAATCGAACTGCCTGGCCGACGTCAACCATGCGGGTGCCGTCAACGATCTCTATCACGTGAAAAACATAGGCGGTGCCATTCTCGGCGGCGATGGCGCCAAGCCCCTTGGCACCATCGAATTCGGTGACACACCCAGAGATCACGAGCCGACCAAGGTGCCAGCGACGAGCGAAACGCCGACGGCGGGACGCACGGAGGGATCGGCCGAAGGCGACAAGGGCCGTGTCCCGACCATATTCGTCAGTGCACGATCTTTAGGATCGGGATCTCTAGCAGATCGGTCGCGCCGGCATCTCGCAGCGACGGAATCAGACGATTTATGCCGTCCTTCTCGACGACGGTTTCGATTGCATAGTCACCGTTGGCAAGTTGGTTGACGGTCGGAGATTTTGCGGCCGGCAGTTCTGCCAGAACAGCATCGCGGCACTCGGCTACCACGTTTAGCTTCAACAACACCTTGCCGCGCGCCTCAAGGGCACCATAGAGCAGGGTCATCAACTGATCCATCGCGTGGCGCTTGGCAGGATCGGCAAAACTGATCGGGTTTACGACGACTTCGGTGTAGCTGGTGAGGATCGTGTCGATCACACGCAGGCCGGCGGCGCGCAGGGCGCGCCCGGTTTCGGTGATATCGACCACACAGTCAACGATGTCGGGGATCTTGGCCTCGCTGGCACCGTACGACAGGCGCACATCGGCGTTGACACCCTTGGCGGCGAAGTAGCGCTTGGTCATCTCCGGGTACTCAGATGCGACGCGCACTCCGTCAGGTAGATCCTCCACGCGCTGCACGGACGAGTCACCAGCGACGGCAACGACGACCTTGACCGGGTTGGACGTAGCCTTCGAATATCGCAGTTCGCCCAGGCTTTCAACCTGAGCTCCGGTTTCTTCGACCCAGTCGCGACCGGTGATGCCCATGTCGAACAGGCCTTCTGCCACATAGCCGGCGATCTCCTGCGGGCGCAGAATCCGAACCTCGTCGACACGCGGATCGTCAATCGACGCCTTGTAGTCGACATCCGAAGACCGCACGACAGTCAAGTCGGCGGCCTCGAACAGCTCGAATGTCGCCCGTTCGAGCGACCCCTTCGGAAGTACGAGACGCAACACGATCGCCAACGCTACCGACCGATCGAGCGACGAGAGCAGACGTTTGGTTCGCGGATTGTCAACCTGGGCTCAAGGAGCGCTCCTGAACGGGCGATAACACAGCCAGTGGACCTGCTCCCGAACTCCATGTCGTTCCGATTCGTCATGACCATCAATGTCGAATCAGAGGACGAGATCCCCGACCAGTACTCCGGCCGCGTCCGCAAATTCGACAATGGCGCATTGGAATTTGTCGCCTGGCTGAACCGAGGCGAGCTCGAGGACCCAGGATCCGGAATCCCGGCCTATTCGCGCTATCGGCCAAGTGGCGCCGTGAAGCAGATCCGGCACTACCGACTTGGACGCCTGCACGACCCCTCCCGCGGCGTCCCGGCCGTTCAAGGCTTCTTCGCAAATGGCACCCGGCGCTACGAGGAGCATTTCCGCTACGGCCGTCGGCACGATTACGAGGGCAAGGCCGCCATCACCAAGTGGCACCGTGTCGGCACACTGCGCGCCGAACTGCATTACTACGAGGGCCTCAGAATTGAAGTCATCGTCCCCGCAGTCGCTGTGTGAGGCTGGTCGCGGGCCACCCCCTCAATGATCGGTGGGGTCGTTGTGAAGCAGTCTCAAAGCGTGTGGGAGCACGTCGATGATGGCGTCGATCTGTTCGATCGTGCCCTTCGGCGAGCCCGGAGTGTTGCAGATGATCGTGTTGCCACGGATTCCGGCGACCCCACGTGAGAGTCGACCAAAGGGGCTGATCAGACGCATCGCCTCCGCCAGCCCGGGCGCCTCGCGTTCGATCACGGCCCGCGTGCCCTCAGGCGTCTGATCGCGAAGGGCGAAGCCGGTTCCACCGGTGGTGGCGATCAGACCGTCGAATCCTTCGCTCATCTCGATCAGCGTCGCAGCCACCTCGTCGGCCCCGTCTTGTGTGACCCGATGGTCGACGACCTCAAAACCGTTGGCCGCCAGATGGGCCACCAATCCCCTACCGCCCGTGTCGTCACGGGCGCCGTGAAACACCCCGTCGCTGACGGTCAGCACCTTGGCACACAGCGGGGCATCATTGTGATCAGCCTGACCGGCAGCGCTCATGTCGAACGACGGTACCGAATCAGCACCATGCCGTCGGTGTCGGCCTCATGCGGCAGAACACGCCAGCCGTGGCCGTACGGAGTCCAGACACCGAGCTCCGGTTGGCGGCCGTCGATCTCTAAACCGTCGGGCACGGGATGGTCGATCGACTCGGCAGCCGTGATCGTGCACACCGAATACACCAGTCGACCGCCGGGGCGCACGAGCGGCGCCGATGCCTCGAGGATGCGACGCTGGAGCTCGGCGAGTTCTATGACGTCGCTTGGCTGGATTCGCCAGCGGGCATCGGCGCGGCGGCGCAACGAACCGAGTCCACTGCACGGCGCGTCGATCAGGACGGCGTCGAACGAGGCTGGCTCGAACGGGGGCGCTGTGGCGTCAGCTATCACGACTTCGATGTCGAGCCCCAGGCGTTGGGCGTTTTCGGTGATCAAGCTGACCCGATTCGGCCGCTTGTCGGCAGCGGTGACGATCGCACCTGCCGATGCCATCGCTGTTGCCTTGCCACCCGGTGCAGCGCAGGTGTCGAGCACCCGCTCACCTGGCTGGCACTCGACCGCGGCCGCCACCCACTGCGACGACTCGTCCTGCACGTACCCGTCCTCGCGGGTCGTAACACTGGCCGCGGTGTTCATGGTGCGCAGTGCCCGGCTGGCCAGCTCGTCACCCAGGTCGTTGACGAACAGTTCACCGATCCAGTCGGGATAGCTGAGCCGGGCGAACTCCGACGGCCACACCATGTCGGTCACCGAGACCCGTCGCAGCACAGCGTTTACGAACCCGCGTACCCGCTTGGGGGCGAGCGCCACGGTCTCGCCGACAGCAGCATGGGGCGGCACGCCGGCAAACTCGAGCTGATAGGCCCCGAGCCGCAACAGGGTGCGGGTTGCCGGGTCGGGAGGCTTCGTGATGAAGCGATCGATCAGGGCGTCACAGGCCCGCCGCATTCGGGTGGTGCCGTACACGAGTTCAGTGGCAAAGCGGCGATCCATATCACCGAGCTGCGACCTTTCGAGCATCGCCCCCAGCACGAGGTTGGCGTAGGCGCCATCGGCGTCGATTCGCTTCAGCGCGTCATAGGCGACCGAGCGGGCAGTGGCCGTCATTCGAAGTGCTCCTCATCGGACGGGTGGGCACCGTTGCGCCAGGCATCGTGGGCCATGCGCGGTTTGCCTTCCGGCTGCACCACGGTGGGCACGATCTGGCCGCCGATCAGGTCGGCGGCGTGGATCTTGAAGCGGACGCCGCGAAACGTCGTCCACGCTCCGCCGAGCCGAATCAGACGGTGGATCTGGATGGCCGGCCGTGACCAGTCGATCCGCAGCTCGGACGGGTCGATTTTGGCGGCGTAGGTAGGAGTGCCGACCTGTTCGTCAGGCACACCGAGCCCCTGTTCCAACGTGTCGATCAAGAGTCGTGTGCCGACGTCGACGAGTTCGGCCCTCAAGTCGGTAGCGGTCGTCGTGTCGCTGATCGGCACCTCGACCTTGGTGTACACGCCGCCGGTGTCAAGTCCCTCTTCAACAGCCATGACGCACACGCCGGTCACCTTGTCGCCCTCCAGGATCGCCCGCTCGACTGGTGCGGCGCCACGCCATCGCGGCAACAGCGAGAAATGCAGGTTGACCATCGGCACCACAGCCAACGCATGGGGCTTGATGATCTTGCCGAACGCCACCACCACACCGAGCTCGGCGCCGGTATCGAGCACATCGTCGACGTCGTGCGACACCGGCAGACCGAGCCGAAGCGCTGCGGCCTTGACTGGGCTCGGTGATGTGTCACTCCCCCGGCCACGTCTTTTGTCGACTCCCGTGATTACGAGGGCAAGCTCGTGACCTGCTTCGACCAGCGACTCGAGCGGCGGCACCGCCATTGCCGGCGTTCCGAGATAGACGAGCCTCACGTCAAACGCAGGCGGCGCAGGCGAGACTCGGATTGCGCTGGAGCCTTGGCACCCGCCTCACGCTCGAGCCGACGGAACTCGGCCATTGCCTGCTTGCGCTGCTCGGGCTGCATGCGATCGAACATCAACACACCGTGCAGGTGATCGAGCTCGTGTTGGTACATGCGAGCCTCGAGCTCGTCGGCCTCACGTTCGATGATCTCACCGTTGATATCGACGCCGCGCATCAGCACGGTCTTGGGACGCAACATCTCGACATACAGACCGGGAATCGAGAGGCACCCCTCGTCGTAGACCCACTCACCATCGGACTCGATGATCTCCGGGTTGAAGATCACCTCTTGTTGCTCATCGAGATCCCACACGAAGATCTGTTTCTGCACACCGATCTGGGGCGCTGCCAGAGCGATACCGAGCCCGTTCTGGCGGAGCGTCGTGAACATGTCGTTGACGAGCCGCACCAGCTTGCCGTCGACATCGGTAATCGGGGAAGCCTTCGATTTCAACACCGGATCGCCGTAGGTGCGGATCGAGTAGGCCATGACGTGCCAGGCTATCTGCGGTGCCGCAATACTTCGACGAACAACCAAAGGTGGTCAGCGACCCACAGATCGTCGATGTCGCGTTGAGCGACGTGGCATTCACGATGCTCACCGATCGTGGCGTCTTCTCGCACGGCCACGTCGACATCGGCACTTCACTGCTGCTTCGCGAGGCGCCCTCACCGTCACTGACTGGTCACGTGCTCGACCTCGGATGCGGATCGGGCGCGATCGCTCTGACACTTGCGCTGCGCTCTCCGAATGCAACCGTCTGGGCGATCGACGTCAACGAGCGTGCCCGCCAGCTCACGACAACCAACGCCGAGCGCAACAAGGTCGGCAACATGCAGGTGGCCTCGCCCGACGATGTGCCCGACGATGTGCGGTTCTCGACGATCTGGTCGAACCCTCCGATCCGAATCGGCAAGGAGTCGCTGCATCAGCTGTTGCTGCGCTGGCTGCCACGGTTGACCGACGACGGACAGGCGATCCTGGTCGTTCAGAAGCACCTCGGTGCCGACTCGCTGCAGCACTGGTTGGCCGACCAGGACTTTGTGACTGAGCGGATCGTGAGTCGCTCCGGCTTCCGTCTGCTGCGCGTAGCGCCACACCGCTGATATGGCTGGAGGTCGACTCGACTCCTACCGCTGCGGGTCGACGGCGATCCGCAGCCGGGCACCCGGCGGTCGCACCCCGGCATTGAGTGCACGACCGAGCTCGATCCAGTCACCAGCTCGAGCGACATACTCGCCGTCAGCTCCCACGATGACCAGGCCATCGACCTGCGGCACCGTGGTGATGAACTCGTCGCTGCCGACACCAGAAACCTCGGCATAGGCCCCGAACGGCGGCAAACCCAGCATCTGGCGGCGCTGCCGCTCACCTTCGATCATCCGACCGGGATCGGCGAGCAATGCTGCCTGAATCACCTCGTGGTCAGGAACGAAGGTTTGCACCAAGACCCGCCCGCCCCCAGATCTCGGACCAACCAAGCGGGCCGCCCTCACCAGTAACGCCATCGCTTGCTCGCCGGCGCGATAGCGCGGCGCCAACACCTCTCGGTCAAAGTCGAGGAACGCCACGGTGTCGGCATGCTCGACACGGTGGAGCGCAGCCTCGGTGCCGACATAGACGCCGGAGGCCGGCGGCCGTTCGGGCCCCGAACCCGTTACCAGCACCGCAGGGCGGTTGGCTGCCGCCTCCAGTTCCTCCCGGAGACGGGTCACACCAGGACGGAGGTTGGCAAACCGCCCTGCGCCACAGCGCAGGCAAACCTGGGGCCGAACCATGTCGCAGCGAAGACAGACGAGTTGTCCGGCATCGTCGAGCACGACGGCCGCGTCGCAGCGCTCGCACCGCGTCAGCTCACGGCACTGCCGACACGCCAGCAGCCGAGCTCGTCCTGTGGTATTGCTGATACACAGCACGGTGCGTTTCGGATCGCGCAGATGGCGGATCAGCTCGGAGGTGACGAGCGAGCGCTTCCACGGTTCGTCGGCGGAGCGATCGATCACCTCGACGATCGGCCAACCGGCGTGCTCGCGGTCATGTGGTGGACGAGTCAGCGGACCCCACTCGACCGCCGTCAGAGTCGGGGCAGGAGAGATCAGCAATAGGGGCACGCTGGAGCGACGGCATCGTTCGATCATCACGTCCCTGGCGTGCCAGGTCGGAGAACCCTCCTCTTGGAGCGCCTCGTCGTGTTCGTCGATAACGACCGCCGCCGCAAGCTCGGGACAAGGCGCCCACGCCGCAGCCCTGGCACCGATCACAATGTCGACACCACCGGCGGCAGCAGCCCAGTCGTTCGGTATCAGAGCGACCGACAAACCACTCCGGCGAAGACGTGCCGCCAGCAGCATCGCCTGGTCGACCGCCGGCACTATCGCTAGCGTCGGTCCGAGTGACACAGCACTCAAAAGGGCCGGCATCGGGTCGCTGGTGGGCGGCAAGCGCAGCACTCCCCCACCATCTCCCAAGATCGCTGTCGATGCAGGCGAGCGAGGCTCGACCGTGGTGTTCGTGCGGCGAACTGCCGGTAGGCCGCCAACCGCACGATGCGGAGATGCAGCAACCAGAAAGTGGCGCCGTCGAGCGGCCCACCTGACCGCTGCCCACTCGGCGAGATCGATCAAATCCGGCCCTGGACCGTGCCCTGTGACCCGGGTGATCGGCTTGAGTTCGGCTTCATCCAGGGCATCGGCCGGATCGAGAGCCACGACCCAGCCGCCGATACGGCGACCGTGCAACTCGACACGCACGATCGAACCCAGTTGGGTCGTGCCCCGCAGCGATTCTGGGACTAGATAGTCGAACCGCTTGTCGAGGCCCGTGACATTTGGCAATACCCGAGCGACCGTCATGACGACATCACAACCAGGGCATCAGATCGGGGAACCAGACCCGGGCATAGGAGCCGGGCTCAGAGCCCGACGGCTGCCTTGAAGTCGTCGAGACGGTCGACGTTCTCCCAGGTGAACCCAGAGCGACCAAAGTGGCCATAGGCGGCCGCACGTTTGTAGCCCGGCTTCTTCAGGTCGAGGTCACGCACGATCGCGCCGGGGCGCAGATCGAACACATCGAGTACTGCCTTCTCGATCATGGCCTCGTCGACGTGGTTGGTACCAAATGTGTCGACCAGCACGCTCATCGGATGCGCCATCCCGATCGCGTAGGCAACCTGCAACTCACACCGGTCGGCAGCACCACTGGCGACGACGTGCTTGGCGACCCATCGAGTCGCGTAGGCGGCCGAGCGATCGACCTTGGACGGGTCCTTGCCCGAGAATGCGCCGCCGCCATGGCGACCCATCCCGCCATAGGTGTCGACGATGATCTTGCGGCCGGTGAGGCCACAGTCACCGACTGGTCCGCCGATGACGAAGTTGCCAGTGGGATTGACCCAGACGTCATAGTCATCATCGGCGAACTGCTCTGGGATAACCGGACGGATAACCTGTTCGATCAGGTCGGGGCGGATCACGCTGTCGCGATCGACGCCTTCTTGGTGCTGCGTTGAAATCAGAACGCTCTTGAGGGCGACCGGACGCCCGTCTTCGTACTCGTAGGTGACCTGAGTCTTGCCGTCGGGCCGCAGATACGGCACCTGGCCGGACTTGCGCACCTCTGCCAGGCGCTCGGCCAGCCGGTGCGCCGTCCAGATTGGGATCGGCATCAAATCGGGCGTCTCGTCGCAGGCGTAACCGAACATCATGCCCTGATCGCCAGCCCCCTGGGCATTGATGAGATCCTCGCCGGCCTTGCCGTGGCGAAGCTCTTCCGAGGCGTTGACGCCCATCGCGATATCGGAGCTTTGCTCGTCGATCGAAACGATCACACCGCACGTGTTGCCGTCGAATCCGAACAGCGCATTGTCGTAGCCGATCTCGTTGATCGTCTCGCGAGCGATCTTCGGTATCTCGACATAGGCCGACGTGGTGATCTCACCGGCGATGACACACAACCCGGTCGTGACCAGCGTTTCGCAGGCGACGCGGCCGTCCGGGTCCTCGGTAAGGATCGCATCGAGAATTGCGTCGCTGATCTGATCGGCCATCTTGTCAGGGTGACCTTCGGTCACGCTCTCGGAACTGAAGGTCCTACGAGCCACGGTGTCTCCTTCTTAAGGGTTCTGCACTTCTTGTCCGCGGGCGGTGTCGGAAGCGCTGTTGACGAATGTTGAAGCGGGTCAGGATCGGTGCGTGCCGTTGCGGATCGAGACGATCCGGTCGAACACAGCTGCTGCGATCGTACGTTTGTTGGCGAGTGGCACCACAAATGGAGCCGCTCCCGGAGCGAACAGAGTGACCGCGTTGGTGTCGTGCTGGAAACCGGTTTGGGAGGCACCGACATCGTTGGCAACGATCAGATCGAGCCGCTTTGCCTCAAGCTTGTGTTGGGCGTTGGCCTCGAGGTCGTCGGTTTCGGCCGCAAACCCGACCAGGGTCTGACCAGCCGGCTTGCGACTGCCGAGCCCGGCCAATATGTCGGGGGTCGGCTCAAGAATGATCTGCGGCACACCGTCACGCTTTTTGAGTTTGTGATCGGCTGCAGCCACCGGACGGAAATCGGCAACGGCGGCGGCCATCACGATCACGTCGCTAGCGGCTGCGACACCCTCGATCACAGCCTGCATCTGGGCTGCGGTTTCGACCCGCTCGACAACAACCCCTACCGGCGCCGGAAGGTCGACGGTCGACACCAACGTGACGGACGCCCCGCGGGCGGCAGCCTCGGCCGCCAATGCGTAGCCCTGCTTGCCGGAACTGCGATTGGCAATGACGCGCACAGCATCGATCGGCTCTCGTGTGCCACCGGCACTGATGACGACCCGCATCCCATCCATATCACCGGCCGACAGCAGGCGCTCGACAGCGGCAACGATCGACTCGGGTGACGCCAGCCGTCCGGCACCGCTGCCGCCACCAGCGAGGCGACCGCTTTCAGGACCGACGATGTGTACGCCGCGTTGGCGCAGCGTGGCGATGTTGTCGGCGACCGATGGGTGTTCCCACATCTCGGTGTGCATCGCTGGGCAGATAATCACCGGCGCTCGCGTGGCCAGCAGCACATTCGTGAGCAGATCGGTCGACAGACCAATCCGGTAGGCGGCGATCAACCGCGCTGTCGCAGGAGCGACGAGGATCAGGTCGGCTGCTTGGCCGAGATCGGTGTGCGGAATCGGGGTATCAGGATCGTCCCAGAGACGCGTCTTGACCGGCTCACTGGCCAGCGCTGACAACGTGGTGGCACCGATGAACCGCCCGGCGCTCTCGGTCATTACCGGCACAACGTGAGCACCGGCATCGACCAGGCGCCTACTGATTTCGACCGCCTTGTAGGCAGCGATTCCCCCGGTGACACCGAGAACGATCCGCTTGCCGGCGAGCATCAACTGACCGTCAGTCGGCTGAAGCGTCGGCGTCGCCTGATGGCAGACCAAGTTCGTCGCCCGCCTGCTCGACGGGCAGCGCGGTCGCCACAATCTTGTCGACCGAGATTTCCTCGAAAGCAATGCTGAGTGGCTTGCGGGCCGTCGACGACACCTGAGGCGGGATCATGTGTCCGAGACCGTCACCGAGCTGATTGAAGTACGAGTTGATGTTGCGCGCCCGGCGGGCTGCCAGGGTAACCAGGCTGAACTTGGAGTCGACACGATCGAGAAGTCCTTCGATCGCCGGCGTCATCATGGTGTCGTGGGTCTTGGCCATGGGGCAAGCTCTCTCTCTGGTCGACGGTTTACAGCCCGGATAGCTTAGCGCCAAGACATGGGTGCCAGGTCGCTCAACGAGCACGTTCGCGATTGACGATGTTGATCATCTCGTCGACGGTGCGCTCCAACTCGTCGTTGACAACGAGATAGTCGGCCAGTTCACGGCCGATCGGCTCTTCCTTTTCGGCCTTGCGTAACCTGGCGAAAACCTTGTCGTCGGGGTCGCCGCGGCCGCGCAGCCGGCGCTCTTGTTCCGCCCGTGACGGTGGCAGAACAAAGATCAGGATCGCCTGCGGATACTGCTGCTTGACCTGTTGCGCCCCGTCGAGCTCGATCTCGAGCACGATGTCCGGCGCACCTGGATCATTGCGCTCGTCAGGGCGCGGTGTGCCGTAGTAGTTGCCGAGGAACTCTGTCCATTCGAGGAACCCGCCCCGACTGATATGCGACTCGAAGTCTCCAGCCGACACGAAGACGTATGCATTCTCAGCCTCGCCGTCGCGGCGTTCTCGCGTCGTCCACGACCGGCTCAGCCATAGATTTGGATCGCGCTGCACCAGGGCATCGACGATCGTGCCCTTGCCTACGCCTCCGGGACCGGAGACGACGATGATCAGACGTTCGTCAGCCAAGTTGGTCGAGTAGGGCCGCACGTTGCTGCGCCCCCAACCCCTGAACGCGACGGTTATCAGCGATGCCGATGTCTTCCATCACGCGCCGAGCCTTCACCTTGCCGACACCCGGCAAGGATTCAAGCATCGAGACCACCTTCAGCTTGGCTACGTTGCGGTCGTCGGAGTCGAGCGCTTCGGACAGGCTCATCGAACCCATCTTCAGGCGGGCTTTGATGTCTGCCCGCGCTGCGCGCGCCTCGCCGGCCTTCACAAGAGCCGCAGCTCGTTGCTCAGGAGTCAACTGAGGAGGTGTTGCCATCTGATCAAGTTACCGCGCTCAGATCGACCAAACGGGGAATCTCTCGATCGCGGGCAAACTTGACCAACTCATCGCTGACCCGGACGCACGCCCGAGGATCGGCGAAACTTGCCGTTCCGACCTGCACAGCCTGGGCGCCGGACAGCATCAACTCGGCCGCTTCCCATCCTGTACTGACTCCCCCGACACCGATGATCGGCAAATCGGCGAGCGCCTGGCGCACGTCGTAGACCGCCCTGACCGCAACAGGGTGGATGGCCCGCCCCGACAACCCGCCGCCGCCGTTGCCAAGCGCCGGGCGCAACGTGTCGGGGTCGATCACCATTCCGAGCAGGGTGTTGATCAAGGTGACCGCCTCGGCGCCGGCGCCATGCACGGCCTCAGCGACCTCGACAATGCGATCGGTATTGGGGCTGAGTTTCGCCCAACGTGGCCGCCCACACCCCACGGTTGCCTCGATCACCTCGGCCGACAGAGCCGCATCGTGGGCAAAAATGCTTCCGCGACCCTCGAGGTTGGGGCACGACAGATTGACCTCGACTGCAACCACCTGGTCGGGTGCATCTGCAAGCATCTCGGCCGCCCTCCGGTAGTCGTCGACCGAGCGTCCCCAGATGCTGCACACCACGGTCGCCCCGGTTTCGAGCAATGATGGCAGCTCGTGAGCAAGCCAGCGTTCGATGCCTGGCCCCTGCAATCCGACGGCGTTGATCATGCCCATCGGGGTCGGGTGCAAACGAGGAGCGGGGTTTCCGGCCCATTCGAAGGCGGCGATCGACTTGGTAACGACAGCTCCGATCGACGAAAGATCAAAGAACGGAGCGAGTTCGCCGCCGTACCCCGCTGTGCCGGATGCAGTCATCACGGGGTTGCGTAGCTCGATCGAACCAACGCTGACCCGTGTGTCGATCATCATCGTGAGTGGTATTCCTGGAGGCTTTTGACCGGCAGCTGTCCGGGTGATTCACCCAAGCCCTGTGCAGCGGCTAGCGCGGCGCTGACCGTTGTGACACAACTGACGTGGTGCATGCTGGCCGACTTACGGATGTGCTCGCCGTCGCTGCGTCCGACCGAACCGCGTGGGGTGTTCACGACGAACACGATCGTGCCGTCAGCGATCAGGTCCACGGCGGTCGGCCCGTCACCCCCGTCTTGCACCTTGCCGAGCACTCGGTCGACGCCGACGCCGAACCGCGCCAGGTAATCGGCTGTGCCCTGCGTCGCCATCAGACCCAGGCCATGCGCACGCATTCGTTGGGCGACAACGATGCCGGCCGGCTTGTCTGTGTCGTTGAGCGAGAGGAACACCGTTCCGGTCTGAGGCAGACCATTGCCGGCCGACAACTCAGCCTTGAAGAACGCCCGTCCAAACGTTGAGTCGATTCCCATCACTTCGCCGGTCGAGCGCATCTCCGGTCCGAGCGCCGGGTCAACCTCTGGAAAGCGATTAAACGGAAGCACGGCCTCCTTCACGGCCACGTGACCAGTGATCGGTTCACGCAGCAGACCCTCGTGACGCAGTTCTGCGAGCGTCGAACCCAGCATCACCCTGGTCGCCACCTTGGCGAGCTGGATTCCCGTGGCCTTGGCGACAAACGGCACGGTACGGCTGGCGCGTGGGTTTGCCTCGATTACGTAGACAGTGGTACCCGTCACAGCGAACTGGACATTGATCAGGCCGCTCACCTCGAGCCGATGGGCGATCGCCGTGGTATACGCCTTGAGCACCTCGACGACCCAGTCGGGCAGGGTTTGCGGCGGTATCGCACAAGCAGAGTCACCAGAGTGGACACCTGCTTCCTCGACGTGTTCCATCACACCACCGATCAACACTTCGCCGGTGTGGTCCCGAATTGCGTCGACATCGACCTCGGTGGCGTTGGCCAAGAAGCGGTCGATCAGCACCGGCCTCTCAGCCGACAGGCCGCCCTCCTTGCCCAAACTGCCGATCCCGCTCAGCTCGCCCATCGCCCTGGCGAGGTGGTTGCGGTCGTGCACGATCTGCATCGCCCGCCCGCCGAGCACATAGCTGGGGCGAACCAACACCGGAAATCCGATCTCATCGGTGATCGCCAGCGCTTGTTCGAGGTCGAGCGCCGTGCCGCCTGGGGGCTGCGGGATGTTGAGCTCGTTACACAACAGGTTCCACTTCTGGCGGTCTTCGGCGTCGTCGATCGACTGGGCCGAGGTGCCCGCCACCAATTCGATTGGGATCTCGCCGGACAGCTTGAGCGGGGTCTGTCCACCGAGCGACACGATCACCTTGTGGGGCTGCTCGGCGTCGATGACGTTGAGCACGTCCTCTTTGGTGAGCGGCTCGAAATAGAGGCGGTCACTGGTGTCGTAGTCAGTCGACACGGTCTCCGGATTGCAGTTGACCATCACGGTTTCGTAACCGGCTTCGCGCAGGGCGAAACTGGCATGTACGCAGCAGTAGTCGAATTCGATCCCCTGCCCGATCCGATTCGGCCCCGACCCAAGGATCATGACCTTCTGGCGGTCGCTGGGGCGCACCTCGCACTCGTCCTCATAGGTCGAGTAGTGGTATGGCGTCTCGGCCGCGAACTCGGCCGAACAGGTGTCGACGGTCTTGTACGTAGGGATCACGCCAGCGGCAATTCGTGCTTCGCGTACCTCCGTCTCGGCGATTCCCCACAGGTGAGCCAGCTGAGCATCTGCGAATCCGAGCCGTTTGGCGCGGCGCCAGGCGCGAACCGTCATCGCCCCGAATCCAATGTCGGCCAGCACTGCCTGCTCCTCGACGATAATCTGCATCTGATCGAGGTACCACGGGTCGATTTTGCAGGCGTCGTGGATCGCCTCGATCGTGACCCCGCGACGCAGTAGTTCACCAATATCGAATATCCGCTCGGGCGTGGGGATCGACACAGCGATCAGGAGATCGACGTCTTCGAGCGCCGCGTAATGCTCGGCGGCCGGGTCACAGTTCAGCCCGAGTCGCCCCTGTTCTAGCGAGCGAAGGCCCTTTTGGAGGCTCTCGGGAAACGTGCGGCCGATCGACATCGCCTCGCCGACCGACTGCATCTGGGTGCCGAGCACACCAGACGTACCCGGTAACTTCTCGAACGCCCACCGCGGGATTTTGGTGACGACATAATCGATCGTCGGCTCAAAGCTGGCTGGAGTGGCTCTGGTGATGTCGTTGGGGATCTCGTCGAGCGTGTAGCCGACCGCCAATTTGGCAGCGATCTTGGCGATCGGGAAACCGGTCGCCTTCGACGCCAGCGCCGAGCTGCGGGAGACACGCGGGTTCATCTCGATCACCACCTGGCGGCCGGTCTCGGGATCGACGGCAAACTGCACGTTCGACCCGCCGGTTTCGACGCCGACCCGTCGAATGCACTTGATCGCAGCATCGCGCATCTCTTGGTATTCGACGTCGGTCAGCGTCTGTTGTGGGGCGACCGTGATCGAGTCGCCAGTGTGAACGCCCATCGGGTCGAAGTTCTCGATCGAGCAGATGATCACGCAGTTGTCGTTGCGGTCGCGCATCACCTCCAACTCGTATTCCTTCCATCCGGCGATCGACTCCTCGATCAGAATCTCGCTAATCGGGCTGGCCGCCAAACCGTTGCCAGCCAATCGCTCGAATGCCTCGGTCGTGCTGGCGATGCCGGTACCGCGTCCGCCCAGAATGTAGGCCGGACGAATAATGATCGGGAGTCCGATCTCGGCAACCACCTTGCGAGCCTCGTGCATGTCGCAGGCAACACCCGACCGCGGCACGGCGAGCCCGATCTCGATCATCGCCTGCTTGAACTTTCCTCGGTCCTCGGCGGTCGCGATCGCCTCGGCGTTGGCACCGATCATCTCCGGCTTGCCGGGTACACCGATCAAGCCTCTTTCGTACAATTCCATGGCGACGTTGAGGCCGGTCTGGCCGCCTAGTGTCGGCAGCACGGCGTCGGGCTGCTCGCGGTCGATAATTGACGACAACACCTGCCACGTCAATGGCTCGATATAGGTCGCGTCGGCAAAGTCGGGGTCGGTCATGATCGTCGCCGGATTCGAGTTGGCGAGGATCACTCGGTAGCCCTCTTCGCGCAAGGCGCGGCATGCCTGCGTACCCGAGTAGTCGAACTCGCATGCCTGTCCGATCACGATCGGGCCGGACCCGATTATCAGGATCGACTTGATGTCGTCTCTACGAGGCATGTCAGGCACCTGCCTTGGCGCCGCGCATCAGTCCGTCGAACTGCGCGAACAGGTACGCGCTGTCGTGTGGGCCTGGGCCCGCCTCTGGGTGATGTTGCACGCTAAAGCAGCGCTCACCGACCACCTCCAAGCCCTCGCACACACCGTCGTTGAGATTGACGTGGGTCATCCGCACCGATCGGCCCAGCCCGCCGAACGAACTGGCATCGACGGCGAAGTTGTGGTTCTGACTAGTGATCTCGACCGAGCCGGAGATCAGATTCTTGACTGGATGGTTGGCCCCGTGATGCCCGAACGGCAGCTTGACCGTACCGGCGCCCAGCGCCAGCCCAAGCAGCTGGTGCCCAAGACAAATGCCAAAGATGGGCACCTGCCCAATCAGCTGGGCGATGTTGTCGGTGGCGTACTGCACCATCGCTGGATCACCGGGACCGTTGGAGAGGAACACGCCGTCAGGATTACGGGCCAGCACGTCGGCGGCCGATGTCGACGCAGGCACCACCTCGACCCGACCGAGACCAGCGAGATACCTGATAATGGTTGTTTTGATGCCGAAGTCGTAGGCGACGATCAGACGATCGCCCTCGCCGGCGGTGTATGGCTGGGCAGCGGTCACCTGAGCGACAAGATCGACACCGTCGGTGCCCGGCTCGGCCATGGCAGCTGACTTAAGATCAGCTTCAGAGGCGTCGCCGAAGGCGCCTGGCATGGCACCAGTCTCACGAATGATGCGGGTCAATCGTCGCGTATCGATGCCAGCAATCCCAGGGATTGCCTGCTGCTCGAGCAGTACCTGGAGGTGACCCTCGGAACGGTAATTGCTGTGACGTCGAGCCAGGTCGCGTACGATCACACCTCGACAGAACGCTCCCCTCGACTCGTAGTCGTCGATGTTGATGCCGTAGTTGCCGATGTGCGGGTAGGTGAAGCTGATGATCTGACCGGCATAGCTGGGATCCGTGATGATCTCCTGGTATCCCGACAATGCCGTGTTGAAGACCAGCTCGCCGGTGGCGATTCCACCGGGAGCGACAGCTCCGATCAATTCGCCCTCGAACACGCTGCCGTCGGCCAGCACGAGCTGGCCCTCAACAATCATGACGCACCCGCCAGGCCGAAACGGCTCCTGTAGTTGCAGTCACTCGGTGGCCTTTCCGTCGTTCACGGTGATCGTTCCCCGCGGAGTCGCATGCGGAGCCCTTTCGGCAGCGTTACCGCACGTGCCAGGCACCTGCGGTAACGCCTGGCACAGCTCGCCGCTCATCGGGTGGCCACCCCATCGAGCACGGTGGCGCTGCCACGCCACACGGTGTGCTTGACCTTGCCGCGTAGAGGTAGGCCGACGTAAGGGGTGTTGCGGCTCTTGCTCGCCAGTTGGGTCGGCACCACCTGCCATTCGACGTTTGGGTCGAAGACCGTCAAGTTGGCTGGCTCACCGGGCGCCACAGGACGACCGTGCTGATCAGCGACACCGGCGATCGCCGCCGGCTTCCACGACAAAGCGGCCACAACATCGGCGACCGGCATGTCGAGACTGGCCAAGCTGACACCCAGCGCGGTCTCGAGCCCAAGCATCCCAGATGGCGCCTGGTCGAGCGGCTGCTCCTTGGTTTCCGGGGCGTGCGGTGCGTGATCGGTGGCGATCGCATCGATCGTGCCATCGGCCAGCCCAGCCCGAATCGCCTCGACATCGGCCATCGTGCGCAACGGCGGATTGACCTTGTACAGCGAGCTGTAGCCGGCCAACAGCTCGTCGGTGAGGCTGATGTGGTGGGGTGTCGCCTCAGCGGTGACGGGCAGACCGTCGGCCTTGGCGGCCCGCACCAGTTGGACGCTGCGAGCGGTTGAAAGGTGCAAGATGTGAACCGGAGCGCCGGTGAGGCGCACCAGCTCGATGTCGCGGTGCACCATCAGTTCCTCGGCGATCGAGGGCCAGCCCGGCAGCCCGAGCTTCGAACAACAGTGCCCCTCGTGCATCACGGCACGCTCGGTGAGCCGCTTGACCTCGCAGTGTTGTGCAAGCACGATGCCGAGATCGGCTGCGTACTCGAGTGCGCGGCGCATCAGCAGCGGGTCCTGCACCCCGTCGCCGTCGTCGGTGAACAGGTGCACTCCGGCATCGGCCAGCTCCGCCAGTGGCGACAGTTGCTGGCCCTGTCGCCCGATCGTGATCGAACCGGCCGGGCGCACATCGCACAACCCGGCAGCCTCGCCCTGTCGGCGCACGAACTCGATCACGCTGACCGAGTCTTGCGTGGGATCGGTGTTGGGCATCGCCACCACGCACGTGTACCCGCCCTTCGCCGCCGCACGCGACCCGGTCTCGATCGTCTCAGCCTCTTCTGTGCCGGGTTCGCGCAGATGGGCGTGAAGGTCGACGAAGCCGGGGCTGACAACGCAACCGCTGGCATCGAGCATCTGCTCGCCGTCGGCCGCTGTGAGACCCTGACCCACCTCGCTGACGATGCCCCCGGCGATTCGTACATCGGCGCGCCGTTCGCCCGTTTGGTCAATCACGTTGCCGCCGGTGATCAGGATGCCGCTCACTCGTTCTCCTCCAGATTGCTGCCGCTACCAAGCAGATCGAACAGCACGGCCATTCGGACCGCGATGCCGTTGGTGACCTGATTCAAAATGACCGACCCTGGGAGTTCGGACGGATCGACCGCCATCTCGACGCCTCGGTTCATTGGCCCCGGGTGCATGATCAGCGCGTGTTCGGGCAGGCGCCTTGCGCGTTCGGGTGTCAGACCAAAGCGGGTGGTGTATTCGCGCAGGCTTGGCACCAGAGATTCGGTCATTCGTTCCTGCTGCATGCGGAGCAGATAGATCACATCGAGCTCGCCGATGATGTCGTCGAGTTCGGTGACTACCGGCATGTCGGTGTCGGGTGGCAGCAGCGTGCGCGGCGCGACCAGCATGACGTCGGCACCGAGCATCGTGAACGCCCGGATGTCGCTGCGGGCGACGCGACTGTGCTTGATGTCACCGACGATCGCGATCTTCAAACCATCGAATGAATCCGGACGATCGAGCGCCGTGCGGATCGTGTAGCAGTCGAGCAGCGCTTGGGTCGGGTGCGCATGCCAGCCGTCGCCGGCATTGATCACGCTGGCGTTGGTCCACTCGGCGATCTGCCAGGGCACGCCACTGGATTTGTGTCGGATCACGAAGGCATCGACACCCATCGCGGCGATCGTTTCGATCGTGTCACGCAAGCTCTCACCCTTGTTGACGCTGGACGACGAAACCGAAAAGTTCATCGTGTCGGCGGAGAGTCGTTTGGCGGCGGTCTCAAAGCTGAGCCGGGTGCGGGTCGAGTCCTCGAAGAACACGTTGCAGACCGTCTTGCCGCGCAGGGCCGGAACCTTCGGATTGGGGCGGCGGTTGACCTCGGCCATGTGATCGGCGAGATCGAGCAGGCGTCTGATCGCCTCGGGCCCCGCCTCATCGACCGAACGAAAATGCTTCATGAGATCGTGACCCCTTCAGCTGTGGCCGCGACCTGTTCGTCCGTCGAGGTGGGGAGGTTCTTGCCGACGAAGTCGGGACGGATCGGTAACTCGCGATGGCCACGGTCGACGAGCACGGCAAGTTGGATGGCACTCGGTCGTCCATAGTCGGTGATCGCGTCGAGCGCCGCTTTTACGGTACGTCCCGTGTAGAGCACGTCGTCGACCAGTACGACGATCGCTCCGTCGATCTCGAAGTTGACCACGGTCACGCTGCCCGGCGAAACGGGACGCAGCCCAATGTCGTCGCGGTACAGCGAGGCGTCGATCGAGCCGACCGGAATCTCGTGATCGATCCGGGCGATCTCTGCGCCGAGCGATTCGGCCAGCCACATTCCACCACGTTGAAGGCCGATCAGAGCGACTCCGTCGAGACCACGGTTGCGCTCGATGATCTCGTGCGCCATGCGGGTCACGGCCCTGCGCACATCGTCGGCCCCGAGGACCTGTTTGCTCTCCGTCACGTTGTCTCCTTCCGTGTGAGCCTCACAGAACTCACTTCACGGTCAGGGCATGAACTTAGCGCCCGCCGGGCCTGGCGCGCTCAATCTGCCGGCGAGTTGGACAAAATGTTCTGCCGCGCCGGAGATTTCGGTCGGCATTCAGCGTCGATCAGGTTCGCGACGGGGGGTGAAGGGCATCGCCGCAGCGATGATTCAGGGCTCGAATCACTCGGTCCTGGCGGTGCCAGCCGAGCAGGCTGACGGTGGCCGTCGCGAGCGCGAACCGCCTCCCCTCGACTGTCGGCAACCCGCACCAACGTGCGATCAGGATCGCGAGCAGATGGCCGTGAGCGAAGACGACAGCGTTGCCGGTCGGCACTTCGCGGTCGAACCGGGCGAGAAAGCGGTCGGCTCGGTCGCCCACCTGTTCGACCGACTCACCACCGATGATCTCGTGGGTCCAAACGCTCCAACCGGGCACGGCAACTCGGACCTCAGGCGTGCTCTCTCCCTCATAGATGCCGTAGTCCCACTCCATCAGCGCATCATCGACCGTCAGGCCACACATCGGCGCCACCAGTTCAGCCGTCTCTCGGGCCCGACGCAACGGGCTCGCATAGGCGCCGGCCAGATCCCAACCGCGCAACGTTCGGGCGGCGTGGGTGGCCTCCGCTCTCCCCTGGTCGGTGAGTGGGATGTCGGTCCGACCAGTGTGCCGTCCCGAGCGCGACCACTCGGTTTGACCGTGGCGAATCACGAGTAGTTGCGGGGCATCCATCCAGCCATCATGGCCCAACCGTCTCAGGTGTGATCGTCGCCAGCACCCTGCCTTCGATATCGATCAGCTTCAACGCCACGATCTTGTTGACGAGCGTGCCGTCAAGGCGATCGATATCGGCGACCCCATCGGGCAGTATCGCCGCGAACCATCCGTCGGCGGTCACGACGTTGAAGGTGTATTGAGCGCCATCGCCGAAGTCGACGGTGATCGACTCGACATCCTGATACACGGCGCCAACCAGTGCGACCGCTCCCCCACCGATTGGGCCGATCGGGATCTCCATCACGAATCCGAATCGATCTGACGGTTTGACGATCCGGAACTCCGGATCAGCCCAGGCGACAGCCGGCCCGTCGAACCAGCAATGAACCATCTGGCCGGTCACGCCCGTCGATCCATCCGCTGTTGGGCCCCGCCAGTCGGACCGGCCGATGAGGCACTCGCCTGGACCGCGATCTGCCGGGGCCAAGAGCACTTCGATGCTGATCGTTTCCGATCGATCGGAGGCGACGGTTCTGGCCTGGCCGAAGTCGGGGTCAGGGTCTCCGTACAAGCGCTGCTGCACGGATTCTGTGACATCTCGTAGCGTTATCCCTGCACCGAAGGCTAGTCCGAGGATGGCAACGACGACGGCCGTCAGAGCGACACCGATCCGTTGCGGTCTGCTCGAGTTTCGAACGTGGCTGTTCGTCGTGGGGAATGGCTTCATCGGGGGCTAGGTCGGTATCGCCTTGCACAACTGTCGAACAGGTGGTTGTCGCTGCGGTTGCGGCGCTAGTTCGCCGGGTCGAACACACCCAGCCACACTACGGTTTGGTTCCATGTATGACCTCGTGATCCGTGGCGGCAATGTAGTCGATGGCTCGGGAGCGCCGGCCCGGGTCGAAGATGTTGCGGTTCAAGACGGGCTGATCGTCGCAGTCGGCACCGGCCTCGCACCAGGGACACGCGAGATCGACGCCACGGGCCTGCTGGTCACGCCCGGTTTCGTCGATGTCCACACCCATTACGACGCCCAGGTCACGTGGGACCCATTTCTCACGCCCAGCTCGTGGCACGGCGTCACCACCGCCGTAATCGGCAACTGTGGCGTCGGCTTCGCCCCCGCCGCCCCCGACAAGCACGGGTGGCTGATCGAGATGATGGAAGGCGTCGAAGACATTCCAGGGACGGCTTTGACCGAAGGCATCCAGTGGGAATGGGAGACCTTCCCCGAGTACCTCGACGCCATCGAACGGCGTCACTATGCGATCGACATCGGAACCCAGGTGCCACACGCCGCCGTGCGCGGCTATGTGATGGGTGAACGTGGTGCCGCCAACGACCCGGCGACCACCGACGACATCTGTTCGATGGCCGACCTCGTCGCTGAGGGTCTTGCCGCCGGTGCGCTCGGGTTTTCGACCTCACGAACCTCGTTACACAGGTCAAAATCGGGGCACCTGGTGCCGGGCACGATGGTCGACGCCGAGGAGTTGCTGGGCATCGCAGACGCAATGCAAGAGGTCGGACACGGCGTCTTCCAGTTCGCGCCCGAACACACGATTCTGCCCGATCATGAGTGGCCCTGGATGCGCCAGCTCGTTGCCCGCAGTGGTCGCACCGTCTGCGTCAATCTAAACCAGACGGACACGGCGCCCGACCTCTGGCGCGACGTGCTGGCCAAGCTCGACGAGGACCGGGCGAACGGCATCCCGATCTTCGCCCAGGTGCACGGCCGCACCGTCGGCCTACTGATGTGTCTCGAAGGCAGCTATCACCCGCTGATGTTCCATCCTGCGTACCAGGAGATTGCCTCCCTCTCGCTCGCAGAACGTTGTTCAGCGATGACCGATGGCCCGATCCGTGACCGACTGATCAACGAGATTCCCGACGACGGCGGGGTCTTCGAGACTGCCGTACTCGATTCGCTGGCCAAGACGTGGGCCGTCGTCGACGGCGACATCGACTACGAACCAGATCCATCCGATTCACTCGCCTCGGTCGCCGCCCGCACGGGTACACCGGCGATCCAGTTGGCGATCGATCATCTGCTCACGGCTAACGGCCACGGGATGCTCTCGTCACCCTTCTTCAACTACAGCTACGGCGATCTCAGTTACACCTACGAAGTGCACATGAACCCATCGACCCGGATCGGCCTCGCAGATGCGGGTGCTCACGTGCGGGTGATCTGCGACGGCGGCACACCGACGTTCATGTTGACCCATTGGACCCGTGATCGTAGACGTGGGCCAAAGATGCCGCTCGCGTACGTGATCCATCGCCAGACTCGCCAGACCGCTGAACTGTATGGGCTCGGTGATCGCGGGCTTCTGGCACCGGGTATGCGGGCCGACATCAATGTGATCGACTACGACAACCTCACGTTCGGCAAGCCGCGCATGGCATGGGACCTTCCTGGTGGCGCCCCCCGGCTGGTCCAGAAGGCCCGCGGGTATCGCCACACCTTCGTCGATGGGATCGAGACGGTTGCCAACGACCAGTTCACCGGCGAGCTACCCGGCCGACTGGTCCGCGGCCCTCGCCAAACAACCAACTCCTAGGCTCACAGCATGTACGGGACCGTCATCTTGGTGACCGCCAACCACGCAGCCTCGATTGCGGCGGTACTCGGCGAGCTGGCAGTCGCTCGCGCCGAGCTGCGCTCCGACGGAATCGCCCTCGATGTGCTGGTTGTCGATGCCGGCAGCACCGACAACAGCATTGAGATCGCCGGCCGAGTCGCTGATCAGCTCGGCCTTAAGTTTGATCTCATCGTCTCGAATGGTTCAACCGCCTGGACCACCCAGCGCGACGGGTTTGCACACGCATTCAAGCATGCCGCGCCCGACTTCCTCGTCACACTCGATCCGTCCGGACACCACGATGCCCGTCAACTACCCGATCTGATTCGTTCGTTCCGCGCCAAGGGCAGTGGGCTCACGATCGGGTCGCGTTGGGTGCGTGGTGGATCGGCCCCCGGCACATCCGTTCCGCGCAGCCTGCTCAGCCGTCTCGCCAGCCTGCTCGTGGCCCGTGCCACAGGATTTCGTCGGGTCCGAGACGTCACGACCTCGTTTCGGGTGATTCGCCCTGACGCCGCCGATCTAGTGGCTACCGGGCCGGCCAGCACCGGCGACTATGGCTTCTATTGCGAGTTCGTAGCCGCCGCACAGGCATACGGATTCTCGATCGATGAGGTGCCGATCACTTTCCGGCCCCGATTTGCAGAGGTACCGGCACTGCGGCCTGCCGATCTTTTGCAGTTCTTTCGTGATGTCCGGCGCATCCGCGGTCGGATCGGCGCGATTCGAGCCGAGGTGGCGGTCGATCAGTCAACGTGGGCAGCCCGCTCGGGCTTGCTGCGCCGTCAGGCCCCCGATGCCGGCTCGCAGTTCGGAGCACTGGAAGAACTTACCGAACTCAGCGACGCCGACCACTTCACCAACTGGATCGTCGACAGCTTCGAACAAGCGCTCGGCGATCGCGTGTTGGAGGTCGGCGCAGGGCTCGGCGCGATCGCACACAAGATCGCCGCCAGGCACCCGTCCAGCACGGTGGTCGCCATCGAACCGGCGGCCAATCTGTTCGACTCTCTGGTTGAGCGGTGCGCCGAACTGAGCAACATGTCCGCGCTGCAGATCACGTCGAGCGATCTGGTACTGCCACCGGCACCCCCACCGTTCGACACGGTGCTATACGTGAACGTGCTGGAACACATCGAGCACGACGCAGCGGAGATGGCGGTCGCCGTGCGCCTGCTCAAGCCAGGCGGTCAACTGTGTGTGTTCGTGCCGGCGATGCCCTCGTTGTACGGCAGCCTCGACTACAAATCGGGCCACTACCGCCGCTATAGCGCCGATCACCTCGAGCGACTGCTCGTCGAGGCCGGCCTGACCGATGTCGAGGTGAACTATTTCGACCTGCTCGGCGTGGTGCCGTATTGGCTGATGTATCGGGTGTTCAACGTGTCACGGCTCGACCGGATCTCGTCGACGGGGTACGACCGGGTCGTGGTGCCCTTGAGCAGAACCCTGCAGCGCTGGCTGAGGCGGCCGCCACGAGGCAAGAACCTGGTCGCCGTCGCCCGTCGCCCAGGCTAAGGATTCGAGTCGCCCGCTGAGATCGGCGCTGAGCCACCGGAGCGGCGACCGACCACCACATCCGCCGCATCGTAAAGCACCTCGAACTCGCCCCCCGGCCCCACGAGGTCGAGCAGCAGTTGCTGTTGTTCGGGGCCGACATGGTTGCGATCGATCACGATGTACTCGATCGTGCTCGGGTCGGGCAGACGATACGTGTCGTTGTTGCCCCAATAGGCCGGCACCCAAGGGTTGGGCCAGTCGTAGATCTGCTCGCGGTGCGACAGATGCGGCCCAAGCGAATAGGTGGCCGCGACGGAAACCCCATCGGGCACGAGGTCGATCGCTGTCCGCAACGCCTCATGACGCTCGGTGGGCCTGGCCCACACGCCTTGATTGGCGCTGATCGGGGATGGTGACCATGCGACGTTGCTGACATAGGCACACACCAGCAGCCACGGGACGAGGAAGCGTCGAACAATCCGGTATCGCCACATCCATGCCGCACCCTCGATCGAGGCAATCACGATCGGAGCGATCATTACTGCCGTGTACTGGTATCGAATCGAGCGAGCGTAGGGGCTCAGCCCAATTACGCTGGCGAGCGTTTGCGGCAACGCCATGGCGAGTTGTAGTAGGCCGGCGAGTGGCAACCCACCCCATGGCAGCAGCAGGTCACGATAGAAACGCAGCCGGTCGGGTTGCGTTGCGTCGGAGAGCACCCGGTCGGGCCTGGTGATAATCGTCTGGGCGATCTCGACCGCATTCGACCCGTAATTGCCATAGAAATATCCGATATAGAACGGCTGCTTACCCTGGTTGAACGCAGGGATCACGAGCCGGGTACATACGGCGTACCAAACCACGCCCAGCGCTGCGGCAGCCAATGCCATCCGCTGGTCGCGTCGACCGGCCTCGGCGTCGCGCCACAGCGTCAACCACAACACGAGGCCCATCATGAACACGGCCAGCGCCGCGTCTTCGCGGGCGGACATCGCGATGACGATCGAGATGAAGAACGGCCGCCACCGGCGCTGCGTAGCAAACCACCAGGCGAACAGCAACGGTGTGATCACCAACGACTCGGGATGAAAGTTGGCCCAAGAGATCCACTGGATCGGTGCGTACATCAGATACACCACAGCGAACACCAGACCGAGCCACGGGTTGCGCATACGATCTCGCGCCAAGAGATAGGTCGGGACCGCACCTGCGCCCAGCGCTCCGGCCTGCACCACATACAAGAATGAGGGCCCGGCACCCAGCCAGTAGAAGGGGGCGAAGGCGACAGCGATCAGATTGACGTGATGACCCCAGAAGTCAAGCCCTCGCACGGTGACCCACGACTTGCCGCGCGATACGAGCCAAAAACTCTGATCGTAAATCCCCATATCGAATGCCCACGTGCCGAAATTGCGATGGTGTTGTACACCGAGCCGCCCGAACACGACCGTGAAGATGAGCGCACCAAGCGCCGCCAACCAGGCCGCAGGGTGGATCGTCGCCAGCCGGTCGATCAACCGATCCGTCGTATGGGGGGGCAACGATCGAGTCTCGACGTCTGTCATGCTGTCGTCGAACTCCAGCGACTTGCCATGATCCAGCGACTTGCCATGATCCAGCGACTTGCCATGATCCAGCGACTTGGTATTGATCGGCGCTTCTGAGTCGAAGTTGGGGTCGTCCCGTTCACACTGCGAATCCATGTTCATGCCTCAGGACTCGCACCGTCTCCACACACAGCGATCGACACTACCGGTGACGGCGCCGATGGGGTCGGCAGGCCGACGGCACGATGGTGACACCGGCGGACGGACCGGCAGCTACACCGGCGGACGGACCTCGGTGGCCACTGCTGCGAGCACACCATTCACGAACCGGCCCGAGTCGTCGGTCGAGAAGCGCTTGGCCAACTCGACCGCCTCGTTCAACACCACAGCGGTGGGCACGTCGAGGCGTTCGAGCAACTCGTACACGGCGAGTCGCATCACGTTGAGGTCGAGCACGGGCATCCGCGACAGGGTCCAGCCTTTGGCCTTGGCCGCGATCCAGTTATCGAGCGTTTCCAAGGCGTTACCGACGCCGACCACCAGCTGCTGGGTCAACTCGTCGGGCTCGACGACCTGTAGTTCGAGAGTGGCGGCCGGCTCGATGCCCTTTGAGTGAGCTTCGTACAACAGATAAAGAGCACGTTCGCGAGCGTCGGAACGCTCGTCAGGGCGGTGCATGGTGCTCAGACGCGGGTCATGTACTCGCCGGAACGAGTATCAATCCGAATCTTCTCCCCGGTCTCGATGAACAATGGAACTTGCACGACCTTGCCGGTCTCGAGCGTGGCCGGCTTGCGAGCGCCCGACACCCGATCGCCCTGTACGCCGGGTTCGGTCTCGGCGATGGTCAACTCGACCGATGCGGCGATCTCGACGCCGATGATCTCGCCATTGAAGAATGCAACCTGGGCGGTCATGCCCTCGATCATGTAATCGGTGGCCTCACCGAGGGTGATCGGCGCAACATTCATCTGCTCGTAGGTGTCGTTGTTCATGAAGACATAGTCCTCGCCGTCGCGATACAAGAACTGCATACCCTCGCGGTTGATGATCGCCTGCTCGACCTTGATGCCGGCGTTGAAGGTTCGGTCGAACACATTGCCGCTCTTTACATTGCGAAGCTTGGTGCGCACGAAGGCGCTGCCCTTTCCGGGCTTGACGTGCTGGAACTCGACAACCTGAAACAGGCCATTGTCAAGTTCGAGCGTGATGCCGGTCTTCAGATCGTTGGTGGTGATGGTGGGCATGGCGTGTCCTTCGGCGATGCGGTGAGAATTCGGCAACCGGTCTCGGTGACCACGACGAGGTCTTCGATTCTGAAGCCGCCGAATCCCACACGATAGAGGCCAGGCTCGACGGTAACGACATCCCCAACGCGGAGTTCGGCGGTGGATGTTGGAGACTCGAACGGGTCTTCATGGATCAACAGCCCAACCCCGTGGCCGGTCGAGTGCAGAAACCAATCGCCGTAGCCGTTGGCTATTGCCATCGAACGGCACGCGGCGTCGACAGATCGGGCCGTCGCTCCGGCCGTCACGGCTGCTAATCCGGCGAGCTGGATCTCCAGCAGGAGCGCGTACAGGTGGCGTTGCTCGGCGGTCGGGTCGCCGATCACATAGCTGCGGGTCATGTCCGAGTGATAGCCGTCGACCATGGCGCCAACATCGATCACGACTGTGTCGCCCTTGACGATCCGGCGATTGCCCGCGTGGTGATGGGGGCGAGCCGAATGGTCGGGTCCGCTGGCGACGATCGTGTCGTAACTGGGGCCATCGGCGCCGTGGCACCGCATCCGGTATTCGAGTTCTCTGCGCACGTCGGCTTCGGTCAATCCGTCGGCGAGCTGCGGCGCCACCTCTGCCAGGGCTGCGTCGGCGCACATGCAGGCGGCACTAATCCGAGCGATCTCGCCGGAGTCCTTGACGCGACGTTCGTTCTCGAGCAGCCCGTCGGCGGCAACAAGCGTCAGCTCAGCGCCGAGTGTGCACCACCTGGCATAGGTCAGCGACCGGGCCTCGGCCCCGATCTTGCCGACCCCCGCGAAGGCGGCAACGAAGGCATCGTGTTGATCGCTCTGGTTGAAACCGATCACGATCTCGGCCTCGACACCTACCGCGGCTAGCTCGTCGGCTGCCCGATCGCGGTAGCGGCCATCGGTCACCAGCACCAACCGATCGGGCAACAAGGCCACCGAGCCATTCGAGCCGGTGAAGCCCGTGAGCCAGCGCACATTCGTGAGATCGGTAACAGCCAGCGCCTCGACACCGTGAGAGTCAAGGTGGCCGCGGACCCGATCGGGGCGACCGGCGTACCGGATCGACGGCTCCACTACAAGGGCCGATCCGGGCTGCATCAGCCCAACCTGGCGGCGACCGCCTGCACGGCCAGGTCGTAGCCCTGCTTGCCAAATCCCATGATCGAACCGGTCGAGACGGGGGCGACCACACTCGTGTGGCGCCATGGTTCGCGGGCATTCGGGTTGGAGATGTGGACCTCGATGATGGGGCCATCGAAGGCCGCCAAGGCATCGTGGATGGCCCACGCATAATGCGTGAATGCGCCTGGGTTGATGATGATCGCCGCACATCGGCCCCTGGCACGATGGATGTGTTCGATCATGTCGCCCTCATGGTTCGACTGGTGGGCCTCGATCGTCAAGCCGTGGTGCTCGGCGGACGCGTTCGCGAAGGCGACATAGTCGTCGAGCGCGTCGGTGCCATAAATCTCTGGCTGGCGATCGCCGAGCAAATTGAGATTCGGGCCGTGCAGCAGCAGTACCAACGTCGTCACGATTGGCCACGGTACTGGGCGAGCGTCATCCGGTACAGCACGTGTTCTCGGAGAGGGCTGCCGACTGGAACACTCGGATGCTCAAAATCCTCGCTGGGGTCGTACTCGAGACCCAGTTTTTCCATGACTCGACGGGACCTGACGTTGATCGCCGCCGTGAACGAGATCACCTCGGGGAACCCGAGATCATCGAATCCATGCCGGAGACATCTCTGAGCCGCCTCGGTGGCGTAGCCAAGACCCCAATGGTCTGCGCGGATCCGCCAACCGATCTCGACACCCTCGCGAAACCATGGTGCCATGAAACCGGTGAAGCCGATCGCCTCACCATCTAGTTCGACACACCACAGGCCGAAGCCGTGCTCGTCGAAGCGCTGCTCGATGCGATCCATGAAGCCGTCCGATTCGGTGCGGTTCATCACCGGCCCGATCGTTTCCATCACCAGAGGGTCAACGTTCAGGGCGTGGAACGCCTCACGGTCCGATTCGCGCCAACGCCTCAGCAGCAGTCGCTCGGTCGCCAGCGCGACAACACCCATCACGGTGCCATTCGGGCGAGGGCGTCGAGTACCGGCTGATCGTCGATGCCGGCGACGATGTCGACACCGTGCGGCCCGTCGAGCACGAACGTCAGCCCATCGAGCGCCTTTTTGTCGCGTCGCATCAGGTCGAGCAGCAAGAGTGGGTCGAGATCGGCAGGAAGGTCGACCGCCAGCCCGTACTCCTCCCCCACGACAGCGAAGTGCTGATCGACACGTTCAACCGAGATTCGATCGAGCACGTTGGCGAGATGGGCGGCAAACATCAGGCCGATCGCCACGGCCTCGCCGTGCGCATACCGGTGTTCAGTAGCGATCTCGATTGCGTGGGCGAGTGTATGCCCGTAGTTCAAAATCGCCCGGCGACCGCCCTCACGCTCGTCGGCGGCAACAACCTCTGCCTTGATCTCGACACACCTGGCGACTCGATCGGTCAGGTCCATCGCCAGCAGGTCATCGCCGGTGAGAAAGTGGTACTTGGCCATCTCGCCGTAGCCGCAACGCAACTCACGCTCGGACAGCGTGTCGAGCGCATCAAGATCGCACACGACGCCCACGGGCTGCCAGAACGCCCCCACCAGGTTCTTGCCCTCGGGAAGATTGACGCCCGTTTTTCCGCCGATCGCTGCGTCGACCATGCCGAGCAATGTGGTTGCCACGTGGACGACCGGAACACCACGGTGATAGCTGGCGGCAGCGAATCCGGCCACGTCGGTGACCATGCCACCCCCTACGCCGATCACGACGTCGTTGCGGGTCAATCCCATGCGCGCAAAGCCACGGCACAGCTCGCCGACGGTCTCGAGTGACTTGTGCTGCTCGCCGACGCCGATCCGGAACGTCTCGTGAGGAATGCTCGCCTCGATCTCGAGCGGCACCCCCTCCTGGGTCACGATCGCTACTCGTTGTGCGGTTTCGGGCAACAGTGAACCGAGCATCGCAACAGCGCCGCGACCGATCAGCACGTCGTACGACCGGCCGGCAATCGGCACCTCAACCCGGCGGACCTCTGTCACGGGGCGATCCGATCAGCGATCTCGGCGGGTGTCAACCCGTCGACGGTGACGATCGCGTCGGCGACCTCGCTGTACACAGGCTGACGATCGTCGTGCATACGTTGCAGTGTGCCTGCCGGATCATCGCCGAACCAAGTAATCCCTGCGTGGGCCGGAACGTTCACAGGGTGGAGCGGAACGCGTCGGCGTTGCGAACGAATTCACCGACCGAATCGCCACCGAACTTGCGTTGCGCCTCCTGGGCGAGAACGAGCGCCACCATCGTTTCGGCCACCACACCCATCGCCGGGACAGCCGTGACATCGGTTCGTTCCTTGAACGACACACCCGACTGCTTGGTCTCGGTGTCGACGGTTTCGAGTGTCGGCCGGTTCAGCGTGGCGAGCGGCTTCATGGCCGCCCGCGCGACCAGCAGTTCGCCGTTCGACATGCCGCCTTCGAGACCACCGGCCAACGTGCTGAGACGGGTGTACGCCTGGTTTTCGGCGTCCCAGCGGATTGCGTCGTGGGCCTGGCTGCCGAGACGGCCGGCGACCTCGAACCCGTCGCCGATCTCGACGCCCTTGACCGCCTGGATCGACATCAGCGCCTGCGCCAGGAGGGCGTCGAGCTTGCGATCCCAGTGCACGTGCGAACCGAGTCCGACGGGCACACCGAAGCCGAGTACCTCGACGATCCCACCCAGCGAGTCGCCCTGTTTGGCAGCGGCCTTGATCTCGGCAACCATCGCCTCGGTACCGGCAGCATCGAAACAGCGCACTTCGGACGCATCGACCGTCGCCAGGTCGTCGGGGGTCGGCCGCGCCGCGCCGGGCGCGACTCGGGCGGCGCCCATCTGGATCACGTGCGAGATGATCTCTACCCCCAGGTACGACAGCAACTTCTTCGCCAACGCACCGGCGGCGACGCGCGCTGCGGTCTCGCGGGCCGAAGCACGTTCGAGCACGTCGCGGGCGTCGGTGAAGCCGTACTTCTGCATACCAGCCAGATCGGCATGCCCTGGCCGAACCTGGGTCAGTGGATCGTTTGTGACCCCCGGAGCCGGCGACATCTCCGCGTGCCACTTGTCGCTGCGGAACCACTCGGAGTTCTTGATCTCGATGGCGACCGGAGAACCGAGCGTGCGCCCGTGGCGAACGCCGCCGATCAGCGTCAGCTCGTCCTGCTCGAACTTCTGGCGCGGGCCGCGGCCGTAGCCAAGCCTGCGCCGGGCCATCTCTACCTGGATCTCTTCGACCGTGATCTCGAGCCCGGCGGGGAGCCCTTCGACGACAGCGACCAGCGCTTGACCGTGCGATTCGCCGGCGGTGAGGAAACGGAGCATCCGAGCGAGGTTACCCGGCGGTTAGGCCGACCGAGCTGCCAATTCGGCCTCGGCGGCAGCACGCATCAGCGTCGGGTCAGGGCGCTGTCCAGTCCACAGCCGCTGCTGCAACACGGCTTGTTGCACGAGCATGCCGAGCCCGTCGATCGTCAGTGCCCCGACTTCGGACGCTGCACGCAGCAGCGCCGTCTCGATCGGGTGATAGACGATATCGGCCACCGCCAGGTCGGAACGCAGCAGGTTGGCGGCAAGCGGTAGGTCGTCTGCTCCCATACCGATCGACGTGGCGTTGACCAGCAGACCGGCGCCTGCAACGTCGTCGAGAACACCGACCCGAGCGACTGCGGCCAGATCGGCTGCCGCCTCAGCGGACGATCGTGTCCGGTTGATGATGGCGATATCGGCAACACCTGACCGTCCGAGGGCGTCGACGATCGAACGCGCCGTCCCGCCCGCACCGAGCACCACCACCCGAGCATCAGCGAGGCCGAAGCCGGCGCTGCGTACCGATTCGACGAATCCGGCTCCGTCAGTGCTGACGCCAAACGTCGATCCGTCGTCCCTCAGCACGACCGTGTTCACCGAACCCAGCGCCGCCGCTGCCGGATCGACCTCGTCGACAGCGGCTGCGACGTCCGCCTTGTGCGGCATCGTCACGGCGTATCCGCCGATGCCGAGCGATTTCATGGCGGCGATCGCCCGCCCGGCCTCACCTGGTGCCACGTCGAACGCCACGAAACGCCAGTCGAGACCGGTCGCCTCGAATACCGCGTTGTGGAGCGCCGGCGACAACGAGTGTTGAACCGGCGAACCGATCACAGCCGCAAGCCGGGTCGAGCCGGTGATCGCCATACTCAACCGAGTAATCCGGCGGCCCGCGCCGCCTTGACGTTGGCTTCGTGCTGTTCGCCGGTGACCGCGAAGGCATGGCCGCCTTCCTCGTTGGCGAGCACATAGAACAGGTAGATACAACCTATGGTCGGATCGGGCAACACCTGGCAGACCGGGTCGCCGGATGACGGGTTGGGCGCCGGGTTGAGGGCCGCCCGGATCGACGCCCGTCCCGGATTGGCGATCGGCGTCGGCGGCAAACCGGACCGCAGATACGTGTTGTACGGCCCGTCGATCCTGGCCAAAGCACTGGGTGATGCGCCCTTCGGTTGCCCGTACAACAAGGTGGCGTCGATCTGCAGGTTCATCTCGATGGACAGGCGGTTGTAGATGACCCTGGCGATCTTGGCTCGGTCTTCGTCAAGCTTGGCTTCCTTCTCGATCATCGAGGCGATGATCAAGATCTCGTAGGGTGTGCGGCTGATTGCCGCCGCCCCGTCCTCGAGACCCTCCTGGACGCCGACGCGCTCCATGATGCTGACCATGCGTTCGACGATCTGGGCCTCGTTGTCGGCATTCGACACCTGGTAGGTGTCGGGGAACAGCAAGCCCTCCAGCGAGGCCACCCCAACACCGCGGAACCGGGCGGGCACCGACGGCGAATTGGCTGCGGATATGAACGCATCTCGATCGAGCCGTGGCATCGTTCCCACGAGGCGATCGGCCATCTGCTCGATCGTGAACCCTTCTGGAAACGTGACACGTTCATAAGTCTGAGCCGGCGGTGTGCGCAGCCGCGAGAGCACATTGCCGAAATGATCGTTGGTCGGCAACGAATAGAACCCTGGCGTGATCTCGAGCCCACCCTGACGCTCGACGTACCACTTGAACACCGACTCATCGACGATCAGCCCTTGGGCCTGAAGCCGTAGTGCGAGCGAATCGATCGTGTCAGTCTCGAACACGGTGAACGCAACATCTTCACCAGGTTGGCCCTCTGGCTGGACCTGGCCGAGGTACCACCACCCCACGTAGCCGGCGACGATGATCAACATCATCACGAGCAGGAAAACCAGCCACACGATCCACTTCACGATTCGGGTCTGTTGGCGAAGCGGCTCGACGGCGGGCACCTCGCCGGCCTCGTCCCACTCGTCGAGCACCCAATCCGAGCGGCGCCGATCGAGATCAGGCTCCTCGATCAGACTCATCGGATCACGTCTCTCGCCTCAAGCGGGCGGCACGACTGTCGAGCCAGCTCTGCAACATGATCGCGGCGGCCACCTTGTCGACGATCTTGCGGCGCTCGACCGCGTTCAATCCGGCATCGAGCATGCTGCGCTCGGCCGTGACCGTGGTCAGACGCTCGTCGTGCATTTCGACTGGCACATCGACCAACGTAGCCAGGCGCCGCCCCTCGGCGATGGCAGCCTTGGCTGCCTTGCCGTGTGAACCGTCCATATTGATCGGCAGGCCGATCACGATCACTTCGGCATCTTCCTCGCCGGCGATCCTTGCGATCTCGTGGAGGTCGTGTTGGCGAGACTTGCTGCGGTGCAGCACGACTAGGGGCGAGGCGATCGTGCCGGACAGGTCGCTGACCGCCAGGCCGATCCGTTTCGAACCCGGATCGACGCCAAGCGCACGTACGCCACGACGTCGAAGCTCGCTCACGCGTTGGCCGCCTCCGTGGCGATCTGCATCGCCTCATCAAGCCCGGCCGGGTTCTTGCCGCCGGCGGTCGCGATGTCTCCTTTGCCGCCACCGCCACCACCAACGGCGCGGGCGGCGTCCTTGATCAGATTGGCCGCCAAGGCACCATCGTCGGGCTGGACCGCGGCCACCAGGCTGACTCCGCCACTCGGCGACTCGCCCATCAGCACTACCCGCCGAATGCTCGGTTGCTGGCGAATGGCAATCGCCAGATCGCGGAGGTCGGCTGGATCAAGGCCATCAATCCGTTGAATTACGAGACCATCGATAGCTGCGCCCGCCAACTCGGCTGCGCGCCCCGTCGCCAGCTCGGCCCGCATCTGCTTCATCTCATTTTGCAACGACTTGATCTCGTCGAGTTTGCGACGAACGCCGTCGACCACGTCACCCGTGGTGCCGACGAGTTGACCGACCTCGGCCAAAAGGCGCTCATCGCGCTGCAACAACGCTACGGTCGCGTCGCCTGTGATCGCCTCGATACGGCGCAGGTTCGACCCGATCGACGACTCGCTGACAACCTTGATGATGCCGATGTCGCCGGTTGCTTTGACGTGGGTACCGCCGCATAACTCAACCGACGGGCCAGCTTCGAGCACCCTCACGATGTCGCCGTACTTGTCGCCGAAGAAAGCGATCGCACCCATCGACTCGGCCTCGGTTTTGGTGGTTTCAAACGCCCGCGCCCGCTCGTTGCGGAGCGTCTCAGTGTTGACAAGTTGTTCGATCTGCTCGATCTCGGCGTCGGTGACCGACTCGTAGTGCGAGAAGTCAAACCTTAATCGGTCGGGGCCAACGTGCGATCCGGCTTGTTTGACGTGTTCGCCCAGAACCTGTCGCAGCGCCCAGTGCAACAGATGTGTTCCGGTGTGATTGCGCCGGATCGAGTTGCGACGCTCGACGTCGATGCGAGCAGTGGCGGCTTGGCCCGCCGCCATCGTGCCGGTCGTGATGCGAGCGGTGTGGCGACGCAGGTTGGGAAGCGCCAACGTGGTGTCGATGATCTGGGCGGCACCTGTCGCCGTCGTGATCGTGCCGCTGTCGCCGACTTGGCCGCCGCTTTCGGCATAGAACGGAGTGCGGTCGAGAAATATTTCGACCTGCTCATTGCCGTGGTCGTCGTTGCCGGCGGGCAGCACGGCCAGAACACGACTCTGGGTTTCGTCGTCGGTGTAACCGAGGAAGTCGGTAACACCGAACTGCTCGACGACATCGCGATAGCCGTCGAGCCGGCCGTCGTCGGCAGACGAATCCTTGCGGGCCGCCTTGGCGCGTTCGCGCTGCGACGTCATTTCCGACTGGAAGCCGGCCAGGTCGACGTCGATCGAACGTTCGGCGGCGATCTCCTGCGTCAGCTCCAGCGGGAACCCATAGGTGTCGTGTAGCAAGAAGGCCGTTGAACCCGTCAGGCTCTCGCCCGATTCGAGTTCGTCGTCGAGGATCGTGAGCCCGGTCTTGAGCGTGTGGCGAAAACGCTCTTCCTCGCGGGTGAGGACACCCATGATGAAATCGCTGTTCTTGATGACGTCTGGGTAGGCATCGCCCATCACGTCGATCGCCGTCTCAACCAGTCGCGGCATCACGAGTTGCTCGGTGCCGAGGATGTAGGCGTAGCGCACGGCGCGGCGCAGGATCCGCCGCAGCACATACCCGCGGCCCTCGTTGGACGGAAACACGCCGTCGCTGACCAGCATCGTCGACGAGCGAGCGTGCTCGGCCAGGACGCGCATCGCGAAGCTGTCGCGATCGTCGTAGTCGCCGACTCGGTACGACTTGCCGGTCACCGACTGCGCCATGTCGATCAGCGGCTGCATCAGGTCGGTTTCCCACACAGAGTCGACGCCCTGGCGCAACGCCAGGATCCGCTCGAGCCCCGCACCGGTATCGATCGATGGCTTTGGCAGCGGGGTGCGCGTGCCGTCTGGCGCCTGGTTGTACTGCATGAAAACCAGGTTCCAGAACTCCATGAAACGGTCGCCGGCGGGGTCGCCTAGCGGGCCACCATCCGGGCCGAAGTCGGGCCCCCGGTCGATGTGGATCTCGGAGCACGGGCCGCACGGACCCGTGTCGCCCATCTGCCAAAAGTTGTCTTTGTCGCCAAGCCGCTGGATGCGGTCGATGGGTACGCCGACCTGTTCGTGCCAAATCGCTTCGGCCTCGTCATCGCTGTTGTGCACGGTGATCCACAGACGGTCACCATCAAATCCCCATCCGCCGCTCGAGACGTCGCTCGTGACGAGTTCCCAACTCCACGGAATGATCGCTTCCTTGAAGTAGTCACCGAAGCTGAAGTTGCCCATCATCTCGAAGAACACCAGATGGCGCTTGGTGCGCCCGACATCATCGAGATCGTTGTGTTTTCCGCCGGCACGGGCGCACTTTTGCGAACTGACGGCGCGGGCGAACGGCGGCACCTCGTCGCCGACGAAGTAGGACTTGAATGGCAACATTCCGGCGACCGTGAACATCACGGTCGGATCGTGAGGGATCAGGCTTGCCGACGGCACGACCGTGTGGTCCTTCGCTGCGAAAAAGTCGAGGAAGGACTGTCGAAGGCCGTCGGCGTTGATCCCGCCCGAATTCCCATGCGTCATAGGCCGGCCAGCCTACCGATGGGTATTGCTTCAAGCGATGCCGGTTCCGCCGCAAACACACCATCGATCGTTCAGACGGCGGTTAGCCTGCGGCGTCGTGACGGCAGCCGACCAGGTGCATGAGTGGGTCTCGTTCGAGGACCCCGACGAGCAGCGCACGTGGATCTTCGATGCGACTTATCTGCGATCGAACCACAAGTGCATCTACGGCGAGGGCTGCCAGGGAGTACTCGATGCGCCGGCAGCTGAAATGGCGCAGGGCTGCTGCAGCTACGGTGCCCACTTCGTCGACGACGACGACGTTCAAACGGTGGTGAAGGCATTCGTACGCGTCAAACCGGAGCACATGCAGTTCCACGCCAAGGCTGTCAAGGGCGGGTTCTTACGACCCGAACCGGGTGATGACGGCGAAACCGGCACAATGACGAGGCTCGTCGACGATGCCTGCATTTTTCTGAATCGCCCGGGATTCGAGGGCGGCGCTGGTTGTGCGCTCCATATCGCGGCCCTCGACGCCGAACAGCGCCCGCTCGACTGGAAGCCGAACGTGTGCTGGCAGGTGCCGATCCGGCTCGAGCACTCGACCGACGACAACGGGCACGTCACGTCTCGCCTACGAGAGTGGAAACGACGCGATTGGGGCGACGGTGGCGCCGACTTTCATTGGTGGTGTACCGAGGCCCCAGAGGCATTCGCCGCCAATGACCCCGTATATGTGGGCTCACGCGACGAAATTGTGGAATTGGTCGGTAGGCAGATCTACGACCTCATGGTGGTTCAACTGGAGCGCACCGACTGGGTGCCGCTTCCTCACCCGACGCTGCGAAAACGCTGAACCGCGGCCGTCGACGGAGTTTCGGGCGACTATTTGGCGATCGCGTCGTCGTCGTCGGCGTCGTCTTCGAACGTGACGCCGTACTTTTCCGCCAACGCGGCGTATTCATCGTCGTCGTTCGCGTTGGTACGCGCACGATCTCCAAACCCCAGATCAAACGCTCCGGGACCCGATTGTTTTAACTTTCGCGCTTCTTCGAAGCGGCGATGACGACCCTTCTTCACGACAGGGCTCCCACAGACTAGACAGTTGATATTGAAGTGCAAGTCTACCCGCTCACACTTGCGACGCGGCGGTTCTTGGCGGAGCGAGAACCGCCGAGCGAGAACCGTCACAAATTCGGTGCGCTGTCAGATCCGAACTGCAACGAGATGAGGCCAGCGTGGCACGATGGTCTCGATGCAGCGCACACTGGCAGTTCTGAACCAGAAGGGCGGAGTTGGCAAGACCACGGTCACGCTGGGGCTGGCCTCCGCCGCCGCCGCCGCCGGACGCCGCGTGCTGGTCGTGGATCTCGATCCACAGGCATCGAGCACCTGGGTGCTCGGTCTCGACCCTGCGGCACTCGACGCATCGGTCGCCGACGTGCTGACCACCAAAAATGCCCAGCTTGGAGGCATCATCCAGCGATCTGTGTGGTCCGACCGAATCGATGTGTTACCGAGCACCTCCACCCTGCAAGAACTCGAATCCGGGTCTTCAAAACGACTCAAACGAGCTCTGGCGATGCTCGAAACCGACTACGAGGCGATTCTGATCGATTGCCCACCATCGCTCGGCAATCTGACGCGAAGCGCACTCAGCGCGTCGCGGCACGCCCTGATCGTGGTCGAACCATCAGCGCTGGGCCTGCGCGGGATCGGTGGGGTCGCCGATTTGATCGATGAGGTGTGGGATGCCACGAATCCAGATCTCGAGCTGGCCGGCGTCGTACTGAACCGTGTGCCTGCGGTGTCTCGCGAGGCAGAGCGCCGCTCCGATGAGCTAGCCCAGATCGTTGGCCGGTCGGCGATCTGGTCGCCACCCATACCTCAGCGAGTGGTCTTCAACCAGGCGGTCGGCGAGCGACGCAGTATTCACTCATTCGGTAGTCGAGCCGCCGAGCCGATCGCCGTGTTCGACTCGTTGTGGCGACGCGTCCGAGGAACGATCCGCTCCGCACAAAGCTGACCAGAGTCAGTCGGCGGGCAACTCGACGAGGCGCAGGCCCGCGCCCCGGTCAAATGTCAGCGCGGCGGTGCCTCCCAGCAGATGGTTGACACCCTCACCTAGCAACTCGGAACGCCAGCCGTTGGCCAACCTCGCCTCCGGATCGCCGGACAGCAGCGCCACGAGGTCGGACCTGGTGGCCAGTATCGATGTATCGATCTTCTCGGTCTTGGCGACCTGGCTGACCCATGCTGAAATCAAGGCGACGGCCGGGCGCAGCTCGCGCGCCAGATCGTCGCTGGTGGCACCGAGCACAGGAGGTTCGGCCTGCTGGCCTTTGGCGACCGCAGCCAGTATATGGGCGGCGACTTTGCCGCGACTGAACCGCTCGTCTACGCCGCGCGCCTGTGATAGCTCCTTTTCGTTGCTCGGTTGGCGCTGCGAAATACCCAACACCGCAAGGTCGGGCAAGACCTGCCGGACAGGGATATTTCGTTCCATCGCCGTGCGTTCGCGCCAGGCCGTGAGCGCCTGCGCAACCGCACGAGGTCGTGGCCGCAATCCGCGAACATCCTTCAAACGTTTCCACGATTCGTTGGGGTTGAGCCCACTCGTCGGCTTTTCACGTAGTTCGCGGCAGGCCTGTTCCGCCCAACTGACGCGGCCCAGCTCATCGAGCTTGGCGATCAAGCGGTCCTGAACCTGCAACAAATAGGCGACATCGGCGGCGGCGTAGTCACGTTGTGCGTCGGTGAGCGGACGCCGCAGCCAGTCGGTAAGACGATCACCTTTGGGCGGGCTGACACCCACCTCGGCACTCAGGAGGGCGACGAGTGACGGTGTGCCATACCCAACGAACCCGCCGGCAATCTGGGTGTCGAAGAACTCTTTAGGTACCGCGCCGACAGCGTGGGTCAGCACGTCGAGATCTTGTTGAGCGGCGTGAAATACGGCTTGGACGTCGCTTTCGAACAAGCGCCGTAGGGCCGTGATGTCGACAGCGAGTGGGTCTACCAAGACGAACTGCCCGTCGCCCCACCCGAGCTGCACCAGGGCGAGCGTTGGAAAGTATGTGCGTTCACGGTGGAACTCAGTGTCGATCGCGTAACGCTGCTCGGTCAGTAACTCGTCGATGATCAGCTCGAGTTGATCCTGTTGATCGACCCAGCGATGGGGATGCGTGAGACTCACGCCGGACCGGAGACATAGTCGCGAGCGGAGCTGATCCACGCCATCAATCCACCCGACACATTGACAACGTCGACGCCCTGCTCGGCCAGGAATTTGCAGGCCTGCATGCTGCGCCCGCCCGACCGGCAGATCAAATAGGTCGGACCATCGCTTCGAAACTCGTCGATTCGCTGGGGCACAGATCCGAGCGGAATCAGCTCTGACCCGTCGAGCCGAGCCTGCTCGAATTCGGCAGACTCGCGCACATCGATGACTCGTACACCCTTTGCCAGGAGTTCGGCCAGCTGGTCGACGGTGATTTCTTCAATTGCCATACCAACACCACGATACCGGCGTCAGACCAGGTCCTCGGGACGGTTTATGTTGCGGACGGCCGCCGGATCGACGGGGACCTCGCTGGCGGCCAAACGCTCGAGCGCAACCCGGTAGCTGGTCACGCCGTCAGCGACCAAAGCGGCCAGGGGAACCAGAGCCGCTCTGCTCCAATACGACAGCAGATGTACGCGGCCATCTGCAGTCGCCACCGACACGAGTGACGACGGATCCGCGGCCCCTGCCTTGGCAACAGCCCGCACCGCCGCTGCATCAAGGTCGACCAAATCGCAGGCGGCGACCACGATCGGGCCGTCGTGGTGTTCGAGAGCCGTCAAAATCGCCACAACCGGACCCGATCCGGGGATCGAGTCGAGTAGCACCTCGAGCCCAAACGAGGTCGCCAGATCAGGATTGCCGCCCTGGCATACCACGCGGCTACAGCCGGCTTGCGACATCGCCTCGGCAACCCGAACGACCATCGATCGTCCGTCTACGCCCACGAATGCCTTGTCGGTGCCCATCCGTCTGCTGGCGCCGCCGGCGAGAATTACGCCGATCGGGGTGCCGTGCTGGCTCACAACTTGGGAACGGCGCCGATCACGTCGGCCGGCACACCATTCGGATCGAGCTGCAACAGGAACTGGGCGCAACGTTCGGACTCGTCGTCCTCGCCGATCGCATTGGCCATGAGATGGAGACCGAGCAGGTTGCGAAGAAAGCCGTGGTTGCCCGGCGCTGACCAGCGCACATAGCCCGATCCCCGCCACCCGTTGGCGCGCAGCGCATCGAGACCACGGTGATAGCCGACACGATAGGCGGCATAGCGACTCATCACGTCGCCACAGTGATCGCCGAACTCGGCCCATGCTTCGAGTGACCTGGGGTTTGTGGCGACGATCGCGGCGATCGCCAATTTTGGTTCCGCCGAGTCGATCGCCTGGGCGAGAGCGTGGCGTTCGATCGCGTCGGTGTCGGGCAGAACGGTTGACGGAAGGCCACTTGACATCTGAATCGGGTGATCGGACATGACCCGTACCCTAGGAGCATGCAACGCACAGATCGACCACCGGACGGGCAGGGATCAACCCGAACTGGCCGATCGACAACCTAAGGTGAGTTTTGTGCTCGCGCTCTCACTCGGACAAGCCAAGACAATTGCAGTGCTGATCGTCATCGTTCTGGTGGCGTTGGCGATCGGCTCGGCGTGGCTGATGAAAACCATCGCTCAGAAGGTTGCACTGATCGTGATCCTCGGTTTGCTGGCGCTACTCGTGTGGAGCCAGCGTGCCTCGTTGGACGAGTGCTCCGACAAGGTTCGCGAAGGAGGCGTTCAGGTCGACACGACCTGTTCGTTCTTCGGGCGCGATATCAACATCTCTACGAAACGTTCCTCGTGACAGCGCGCCCGTCAGCGGGCACCCGATCACACTCCGCACAACTCACGGTCCTCACTTCGGCCAAGATCGTCTCCAACACGGCGATGCGATGGGTTGCGGCCTTCCTCCCTACCCTCGAACGTGCCTTCTCCAGCACGACTGGCACGCTGACGGGGATCATGGGCCTCAGCGAGCTCGGTGGGCTGACGACGCTCACCACGGGACGGGCGCTTGACCGCGGACATGAACGCCGGCTGTTCGCGGTCGGGTTGACGGCAGTCAGTGCATCCTCGCTGATCGCCTTGTACGGAACTCTCACCACATTTGCGATCTCGTTCGCCGTGCTGGTGATCGGCGTCAGCAATCTCACCGTCGCCGGGCATGCCTGGATCGGTCACCGCGTGCCGTTCGCCGCCAGGGGCCGGGCGATCGGCCTGTTCGAAACATCTTGGGCGATCGCCTTGTTGATCGGCGCCCCTCTGATGGCGCTGCTGATCCGCTGGTTCGGCTGGCGCGGCCCGTACACAGCCCTGGCGATCGGCGCCGCCATCGCAGCGGTCGTCGTGACGACGCTTGTCTCACCTGGTGTTGAGGGCCACGACGGAGCGACCACAGGTGCGAGACGATTGCCTCGTTCCGCTTGGCCACCAATGCTGACGGCGGCGTTCACCGCCGCCGCCGGACTCGGCATGTTCGTTGTTTCCGGCGCTTGGCTCGATGATGCTCACGGCATCTCGACCGTTGGCCTTGGAGTCATCGCCGGCGGATACGGCCTGGTCGAACTCGGAGCGTCGACGTCGGTCGCCACCTTCGGCGATCGGATCGGCAGCCGCCGCTCGGTGCTGTTCGGCCTAGCGCTGCTTGGGGTCGGTATCGCAACTCTGCTGCTCTCGCAAGAATCTCGCGGACTGGCCGTGACGGGGCTGCTCGTGTATCTCGCTGGATTCGAGTTTGCCTTCGTCTCCGCTTTGACGATGGTGACCGAGGCGGCCCCGTTGGCACGCGGCCGGGCGATCGGCGTCAGCAATGCGGTCGGCACCGTTGCACGGGCAAGCGCCGTGATTGCCTCCGGACAGCTTTACGAGGCATTCGGGATGACCGGCTCGCTGGCCCTGACAGGAAGCGCGGCAGTCATCGCGGCGGCGCTGACCATCCGGAGCACCACCGTTTCTTGACAGATTTCTCGTCAACGCCCCAAACCGTCGACGAACTCGATCACGATCGAAGCAAGGTCGTCAGGATGCGTGTTCGGTCCAAAATGGTGAGCATCCGGCACTGTCGCGAAGCTGGCGTTCGGCAGCATCTCCGCCAACATCTCGGTGCCGACCCTGTGATGCTCCTTGCCGTGTTCGCCATGCAGCGCCAGCACCGGAACCGTGATCCTCTCCGCTGCCCACGGGGCGTGCTGACGTAGATCCGTGAGTTCGCCGATCATCGCTGGGCCTTCGGCGCGACGATCGGCACGACTGCTCGGTGGCAACCGGTCCCATCGATCGTCACCGATCAGGCGTCTCATGAAGCGTTCGGCAGCCTCCTCTGGATCATCGCGCCACGCCATCGCGCTGCCACCCGCCCCACCGCCGGGCCACCACGGCATCCACGACAGAGGAGACTCGAATGTGATCACACCCGCCACAAGGTTTGGGTACCGGTCGGCAGTCGCCAGAGCGACATTGCCACCGTAGCTGTGACCGACGATGACCACACGACGTCGCGCAGCATCGGTCCTGAGTACGATCTGGACAAGGTCTTCGACCTGATGTTCCATGTTGAATGGGCCAGCGTGCGGCCGCGAGCGGCCGTAGCCGCGACGATCAAAACGGGTCACACAGAATCGGTGATCGAGACGCCGACTGAGCTTCAACAGTCCCGCTGAACGGTCGAGCGAGCCGTGCACCAGCACTACATGGGATGCGTCCGATACACCCGTCGTCACGGTCCAGATCGCAGCCGATTGATCGGCAGGGCTGGCGCTCATTGAACGTGAACGATGCGCAAGACGTCGGCGGCAGTCGAAGCCGACCTGGTTGGCGAGCCGGCAAGCACGACGACCGTGTCCCCCAAGTCGATCCTGCCCTGGCTGACCGCCATCTCGATCGCGAACCAGACCATCTCGTCGGTCGTCGAATAGGTGCCGACCTCGAGCGCCTCGACACCCCAAGTCAGCGAGAGCGCATTGACGGTCTTCGGGTTTGGGGAAAGCGCGATCAGCTCGGCCAGCGGCCGGAATCGAGCCATCGCCTTGGCAGTGCGGCCGCTGCTGGTGCAGCACAGAATCGCGCGGGCGTCGGTGTCGTCGGCCGCCTGAGAGGCGGCGTGGGTCAGAGCGGCGGTGATCCGGTCACTCATCGAATCCCAGCGTTCGCGCTGGACCCGGCCTAGGCGGGCCGCCCATTGGCGGTAATGCGCTTCACGCTCGGCACGCTCGGCGATTACGGCCATCGTGGCCACCGTGAGTGCCGGATTGTGACCGATCGCCGTTTCGCCGGACAGCATCAGCGCATCGGTTCCGTCGAAGATTGCGTTGGCGACGTCTGTGACCTCGGCTCGCGTCGGCGACGGGGCGGTCACCATCGATTCGAGCATCTGCGTGGCGGTAATCACCGGTATCCCGTACTCGACACATTGCCGGATAATCGACTTTTGTAGGTGTGGAACGTCCTCAAGCGGGCAATCGATGCCAAGGTCGCTGCGGGCGACCATGATCGCGTCACTGACTTCAAGGATCTCAGTGAGGTTGACCAGCGCCGAACTCGTCTCGATCTTCGACACCAGCTCGGCACGCTCGCCGACCACCTGGCGCACCTGGGCTACGTCGCCCGCTTCGCGAACGAACGACACTGCCACGAACTCGACGCCGGCGGCGGCCATCGTCTCGGCGAGTACCAGATCTTCCGCGGTCGGAGTGGTGAGGCGCAGCCGCTCGGACGACAGGTGTACCCCGGGACTCCCCTGCGTACGACCGCCTGTCTCGATCACGGCGAGAACCGCTTCGCCGTCGTTCGACGTGACCCGCATGCTGATCGCGCCATCGCCCAGAATCACACGATCGCCGACCGCCAGGTCGGCGATCAGCGTCTCGTAGTCGACCCATATCGTGCCCGCATTGCTGAATCCGTCACCGGACCTCAAGTGCACGAATGCTCCTGGCGACAATGTCACACCACCCGCCGGAAAGTGGCCAGCCCTGATCTTCGGGCCGGGCAGATCGGCCAGCACCGCCACGTGGCGACCCAGCTTGGCGGCGACCGAACGAACACGCGCGAGGCGATCGAGATGACCCTCGACCGAGCCGTGACTGAGGTTAAGACGGACGACATCGACCCCCGCCGCGATTAAGCGTTCGAGCGACTCGAGCTCGTCGCTGGCAGGTCCGATTGTGGCCACGATCTTCGTCCGTCTCGTCATTCGTGCATATCCTCGTCACTCGTGAAGCGAATTCAACCTGTCTACACCAGCCCACTGCAGCGTGCCCGCCAAACGGCTGCGCCGCTGGGTCGGCGACTCGGGCTCGATCCCGTGGTCTGGCTTGCTGATCGGCCTGTTTCAGAAGGGCTGACGCCGTGACCGAATCGATCGACGACCTGCGTAAGTTCCTCGACGAGTCGCCGTCACCATTCCACGCCGCCCGCACGGCCGCCGACCGACTGGTGGCAGCCGGATTTGTCGAGGTCGCCGACACCGGCGACTGGTCGGAACTGCCAGTCGACGGTTACGTCCTGCGCGACGGCGGTCTGATTGCCTGGCGAACACCCGACCGAGTCGAAGCGGATCTGCCGTTCAGGTTGGCAGGGGCCCACACCGACTCGCCGTGCCTGCGCATCAAGCCGCGCCCCGACGGCAGCTCCGCAGGGTGGAAACAACTCAACGTCGAGGTGTACGGCGGGATCCTCAACAACTCGTGGCTCGATCGTGATCTCGGAATCGCCGGGCGGCTCACCATGCTCGACGGCTCACACGTATTGGTCGACGTGGGGCGCCCGATCGCCAGGGTGCCCCAGCTGGCCGTACACCTCGACCGGGGCGTCAACGACTGTCTCAAGCTCGACCCACAGCAACACCTCCGACCGGTGTGGGGCATCGGTCAGGGTTCGGTCGGCGAGTTCGCCGACTGGATCGCCGGCGAGGCGGGATGCGACGTTCCGGCGTTCTGGGAGTTGTGCCTGTACGACGTTCAGCCGGCTGCCGTGCTCGCGGCCGACGCCTCGCTACTGGCGAGCGGGCGGCTCGACAATCTCCTGTCGTGTTGGGCAGCGGTCGATGCCCTGATCGCCTCCCAACCCGTCGATGCCACGGCGATGATCGTGCTCAATGACCATGAGGAGGTCGGCTCGTCGTCCACCACGGGTGCCGGCGGTCCGTTGCTCGAACGTGTACTCGAACGACATGTACTCGCCCGCGGTGGTAGCCGCAACGACCTACTTCGATCGTTGGCGACTTCGAGTTGTGTCTCCGCCGACAACGCGCACGCCGTGCATCCCAACTACACCGACCGCCACGACTCCGAACACCACCCGATCGTGAACGCCGGCCCGGCGATCAAAATCAACAGCAATCAGCGCTATGCCACTTCGTCGGCAACCGCCGCAATGTTCCGGCGGGCCTGCGAGACCGCTGGCGTTGCGCACCAGGTGTTCGTATCGCGCAACAATATGCCGTGCGGCTCGACGATCGGCCCGATCACCGCCACGCGTCTCGGCATCGACACCGTCGACGTCGGAGTTCCCCAACTCTCGATGCACTCCGCCAGAGAACTGTGCGGCACTGCCGACCCGCCCGCTCTCGCAGCAGCCCTGCGCGCTACCTTCGCGTGACCACGAACGTGGTCAGTCGAGCGGATAGTCCCATGGGACACGCTCCATCGCCTTGTCGAACAGGCGCTGCAACTCGGCATGCAACTGGGCTGAGTGATCTTTGTAGACCGTGCGCGGGAGGCGGCCACCCTCAGGCGCAACCGGTGCAGGGATTGCAGGACCGATCTCGATGTGCACCTTGCGCGGATAGATGAACCTGGCCTTCTTGGGCATCACCCGCTCCGAGCCGCCGATCCCAACCGGCACGATCGGCACACCGGCCTTGATAGCGATATAGACAGCGCCGTCGAACAGCGGCTGCACGAGCGGCCCTTGCTTACGTTCCCCCTCGGGGAACAGCACCAGCGGGTCACCACCCTCGAGCACCTGGATCGCCCGCCGCAACGCCTCCCGGTCAGCCGTGCCGCGGGTCACCGGAAAGGAACCCAGCGCCGATAGCACCCATCCGAACTGGCGGTTCTTCCACATCGTGTCCTTGCCCATGAAACGCATCCGCTTGCTGCGCACACAACCGGCAAACGGTGTGTCTAGATACGACCGGTGAACTGGGGCGAGCACGAACGCTCCGTGCTGTGGCAAATGTTCGCGGCCGTTGATTGTCAGACGCGTGTAGATCCGCACCACCGGGATCAGCAACGACCAGCAGAACCGGTAGAAAACGCGACTCACCAGACCGTTGCCGGCCAAGAACGTGTCAGGCTTGCTCATCTCAGCAGCTCCAAAATGTGGGTTACGACGGCGTCGATCGACACGCCCGTCGTGTCGACGACGACCGCGCCTTCGGCCTCGGTGAGCGGGCTGTGATCGCGGGACGAGTCGACACGGTCGCGCTTGATGATCGATGCCTCGACCTGATCGATGTCACCGCCGATCTCGCGGACCCGACGCTCGGCACGGACACGAGCCGAGGCGGTGATGTACAGCTTGAGTTGTGCACCGGGAAACACCACCGACCCGATGTCTCGGCCTTCCACAACGCCACCGCCGTGCTCGCTCACCCACGCCCGTTGGCGGTCGACCAGCACCTCGCGGACCACTGGGTTGGCAGAAATTTGTGATACAGCCTCGGTGACCTCGCGGCCGCGGATCGCCACCGTGGCGTCGACGCCATCGACGATTACCGTGTCGCCTTCGATGGTTATGTCGACGGTCGGTGCCATCGCAGCCACCTCGTCGAGAGCTCCCTCGACGACACCGCGCCGCAGCGCCGCAAACGTCATCGCCCTGTACATGGCTCCGGTGTCGAGGTAGCCGACCGACAGCCGGTCGGCGAGCGCCCGACCGACGGTGCTCTTGCCGGCCCCGGCCGGGCCGTCGATGGCGATCACCAATGGGGCGGTCGGTTCACCATCACCGTTCACCATGACGTGCCCAACGGACGGCCTTCGTCGTAGCCGGCGTGGCTCTGCACGCCGATCACGGCCTGCTCGTGAAACTGTTGGATCGTCGCCGCCCCGGCATAGGTGCACGAGGAACGCACGCCGGCCACGATCTGATCGATGATGTCCTCGACACCCGGGCGGCCGGGATCGAGATACATACGCGACGTACTGATGCCCTCCTCGAACAACTCCTTGCGGGCCCGGTCTAGCTCGGTTTCGGTCTTGGTGCGGTTCTTGACAGCCCGGTTCGACGCCATTCCGAAGCTCTCCTTGTACAGCCGACCATCGGTGTCGCGCAGCGTGTCGGCCGCCGACTCGTGGGTGCCGGCCAGCCACGACCCGACCATCACGTTAGAGGCCCCTGCCGCCAGAGCAAGGGCGACGTCGCGCGGGAACCGTACGCCGCCGTCGGCCCACACATGCTTGCCGAACCGTGCGGCCTCGTCGGAGCATTCGACCACGGCTGAGAACTGTGGGCGACCGACGCCGGTCATCATGCGGGTCGTGCACATCGCGCCCGGCCCGACGCCGACCTTGACGATGTCGGCGCCGGCCTCGATCAGCTGACGGGTTCCGTCAGCTGTGACCACGTTGCCGGCGACAATCGTGGCAACGGGACATGTTCGACGCACCTGCTCGACCACCTCGAGCATCCGCGTCTGATGACCGTGCGCGGTGTCGATCACAAGCACATCGGCGCCCATTCGCACCAGATCACCAGACCGACCGACCGGATCGGCGTTGATGCCGACGGCCACCGCGACCAGCAACCGACCTTGGGAGTCGATCGCCGGCCTATAGATGGTTGACCGCAATGCCCCGACACTGGTGAGCAGGCCAAGCAAACGACCGTCGTCATCGACCACGGGCGCCAGCGTGCGGCGCTCGCCGTGCAGGCGGTCGAATGCTGCCTCGGGAGTGATATCAGCCGGCAACGTGTCGAGTTCGGTACTCATCACGTGTTGGAGCTGCGTGAACCGGTCGAAGCCGATCGCGTCTTGCTCGGTGAACACGCCGATCGGGCGCCCATCCGAGTCGATCACGATCACGGCGCCATGGGCCCGTTTGTGGACCAGGCTGAGAGCGTCGCCGACGGTGTTGGTAGGCGACAGCGTGATCGGCGTCTCGAACAGCGGGTGGCGCGACTTGACCCAACCGATCACGCCGTCGATCACGTCGACCGGGATGTCCTGCGGCAGCACCGCTACTCCGCCTCGACGAGCAACGACTTCGGTCATGCGACGTCCGGCGATGGCGGTCATATTGGCCACGACGAGCGGGATCGTGGTGCCGACCCCGTCGGGTGTCGTGAGGTCGACGCCGAAGCGCGACCCCACCGACGACAGACTGGGCACCATGAACACATCGCTGTAGGTGAGGTCGTGGGGCGGATTGGGATGCAACATCTTCATGGGTGGTTCTCCTGCAGGAGGGGCGGCCACAGGCTAACGGCTGTCCGCACCCGCGTACGATGCTGACGTGACCTCAGATCCGCCAGCCACCGATCCCGTTCCCGTCATGCTGGTTCACGGGTGGGGCGGCTCATTCACGACCACCTGGGAACGTTCGGGTTTCACGGCACTGCTCGCCGATGTCGACCGTGAGGTGATCGGTGTCGATCTGCTCGGCCACGGAACGGCACCCAAGCCACACGAACCAGCGGCCTACGCCGATCTGACCGAACGAGTCTTTTCGGCGATGCCGGACCAACCGATCGACGCCGTCGGCTTCTCGCTGGGCGCGCTGACCCTGTTGCGGGCCGCAATCGATCAGCCACACAGATTCCGGCGACTGGTATTGGCGGGTATCGGACAGAATGTGTTCACCCCCGATGATGACGCGACAAGACGAATCATCGAAGCGATCGAGAGCGGCGGCAGCGCCGCCGATCTCGACAATCCCTCCCGCCTGTTCGCCCAGTACGCGCACCAGACCGGCAACGATCCGATTGCCCTGGCTGCGATCATGAAGCGCGCTCCGAGTGCCGCAATCACCGACGAGCAGTTTGCGCGGGTCACATGCCCGGTGCTGGTCGCCGTAGGTGATCGCGACTTCGTACTCCCCGCCGATCGTTTGATCGAGGTGCTCCCCGACGCACGACTGGTCACGCTGCGGCGTACAGACCACTTCGCCACCCCAGAGTCGTTCGACTTCATCGACGCCACGCTCGAGTTCCTCGATGTCTTCATTGGCTGACAAACTGATCTCGACCAATATCGAATTGGCGCTCGAACGACTTCGCCGCGGCGGACTGGTGGCGATCCCGACCGAAACGGTGTACGGGCTGGCTGCCGACGCCGAGCAATCCGAGGCCGTGGCTCGCGTCTACACCGCCAAGGGTCGACCGACCGACCACCCATTGATCGTGCATCTCGCCGACTTCGAGGGGGCCGCTGGATGGGTCGCCGAAGTGCCCGAACACGCCACCCGACTGGCGCAAGCGTGCTGGCCGGGGCCGCTGACAATGCTGTTGCGGCGCGGCCCTCGAGTTTCGAACGCCGTAACCGGTGGGCGCGACACCGTCGGGCTGCGAGTGCCCAGCCACCCGCTGACTCACGCTCTGCTGGCCGCCCACGGCGGCGGACTGGCAGCGCCGTCGGCGAACCGGTACGGGAGGGTCAGCCCGACCACCGCCCAGCACGTGCTCGACGATCTGGCCGCTCACCTAGATCCAGAGCGTGACCTGATTCTCGATGGCGGCCCGTGTCAGATCGGTGTCGAAAGCACGATCGTCGATCTCACGGTCGATCCTCCTCAAATCTTGCGGGCCGGAGCGATCTCGATCGATGACGTCGAACGCCTGCTGGACGGTTTCGTCGCGGGGGCGTCGGGCCCGAGCCGAGCGGCTGGCATGCTGGCATCCCATTACGCCCCCGAATGTCAGGTCGTACTCGCCGAAAACGAAATCGAGGCCGAAGCCGTCGCTGCCATCCGCCGATCGGGTGGTCAACGGGTCGGCGTACTCGACCGCACCGACGACCTTGTCGTGGCGGCCCAGCTGCTGTACTCAGACCTTCGAGCCGCCGACCAGGGCAAGTTGGACGCCCTCGTCGTGGTGCTGCCGGCGGCCGACGGAATCGGGCATGCCCTGAGAGACCGCCTCGCCAAGGCGGCGGTTCGCTAGGCGGCTTCGTTGCGGACATACGCGGTCTGGTTGAGCCGGTCGATCCACAGGTCGCGCAGATCACCGAACTTGGCCTGCAACGGTCGACGAAACATCCGGATCCTCCGATCCCGTCGTGTTGAGCACGAGCTGGGTGCTGACCACCATCACCATGGTCGCGCCGGCGACATGGATCCCGACCAACAACTCGGGCACATCGTTGAAGTACTGGATGTAGCCGATACCGGCTTGAAGCACGCCGACGAAGATCCACGTCGATAACACATTGGTAAGCGCCGTGCGGTCGTTGGCGTACTTGCGGATCCGCCAGGCGATCAGGATCGCGATCGCGATCGCCGTCAGCACGGATACGGCGTGCACACGGGCGACATCCGAAATTGCCAAGTCGAGCCGCTTGGCCTGCTCGTCGCCAGCGTGTGGCCCGGCACCCGTGACCAACGTGCCGGTGAACACGGCGACCCAGGTCAATCCGAACAACAGCAACGTCATGCGCTGCGTCGGCTCGGTGACGACCCGTTCGCGTTCAACACCGTCGGGCTCGGCCGAGCGTCGTACCAGCACCGTTGCCGTCACGATCAAAAACATCGAGAGCAAAAGGTGCATCTGCACGGCGATCGGGTGCAGATCGACCAGCACAGAGATGCCGCCAAGAACGGCATTGGCGAGTACGCCGCCGACCAACAGCATCGACAGCCGCACGAGGTCGCGGCGGCGGTCGCCGACACGCACCAATGAACCCAACACTGCAGCGATCACCACGACGCCGACAACACCGGTGAACAAACGATTCAGCTGTTCGATGGCAGCATGCTTCGACGACACGTCGACGAACCGTTGATTCGAACAGTTCGGCCAGTCGTCACACCCGAGGCCACTGTTCGTCAGGCGCACGGCTGCGCCCGTCACAATGATCACTGCAAGCGCGAGCAATGCCCCGACAGCGACGTGACGGTAACGAGCAGGAGAGAGCCGCATACGCCCCCAGGCTAAGAGTTGGGAGTTGTGCCTGGCACAACTCCCAACTATGCGGAATCCAAAGCAGCGCAGCGACCTATCCGCTGTGTTTCCAGAGACATCGTCAGGAGAGATTGATATAGATCTGCTTCGACTCGAGATAAGTGTCGAGCGCATACGGGCCGAGCTCGCGACCGATGCCGCTCTGCTTGTACCCACCCCACATCGATTCTGTTGGCGCCGGCTGGCTGTCGTTGATCCACACCACACCAGCACGGACCGCTTTGGCGGTACGCAACGCAAGCCCGATGTCACGAGTCCAGATCGCCGCCGCCAGCCCGTATTCGGTGTCGTTCGCGAGGCGTACCACCTCGTCGACGTCGCTGAACGGAATCACCGCAGCAACCGGGCCGAAGATTTCCTCGCGTGCGAGACGAATATCGTTGGTCGCCTCGAAGATCGCAGGCGGCACAAAATAGCCGTTCGCCAGCGCCGGGTCGTTCGGGCGCTGGCCGCTGAAGACCAGGTTGGCACCCTCTCCGGGCCCGGCGTCGATATAGGCCTGCACTCGGTCGCGCTGAGCGGCTGACACCAGCGGCCCCATCGTGGTCTCGGGATCGAGCCCCGAGCCGAGCTTCATACCTGCTGCAAAGTCGGTCATGCCCTGCAATACGTCGTCGTATACCGACCGGTGTACTAACACCCGGCTGCCAGCCGAACACACCTCGCCTTGATTGCCGAATACCCCCAGCGCCGAACCCACGACCGCCCGTTCGATATCCGCGTCGCCGAAGATGATGTTGGGGCTTTTTCCGCCGAGCTCGAGTGTGACGCGCTTAAGCTGGTCGGCACAGGTGCGCTGGATCATCATGCCGATTGCCCTCGACCCCGTGAATGAGATCTTGTCGACACCAGGGTGGGTCAGCAGCGGGGCGCCGGCCTCGACTCCGAATCCGGTGACCACGTTGAACACACCTGCCGGTAACCCGGCTTGCTCGGCGATTGCCGCCATCCGCAACGCCGTCAGAGGGGTCTGCTCAGCCGGCTTGAGCACCACTGTGCAGCCTGCTGCGAGGGCCGGCGCTACCTTCTGAGCCGCCATCAACATCGGATAGTTCCATGGCACGATCAGCCCACAAACACCGACCGGTTCTTTGACGACCAGGCTCATCGCGTCCGGCCCGACGGGCGGAATATCACCGGTAATCTTGGTCGCCCACCCTCCGTAGTACTCGAACATGAACGCAACCTCATCGATATCGGCCAGCGCATCACCAATCGGCTTGCCGCAGTCGCGCACCTCGAGCTCGGCGAGCGACTGGCGCTGCTCGGCAACCAATTGCGCGATCCGGAACAGGATCCGGGCACGTTCACGTTCTGCTACAGCGCTCCCCCAGGTTCCGCCGTCGAAAGCCCGGTGAGCTGCCGCTACAGCGAGGTCGACATCGAGCGACGCGCCGCGGGGCACGGTTGCCAGTGCACCTCCCGTCGCCGGATCAATGGAGTCGAATGTGTCGCCGGAGCGGGCGTCGACCCATGCCCCGCCGATGTACATCTTCAAGTTTTCAGCCATCGCCGATGAAGATAGCCGCAAGTCGGCCGACCGCACAGACCGACGGTCAGCGCGTGCGCTGATCGGACCTCAGGTGTTCGAGATTCGACAGTGACGTCAGACTGAACGTGAAGCCGCCATGCACCGGAATCGCCTCCAACCGGCTGACGGAGGTGTGTCCCAGAACAAAACGATCCCATTCCCAGGGTGTTGGTGGCAAACCGAGCATATGGGCGATCGTGACGGAGTTCGTACCGGCGTGGGCGACCAACGCGATTCGGCGTTCCGGCTCCGCGATTGACCACATCGGGAGCTCATGGTCGACGCGTTCGACCCCACGCTCAGACAGAAACTGCGAGGCACCCTCGTGGATACGGTTTGTGAAATCACGGATCGATTCGCCACCGTCGAGACCATGCCATCGCTCGTCGACGGGCCGCTCGCGGATTTCGCGATACGCCTGTTCTGCCCTCTCGGCCGAAGAACCATGCCAGCCCGGATCGCGAATCTCCTCCAACCACGGGTCGATCTGCTCGTGCCGATCGGTCGCCGCGTACAGCGGGGCAGCCGTCTGTCTGGCACGTTCGAGGGGCGACACGAGGATCTCGTCGAACGCCTCGGTCGCCATCCTGCCTGCCATCGCCTCGGCCTGCGCGTGTCCGAGCCGGGTGAGCGGTGGATTGACGACGCTGAGCCCTTCGCGAATCCATTCTGGTTGGCCATGACGAATCAACACGATCTCCACCCAGGCGACGGTACTCTGCGAAGTCGTGAGCAACCCGCCTCCTTCGACACCGTCGAACGCGGCGCCGGCAGGCTGGTTTCCCGACCCTCTCGGCCGCTATGAGTACCGCTATTTCAACGGAGTCATGTGGACCTCCGATGTCTCGAACGGCGGGCAACGCATGGTCGATCCACTCGGTACGGGGCCAGGCCACTCCGGGCTGGGGCCCCAACAGGGCAACGGCATCGCGACGGCTTCCCTGACTTGCGGTCTCATCGGCACACTGGTCGCCTGGATTCCGTTCGTCGTGGTCGTTGGCGTCGTGCTCGGAATCCTGGCGCTGGTGTTCGGCATCAAAGGTCTGCGCCGATCGGCCAAGGTCGGATCCGGCCGGGGTCTTGCGATCAGCGGCATCGTCATGGGTGGGCTGACTCTCGTGATCTCAGTAGTCAGGATCGTGCTCTCGGTATTGTTGTTTCAGGCTCTCGCTGACTTCATCGAGCCCGGTCCTGTCGACACCGACATCACCGCCTGTGTGCTCGACGGCCGCACCGCCATGGTCGAAGGCACGCTGACCAACGAGAGCCACTCGACGCGTGACTACACGCTGTTCGTCACGATCGACGATGAGGTCGAAATCATCACCTTCGAGCAGATCGCCCCAGGCCAAATCGCTGAGTGGAAAGCGCGAATCCGAACCAGCACCCTGATCGAAACGTGCCGACCCACGATCGTTGTTCCCGTTCGGAATCGAAATCGACGCGATCGAGAGCTGATCGCCGACCGCCGTCCGCCGCCCGTAGGGTTGCAGACGATGCAGACAGTCGATCACAACCCGAAGACGGACTCCCCAGACAAAACTGCCAAGCGGCTGATCGTACGCGCACTGCTGGCGCTGTTGGTGGCCGGATTTGCGACGTTCTGGATCTGGGCATTGTTCTTCGCCTCCAAAGAAGCGGTCAACCGGATCGACGACCGAGCGTGGGCCGAGCGTGGCGAGCAGATCTGCCTGCAGGCGGCCCAAGACCGGTTCGAACTGACCGACCTGCGAACAATCGTAGATGTCGGCCCCGAACTGATCCGAGAGCGAGCCGACATCGTCGACCGCGCCACCGACATCCTCGAGCACATGGTTGACGACCTGGTCGCCGTCACACCGACCGACGAAAAGGGCCAACAGATCGTGCCCCTCTGGGAGGACGACTACCGCGTCTACCTGCAGGACCGCCGCAACTTCGCCGACCAGCTACGTGAAACGGGCGAGAACAAGGCCTTCTACGAAACCAAGATCGAGGCGATCCCGATCAGCGAACGGATCGCCACGTTTGCCGGCGACAACGAGATGCCGACCTGCTCTCCGCCATACGACCTCAGTCGCTAGTGCCGCGACCGTGAGCGTTTTTGGTTGCGGCACGAGAAGCCGAATCATCGGCACGCACTCTGACCACGGTCATTCCGGAACGGTCGACAACAGTTTGATCACGCGTGCGGGGGCTCCGACGGCGATCGAGTAGTCGGGAATCGTGCCAGTCACCACACTATTGGCACCAATCACGACATTGCGGCCGATCTGGGCACCCGGCAGCACCACCGAGCCATAGCCCTGCCACGAGCCCGAACCGATGCTGACCGGACGCTCCGGCTGAACCTGCTGTGAGATCGGCAGATCCGGATTGTCATAGCCATGATTCTGATCGGTGATGTATACGTGATGGCCGGTCCAGACGTCATCGCCGATCTCGATCGACAGATGACCGACGATTCCGCTGCCCCTACCGATCAAACAACGATCACCGATTGAAACAACCGGGTCGGTGACGCATGCCTGGCCTGGCAACATGCCCGCCGACAACGCCACCTGCGGGCCGATCATCGTGCCGTCACCGATGCGGATGTACCGCTCGTTCATGATGGTCACCCACGGGAAGCAGATCACGCTCCCCTGCCCGAAGTGCCCGAAGCGCCTGCCGCGCGCCGTGTTCGGGCCGATCGCCGCCCACTGTGCGGCGGTCTCATACCCACGGCTGATCAACTCACCGATGCCGCTCTTGGTCGCTCCGGCCACACGGACCCATGCGGTATCACGAGGGATTTCACGGCCGAGCACGATCCAAACGCTACTCGCCGGCCAACCGTGAGGTGACGGTTTCGCTCGAACCGGTTCGCTACGGTCGGAGCTGTGAGTTCGCCTACAGACCCGTTTCGGCATGGATCGTTGACCGACGTCGCTGGCGTGCGAGTCGGCCACTATCAACGCACCAACCGCGGCTGGCAAACTGGAACGACCGCGGTAATCGTCCCCGGTGGGGCGGTCGCCGGCGTCGATGTTCGAGGCGGTGGCCCTGGTACACGCGAGACCGATGCACTCGATCCACGCAATCTCGTCGATCGCATCCACGCCGTCTGCCTCAGCGGAGGAAGCGCTTACGGCCTCGCCGCCGCTGATGGTGTCATGGGGTTTCTCGAAGGCCGACAACTCGGGGTTCCGGTCGGGCCAGAGCCACACCAGGTCGTGCCAGTTGTACCGGCGGCAGTGATCTTCGATCTCGGACGTGGGGGTGACTTCAGCCGCCGACCAGACCGCGTGTTCGGCGAGCGGGCGGCGCGTGCCGCTCGGCCGACCACCGGCCGCGGAACGATCGGCGCAGGAGCAGGCGCCAGAGCAGGCGGCCTGCAAGGTGGAGTCGGAATGGCGTCGGCCACGATCGACATCGCTGGCGTCACGATAACCGTCGCATCGCTGGCCGTCGTCAACGCGTCCGGATCGCTGTTCGATCTATCGACAGGTCTGCCGTGGTCGCTCCACAACTCGCTGCGACGCCCGACAGCCGCACAACGGGCGGCGTTGCGTACCGTCTGTGAGGCCGCCCCGGCTCCCCCGATGAACACGACCATCGGTATCGTCGCCACCGACGCTTGCCTCGCCAGACCGGAGGTGGGTCGCCTGGCACAGTCGGCCCACGATGGACTCGCTCGGGCGATCCGACCCGCCCATTCGCTGATCGACGGCGACACGGTTTTTGGGCTCGCGACCGGAGTACACGATGTGGGCTCGATCGATGCCGGCACCATGCGCGGCGTCGGCTCACGGGCCTCCCAACTGAACCTTCTGTTCGCAATGGCGGCTGAGGTCTTCGAGACGGCATGCGTCGACGCCGTCCTGACCGCCACCTCGTTCGGATCGGTGCCCTCATATCGAGAATTGTGCCCCTCCGCGTTTCGAGCCTGACGAGCGCTGCCCCACTACCCTGCCCGCCATGCGGCTGTTCACCACGCCAGATGCAATGCGGGCGTGGTCTCATGACCAACGTCGCGGTGGGCACCGTGTCGCCGTGGTGCCGACGATGGGTGCACTCCACGCCGGCCACCTGGCGCTCGTCGAGGCGGCGCTCCAGCGAGCTGACCGCGTGATAGTCACGATCTTCGTCAACTCGTTGCAGTTCAACCTGTCGAACGACTTCGACAGCTATCCACGGCCGATCGACGAGGACCTGTCGGCGTGCGAACGAGCAGGCGTCGACGCGGTCTATGCCCCGACGGCAGCGGCGATGTACTCATCCGAGTTCCAGACTTATGTAGAACCCGGCGAACTCGCCGACCGCCTCGAGGGCCCCCTCAGACCTGGACACTTCCGAGGTGTCACCACCGTCGTCACAAAGTTGTTGGGGGCAACCACGCCCGATCTCGCGCTGTTCGGACAGAAAGACTTCCAGCAGCTCGCCATCATCCGCCGGATGGTGACCGACCTCGACCTCGGGGTCGAGATCGTCGGTGTCCCGATCATTCGCGAGCCAGACGGTCTCGCATCGTCAAGCCGCAATGTGCGCCTCTCGCCAGATGATCGAGTTGGTGCAGTGGTGTTGTCACAGGCACTCACAGCTGCCGCGTCGGCATTCTTGGAGGGGGAACGGTCGGCTGATTCGGTGATGGCCACCGTGGTTTCGTTGATCAAAACCGAACCCCGCGCATCGCTCGAGTACGTCGCCGTGGTCGACGCGACGACGCTACAGCCGGTCACCCGGATCGAATCACCAGCGGTTGTGCTGTTGGCCGGCTGGTTCGGCGATGTGCGGTTGATCGATAACTGCGTGCTCGGCGACAACGGACACTGCTGACAAGGTTCCGCGACCGAAGTCCCGGTCGACACCGTCCAACACCCCGGTAAATACGATCGTCAACACCACCCCGTTGAAGATCGCGTGGGCGATCACGGTCGGCCCTAGTCGATGCGTGAGATAGGCGGCCGCACCGAACGTCACCCCGACTGCAGAGAGCACCATGGCGAGACCGACATTGCCGCTGCCGCGGACAGGATCGATGTGAGCCACCCCGAACAGCACTCCTTGCAGGCTGATCGCAGCGACCGGCCCCATCCGACTCAGGAACCCACGCATCACGAGACCCCGAAATACGATCTCTTCGACGATCGGAGCGGCGATCACGGCGGCCACCAGCGTGGCGATCAGATACGCCCGATCGGTGTCGAAATCGCCGGCCCCGTCGATATTGCTGCTGAGCGGAATCTCGAAGATCAGAACCGCCGCCGCAAATACAGACTGGGATAACACGGCCGCCAGCCACGTGAGGGGGCCCCAGCCGAGATCGCTCCACCGAAACTTCCATCCGAGCGAAGCCAACCGCCCGGCGCCCCACCGGCGGCGAACATAGATTCCCCAGGCCACGGAAGGGCCATACGACAACACCACGGAGATCGCGATGTACACGATCAGCGACCATTCGTAGGAGATCAGCGCCTCCAGAATCACCTTGCCGAGCACCAGCGAGACGATCAACACTGCGAGCGCACCGAGCGCCGCCCAGATTGGAAGGCTGGGGTGCTGCTCGGGCTGCTCGAATCGCGGGTACACCGGCGTCCAAGCGTGACCATCGAAGTAGCGTTGCCCGACACCCTGTGGATCGGGATACCAGCCTGCCGGCGCGGTGGTGGGTGGTGGGAACTTGGTCATGTGGACTCGACTGCAGGTGACGGCAGGCCGAGCCTTAGCGTAGGCCCGTGACGCAAATTTCGAATCGCTCGCTCTGGTCGGACACGTTGCCCGAGGCCGAGATCGCGCGTCCCCCGTGTCGATCGACACCCGAGGGAACAAGCGACAGCGCCGACGTTGCGATCGTCGGCGCCGGCCTGACGGGGTTATGGACGGCGTGGTATCTGCTGCAACGCGACCCTGGTCTACGGGTGGTGTTGCTCGAACGCGAGACGATCGGTTTCGGAGCGAGCGGGCGCAATGGCGGCTGGTGCTCGGCACTGCTGCCGATGAGTCTCGGCAAGATCGCCGGCCGTAACAGCCAAGCGGTCGCCCGGCGCATGCAGCTAGCCATGCACGAGACCGTTCACGAAGTGGGCCGGTTCGTCAAGCAGCACGCCACCTCCGAAATCTTCCATCAGGGCGGCTCGATCTCGGTCGCACGCAACGCTCCGCAACAGCACCGCTTGACTGAAGAACTCGAAGAGCTACGACGGTTCGGGTTCGGTGAGGACGACTACCGGTGGCTCGCCGCCGACGAAGCGACGCCGATTCTCAACGCCGCGGGCGTGACTGGAGGACTGCACACGCAACATTGTGCGGTCGTGCATCCGCTGCGTCTCACGCATGCCGTGGCACGGGAGGTGATCGCCGCCGGCGCCGATATCCGTGAGCACACCACTGTTCAGGAAATCCGTCCCGGCCTCGTCGTCACCAGCCACAGCGAGATCCGGGCCAATGTCATCGTGCGGGCGACCGAGGGATACACCCCGCAACTGGCGGGCGAGCGTCGCTCGCTGCTGCCGATCTATTCGCTGATGGTCGCCACCGAACCACTTCCCGAGTCTGTGTGGTCTGAAATCGGACTCGCTGATCGCCCGGCATTCGCCGATGGTCGCCGGATGATCATCTACGGACAACGCACGGCCGACGGTCGACTCGCATTCGGTGGGCGCGGCGCTCCATACCACTTCGGGTCAAGGATCAAGCCTGAGTTCGACACCAACGAGGCGATCCGAAACCTGCTCGAATCCTCGCTCCGTGAATTGTTTCCGCAGATCGGTGGGGCCGCCATCACCCACCACTGGGGGGGTGTGTTGGCGGCGCCCAGAGACTGGACATGCTCCGTTCGTTTTGACCGCGCGACTGGCATGGCGAGCGCCGGCGGGTATGTCGGCGATGGTGTCAGCACCACCAACCTCTCAGGGCGAACGCTGGCGGCACTGATCAGCAATGGCGATGATCCGGAGGGCCTGACCAGGCTGCCATGGGTCGGCCACCGATCGCGCACATGGGAGCCAGAACCGTTTCGATGGGTCGGCGTAAACGCCGCCCGCGCGGCGGCAGCCCGCGCCGATCGGGCTGAGCAACGAACCGGCACCGAAAGCGCCCTGTGGGGCGGCCTGATCGATCGTCTGCTAGGGCGCTGAACCGACCGCCGCGCCCGATTTCGGAAGTTGCGACGGAATCGAGTCGGCGTACACCCATGTGTCGAAGAAGCCATCCAGGTCAGTACCACTCGATTCTTCCATTACAACCTGGAACTCCGCTGTAGTGGCCGAGTCGTCGAGATAAGTCGCGACCCAGTTGCGTAATCCGGCGAAGAATGTGTCATCGCCGACGGTCAGCCGCAACGCATGCAGGACCGTAGCGCCACCGTTATACGAGATCAGCCCGAACATCTCTTCGGGTTTCGCCAGCGGCCAGCCGGTCGCCGGCAGCCCTGACAAGTTCGCCTCGGCGACGTGCTGGACATCGCCGAAGCCGACCTCTTCCATCCATAGCCATTCGGCGTAGGTGGCAAACCCCTCGTTCAACCAGATGTCGTTCCAAGTCGCCGGCGACACGGCATCGCCGAACCATTGATGTGCCAGCTCGTGGGAAAGAAACGCTTGTTGCAGCCGACCCAAACTGCCGTCGAGTTCGTCGCTGCTAAACAATGACAAGCCCTGGGTCTCCATCGCCAACCCAGGTACCGAATCGGTGATCGCAACACCGTAACGATCGAACGGGTACGCGCCGAACAGCGATTCGAAGAAGGCGAGCTGCTGGCGGGTCACATCGCGATATGCGTCGAGGGTCTTGCTCCGCGAACGCAACACGGCGTGGACCAGATCCACCCCACTCGCGCTCGTACCATCGTCAACAAGCTCATAGTCGCCGACCAATAGCGTGATCAGGTAAGGCGCCATCGGCTCGGTCTGTTGCCACGACCATGTGACTCCCCCAAGCGTCTCGTGGGTTGCCGACAACTCGCCGTTGGCGATCGCCGTGAGGCCTTTGGGCGCCGTGATCTCGAACGCCCACGTGGCCTTGTCGGTGGGGTGATCGTTGAGGGGCAGCCAAGTGCTTGCTCCATCGGGTTCGTTGACCGACCACAGGCCGCCGGGCGTCGGAAACAATCCGACGTCACCCTGAAAGAAACTTTTCTCGCCGACCGTCACAGAGAAGTCGACTTCGACACCAAACGCAGATCCCACAGCTTTCACCTCACCCAAGGCGATTAGCAGCTCTCGGCCGGCCTGCACAAAATCGACACTGGCACCACCAGACCGCACCGCGGTGACATACGGCCCATCGGCATCGAGAGCGATCTGATCGGTCTGATTCAGGAGTGTTCCGGTGACCACCAGCGTGCCATCGATTGTGCGCTGATCGTGGCGATAGGCGAGCTTCACGAGATAGTGGACAACGTCGATATCGGCTGAGCCAAGCTCGGGAAATCGTTGGTCGCCGGCCGATGTCGACCGTGACGGTGATGTCGGTGATGTCGGTGACGGCGCCTCCGTCGGCTCGTCGTTGCCGGACCCGCTGGGCTCTGCCGGTGTCGTTTCGACGGGTGGTGGGAGGTCGAACGCCACCGAGTCCTCGGGTGTGCGAGAGCTCTCGACGACGACCGGGTCGTTCACGAATCCACAGGCAGATGCAACGAAACACAAAACACCTCCCGCCACCCGTCGCGCCATATTCACTAACGGGACGCTAGCCAAGCGGCGACGACCACGGGCGGCGGCGAAAATCCGGCGCCACTCGCAAGCTTCTCTCAAGAACGTAAAGGCGTTCCAGTACCGCCCGATAGATAGTCGTGAAGACTTTCGCCTCCCCATCGAACCTGGCCAGCACCCGGCCGCGTCGACCGCTTCGCACGGCGGTGTTGACGACGCTCGCCCTCGTAGGAGCCGCCGTCAGCCTCGGGAGTTCCAGCCCGGTCGCAGCCGTCTCGGACGGCGATTGGCTCGGCGTGGTCAATACGTATCGTGCGATGTCAGGTGTCGCCCCGGTCACGGCCAACTCCGCGTGGTCAGCCGAAGCCGTCGCACATTCGTGCTACATGCTGCAGAACGGCATCACCCACGACGAGATTCCAGGAAATCCTGGTTACACCCCTGGTGGCGACACCGCTGGAAACAGTGGCAACGTCGCCGTCAGCAGCTCGGTCAGTGCAACAGCTCGCAACCACATCGATCTCTGGATGACCGGCCCATTCCACGCGATCGGCATCCTGCGCGCCAACCTGACCTCCACGGGCTTTGGATTGTGTGCCAACAGCAACACCCCGACGCCTTGGCATTCGGGAGCGACACTCGATGTGATTCGTGGCCTCAATTATGGCGCTCCCCAGGCCACGGCACCAATCCTGTTCCCTGGCGATGGGGCAACGGTGCCCTTGCACAGCTTCATCACCGAGTACCCGAATCCGATGACGTTGTGTGGCTGGACCGGCACCGCCGGCCTTCCATTGATCGCAATGATGCCGAACGACGTCAGTTCGGCAAACGCCACGATCACCGGCCCCAACGGGCCGGTCCCAACCTGCGTTCTCCACAAGGGCAACACCGGCGGCGACGCCACGGCTCGCGCCATCCTCGACGGCGACAACGCGGTGATCGTGATGCCACGTACCGACCTCGCCGACGGCACCTACACCGTCACCGTCAACACCAACGGCGGCAACGTCACTTGGTCGTTCGCGGTCGATCGCAACGCTCCACTCCAGGCGACGCCGCCCAACATCCCCGACACGTCACCCACAGCGAATGCAGCTACGTTCGAGCCCGTCGAGCCGTTTCGCCTGGTCGACACCAGGGCCAATCTGGGTGCGGCCCGCTTGCAGGCAGGCAGTGTCACCCGGATCAAGATTGGCGCCGACGACATCTCGGCCGTGAGTGCCAACTTGACCGCCGTCAGCGCTTCGGACTACGGCTACATCACCGCCTACAACTGCACCGCTCAGCGGCCGACCGTGAGCACGCTCGGATACCGGCCCGGTGAGACAGTCGCCAATCAGGCGATCGTCCCGTTGGTGAATGGAGATATGTGCATCTTCTCGCTCGCCTCCACCGACCTGATCATCGACGTCAATGGGTACTACCGCAGTGGAGCCGGTGGCGCCGGTTTCGTTCCGATCACGCCGACCCGGTTGTTGGACTCCCGCCTACCCGGCGAGCAGTCTCTGCGTGCCGGGGTCGAGGTTCCGCTGCAGGTCGTAGGTGTCCCCGGTGGCGCGCCGGCCGGAGCGGTCGGGTTGGCGATGAATATCACCGTGATCCAGCCCGACGGATACGGCCATTTGACCGTGTATCCGTGTGGCGCCGTGTCGAGCAATATCTCCAACATCAACTACGTCCCGATGGACGTTCGCCCAAACTCGGTCGTCACCCCGGTCGATGATCAAGGCCGGGTCTGTCTCCGCTCATTTAGCGACACTGACATAGCCGTCGACCTCAACGGTTACTTCACCAGGAGCGGCGGGCTCGACTTCTTCCCCCTCGATCCAATCAGAATCTTCGACAGTCGCTCGGTATACCGTCCGCTCAACGAGTCGACGAGCGGTCTCCGGGTCGAGGCCAACCAGGTCGTGCGACTCATGGTCGCCGGCGAGCGCGGTATCCCAGCAGCCGCCAAAGCGGTCTCGGTCAATCTGACGGCGACAGAAGCACTGGGCGGTACGCATCTCACGGCATATCCGTGCGGCACCAAGCCGAACACCTCGAATGTCAATATCGCGACCTCGCAGTTTGTCACCGCCAACGGAGCGATGGTCAAGCTGTCTTCCGAGGGTGAGCTGTGTGTATACAGCAAGGACGCGGTACACGTGATCATCGACATCAACGGCGTCTGGGAGTAAGAGCGCCAACTGGTTCAGCGATGCAGGTTCGGATCGGTGACCATGGCCCGGTACCTGACGGTGTAGACCGACTCGCCCGACAGAATGCCGCCCCTTGCGAGCATCCGGCCACCCTCCCAGTTTGACAAGCCCAGCTCGGGAGCATCGAGCGCGTACTGCCCGTCGACCCATCTGGTGAACCCGCTGCCGACGAACGGAGCATCGATCGCGTCGAAGAACGAATCGTGGAGATCCTGCGAGTCGCTGACCAACGAGGCGACGAACCTCGGGCTGTAGGTGTTGCACAGCAAGATCGCCTGGTCGACGTCGTCCACGACATGGATAGTCGCCTCCGGCGAGCCCTCCCACTCCCACTCGTGGGCCAGCTCATCGATCGAGATCCGTGAAACAAAGGGCTCATCGTGAATGCCGTCAGCCCGAACGACCTGTGACCGCAGGCTCAGGGCAGCATCCGGCACAAACTCCAGCGCCGCCGACGTGGCGTGCACACGGCCATCGGTGCCGCGTTGCCGGCCGGCGGCCGTGAGCGCATCGAGGAAGACCGGCACCAGTTCAGCCGCCCGTCGGTGCACGATGCAGCACACGTTCAGCGAGTTGCACACCTTTCTGTCCAACGAATTCTTTACCGTCGCTCGAAATCTCAACGGGTCCGCATCCGCGGCGGCGATGACCCATGCCCCGCCGGTTCCGTGCAGGCTGACCGGAACCCCGGCCTGACGGGCGACCGCACCGAGCTGGGCGACCGCCGGACCCGATCCTCGGGCGACCGCGAGCGACAGACGCGAATCGGAGAACAGTGCCCACCCGGCCGCGTGCGCAGCCGACGCCACCAAACCGACCGTTCCGGCGGGGAGACCGGCTTGGTCGAGTGCGGGATCGAGGGCGTGTTCGACAATCGCCCTAGCGGTGCCGAGCGCGTCGGACCCGATCCGGAACACGACCGTGTTGCCCGTACGCACGACGCCAGCAGCGTCGGCGAACACATTCGGGCGCCCCTCGAACACGAATCCGACCACGCCGAGTGGCGCCCGGCGCGCCTCGACCACCCAACCGTCGTGCTCGATGGTGCGTTCGACCGTGTCGCGAACGCCGACTGACTCGGCCCACCCGCGAAGGCCGGCGACCATGCCCGACCGCATCGACTCCGTGAGTTCAAGTCGTGTCGTCGATCGCCCGCTCGCGGCAGCTCGCTCGACGTCGGCAAGATTGGCCATGGCAATCGGAGCAAACGTGGAGGGGTCTGACAGTCGTGCAGCGAACGCTTCAAAGAAACGGGTGATTTGATCGTCGGTGCACCGCGCCAGCTCTGAGAACGCCTGCACCGCTGAAGTGACTGCGGCCGCCGCCCTATCGTGCTCGCCGAAGGGTACGTACAACAGCTGGCCCGACGACGGGTCGACGATCACTCGGTCGCCGGGCTGAAAGTCGCGAGCGAGCTGGGCTGAAACCTGTGTGACTCGATCACCTCCGTACACGATCTGTTGACCGGCGACGAGCGACAAGAGCCGTGCTGTCGTCACCGCTGGATCGTTGTCGGGCACCGATGTGTTCGCCACGGAACCGAAGCGTACGCTCGGGTCATGGCCGACCCCAATGACGACCGCCTGTACTTCCGACAATTGCTCTCCGGCCGCGACTTCGCCATCGGTGACCAGATGGCGACTCAGATGGTCAACTTCGTGTACGCGATCGGTGACCGTTTGACCGGCGAATGTGTGCTGGTCGACCCGGCCTACGATCCGGAGGGCCTTGTCGACACGGTCGCAACCGACGAAATGACCATCACCGGCGTGTTGGCCACCCACTATCACGCCGACCACATCGGCGGTTCGATCATGGGCTACGAAATCGCCGGCGTCGCCGGGCTACTCGAACTGGTCTCGTGCCCGGTCCACGTGCAACGCGACGAGATCCCCTGGGTGACCCGTACGTCGGGCGTGACCGAAGCCAACCTCGTCGGCCATGACTCTGGCGACATCGTCACCGTCGGCGAACTCGAGATCGAGCTCGTTCACACACCCGGCCACACGCCTGGCAGCCAGTGTTTCCTGGTACACGGCAAGCTGCTTGCCGGAGACACGCTGTTCCTCGACGGATGCGGCCGCACCGACCTTCCCGGCAGTGACCACACTCAGATGATCCAGAGCCTCAATCGGCTCTCGAAGGTCGATGACGCCATCATCCTCTACCCC
>FLOH01000640.1_pt1 | contig 68049 bp, 109 predicted proteins | sample 756751 | NCBI WGS metagenome assembly FLOH01 (sample SAMEA4026879, study PRJEB14308) | marine metagenome | biome: coastal water; material: water | depth 74 m
AGCAGGCGGGGGTGCCGTCCCCACCAGACCCTTGGCCTTGCTCGGTCGCACACCCTGCCAGCATGGCCAGCAAAATCACCAGTAGTAATCGTTTCATCTGTCTCACCTCCTAGAGCCTGTATGGCTGTATGTACTAGTTACGGGTGGGACAGGCGAAAACTAACCTACTTGTAGCCTTCATCTGCCCAGCCACCACCTTTCAGGCGGAAAGTCGCACCCTTACTGATGAGCTTCTTGGTGGGGCCACCGCACACTTTGCCCTTGATCGTGTCAACGATGGCATCCGAGCCAACATCCTTGACAGGGGAATCAGGGACATTGGCATTAGGGCAAGGTGGGTTTGGTTCATGCATCCCGTGTCGGATCTCGAACGTGTGGTCACAGGTCTCGCATTTGTAGTCATAAATGGGCACGGGGCACCTCCTTGTGGTGCCCCACCTTACCGATAGACCCATCACCGTCTACTTGTTGTTGGCGTTGTGTGCCATCACCGTGTTGGCTGGGTAGATGGCGTAGTAGTCGATGTCGCGGTACGTGGTGCTCTTGGTGCCGTTCTCGGTCTGTTCATCCCAGACGGCCAACGCATCTTCCGCAGAACAGGGCGGGCAGGAGTCATACCAGGTGTAATCGAAGCCATCGTACAACCGGACAACCCACAGGTCGTTCTTCGATGTGCCGATGAAGGCTTTGTGTTTCGTGACGTCCATTTTTCGTACCTCATCAGGGGAGCACCCCTTCACCCTTGTTACGGGTGGAGGATGCCAGAAATAACCACTACTTCCTATTCAGGATCTTCTGGATGAGGCTGCGACGGACTCGGCTAACCTCATGAAGCTCAGTGGGGGACACGGGCGTTGGTGTCCGCTGGTACTGGAACCAGTCTTCCAGAGTCGCGGGTCCCTCAGCGTTGCCAAGGTACAGGTAGTGGGGCTTGTGTTTGCACAGGCTGAGTTGATGCACCAGGGCCGGGCTGTGGCTGGTGATGAAGACGCCTTGCACTAATGGCAGGTCGCCATCCATCATCTCACGGATGGTCATGCCCGCACCTGCGGCACTACCAGCCGACATGCCGATGTCCGGCTCATCCCAGTACACAATGGTGCGGTGGGCACGGCTGGTGGCCGTCTTGATGCCCATGGTCACGGTATGGGCGCTGTTGTCCCCCGTGCTGTCCTGTGCCTCGTTACCATAGATGAAGCTCCCCATCATCCCGCCGCCGGTCCGCCCCTGCATCGATAGGTTGATCATCTCCCTCACTGGGTATGGCCCTGCCTTCACAGCGGGTTGTCCGTAGTTTCCTTTCCTTGCCGTGGCGGTCATGGATCGAATGAGACGGCGGAAGAAGCTCTTGCCACCAGCGTTCTCGCCTAGCACTAGCACTAGCTTGCTTTCGGGGTCACCTGCGTCATACAGGGCGGGGATCGCCACCTGCCCTTCGGCATCTTTGTTGGGGTGGAAGAAGGCCAAGGCCAAAGTGTCATCGCACAACACTTTCAGGTCTAGGCGATCTACTTCAACCAGCTTGGCACCAGCAGCGATGCCAGCGGGGGTCAATATCCAGCCAACGGTGCCACTTGACTGCCACTCAAAGTAGCCTGCGTCAACCAACGGTGCCGCCTGCTCCTCGGTGAGATACATGTTGCCGTCTGAGTCGCAGAATTTGTCATCTAGGTTGCGGGAGCCTCGGTCGAGACGAGTAAACTCACGGCCCACCAAGCCGGCCTTGAAGGCGGTGGTCAAGATGGTCACTTGGTCGGTCACTTGGCATCCTCCGGTCAGTCCTGTTACGGGTGGTGATGCCAGAAGCTAACCTAGCAGTTAGGCTTGATCTGCTTGAAGTAGCGGGAGGCACCGCCCTTGTCCCCAAAGCCTGGGTCTCCCCGGACGGATTCTGCATCTAGGTCTTGCCCTAATCCCTTGCCCCCACCGTAGATGGTCGAAGTGGTCGAGATATTCGCAGTGCGTCCACCTGTGCTGATGGAGACCCCAGACTGCTCATCTAGGGCAGCCACAGGGCATCCAGGTTGGCAGTGCCAGTCGTCTACTGACTCTTTGCCATCGGCGCCCGCATGGCCAAGAGGTTCACCTCGGGGCGGCCCCGAGGTGAACCCACCGTAGATGCCTGCGACCCCGACTATGCCTTTGCCTTCCTCTTTGTATTGGAGGGTGTTCCCCTTGACCGTCTTGACTCCAGCTAGGTGACACTCAGGCTTGTGCTGAAGGATGAGGTTGGCAGGCCACCTCCCAGACGGGTTTGATTCCACATCCCGTGCAAATACATCCCCATCCGCAGGGCGCTTAGTGCCGTACCCGCCACCCGTGATGTCCGTCTGCGTCCCCCACTTCCAAGGCGGGCCAGCAATCCGACACCCCTCGATGTTCAACCCACCTGTGCCGTGGGCTAGGACATTTTTGGCGACCGACCCGATGAGAGGCTTCCTGGCGACGGTGATGACGATCACTTCGAGTCCCTGCCATCCAACAGGGCCTTGGCTTCAACCCATAGGCGGGCGGACTGGCGGGCATCAGCCGTGGGGTGGTGTACAGGGAGTTCGCCTTCCAGCCGATCGTTGGTGCCTAGTGGGCCTAAGCCAGCAGCTAGGCGCATGGTGGCCACCTCATGCATCGGGTATGGCCCCTTCCAAGCACGGCCCTCAATAGCATCCTGTACGCAGGCGATTAGGAAGCCAGCCTCTACAGGCCAGTTGCAGTCCGCGATGAAAATAGCCCCCTGTCGCCGCCAGTGCTGTACGCGATCCCAGAAGTCACTCCGCATGGTACGGGCATCAGGATGGGATGGCATGGGCAGTGCATCTAGCACGTTCGCGGCTACCCAAGGGTCCACGTCAGCCTCGGCCGGGGTAGGTGCCACGAAGATATCGCACTCGACCTCACTGTATTCGCCGTCACCGCCCTTCGCTAGCACGACGTACCCAACGGCGAAGCCCTCGCCGTGTAGGCCGTTGCTCTCCACGTCGAAGCTGAAGATGAAATTACTCATGGTGGTCTTCCTGTAGGGCGTAGGCTTCCGCCGCCTTGTGAACATCATCCTCATCACGCCATTGGGGGAGACGGATGGGACGGGAATCTAGGGTGGCTAGGGCGACATCAGGATGATCGGTGATTTTCTTCACCAGTTGCCTGACGTCGTCAATGGTGACCAAGTGAGACTTTCGCAAGGGCCTATCATCACCGTTCATCTTCGTCCATCCCCTTCTGTTTATGTATGTTACCGGCAGCTTCCTCAGCCCACCGCATGCCTTCAAGTGCGTATCCAGCATACCCACGTTCAAGCCGTTTGTACTGCTCGTCAAGAACTTCCCAGCCCCAAAGACCCGGATATTCATGCTCTACACGAAGGAGAGGAAAGTCACCATCCTGTAGGTCTGGATCTTCCGATGAGGGATCTCCAGGTACGAACCACTTGCACCACAAGGTGTCGCCGGTGTCTGCATACGTCCATCCTTCTGGGCCTGATCGGCCTCGCTCAGCTTCCATGGCGAGCTTCCAGTCTACTTTTGGTGTAGTGGCTTGACCGGGTTTGGGCATCTTGGGCATCCTGCTGGCATCTGCTGACGCTAGGCTTGGCTATGCAGCCGTAGCAACCTCAAGCACGTTATGGCGTGCCGCTGCAACCTTGGCGGTGCGTAGCAAGGCAGCCATCTCCGTGTATGTTCGGCCTTGGCAATCGGTTGGGTGGGTGATACCCACACCCTTGGTGGCATACACAGTGTAGGTGCCGTCTGCATCGCGCCGACGCGCCGGGTAGCTGGAGACGGTGCAGTTGGCTGCGGTAGCCACCACCCGTGCAGCTTTGTCCACCTCTACCGGGTTCTCACGGAACGCACAGTCCACCTCAAAGGTGCCCATCACAACATCCCACACGTCGCCGTTGTGATACCGCCAATCAGCACCAGCGGGGCACGGCACGGTGCGCTTGGACAACACCCGCACACGGATGGTGCCAGGGTCCACGTTCCACGCGGGACCCCGTGCAACACGCTTGTAAGTGCGGTAGTAGCCCGTCCTAGGGCCGTTCACCTCGTAGGTGAAGCCATTGGTCACCTGAACGCGGTCGCCAGGGCGGATCTCGGCGGCCTTGCCAGTGTAGCGAGCCTTGCGGGCGGTCACGGCCTTGGATGTCTCAACCGTGCCTTCAACCGGTTCGTCTTCACGATCGTTGCAGCCGGGGCGGCACCGCTCACAGTCGTAGGCGCCGCACATGCAGGGGGATCGGTAGCTCATCTTGGGGTCTCCTTGGGCTATTCGGCGCCCGGTTCCTTCACCCTTGTTACGGGTGGGGTGCCCTTGAGCTAACCAACCTTTGAGCCGCTGTCAGTGTAGTCGTTCAAGTCCTTCACCGCGTCCGCGATGCTGTTGGACTGCCCGCCAGCGGGGATGAACAAATCATCACTGCCGTCTCGTGTGTGCCGCAGCACCACCCCGGCGCCGGGCACATGGTAAGTGCCGATGACGATGACATACCCAGGCTCATGGTGCACCGTTTGGTGCATGAACACGGCGCTGTTGTTCTTGAGCCAGTTGCTGGCCCACTCACTCTTGTTCTTGCTCAGCATGTCTTTGGCTGTCTTGCTCATCGTGTTCTCCGTTCATGCAACGTGGGGGTGTAGGCCGCAGGGGCATGTGAGGATGGCCAACCCTCGCCCCTGCGACTTCGTGCCGACTTGCTCCCTGACCACCTTACGTATCAGTGGGGAGCGGTGAACCCGGCCGGATTCAGTCAGCAACAGGGCACCACACTCTAGCCCTTCACCCCTGTTACGGGCGATGGACCTCAGAGCTAACCATTTCTTTTCGCCAATGCTGCAAGCTGAGGAACGGTGCGTCTCATATCACCGTATCTCAAAATCTAGGTAAATCTAGGTATCGAGTTTGTAGCTGTGCCTAAGTCCTCATCAAGTGAGAATCCCAAGGTAGTAAGCCACTGGCCTGACGGTACAGGCGCTAGTTTATCGTGCCTCAAGGAACTGTTTCGCTTTCGCAAATATCGCTCTCTCAACACACGTTTCACGCTGGAAGGGTGATCAACACAAGTGATCTGTTTGTCCTGAGAACGTCTCAGCACACCACTTGCTCCGACCCAATCAGCATGAGCTTCCCTGCCACACGAGCGGCAGTGAAATTTGGTCCCCGACCTGTTCCTTCGGGAGATGTGGTGACAAGAAGGGCATTCTTGTGAAGTGTAGGCAGGGTTCACCTTTTCGGTAGGCGCCTTCCTAGCCAAATTCGTCTGTAAGGCCCTATAGGCAAACCTCTTTTGACCCCTACAGCCCCGTAAGTCCAGGTCTTCAACCACGAATATGGTCTCAGGATGATTCTTCAGGAGGCGGTTCACTACTGAACCTGTGGCAGTCTTGATGAGACCCGTGAGCTTGGACTCCAACCTGTCCAACCGAGGGCTGTTTTCCTTCAAGTTTTGTCGCTGGCGATTCGCTCGGACTTCACGCACCTGAGCGTAGGCTCGATCAAAATTGGGCTTGAACTTCGCTCCATAGGTGGTCCCGTCTGAGGTGGCCGCAAGGACGTTCAAGCCCACATCAACTCCCAAGCGGGTCCACCCGTGTCCCGCTGTCGGGGCCACCCAATCGGTCTTCTCAACAGCCTCAAACCGCCAACGCCCCCGCTTGGTCTTTCGCGCGGTAATGCCCTTGCTGACATCTGAGGGCTTGGCGTATGGGTTTCCCACCAACGGCAGGGTCATCCTCCGCTTGCCCTTGTCCAAGGTGGACACGGCAAGCCATGAGTCGGCTGTGAACGCCTGCTTTGGCTTCGCGAACACGGCTGTCATCTCAGACAACCGCATCGGCAAGCTGTCCCGCACAGTGGGCGGGTTACCCCCGTGTTCATCCAACAAGGCGTGGTAAGTGTCCAAGTGCTGTTGGGTGATGAAATTCCACGGCTTGCAGATGGTCTTCCGACCAATCGTGTAGAGAGCCTTGGCGTCTTGTTCTGTGTAGGTGCCTTCACGCCTGCCGTTGGTGATGTGCTTGCGGACGCTGCGGGCGTAGGTTGCCGCGTGCCACGCAGACACAATTTGGATAGCGTGGTCTTGGGCGTTTTTGGCGATTTGGCTAGACAGGGTAGGGCTTGGGCTGAAGAACTGTCGCTTGGCAGACTGCGGCATTTGGTAGCAGCGGGAAGCCACCATCTGACCAACACAAGCCCGCACATAGCCGACGTACTCTGCGTGCAACGCTTCCAAGCGTGCAACCTTTCCTTCGTTGCATCGCGGGTCCAACATGAACAGGCGCATCTTCTTCATTTGGCATGCCCCGCAGCGGCCTTGTCTGCCTTCTTGCGGAGGGCAGAGCGCCGCCCGTAGATGCGGGCTGAAAAGGAAGACATCAAGGTGAGGATGTCCTGCACCAACTCCTCTTCGTAGGACTTGCCCAACACCTCATGCGTCCACTCAACAGTGCAGCCGTAACTCGCGAAAAACGCCTGCAAGGTCAAAAAACCGAACCGTGCGAGGCGGTCCTTGTGCTCGACCACCACACGGTCAATCTGTTTTGCGAACACCATCTTGAACAGCTTGTTCAGTTTGGGTCGGGTTTCAGACATGCCTGACCCAACCTCTTGCAGAACCTCCACCACCTTGTAGCCCTTTTCAGCACAGTGGGTGCTGACTCTGCCAACCTGCCGCTCTAGGTCGCCTGACTTCTTTTGGTCGTGGCTGCTGACACGGCAGTAGATGACGACCCGACTTTCTGTGGCAGCGATTGCGTTGCCGACAAGGGCATCGAGGTCTACAACACGAAACCTGCGGTGGCCACCGACCGTCAGGGTCGTGGGGATTTTGCCTTCGTCGGCCCAACCCCGAAGGGTGTCTGTGTGGACCCCAAGGTAGGCGGCGGCTTTGGTGATGGAAAGGGGTCTGCTAGGCATCTTCCCCTTCCGCGTGTGAGGCGGGAGGGATCAAACCTTGCTGTTGGAACACGGTGTACCACTTGTCATACCAACCTTGAAATTCTTCAACGGTCGGCACGTCTTCGGGGTCGAACGGCACAGGATGAGGACAAACTGTCCCGTCTGCGGTTTCGAACTCGGTTGCGGTAACACGGATGATCATGGCTTGGTTCATGCCTCCACTATACCTATAGTGTCGGCCATAACCTAGATACCGAGAAAAACCTAAGAACACCCAAGTTTTTGGCTACTGACCAGCTACCCCCGGACTATAGAGACTCTGGGCAGCCCGGTCTCCATGTCACGCATTTCCTTCGCCCACTTGTGCATCTCACTACACACGATGCTAGCACGAGCTGTGCTGACACCTATCTTGCCAGCAATGTCGGTGACCCGATCGCCCTCAATCATCTGGTACAGGATGAAGATCCGGGTGGACATCGACTTGGGGTTGGCACCCCAACGCTCCTCGATGGCCATCGCCCAAGTGTCTGTCGCCTCAACGGTTAGGAAATCTTGCTCAGGTGTCCGTGCCGGGCGGCGGGCGGGAGGTGTCAGCGGGGGTGTGCCTTGACCCCTCGCCCCCTGCTCAGTGAGGGCTCCCGTGAAGTGCCGCGAAACGGCATCGGTGCCTTGCTCACGCAGCCTGCTAATGATCTTGTAGAAGCAGATCATAGTCAGGTGTGTGCTGTTGAAGGTCGGGTAACCTAGTAGGTCCTTCTCAATGAGCTGCAAAGCCACATCTTGGGAGGCGTCTTCATAGTCATCAGGCTTCACCGGGCTACTGGTCACAGCACTACGGCAGTGGCGTTGGTAGGTGCCGTAGTTCGCATCGATCCATTGTGCCGTCTTGTTCATCTGGTCCCCTAGAATGCCCGGCACATGGCGCGGAAGTGGTCCGGGTCGTGTTTGCCTTCCCAGTGGGTCGCCCACAAGGTGCCTCCCGGCTTGACACCTACCCAGCGTGATGGCTTGTCACACCATGCCAGCTTGATCCACTGGCCACGGGGCAGCTTCAGCTCACCACTTTTCAGCAGGCTGTACACCTGGTCGTTGACTAGGATCGTGGGCAGGTACTTCATGGTCTAGCTCTCCGTCAGCAGGGCCTTGCATAGAACCCGCTCATCGGGAGTCAGGTCGATGCTGAACAGGGTGTCCCGGCTGAACTGCCCGTCGAGGCCCTGGAGCAGCAGGGCCTTCATCTTGGCCAGCACCTCGCTGGGGGTGTCCAGATCTGCTGGGACCTCGAAGCTCAGGCTGATGGTTTTGGTAGGCATGGTTTTCTCCCGGTTGGAATGGTCTCTTGGTCACACCCTAGTTACGGGTGAGGCACCCCAGCCCTAACCTTCTAAGACGTCCCAGAGAAGGATGAGTTCGCCCCAACCATTCACATAGCTGCGCCCAGTGTTTGGCAACCGCACCGTCTCACCTGTCGCGGCATACAAGGGCGGCTTGCCATAGACGGTCACGGAACCATTCCAGAGTTCAAGACCTTCTTGGGCAGGTCGGACCTCCGCGACTCTCGCGTCTCTGCGTTGCGTGCTGCCTCGGTTGTCGGTGCGTACGATCAGGTCCACGACCATGTGTGCCCGCTTACCTTTCAGCTTGCACGGTCCGAGGTAGGCGGAGTGATAACCCGCCTTATCGGCATACACACCACCGACCACAAGGTCTTTGGTCGGGATCGGCTTCGGCTTCGGCTCGGACTTGGCGGCGTCCACCGCCAACAGGTGCTTGTGTAGGTCGCTGCCTACACGGGTCAGTCTCATCTGCGTGCCGTTCTGGACCCAGATGAACTTGCCGTGAACCCAGCCGCCCTTGCGGATGCCGGGTCCGAGGATGGCCCACAACACCACGTCCTCGCGAACGTCGATGGTGAACGTGCCCGCGATGATTGCCTTGTACGCCCGACCACCCTCACCCCGTTCGACGAGACCGGTGATCTGAAACTTCGTGATGGGTGTGTTCGGGACCACGGTCTCATTCATGCTGGCACCACGCCCGCCGCACCAGTCCCGCACGTTAGCAGTGACGGGCTTGCTGGCGTCCGTGGGGAACGCCAATGCCTTGCGGGGGCCATAGCCTGCCTGGCAGTAGCGGATCTGTTCAGGGACCCCGCCGCTCTTGGCGTAGCTCTTTTTCTCAGTGGTGATCTTCATGTCCCGACTCCCTCTTGCGGAGGTACATGCCGTAGCTGGCACGGGCGATGAGGTTGGCGTCCTTCCACGCGAGACCCTTACGCCACAGACGCATGGCCTGCAGCAGCACATACACCCGCTTTGGTACTGGTCGTTTCTGCATTATTCACCCCTCTTGTAGCGTTTGGCGAAGCTGCCTGACGATGCGACGCTGGCGAACCGCAACGGCTCCCCCTCAGTGTGGATGGCAGCGGATAGTGCCCCGCCGAACACGGCACCCGTATCCAGGGCCGTCGCATGTTTCCAGCTCACGACACCGGCTAGGAAGGGCTCATGGCCGAACAGCACGTGGCCAAAACGTCCGTCGTAGGTCTCCGCCCAGAAAACGTCCTCGTCAGTTTCTTTGCCTAGTTCAACCATCCGGCCTTCAGGATTCACGTGGCGGGTCCGTAGCACCTTGAGGGCAGCCTTCTTCGCCTTGCCCGTCAGGGCCGATAGGTCAGCCGTAGGCAGTTCGACCATCCGGGGCTCGATACCCGCATGGACCACCAGGAATTCTGCGAACCGATGGTGCAGTACAGCCGACTCTAGGAACACCACGTCTTCGGCCCCCAGACCGCCTGTGATGGCCGCTAGCTCCCCACTGGTGTCCTTCATCGGGTTGGCCACGCCAACCGCCGCTACGCGGGCCTCATGGGCTCGGAAGCGGGTGTGCTTGTCTTCATGGTTGCCTTGCACCAGCACCACGGTATGACCCGCGTCCCGCAGGCCCCGGACGTGCTGCACGACACCGACGCTGGCTGGCCCTTTGTCAACCAAATCGCCAGCCATGACGAGGGTGTCATCTAGGGTCAGGTCGATGGCTTCGAGAAGTGCCACTAGCTCAGTGAGCATCCCGTGCACGTCTCCGACTACGATGGTTCGTCCAACGGTCATGAGTCTCCTTGGGGGTAGGGGATCTATCCTCATCCTTGTTACGGGCGGCACCCTGCAAAACTAACCAAGAGCGAGGGAGCACGTGGGCGGACTAACCTGCCTATGGCTAGGGCCTGTGCATGAAAGGTAACCCACAAAGAGTCGCTGCCAGACACCTCCACATCGCGGGGTTGCTACGCCCGCCCCCGGCTATGGTGAAAGCCATCCAGAAGTGGGCTTGGGGAATTGCCGCTGGGCCGCTACAACACGGCCCACCTGTGATGCAGCAGTTGGCAATGGCTGAGGCGGCAGCAGGGTCATCAGGCGGGAGGTCTAAAAACGTCAACTTTGAAATTGACCTGACGGGGTGGCCATACGTGCAGAAATTCAGCCACTTCAGAGATAAATTTCTGAAGGCTGTTGGACCCCTGGCGCAACATCCCGAAGGGTTCCAGCAACTATCAGACCCCCAGAGGATAGCCCTGCTTCTGATGGCGGGGAACAGCCAGTACAGCAGGATAAGGTCGCAAAAAGATTTACAGGGTCTTGTCGATGCCGCTAAGGGGACATACCCTCAGCAGATGGCTGAAAGCATCATTTCCAGCCACTACAGAGGGCTGGGGGTCCACATAGATTTCAACAAAGCTACCCGTGCAGGCGGCGGGTATGCCACCAACAAGGGCGAGCTTTATATCTGGCCGAAGCCTCTGGCTGGGGAGACTTGGGGTATGTCCCCGCAGGAACAGAAGGCGGAGTACGATTTCCGTAGGGACCAGACGTACGACACCATCGCCCATGAAATGACCCACTTTGCGCAGGACTGCTTGCGTATCCTGCATGGCGTCGCAGATGCGGGTCTACCTTCGGCCAAGATCAGGACGCCAACACGAACCCTGCCTAGTGTCGAGGACGCGGGATCGGATGCCACACATGCCCTATTGGATGCTGAATTCTACACCCGCTTGGCCGATGAGGTTCGGGATTTCCTCCGGGAGGGTCAAAGGTGGGCCCTCAGAGACTGGGAGAAGAACCGGGACATTTGGGTGGCCGCGAAACGGCGGTCCTTATCAGTGCAACCTAGCACCTTCTTCAAGGCCCTGAAGAAGCATGCCCCTGGCAAGTGGAAGAAGGCTGTCGGAATCTTCTGGGAAGAGACAGAAAAGCTCAGGCCATAGGACACAGTTGGTTAGCTTCTGGCATCACCACCCGTAACAAGGGTGTAGGGGGCAGCGCCCCCACTAGGGAGGCCCCAAGTGACCAACTTGACCACAGACGAAAAAGTCGCCCAGAACATGACCGCCGCCGCATACATCGCGGAAACCAACGCCGTCACACGGGCGATGGCCAAGGCCGAAGGCTGGACGATGTGGACCACCATGGCATCGGAGTCCTACGCGGACTGCACCACGGGCTATGACGTGATGGCGCAGAACGCCGTGGCGGAGTACCGGGACGCCTACAAAGAGGCGTACAACTTCCGCCCTTCACACACGCCTGAAGGCACCCCCTCGGAGATCGCAGCGATGTGCAGGGAACTGTACGAAGTGGCCGCCTGCTCACAGGAGTCCTATGAGGACCCGGATGCCTGGCTGAATGATAACGCTGAGGCAGAAGCTGGCAACCGTTCCTGGACCTTCTAGGGCCGCACTGACAACAATGAGGTGAGCTGGTGAGTGGAATGTACAACATGTTGTTCCGTGAGTGTGAGGGGGCACATGTGCTTCTAGCCCTACTTGGGTTGACACGATCTGACGTGCCCCGGTATCGGGACTGTTGGCTAGAGCCTGAATGCATCGCGATCTACACCCGCATGGGTGGCGGCAACCGTGAGTGCCAGTGTGGAGATGATGGGGGGACCTGCGCCGCCTGCACCATCGATGCCCTAGCGGAGAACCCATTGGTAGTGTCGGATAAGGACGACACTTTCGACACCACCTACCGCACCCTACGGTTCAGCTTCCCCGATGAGTATGCAGAGCTACTAAAGGGGCCAGCCGAGAGTGCAATGACGGTCGACACCGACAAGATGTGGCGAGATGCCCTTGCCGCCATGAAGGTCTGAGGCCACCCACAGGACGGTAAGGTGGTGATCCACATGAACCAAGAGGTGCGTATGACACTGTCAGTACCAGAGCCGATGCCTGAAGAGAATGAATCGACCCCCATCTGGGACCTAGTTATCGCGGACATGCGTGACCGGGACCAGTTTGGGCGTTCCAAGTACAGGGGAGTGCCACTACAGGTGCATAATGGCAGGGATCCCCTAGTAGATCTCTATCAGGAACTCCTAGACGGTGCGGTGTACGCCAGGCAGCTCATTGAGGAGCGGCGTATTACCACCCCCGATGGTTGGTGCAACGTGGAGAGTGGATTGCCCGCATGGGATCAACGGGTGCTCGTGGCCCACGGGGGCTACAACGACACCATCGCCGTGGCATACCTCAGTAGTGATGGATGGAAGACCGTCCGGGGCTACTCAGCATTGACAGGTGTCACGCACTGGCGGCACTTACCGGACGGCCCTGTGGATACAACTAGACAGACAGGAGTGACCAATGGGCAAGAAGAAGCGGCTAAATGCGGGCACAACCCGTGAGCAGCGGATGGCCAAGCGGCGGGCCGCTGATGAGCTAGCCCAATGGGAAGCTGCAGCCCGTGCCCAACGACACAAGCAGGCCCTCTGCCCCCACGAGAACCAAGTTGAGATCGAGGGCGACACCGTCTGCACGGACTGCGACATGAACCTCAGCAAGCGGCAACGGGGGCGGGAGGCCGCACGTAGTACCGTGGTTATGGCGGGCATGATTGGCAGCCCTATTGGTCGACTATGACACCTGAACGCCAGAAAGCCATCGCCAGCATACGGACGGCCCATGAAGTGGCATGCCGTCTACTTGAGGCCAAGAGCGATGATGATGGGTGCATGTGCCAGGTCCCAAATGCCCACCCACCTTGCGACTGGTGCGTTGGCGGCGGATGGGCTGAGGAAAGTGACGTGCTAGACGTGCTGGAAGCCCTAGTGGAATCCCTTCCGCCGTTCATCAAGACCAAGTAGGTACACACGATGAGCAAGGGAAGACGCAACAGATCGCTCAAGGCACTAAGCCCTGAGCAGCTTGCTGAGGAAGCCCGCAGGATGGCTGCTGCTGGCAACCACGGCGGGTGGCTTCATCTGCCCCGCTGGAACCATTGCTGCCTGTGCCAAATCTCCTTGTCGCTGGTCCCCATCCAGCCTGACTACATAGTCAACGACAGCGTGTGGGACGGTGAGGCGGGGCTAGGCAGCAAGGCAGGTGTGGCCCACCCAACGTGTCTAGAGGCTCACATCGGGCGGGAGTTGACGGGGGCTGATTTCAAGGACATCCCGTTCAATGATCCCATCCGGTTAGTTCTGGCCAGGCGTGCCCGTAACAAGGCTAGACAACAGACCATAGGAGGTCGCTGATGGATAACATGGAGAGGAAGCTAGCCGAAGCCATGCATGAGATGCTTGAGGCACGTGATGATCTGACACTGGCGAAAGCCAATGTGCCAGATTACACAGGCCAGTACAGTGAAGAGCACTACTATAGGTACCAGCAGGCCGCCTATGACAAGGCCATCGCTTACTACTGTGGCGTGCTTCGGGAGTTCATTGCCGATGCGGACTCGATGCGGACCCGCTAGCGCCTTGTGGTGCTAGATGAAATCCGCACGGGCACTACTAGCTGCTGCCTGCAATTCTTCTGAACTACCTGCAAATTCGCCATTGGCGTCGGCACGGACCTCAATGCGGCTGCCCTTGGACACGATAGTAACCACGATGTTCCCTTTGCCTCCCAGCTTTTGGAAAGCACTAGAGACACGGTCACGCGCCTTGTCTGACATCCGCTGGATCTCTTCCAACCACACGCTACCGCTCAACAGGGTCGCCGCCGATACTTGAAACTTCCTTGAGGTAGGCCCCGCATGCCCTACGTCCGTGACCACTGTAGGCATTTGCCCTGCGGTCTTCCCACCCGCAATCAGCGGAAGAACGTGAGGACGCATCTCAGGATTGGCGTGTGCGAGGCGGATCAACTTCTTACGGAGCGTGGTCCTGGTGGTCATGGTGGTGGTCCTGGGTGCGTGTCTCTACCTTGCCTAGCAATAGGGCACAAAACGGGGGATCTAAGTGGCCTGTACGATTGAAGCCATGACACTAGACGTTCTTGTAGTATTTGGCGTAGGCCGACATGACCTTCTCCAAATCATCCTCGTGCTTCGCCACGTCCATTGGGGCGGTGAAGGTCACGTCCAGCGAAAAGCCACGGTTGAGCGACACTTCTTGGCTGTGTAGGGCGAAAGGGCCACCCATGATGGTGGCACAGTCCGTGTCAAGCACGGCGGCCCAGGCCGGGATCTTGGTGCGGATGTTTTTGATGGACCGCAGGAAATCCTCTAGCGGCACGACAGAGTCTGTTGGGGTCACCCTGTAGGTCACGAAGCAAGCATCATCCGTTGTGTCATAGTCGATAGTAATCTTGGGCTGCATCTGAGGCCTCCGTTGGGGTCGAATTACATCCTTGTTACGGGTGGGACGGGCACAAACTAACCAAAGCAGCAGCAGCAGGGCAGTAGGGAGCTAACCTGTGCAGTAGCCGCTGTTAACAGAAACAACCACAGTGCGTAACCCTTGTAGAACCACCATGGAGGACCACATGACGACCAACCAGACCAAACTCGCACTGTACAGCTTCGGCGGCACGCCAACTGCCCACTACCTCGTCGACAGTGATGATGTTGGAACCCAGCCCCCGACCCCCGTACGGGCACCATCTCACCACATCATCGCACTGGACGTCAGCGGTTCCATGTACGGTGACATCGCCACCGTGCGGTCAACCATCGAAAAGGTCTTGACCCTTGAGGAGTTCAACGATGATACGTTGAAGGTGACGTTGATCACCTACTCGTCCCACGGCGACTGCCGGATCCACTTCAAGCGGGTCCCCGTCTCTGAAGTCATGGCTGCGGGCAGCAAGCACATCGAGGAGATCCGCAACCTCCGCGTCCGTGGCCTCACCGGCATCTCCCAGGCATTAGTGCAAGCTGAGCTGTGCATCGACGACAGTGAAACCACGGCGATCAGCCTGCACACGGATGGCTACGCCAACGACCCCAGCCCCTATGCGGAGTCACGAAACATCAACGCCGCCCTGGACGCCTTGGCCAAGCACCCCAATGCCTTCTGCAACACCGTGGCCTACCGCAACTGGTGTGACTTCACCTTGCTGGACACCATCGCGAACCGCCTGTCTGGCAAGTGCATCCGCGCTGGCAGTGCCAAGAGTGTCTACACGGCCCTGCATGACACGACGGCCCTGCTGATTGGCGGCGTCGCACCCGTCATCGATGCTGACATCGGCAGCTATGACTACCTGTGCTTCGTGAGCCGTTCAGCCCACAAGTGCCTCGGTGGTGATGCCAGCTTGCAGATCCGGGGCCTGAAGGACTCCGATGACAAGACGGTCTACCGCTACCGTGAGATCACTGCAGCAGATTTTGCAGCTAGCCATGCCCCCTTGTGTGGCACAGCACCCCTGTACGCCTTCAGCCGCACCCAGCTTGCCAATGGCAACCCCGTGGCCGCGAAGTACGCACTGGTTGCCTCCCGCAATGCCACCTTGCTCAACGCACACGCACGGGCACTAACGGCCACGCAGATCGCTGACATGGCCGCAGGTATCGAAGAGTACCTGTACGACGCCACCACGAAAGTGGCGAGCATGACGGCTGGTTATGGGCTGCAGCAGACTGGCCCTGCGGTCATTGACGTGCTGAACCTGCTTGGCGAGCACGCAAGTGGCTTCCGTGTGGATCTCACCGCCCTGAACGCCAGCTACAAGCGTATGGGTGTCAAACGCATCGCAGGTACCCGTGGGCCAGATGGCACCATCATCAAGCCTGAGTACAAGCTGAAGGCCACGTCTGGTGTGTGGTCGGACGTCTCAGGTGTAGACCTGAACAAGAACACGGCGACGGCCAACATCCGGCTGGTGCAGAAGGCCAATCTGGTGCGGCAAGCCGATGGGGAAGTGATCACGGAAGTCGCTGGCATCCCGCTCGACCTGAAGGACTACCGCAACTACACCGTGGTCAGTGACGGTGCCATCAACCTCCCTGAGTTGGTGATCCGCGTACACACCAAACCGCTACATGAAGCCTTGGTTGTATGTGGGGCCACCCACGAGGCGTTCGACCCGAAGAAGAGCATCCTGTTGGACTTCAGCAACTGGGCCGTGGTGCCCTACGACCAGGACTTCACGGTCCCCGTTGGCACGTTTGACAAGCTGGTGCGGTTGACGGTGCTAGACAAGATCCTCTCGGGCGTGCTGAAAGAGGATGCCGCCACCGTGGCCTACACGGCAGAGCAGGTGGCGGAGTTGAAGGCACACTGCCTGTCCCCCGCCTTGTACTTCACGGCCCCGTCGACCACCCCGTACACCGACCTCAAGGATGCCCTGTCTTCGGGCTCTGTGGACACACGGACAACCAGCAAGATTGAGATCGGCACCCCCGAGATCACCAACATCGGCAAGCTCAAAAGCGGCAATGCGTACTTCCAACGCAGGTTCACCCTCACGGACACGGATGGCAACGAGGTCAAGAAGCCTACCCTCGATATGCGCGGCTATATGGTGGGGATCAAGAAGCTGTCCGCCCGCACCAAGCTCGACGCCGTGGACGTCCTGAGCTACCCCATCTACTGCGACTTCCTTGGCGTCGGCACCAACACGGGCACTCTGCGGGACATCATCCAGCATGACGTCACTGGGCTGTCCCTGAATGACACGGCTGATCTATTGATGGCCGCTGGTGCCACCCCGGCCACGCAGCCTGCCCCACAAGGTACGCTGCTGCGGCTCCACAAGGCGGTCAAGGCGTCCGTTGAGGGTATCTATGCGACCCACATCCGTCCACTGGTCTTCTACTGCGGCAGCACGGGTCTGCTGCCCGATGGTGGCACGACCATGACGGCGGAAGCCCTACAGGCCAAGTACCCTGACATCAGCCTCAGTAAGGCTGAGAAGGAAGAGGGCATGTTCACGGAGATGCCCGGTGGACACCTGTTGACTGTGTTTCTCCAGAGTGCGTACTTCTCGACGCCGAAGGGGTACGAGGAGGCACTGGCCATCAATGAGACTAAGGCTGTAGTGGCCAAGCAAGCGAGCCCCGCACCTATGGCTGCCGCCGTCTAGGCTAGGAGTGAATGCCAAGGGACTTCATGACATCCGACAGGAGGCGGTGGGCCTCCTGGTCGGATGGCCCACCGGTCCAGCCGAAGGGCATCCCTTCACCCTTGAAGACGAGCATCCCCGCCTCAGCGGTTATGGTGAGTGGGTGGGTTCTAGAATCAGTGGGTGGTTGTGCTGTAAAATCGGTGCCCCCAGCTACAGACACTTCTCTGTGCATCTGTGCCCGCAGGTCGGCGAACTTGGCGATCCACTGGGCAGCGGTGTTCTGCACATCGGCCACGTGCATGTCGGCGGATACGAAACCCTTGAGGGAGATGGTCCCGGACGTCTCAGTCCCACGGCGGGTTGGGCCTGAGATGACCAACTGTTCAGCCTTCCAGTGGAAGGTGGCCCTAGCCTGTTTGGTGTTGGCCAACAAAGGCAATAGGTGGGGCCGCATCTCTGGGTCGGCATGGGCCAGCTTGATCAGCTTCCTACGCAGTCCGGCGTCCGATGCCAGAACACGAGGTTGGTCTGTCATTTGCGTGTCGGTCTTCATGGAGGCTCCTGCGCTCTGTGCAGGGCACCGCTATAGGAAGACTATGTAGCCAGGCCTTCTATCAGTCGATAGTGTGGATCCGACATGCCCCAGCGCCGTTGTAGAATTTGATCCCCATCTCATCACGGGAGCCCAAACCTTCGTGTGCGTGACCATAAAAGTGGTGCGTCACCTTGTGTGGCGTGTAGGCCAGCCGTGAGGTGAGCGCCGGGATACCGTAGCCGAGACCATGCTTGTTCTCATCCAGGATGCCGCCAGGAGGCGCATGCGTGAGCAGCACGTCCGGGTTCGTGGCGAACACATTGTCGAGGATGTTACTGAAGTCATCCCGCTCACCGGCCCACTCGCCTTCAAGGTAGGGCACCTGACGGAACCCCGACCACTTCAGACCCAGGACTTCGACCATAGGGTTGGTGTCGGTGATTTCGTAGACGGTAGCACCGTAGTGACGGAGCCAGCGACCGTAGTCGATGAAGTCGTGGTTGCCCCGCACGGTGATGAAGACCGGGTTGCCATGAGCGGCGGCGTCAGCGGCCCACTTCTTGGCCTGCTTGCGATACCAAGTCTGCTGATACTTCCGCTCTTTGTGGGCAATGATGCCTTCACCCGTGCGGGAGTTGCGGCCCGCATTGTTCATGCAGTCGCCAGTGATGAGCACCACGTCCACACCAGCCTGGCACGCCTGGCGAACCAGCGAGGGCTTGTCGTGTGTGTCAGAGACGTGGGCGATGGTGATCATGTTGGCGGCCCTCCTGCATCCTTGTTACGGGTCGGAAGATCACAAAATAACTACTGACAGAACAGATCGTACAGAGGCACCTGCCAGTCCATGAAGTGCTGTAAGGCTAACTGGTACACCTGGGGAGGGTTGCAGTTACCGAGGGCCTTGACCCTAGCCCGCCAGTCTTGAGTCCCAGTCACGACCACACGGGATGGTTCAAAGGGGAGCTGGGGACTGTCTTTCCACATCTTGTAGATCAATGGTGCCGGCCAGGTTGGGTTGGCTAGTAGCTGCAAGGCTTCAGGGACCATGCTGGGGCCTGTTGGCAATGTCCAACCCACTGGCAGACCTTGTAGCACCTCCAACCAGTCTGGGGAGACTCTGTGGCCATGCCCTCTAGGCAACGTCCCAGGCTTCCGTCCACGATTGAAAGGGGCACCAGCGGGGGCCACCACTTCCCTAGCAAGGTTGTCTAGGCTGAGGTGCGGGTTGTAATCCCCCTCATTAGCGAGGCTCGTCACAGGAGTACCCCAACGCCTCTCTTTGCCCGGCATCGGTGGGGGATCGCCAGCGTCATATACTTCACCGTGACTGGTGCTACCATACTCAGCTAGTAGAAACACCCGCCACCGTAAATGGGGGGCCCCCGTATGAGCTGTTGAAACCCGAACCCAACGGACGCCGTACCCGATTTCCCCGAAGGCGTCCTCGACGACCTTATGGTACTTCGTCAAAAGGGCTGGGACGTTCTCGCAGAAGACGAAATTGGGGCCACACTCCTTAGCGATGCGGATCACTTCGTAGAACAGGCCACTCTTTTTGCCTGCTAGTCCAGCCTGACGCCCAGCAACACTTAGGTCCTGGCAGGGAAAACCTGCTTCCAGAAGGTCAAAGTTCGGGAGGTTGTGCTTCCCTACCTCCCGAACATCGCCGTGGATCGGAACGTCTGGCCAGTGACGTCGAAGGATGTCCTGGCAGAATCCATCCTGTTCCACGAAGGCAACAGTATCGGCCCCGAAGTGTCTACTACTAGCCAAGCTGGCGGCACCAATGCCGGAAAATAGAGAGACAGCCTTCATCCCTCGCCGCCGAACAACCCCAAGATGCCTGGAAGGTCTTCACCCAACATCTGCAGGGCCTTCAGATAAAGCTGCGGAGGGTTGCCGTTGCCGAGGGCTTTCAGCCTAGCACCTTTGTTGATGATGCTGTCTGCGGTGGTACGTGGTGGTTCCCAGTCATATTGAGGGCTGTCACCCCACAGCCCCTTGACCATCGGTGCAGGCCACCGTGTGTTGGTGACGTTGGCCATACCATCTGCCAACATGCTGTCCCCTTCCGCTTCCGTCCAGCCTTGGGGGAGCCCCTGAAGGTTTTCAACCCACACAGGATTCAACCGTCCGGACAGTTGCACACCTTCCTCCCCTTCCTCACCTTCCTCTTGATCAGGATAACTGAAGTCTAGTTTCCCTTGGCGGGTGACCTCTTCGGACAGGACCCGGCCACCAGTGCCAGGGGCACGGCTTCCCGGTACGCCCGCACGTGGGGTAGGCCACCGCTCAGTATCAAGCCCGCCATCAGATGGCCACACGATCTGCTCATTGAGCGGGAGCCGGTTGGGGGGTCGATCAGTACGTGCCGCTACCACGGCATCTGCTGTGGTCTCAGAATGCCCGAACCGGCTGGAGGTGGGGGTGGTCCAGCGCATGCCTGGTGCCAGCGTCTTTTCTCCCCCGACCTGCATAGGTGCCCCGGCAGGTGCTACGACCTCCCGTCCCAAGGTGTCCACTTCCACATTTGGCGTGTAACCCCCATCCTTCCAATCACGGGTTAAGGGGGTGCACCACCGCTTGGTATTTGGTGGAGGTTGTACGGCCATGGCGATAGGGGTACTGATACATTGGCCGGTAAGGGCGAGTTTGACTTTCCTAGCATCATAGGATTCCCAGGATTGCCCATCATTGAAGTTGCCTGCATTCGGGGTAGGCCAGCGCACACCTGCCGAATCGTGCGCCGCCTTCACCGCATCCATAGGCTGCACCTCCCAGGCGAGGCCAGGTGTGTTCCGCTTTATTTGAGCGGGGGACGTGTGGTGGTCTGATGAGTTGGCACGAGGGGTAGACCAGGCCGTGAGAGCCGGTGGGTCACCTGCGTCGGTCACGCCTTGGTGCTCACCGCCCTTGGTAGCTAGTAGAAATACCCTCCACCTGAGATGGGGAGTCCCTACATGTGCTGCGGAGACACGAACCCAACGAACGCCGTAGCCGATCTCCTCAAAGGCGTCTTCGACGACCTTGTGGTACTTCGATAGGAGGGCAGGCACGTTCTCACAAAACACTAGTTTGGGCTGGCATTCTTTGGTGATTCGGATCACTTCGTAGAACAACCCGCTACGTTTACCAGACAACCCCGCCTGCCTGCCTGCCGTGCTTAGATCCTGGCAGGGAAAACCTGCTTCCAGCAAGTCAAACTCAGGGAGGTTGTGTTTGCCGACCTTGCAGACGTCATCGTGGATCGGAACGCCCGGCCAGTGCCTAGCTAGCACTTTTTGGCAGTGTGGGGTCTGTTCCACGAAGGCGACCGTTTCGGCATTGAAGTGAAGTTCGCAGGCCAAGCTAGCCATGCCGATACCAGAGAATAGGGAGACAGTTTTCATAAGCCCACTTTACCGCTCTGTGCCGGCGGGCAGAGTTTGCCCGCAACTAAAAGAGAAGTGCTGTAGGAATTACGCTGTGCGTATCGCGGCCTGTAATGGTGCGGTGCTAGACGGGCGTGACGCAGTACCGCTTGTTGGCACGCCACCTGTACCGGAAAGGTGCCGTACAGCCGTACCGCTGACGGATGTACCAACCGATGGCTTGTTCGAGGAGGGACTTGGTGAGCCAGGGCTCGTTGACTGCAATGGTCGGGGTGCCATCACCGTCATCGCCGAAGGGCAGGCAGAACAGCCAGTCACCCTCAGGGATGACCGGGTTGGAGTACCCATACTTCTTCGGGTCATCACCGTACAGCTCGTGGTCACGGGCCATGTCGTAGGTGCCGATTAGGGTCGGCCCAATGTGCTCAACCTTGCGGCCAAGGTGGAACACGGCGTAGGTGTCGGACCAGCAGCAGAAGCTACATGAGGCTTGGTCGAAGATGGACCCGCCTGATGCTTGGGAGAAGGAACGGAACCTGCGGATTCAGAAGGTTCAAGGAAACCTCAACCCGTTCATCTCCAGCTATCCCTTCACAGTGGCCGCGTCAAAAGCCAAATAGCCCGAGCACACCCGCCAGCGGTGCATCCAGCATCTCCAACGCTTTTAGGTAGAGCTGAGGCGGGTTGCAGTTGCCCAGCGACTTCAGCCTAGCCCTCTTGTGGGCTACCTTCTTGGTGGTACTCCTTGGGGGCTCCCAGTCGTACTGAGGGCTATCTCCCCACATCCCCTTGATCATTGGAGCGGGCCACTTGTGGGTGTGTATCAAGACAAGGGCTTCTTCACGTTGGCTTTTGCCCTTGTTCTTAGTCCAGCCCTGGGGCAGCCCTTGGAGGACTTCGACCCAGGTTGGGGAAAGCACACCTGATACTTGTTCACGAAGGTTGACACACCCGCCCTTGGTCTTGGCACGGGCAAGGGCTTCCGGGCTTCGTTCAATTCCCGTGGCGTCAAATGCTTGCGGGGATGCCCAGTTTCTAGCGGGTTCAACCTGTTGGGTAAGACCATCCTGAGCTTGGCGTCCTGTCTTGCTGTCATACATGCGTTGACAAGGGTGCCCCGGCGGGTTCCCATGCTTGTCTACTAAGCGTGTGGCTGATATTCCAGGGTCATTCGCAGCAGGAGTCGCCCAAAGGTACTTGGTAGGTCTCACCACTTCTTCAGAAAGTACCTTGCCCCCAGTCCCAGGGGCGCGACTACCAGGCATCGCTGCCCTCGGGGTCGGCCACATTTCCGTGGATCCTGGGGAGCTGTCTGTAGGTTTTGCCCACGACTGCACCGCCGTGCTAAGTGGCGGGGTGGTCATCCCGCCGCCGTGCTGTAACCTCAAGCGGTCCCTTTTGTCAGAGAACTTCTGAAGTGTCTGATTTTTTATTGATACTGTATCAGGCGTTGGCCATCTGGCGATATTATCCTCGTTCTGTGCTGTCTTGACCGCGTCAGCAGGCTGTAAATCCCAAGCTAGACCTGGGTTGTCCCTAGCTATCTGCAAGGATGGGGCATACTGACTCGATGGGGATGCTTGGGGGGTAGACCAAGATGAAGGGGACTTTGGCATGTTGCCAGCATCCGTCACCCCTTGATGTGTCCCCCCAAGCGTAGCCAACAAGAACACCCGCCAACGAAGGTGTGGCGCCCCCGTGTGCGCCGCGCTAGCACGAACCCACTTGACCCCGTAGCCGATTTCTTCAAAGGCGTCCTCAACCTCCTTGTGGTACTTCGATAGGAGGGCAGGCACGTTCTCGCAGAATACGTACTTGGGTTGACACTCCTTGGCTATGCGGATCACCTCATAGAACAGCCCGCTGCGTTTGCCTGACAACCCCGCCTGCCTGCCTGCAGTACTAAGATCCTGGCATGGAAAACCTGCCTCAAGCAGATCGAAATCACCTAGAGTCTCTTTACCAACCTTGCACACGTCATCATAGATAGGGACGCCAGGCCAATGGCGTGCCAGAACTTCTTGGCAGTAGGGGTTTTGCTCAACGAACCCAATCGTCTCGACGCCCCAGTGGGCTTCCGTCGCGAGGGCCGCAGCACCGATACCAGAGAACAGGCTGAGTGACTTCATGTTGGACTATACCAGCCGAGCCTCAGCATCCTTCCGAGCCTCACGCTCATTGTCGTAGATGAGCGTATTCGACTCAAGCCAGTCACGTTCGCCAGTACCCAGGATCAACCTAACCAGCCCACGCATGTCTGTGGCATAGAGCACATCCACCATTGTTGATTCTGGTCCAGCGTCGGAGACAACCCAAAACTTGCGTATCGCCCCCGCCGTCTTGGCACCTCCGATGAGGGTGCTCTTGAGCATTGTGCGACGATCCATCTGGGGCTCCTTGTATATGAAAGTGCCCGATCCTCGGGTAAGGGCCGGGCACTAGGGACAAACGGCGTACCGCTGCTTCCACCACCTGCCCTTTACTTCCTAAGCTGCCTATGCGGCAGGAAGGCAGAGGCAGGAAACCGTCTCTGTCTGCATGAAACCTAGTGATTTCATGCAGTTGGTGGACCCGCTGGGAGTCGAACCCAGGTCCAGAATGTCTTTCCAACACCGTCTACATGGTAGCTTGCAGCACCGTTCGAGCCTTGGCGACCTATCCTCCTGCAAGCGGAGCTGTTCAGTCGTTGCCTCTACTTTATCTCACCACCAGGTCAGTAGAACCCCTGGCAGCTAGCTATCTAGCACTTTGGTGACAGCAGGTGAGGTAGGATAGTTAGCATCCCCTACCACCCACCGCTCCCTGTAAGGGGAGTGAACCCACTATCGCAGGCTGCGGATTAAGCAGCGTGAGCGAGAGGGGCCATGACAACATCGCTGTTGGCACTTCTAAAATGGTCCATTTTTCAAGGCGGCCAAGGACCATCCGCCTCATGCAAGTGTCAGTCTGAGCACCCCGTCGAAACCAAATCGAGCCCAGGGTAGACCCACCGCGCAGGTGGGTCCTTAGTCATGTTACGGCAGGCAGCAGCAAAAGCTAACCATAAATTTCAGATCTAACGGATAGACCCGTGAAGAGAGACAATCGCCCTGCGGCCATCGAAGCGGACAGTAGTGTCCTCAACCTCCGACCACGCCATCCGATTCGGGGCGAGCCAGCCAAGACCCTCTAGGGGTTGATCCATCATCCAGTCGTCGTTGTCTTCCTCACCATATTCATCGTCCTCCTCCTCATCATCGTAGATGTAGTCACCGTTCTCATCAGTGGATGCATAGCGGGAGGGGTAGCCAGCGGGAGGGGGGGTCTTCGATGGGGCAGCATCCTGAACCTGTTTCCAGTTGTCCTTGATCCACTGCTCGATGAGCTTGGCCGGGACCTTCTTGGCTGTCCTCAACATCAACGTGATGGTCAGGCTCGTCATATGCCACTCGTCCACCACCTCAAAATCTGCTGTAACGGAGAGCACCCTGTTGACGATAGCTTCTGGCGTCATTTTGCCTGCGTAGTACGCGGCGTCACCTGGATCAATCGTGTTGAGACCCTTCTTGATGAAGCCCGTCACCTTGGCTGGGTTACCCAACCAGGCTATCATCCGGCCGATGTTGGTGAACTTCAGGGCAACCTTGAACGATGTTGCCTGGAAGGTCTTGCGCCCCAAATCCCATGCGATCTGGAAAGGGATAGTCTCGCTGGGGGAGACGCTAGAGTAACCCCCACTACCGAACTGGACCCGCCACAACCCTGAGTTCGGTACCGGGGTGTACTTTGAGCTTTGGTAGTTCGGGTAGCGGTCGCTATAAACGTACTTGGTTGCCGATTGCCCCCAGCCAATGATGGCGGGCATAGCAGCCTTCAGTGTCTTTTCAGCCTGTGCTGACGCAACGTGGAAGTCCTCGGCTGTAGGTAGTGCGGTAGCAGCCTGTAGAGACCGCTGAGCTACCCTGCGTGCACTAGGCATCCTAAACTCCTACTTGCCTAAACGCATGCGGCGCAGAACGTCTAGGACAAAGTCTCGGTCCACACCCGCACCTGGGTAGACGGCGATGCCATACTCAACCCAACTGCCACTGGATCCCAGCGGGCGCTTGTGGGGATCCACTCCTGCATCAATGCCCATTTTGGTCAGTTCGCGCTGCACAAACTTACCGGTGGCCACAATGTCGTTCGGCCAGGCCTCGTAAGTGAAGCGGTTGGACCCAAATGACTCGGTGGCCTTGTACTCAACGCTGATGTCGATGCTATTGCTGTTGCGCCTAGCCTCCACTGAGATGCGTCTTTGCCAAGGCTGCGCCTTTGCTATGTGCGCTGCTGCCACTCTAAAGGCGTCTGCACGCTTGTAGGGTGCTTTCCAGTCCACTTCACCACGTTGAAGGACCTTGGCCGCCGCTGGTACCTCCCCAGGCTCAATGACGGGCATGTCATGACGGGGTGGTGCCCATGGGGGAACCGTCGTGGTCACCATCTGGGCATTCGAAGAAATGGTGGCGACCCCGGCCTCAGCGGATCCGAAGTTCTTCACCAGCACATCCCGAATGCCATCAGCAGTCCAGGGGTAGTCCCCTCCGATGCCATCAGCTAGATAGCCCTCTAGCAGTGCCTTGACCTTGGCCGGGGTGTAGTCCGATAGATTGCCCCTGCCCCGGTTGCCCTGGGTCTTCCTGAAGACACTTTTGGTGACGATATTCAAGACCCGGACTAGGTCTGAGCCTGGTAGGTCTGCAATATAGCCCCCAACCTTAGCAGTGCCGCCGCCAGCGAGGATGGCACCCGACCAGCGGTGGTGGCCGTCCATGATGTGCTTGTCGGAGGACAGGATGGCACCTAGATCTCCACCGATCTTGCCCCTCTTGAGCATCGTCAAGGCGAGGCCGATGGAATCCTCTAGCACCATTGTACTTTGCGAAGGCTTCAGGGATGCAGCAGGACCGCTGAACTTCCGGACCGATATCTTGTCTTCATTGGTCTCGCCCGAGTGGGTCATCACCTTGGCGATGGCAGGGTCCACCTGGCTCAGGTGATCTGCCTTCTCGAACTGCTCCTGGTGAACCGACTTGGCGACCTTTACCATGGTCTCGACGGGGGCAGGTACACGCCTAACCGTCTTCTTGTACTCAGACACGGACAGGCCATTGACGGCCACGATGAACTTCGCAGGGATGGGGTGGTAGATAGCCACGACGGCGCCGGAGGTTGGCTTCTGTGTCAGCCTCTCAGTCTTCCAGTCCCAACGAGCGTTGACGGCACCTGCCCACCCTTCCCAGCTCTCAGGTAGGTCGACCACAACGAAAGCACCATTATTTGAGTACCGCTTGTTCGGCGTCCCCTCAACGAAGAACAGAGCGTTAGGGTCTTCGCTGTATTTGCCCACACCCTGAGACTGGGCCGACAAGCCACCTGATAGGATGCGGTCTATGGCAAGGGGGACGTCCCCCTTGAGGATGGAGTGCAGAAGCCTGATCCCCTTCTTTGGGGGGAGGAAGTCGCCCTTATCTATGCCCCTACCAGCAGCCAGGATGTTGTCGAACACCCCCACGCCCCAGATGGCATCGTTGTCCCCATAGTGGTAGTCATCGTTCCAAGGCGTGGCGAACATCGCTTTCCACAAGTGCTCCAGGCCGTCCCGGTGACGGATTGGGTTGCCGATCTCCGCCCACACCTGAGCTATGACGCGGTGCCAGTCGGTGACGGTTGATGCCTCTAGGTGCCTAGTGGCGACACGGGTAGTAGATGCCAGCCGGGATTCTTGAATCCCTTTGGTGGTAAGCTGCACGTCGATGTGGCCCTTCTCGCCAATGTCCACACTGAACATGCCTTTGCCGAACCTCCCGTCGATGTCAGCCTGTGCCTCTGCTGCCAACGGATATGCATAGGCGTCATTCCAACCGTCTTCATCCCAACCGTCGCCACCGTTGCCGTAGTGGTCCAGGCGTTGGCGGTACTGCGGTTCAACCTCCCATGAGGGTCGTCTAGGATTGTCGTTGTAATACACCTTGAGGGTGCGCCCCCCGGCCTTGGTCCGCATCGACCGCAGGAAGGTAGTGACATCGCCTATAGTGAGTGCCCTACGTCCTGGGATGGAGATCTTGGGGGTGGAACCCCCGGAGTCCTTGAACAGCTTCACCACTTCAGCATCTGACAACAGGCGGGTCTTCACCCGATTGGAGTCAAAGGGTTTGCCACTAGGCAGTAGCCACATGTTCCAACCGCCTGGCAGCCTGTTGCCGTGCTGTTCCAGCATCTTCGCACTAGGGGTGATGGTCACCCAATGAACGAGACTCGCCCGTGCTAGGTCACTTGTCGTGAGGGGGACAGGGTATTTCCAGGGGAGTGCCGCCTTCACCCGCTTGCCTTTATTGCGGGTGTCCTTGACCCACCGCCAGAACTGCCCCATGGGCATCTCGGTGTATTCACCATCTTTGTAGTAGCCGGGTTTGTCGTACTGCTTTTTGTACGCCCCGATGGCCTCTTCGGTGCTGTCAAAGCCGAGCATCACCTTGCACTCGTCGTATTTGCCGTCCCAGGGGTTGTGTTGGTGAATGACGACCACGAGAGGGCTGTCATGGTTCTCGCCTACGTAGGTATCTAGCAGGTCGCCATCTGCACCTTCAGTGCCACGGATCTCGCCGTAATGATAATTCATTTTGGTTTCCCAAGAATTACCATCGGGGTCGGTCCCTGAGCGGGTGCTGCCGGCCTTGTTCTCTACATCGATCTCTAGGCCCTGGAAATCAATGAAGCCCTCGAAGGGGAACTGCTTCCGCTTCTTTTTCGGGGGCTCTAGCTTCACAGGATGGTGGTTGTGGGGGGCTTCGAGGATCTGCTGATTGGTCTCAGCCAGCCTCGTCAAGTGCCTAGAGGCAACACAGGCGGCACGGCTGGTACCCTGTTGGTACATCGCGGGCTTGTAGCTGTGGACCAGATGGTATTTCAAGTCCTCATACCAGGTGCTGCTGTCGTAGGGGCTATTGCCTGGTCCCACACCCACCTTTGGCCACCCCTGTGCACGCTGCGCCACGACACCACTGAGCATGGACATATCGACGGGCATTGGGTACCTGGGCACGGTGTAGGCTACTGTAGGGTGCCACTCATCCCCGCGTGTCTTCTTCCAAACGGTGTACTGAACGGATTTCCCACTCCCAGACCACATGGGATATAGCAACACCTGCGTGCCAGTAGGCGCAGCCTCAAGGTCACGGGCCTTCAGAGGCTTGCTGGTGCGTAGATCTAGTGCACCCGCATGGCTAGCATTGGTTATGGGCATGGAAACCTCAGACTAGGGGCTGCTAGTGCTGCTATGCCACAGTGCCGTAGATAGTGGCTTCGATCAGATTACCAGCAGCGAAGTCAGTGACCCCGCTGTTGTCCACGGTGAGCACGCCACCAGCAACCACGTATTTGCCAGTCCAGGCGACCTGCAGGCTGTTCGTCGCTGATGTCAGCACACGGACGTTGGCCCAAGCGATGGAGGTGAAGCCAAGGTCTAGGGCCACCTCTCCCTGTCCAGCAGCTAGGAACATGTCCTGAGCGTTGACCACGTACCGAACATGACGCATGGCATACTTACCAGCGGCGATGGCCGTGCTACGGGCTACAGTGACGCCAGCGGTGCCAGCGTTCAGGGCGCAAGTTGCTTGGTACCCCCCGTCCAGGTCTGCCGCTAGCTTGGTGGCTACCACAACGTACCGAAGACCAACGGCGTCAGCTCCCATCAGGCTAGCCGTGAGGCGAAGACCGATGACGCTGTGGGCGTTGATGGCGTTCTTCAAAGCCAAAGCTGCCGTAGTGCCGCTGGCACCGATGGTGAATTCATCCTCAGTAGCCGCTGCCGCCTTCGCAGTCAGGGTCGTGAGTGCCACACCATTGATGCTGAAGATGTAGGTGCTGTTGGCTAGCGGGGTCTGCGTAGTACCTGCACCATCGTCCATGGCGACGTAGCAGGTACCTGGGGTGCCTTTGTCGACCACTAGGGCGGTGATTCCCGCAGTAGATGCAGCGGAGTCCCAGCCAGCAACGGCGCTCTGCACCACGCCGCCAACCACGAAAGCCACGGTCACGGCACCACTGGTGATCCAGTTGCGGAGGTAACCACTCTCGAAGCTCTTGGCCACGTCACCAGCGAACACCAGCTCAATATAGCCAGCGACGCTGTTGGTAGGTGGGTTCGACCAGCGGGGGACGTAAGCACCACGCCCTACCACACCGTCGTAGATGTCCACGTCGGCAATCAACAGGCTGTCCGAAGATAGCCCGCCATGGGTCACAATGAGTTCAATACCTTGGGTAGCCATGTTGGTGCCTCCTTGGTTGGCACAAGGGGCTGTCCTATAGGGCGGCTAGTGTGTCCAAGCTACCGTCTGACGGGCTTTTCGTTGTCAACCGCTGGCATGCTGGCATGAATGAAGCCCGATGAGTCATCAACAGGTAGCCGCCAGTGGGGGCACTGTGGGTCCTCACAAGGTTGATGCGCAGAGCAACCACAGGCGCAGTAGTCCAGTCCCCGTGGGTCTAGACCACACACATCACGTGGCGGCCTAGACGGCTTCGGGGGCAGGGTAGCCATTCCGGTCTAACTCCAAGGCAAGGATTTGCATCGTATCCTTGTTGGGATTGTCCGTGTGTTCACGGGCAACCTCTGCGATACGAGACAGACGCCAGACCTTAGCCTGAAGTTCTTTCACTTCGTCCCCGAGATAGTTGGCCTCGGTACTGACGATCCTGTTACCGCAACTGCACCGCACTAGCATGGTCCGCCTCCTGATGAATGGTGACAGGGCAGACCCATAGGCGGGCTAGTGGGCAGCGGTTCGACAGGCATCATCGTCGATCATGAAGTAGGGCATGCCACCGGGAAGCACACTCCACATGTCCCTGGGTAAAGGGAAAGACACTAGGTCCGTCGCGAGCCCTAACACCAAGAGCTGGTCCACCGTAGGCTGTTCGGCCCACTGTCTGCCTCCAGCATCCATGCAGGCGGTGAGGAAGGACATGCCACCGCCCTTGGTCTTCTGGAAATCAGCAGGCAAACGTAGGAGCAGACCTGCCACTTCCGCCCTGGCCTTGGCTACGCGCTCAGGATGTAGCCCAAAGGTAGGGCCGACACCGCGAACGATGATGGCATTTTCTGGTGGTTTCCCATTGGGGATCTCGCCGTCCTCATATAGGCAGGCATTCACCAGCCGTCTCACGTCATCCGCCATGTTCATCATCTTCCTCCGTAGCAGCTTCCAGAGCCTTGATCGCATCGTTGTTGAAGTGCTCAGACACGACCTCCCAGACACCTGGGATGGCCAGTAGGGTCTCAACACCAGCCTCGAATGCTAGGTCAATGATCGCCCCGTCGAAGGCTTTCTGCCCCGCTTCTTTCTGTAGGGTGTTCATCATCGCCCCCTAGCCGTTGGTGCGGGCCTTGATGAGCAGCGGGACCAACACAGCCTTGCCACCAGGCATCTTGCTGACGCCGACCAGCCCGAGCTTGCCGCCGTACTGGCGCAGCACCATGTAGGGCTCCGCAAGCAGGTCCAAGGAGTTCAAATCGTTCAACCGTGCCACATCGGCATCAGTCAGCACAGGTACCTTGCGGCTCTTGCTTGCATTGGCCTCGGCAACCTTCTCGACAGGTGCCTTGACCTTCTTGGGCTCAGCAGCATCAGGCGTGGGCACAGATGCGGCCTCGATGGCCTCCACGGCGACAGATGCGGATACAGGGCGTGGTGCTGGGACGCTGACATTGTACAGGTCATCGGGGAGCTGCCCACCATACTTGCCGATCACCTCGTACTCACAGCACCGCATTTTCTGCTGGCTGGAGTCCTTGGGGATGCACACCACGTCACGGGGATTCACCCGAACGACGACCATCTTGGCGCCGAAATTGCGGGCATATTCGATGGCACCGACATGCAGGCCGAAGTGGCACGCCACGTCCGGGTCGTCGCTGATCTGGTTGCGCGGCAAGCTAGGGGACTGCCCCACGCTGTTGTCGATCTTGCCTGTGTGGCAATCCCTGTAAGCCACCGTCACGCCCTTGTAGGCCACCAAGTAGCCATCGGCATCGATGGGGATGCCAGTGTGCTTCATGAAGCCCCAGAGCTGGTTGACGCTGCGCCATGACGGGTTCTGCTGAAGGTTCTCATAGAATTTCAGCAACGAGGTGGGGTCCGCCCCTGCTGCCGCCGCCGCGATGATGCGGTCGTTCAACTCGGAGGGGACGGCAGCACCCCTGTACTTGATGCTGCCATCCGTCACCGAGAAGTCGCCCTTGGCCCATTTCTCGATGCTGCTACCTGTGGTGAGGTTGGCACGCACGGCGTCCCAATCCTCCTCTAGCACAGCGTCACGGAGCTTGGCGAAGTTGGCTGCACCACGCTGGGCGGTGTGTTGTTCGCCATCAATGACGACCGTCACGGTCGTGTTTGTCAGGCTGTAGGTTGGGGTACTCATGCGTCACCTCGTGCTGCGTCGGCAGCGGTTTGCTTATTGTTCTCTGTCTCGACTGTCTCGGCTGCTTTGTCCAGCATGGCACAGCGATCCACTAGTTTGATGTACTGGACTAGCTTTGTGTAACTGACGTCCGGTGAAAAGGCTCCCATGTCATCCCTGCCAACAGCTACACCCATCAGGGGATACGCTGCGTAGATCTTTTCTTTAAGGATCTCAGCGGCAGTGGCCTTCTGAGGGATGGACAAGATCTCGGAGACCCTTTCAAATACCCTGCCCCTATCACCAATCGTAAAGCCACGCGAAGCTGCCTTGCCTTTCATGTGCTTGGTGTGCCACCTCGTCACCGGGTGCTGGGGGCCTAGGTCCGCTGCGAGGTCTTTGCATATCCTGAGCAACTGCTCAGGATATTTGTGCCGGTAGCTGCGGGGGGGCTGTGCCAACACCCCCCACTGATAGTCACGCAGCTCCTTCAGCAATTGGGGGGTCATCAGCGACGCCCACCAAGCCTTACGCCAGGTACGGTATTCCACACCTTGCACGCTCTCAGCAGACACCCTCTTGCGGGAAGTGGTCTTGTACCCATAAATCTCCGGTGGCACCCAGTCTTTCAGACCCAGCATCTTCGCAAGTGCCTTGTCATCATAGAGGTCCCTGTAGATGTTGTGCCCAACCGCCCGGAAATCTGAGATGATCACAAACACGTCGTCGTCTTTTGGAACCCGACTAATGGTGTCCCAGTTTTTGCTGTACGGGGTGCTATCACTTCGGTGCACCATCTTGAAGCACATCTTCTTGTGCTTCACGTTCGTGGCCCGCTGGATCGATTTATGGCTCTTTCTGTTGTCATACCAGGTGTAGGTACTAGCCATCTCGATAGGGATGCCTTCGCATTTTGCTGCAACGAGGTGCTCATCAAGCTCAGCTTTGGCCTCTGCAACAGTGGCACCTTTGCGAAGGGTGACGAGGACTGCCCCAGTAGGCAGGGCGTAACCATCCTCAGCGCGGTCATCATCATGCAACACTAGCCTGGCACCACTCTGCACACTGATGCTGGAGGTAGCCCGGCCATATTGCAGCAATAAGTAGGACTTGGGGGTCCCGCTGTATAGGGTGACCTGACCGGTGATCAGGTGTTTGTATTCCTCTGGCAAGGCGATCTTCAACCTGTTCGAGAGGAACAGGGCCTGGAGGCGTTGCTCCCACGATGTGACCTTCCCGCCACGCAATGCGGCGACGGCGCGGTCTGTGTACTCTTCGGCCAATTTGCCCAACGTAGCCACGCAGGCCACTTTGGTTGCGTCCGTGTATTTCAGCTCCTCACGGCTGGCACTCACGGCGACGTCCCCAATGGGGATATTCAAGGAGCCTCGGAGTTTGCGTGCGACTTCTAGCAAACCGGCTTCTTGCAGTTCCGTGCTCATCTGGTTCCAGTCGAGCCGGTAGGGCACACAACCCATCAGCACGTGCCATCGGGCTGCCCCATCATCCCCAACCTCTGTGATGCACCCATGGGGCAGGGCAGAGGTGTCTTCACTAGGCAGGGTGATGTTGATCTGCGGTTGTGGGGTGTAGTGCTGGTAAAGGTCTAGTGCCTTCCCGTTGAACTCCACCACGTCCTGTGGGCGACAGGCGATCTGGATCTGGACTCCAGTGGGCTCCTTTGATGGGCCACTGTGCAGCAACTGTACCTGGCCTCGGTCACTGTCATCCAAGATCGCATTGTAGATGCTCTTGGTGCCGCCGTGCCAGCTTGTGATGCTGAAGGCGTCACTGTATGCGAAGCCGGATTTTGAGCCAATGCCCAGCATGCCAACGCTGACATTGCTGCCTCGCTTGGTGCTGGCTCCGTACTGCGTGAATACGGTGAACACATCATGTTGGCTCAAGCCAAGGCCGTAGTCGCGAATACTGAAGGTCGGTTCCGTCTGGGTCGGCACATGTACCAAGATGGGGGTATCCCCTCGCCCGGCCTCACGGTTGGCGTCCCAGGCATTGGCACCGTACTCACGCATCACCGCCAGGACCTTATCGGTGTACAGGGTGTCACGGAGGATCCGCATCAAGTGGGCTTCATCCGCACGGCTGATGCCGAACTCAGCACGGGCGGTGACGCCACTGGACTGCATGTTGCGTTGCTGGGTTGCCGGGATCATTTGGACTCCATGCAGCTAGATTGCTGACCTATGCCACTGTTACGGGCTAGGTGCTGCTAAACTAACCGCCTTGGCGTCAAGAATGTCTTCAATGGAAGATTCATAGGCTTTCTTGGCCTCATCCAGACCCGCTTCCGCTGCGGTTACGGCCTCAGCACACTTCGCCAAGGCTGCCAGCCTCGCGCGGGTCTCAGGCGTGTCTGCGAAGTTCACAAGTGCAGGCGGGGTAGTGACGAACTCTTTGGCTGCTACCGCCATCTCAGGCGTCATGCCGTTATAGGGGCTTTTGCAGGGTTGTAGCTCGAGCCGCTGCCAACCTGGGAGTGTGCACTTCACCTGTACAACTAGCGGACCGTCTAGGCCGTAGTCTTCAGCGTACACCCTGGTCATCTGTCCAAGGATGCCTGCCCCAACCGACAACCATTCAAGGTGGGGCCGGTGTTTCATGTCACCATCTTGCCACACAAGGACAGGGATCGCCGTGACGTTGAACACACGGGGGTGGTGAGGCTCCACGATGTCCGCCAGTGTGTCCTCAAGGTACCCAAGGCGCCTGTGCCAGACCCGTGATACAGACGGGTACATGGGCAGCAGCGACCCTGAACGGTTCAATGTGCCGTCCAGGCGAAGCAAAGCGACCTTGCTAGTGCCTCCTGGGAATCTGAAAATTGGTTCCATGGTTATCTCCACCAGGTTACGCGGATAGGGCGTAGAAGTGCCTGTTGCTCAGGGGTCAGCCCTAGCTTGGTTGCCAACACGGCCACCTCCCAAGGAAGACGCGGTGCCCAGTCGTCTTGTAGGTGCTTGAGCCACAGCCCTTCCGCCAAGGGGTCTTTGCCCTTGTCCCAATGCCCGGTCAGCATGTTGTACAGGCCAGCATCCATGCTGATAGGCCAGCCGTCAGCATCCCGCTTGTGGAAGATGCTTGAAGACGCATCGCTGGGCTTGGGGCAGCCTTCCGGCGGAGGGCGTAATCGGGTGTAGCCGCTGGCGTAGGGGAAGATGCCGGGGCAGTTTGGGATCACCTCAGCCTTGGGGCCACAGATGCCACCCGCCTCGGTGAAGTAGCTGGCATCGATGTAGTCAATGCTGTCATCACTTCGGTGCCAATCACGGGTACCCGGTGGGCATAGCACCATGAAGTTGTGGTCGCCTTCACCGAAGTCTTCCTCGCTTGAGTCACCTTCCCCCAAGTGGCAGCAGTGCGTCAGGTCTAGGCTCTTGGCCTTCCCGGCACTCTTGGCTAGGGACAAGTTGAAGGTGGCTTCTTGGTGGGCATCAGATATCTTGTGACCCGTGGGCGGGACCTTGTCCACGTTGTTTACAGCCCACTGCCAGAAATCCGTGGGGGTCCACTGCGAGATCTCAGCATGCGTCCTGAAGACATGCCCAACGTCTAGACCAGCCTTGGTGATGTCCACCATGCCGTAGCCGATGGCCTTGTTGATTCGTGTGCCCATTACTTGCCTGCCTCCAGTATTTCTGCCCACCGTGCCGAGATCACATCTAGGTAGGCATCGCGTGGGCACCCTGAGTAGTACCCCAGTGCCCACCCATCGTTGACTTCAACCAAGGCTAGCTGGTCCCCCAACATGCCTAGATCAAGTGAGTAGCCAGCCGGGCCAACCCAACTGTCTGCGATGGCCTGCGCCGCCGTGATGTCGATCTCCACATCATCCTCACCGTCGTCGTACTGGCCGACGCCGACGATCTGGCCGTGTAGGACATAACACCGCCATTCAGCACCCCACGTGACGGGTTCGGAAATCCAACAGGATTCATTGGGCTTCACGGCCTCAGTAAGTGCCGCCTTGATGCCGCCAGTGAAAGCCTTACACCGGGCGGGCTTCACAAAACTATCCGGCAGCGCAGCGCAGAACCGGGCTAGGTACACGTCACGGTGCAGATGCGGCCGCAACTTCTGAGGGTAGGTAGACAGGTAGATAGACCTGTCAGACAGGTTCACGCCGATTTTCCGCGCCCACTCCCGCGTCCACTCGACCGACCCGATCGGGACATGATTAGGGCAAGTGGCGGCCATGGCGGGTAGATCACCGCCTGTCACCACGGACTGACCATGGATGTTTGCACACATCTGAGCCTGGGCATTTTGGTTGCCCGGTTGAAGAAGATAATTCACTTGCTCCCCCAATCGTGCGGCTCAGTGTCCCACCCTTTGGGTTTCTCTTTGGCCCAGACCTTGCGGGTCTTCTTGTCCTTGCCGTAACCGTCGCTGACGTTCCAAGCGGTCAGGCCCGTATCTTCCAGCCGTCGCTCTGGTGGTGCTGGGGGCGGCTGCACCCAAGGGCCCCACAGAATATGGGTCTCGTTCGCGCACAAAAAATCACCTTCGGTAGCGATGACCTTGCCATTCGCCATGATGGCTAGCCGGGCGATGCGTAGCTCTGGCTGCTCCTTACGGTAGGTGGCGGGAGCACTGGTGTAGCCATAGAACCACCGCAGGGCACCCCTTGACCGTCCTGTGCTCATGCGGGCCGTCACCTCAGCGGGTGTGGGCCATGTCGTTGTCCAGTCTTCCATGTTGCCTCCCCATACTACACCCGACGGCGTATGTGGCTAACCGCCCACGCCGCTAGGTGCATTGCCGTGCTAACTCTTCCAGCAACTCACCATGACGCACGGCGGCGTCTTGGTAGGCCTCCTTTTGGCCCGCGTAGTGGGCCTCCGCCGTGTACTGATTGGCGTAATCTGGCACATTGGCTTCGGCGTCCTTCCACCTATGATGGGCCTCGTGCATGGCGATCTGGGCGTCAGCAATTTCGAGATACAGATTGAGTTTACGAGGCATGGTTTTTCCTTTGGCCTAACTGTCTAGGCATTGGGTGTGGTCATTATTCGGCCCCAATGATGACGGGGATTTTGTCGGGGTTGGCCTTGTGCCAAGCGATTCCCTCATCCGTTATGCACCACACGTACTGCTGCCAGTGATCGTGGCCGTTGGCTGCATCATAGAAAGCAAGGCCTTTACGGGCCAGTGCTGCCATTGTGCGTCCCGCCGCTCGGGGCGTGGTCATCATCAGGAACGCCGCGTCTTCTGCTTTCGGGGAGTTGCCCGTTGTCATTAGGACGTCCAGTAGCTCAGCTTGTCGTGCAGTCATTTTCTTCATTTGGGCCTCCACCCTTGTTACGGGCTAGGGCCGTCAAAACTAACCAGGAAGTTGGTACAACGTCATACGGACCCGTTGGTCGCAGCTTTCAGCTACCTTGGTCACGTTGGGGTACTTGGTCAGATCAGGCCGCTTGTGCGGTGAGGCCACCAGTAGCAAGGGTGCCACCAACCCAAGCTGGTACAGCAGACCTGGCATCCAAGAAGGCTCAACCAAGTGTAGGGCATAGGAACAGACCACCAACGAATACTGGGCGTCACCTAGCCCGTCTACAGCGATGTCCTCAAAGGCCACCTGCTGTGCGATCTGGCCAGTGTGCTGCCTGTAGGCTTCATGCGTGTACGGGTCCACCCCAACGGCGCTGCCACCTAGACCAGTGACGATCTGAGTGGCCTCACCAGACCCGCAGGCAAGGTCCAAGACGGCAGAGACGTCCAGCCCTGTTCCTGTATGAATTTGGGCAAGGCTATGCGTAGGGCGTCTTCGTGTGGGTTGCGATAGGTGCTGCCGGACTCTTGGTAGTACCGTACTGCACCGCTTGCCTTATATCTGGACCGGATGCTAGGCGTCGTCATCTTCGTCGTCATCTTCGTCGTCGTCTTCATCCTCAGGTGCCAAGGCATACACGGACCATTCGCCGCCGGGGCTGTCCACGTAGCCATCACCATCACAGCGGTGGCAGTCCGGGTAGGGCTTGTCTGAGGTGTCGCCCGAGTGCTCAAAGTACAGGCCATCAGAGGTGCCCATACCCTCCACAACCTCGATCCCGGCTTGGATGTACTGTGCCACCTTGCTGCCACTCACGGGCTCCTGCGGCTCACCAGCGGCACCGGTCCAGGGCACCAGCTTGCCGTGGCAGTTGCACTCGCGGTCGGAACCATGGAGGTTGCCCTCGTACACCTTGACGCGGGTGTCCCCGTCACTGTCGATGTAGCTGTCTTGGAAGTCATATGCCCCGAAGTGCCCGCTGTTGGGGGCGAAGATGAAGATGGGGCAGCTATGGCTGTACCAGTCCGGTGTGCAGTCCGTGATGCCAAGGTAGTCCCGGTCAGGATCATCCCATGCCACACAGGCCCCACCAAACTGCTTAGGTGCCTCCTCGAAGGAGTACCCCCCGCCGTCCAGGTCGTAGCCGTAGTTCAGTTCTGCGATTCGGTCGTCTGAAAATGCCATTGGCGGCCTCCTTTGTACCTGTTACGGGCGTGGGTGTTGGGATCTAACCACTGAAGGCAGCCTCTAGGGCCATGGCCAGCTTCTGCATGTCGGCAGCATAGAACCCAGCGGCGTTCAAGCACCCAGCCTCCACGATCTTGAGCCCGTCAATGCCTTCACAGATGTCCAGCACGTACGCCCGACCAGGGGACCACAGGGCGGCGATCTTCTCGCCATAGGCAATGAAGGCATCGTCCACGCCATCATTGTAGATGACACGAGAACCCTGCTTGTACATGCTGGCTGTCACCACCTTGCCATCCACAACCCACAGGCGGTACTCACTCCAGATTTGGCGGAGCTTACAGACCATGACCATCGTGTCTGCCGTGAGGGTCGCACCCTCATGCTTTCCCAGTGCAAGCACCTTTGCTTGCCACGGCCGGAAGTCATGCCAGTCCGTCACTTCACCCGAGAAGGACTTCGTGTCCAAGGTGGGGCGCAGGAAGAATGGCTTGGGTTGCGGGGGCACGGCATCGAACCGGCACACATGGGCATCGTGGTTCAGCATGCACTCGCCCCAGTGGGGGAGCTGCTTCTCGAAGTCTAGGTTGTCGTTGTCGAAGCTGCCAGGCTGCCAGCCATTGGCACGGGCGTGGATGGCCATACTGTAGGAGCCCATGACGATCAGAGGTGTCCCTTCGGGCACGGCAGGCTCCGGGGTGATGCCGCCTGCGAATGGGATGACCTTGTGCAAGCTGTAAGACAAGCCCAGCCGCTTCAGGGCGTCCACTAGGCGGGTGAACCCCTCCTCGTGGTAGATGTTTTCCTGAATGACCCAGTGCATCATGGTGATTCCTCAAACGCCTGTATTAGCGACTGCGTTTGCAGGCCTGCCCTGCCCGCCAATTCCCGGTCTAGCTCGGCGAAGGCTTCCGCATACAGCGGGTCTTCCTCGGGTGGCAGGAGCACAGGCTTGCCCGCTGCCTGTTGCTTGCATTGGGTGAGGAGTCGATCGCGGGTGCCTGCCACCTGGCCTGTGCGGCCACCGTCGATGCGGATCTGCCGTGCGATGTGCACAGCCCAGTTGCCGCCGTTGAAGGGCCACCACCAAGCAGTTTCACCAGCGTCATATTTGCCACCTGGGTACTTCAAATCATTGCCCACGAACACCATCACGGTGTTTTCGCGTATGTAGCGTTCACGGAGACCATCATGCCCATAGCACCTGTTGCTGCTGACAATGCAGACACGCAGAGCAGTGTTGCCTACCGTGACTTCTGGGCTGAGGGACCAGTATGCACCCCTAATGAACTGTGGCAGCCACAAAGCATCGGGCCAGCCTTGCTCATAGCTATTCTGATCAATGTTGAAGATATCGGACTCGCATGCGACGCCCCCAGCCCACACGGCGTCACCACACATGCGGTAAACCAGCTTGGCGATCTTGCGGAGGTTGCGTTCGGAAGGCATCAGGCACCGCCTACAGAAGTCGGCAGGTGGGGGTCGGCCACGGCATCATCGGACACCAGATCGACGGTGATGGTCTTGATGCGGAAGGTCACCGTGTCCTCCACCGCGAACGTGCTGAGTGCAGTCCCATTGATGTCCAGCCACGCACCATCAAAGGTGCATTTGAACCCTAGCCCGTTGGGGACAGGAACCTCGTTCAAAAACCCCGTCAGCCACGTCTTGTACTGGTATCCACCCTTGGGCTTGGTGTCATAGTCCACCTTCGCTAGGAGGTCCAAGCGGGCATCAAGAGCCTTGTTCACCCACAAGCGGGCAGCCTTCTCCGCACCCTCACGGGTCGCGTAGTTGCCGCAATTGCCGCATTTGATGGGGGATGCCAGACCGGTGCTGCTAACTGCGACGGTGTAGTAGGTCATGCTGGTCATGTTCGTGGTCTCCTTTGTGGCATCGCCACACGTTCCACCCTTGTTACGGGCTGGTCGCCGACTAACTAACCACCCTATGGGAAAGCCTCAGTGGAGGTGACTCATGCAGAGACGGATAGCACATAGGCGGGCAGTGTTGGCACGGTTGCTTTTTGCAGACCAGCACAGGGTGGCGGTCCCGAAGTACCTTCAGGCGATCGATTACACGGCGGGCCTCATGCGGCGCCTGGAAAAGATGAATATCAATAGGTTGCCTGGTGCTAGTACGCGGGAGATTCTAGAACGTCTAGTGGTGATGCGGCAACTAGCACAGGAAGGGCTGCGCCTAGACAACTTGGCCCAGAATTGGGCGGTCATCCAGGGTGCCGGCGAGAAGCTGCTCAGCCAGATAGAACAGAGGGAAGAACGGCTGGTACCCGCTGCAGCCGATTTTGCGGCGTTCACCAAGAGCTACCCCAACAACGTAGCGAAGGCACAAGAAGTGCAGACCCGCAACCTGCTGCGCATCATCAGCAAGGAACTGAAGGTCCCGATCGCCGCCCTAGAGCCTCGGATCTTGGGTGACAGGGGCTTCATGGAAGAGGCGTTCGTCTCTGTCGCGCCCGCCATCGCACAGCTTCGTGCCCCAGTTGTACGGGCCATCGCCCCTGTGGCTCGTGCAGAGAATGCAGAGTTCTCTAGCCGGACCAAAGACACCAAGAGTATTTGGGGCAAGCAGAAGACAAAAGGCCGCCCCTTCACATCGTTTGGTGACCTGTTCGGCTGCCGTGCCATCGCTGCCGACTTCACAGGCATCTGTAGGGTTGCATCTGCTGTGCAAAACTCCCTAGGCCTAGTGGAGAAAGACAACCGCTACAGCACCTTTGGTGACTACTACAACGGCATCAACTATGCACTGATCAGTGACTGGCTTGTTGTGGAATTCCAGCTCAAGGCTGACGTGAACAGGATCGAGGCTGCACTGACACACGACCTAGTGTACTCCAAGGAGAAGGCTGTAGTGCAGCTCTCCGATGAGGAGAAACGGCTCGTCAAGATGGTGATTGACGTGAGCACTCAGCTCAGTATGACGGAGTGGGCGGAGATCGCCGGTCTAGGTGCCGACAAGGTCAACTTGCGGGGCGGGTGAGTCATCCTCAGCCTCACCACCGGTCTGTAGGATATCTGCCGCTTCCTGTGCCGTCAGGGCCGCAATGTCCTGCTTCGCTTGTGCAAATTGCTTCTCTACAAGCTCGTCCTGTGAAAAACAGCCTGTCTTACGGAACCCAGCCAGCTCATCATTTGTCTCGTCATTGTTGTGCATCGTCTGTGGTCCTTCAATCCGCGTGGTGTTGCACTTCCGGCACCAGTCGCCCCAGAGCCCAAATAGTTTGCTCTCATGGCAACCGTGGCATCTGCGCCCAGTGTGTACGGTGTACCGTTTTGGGTTACGCCATGGCCTGTTTTTCGCCGTCATTACCATGCCCTCCTAGAGGCAGGATGCCTCGAACCACGCAGCGACCGGGTACCCATCGTCGTCCACGGCGAACAGCAGGTTCTCGTTGCCGCTGTCACCCCAGCCCGTGTCCATCGTCGCCAAGGCCATGCCCGGACGCCCCTGGAACTCTGGGTAGAACTCGTTCTGAAGGAAGTTGGGCTGGCCGAACAGGCACAAGAACTTCGGCGGGTTCATGCGGCCGTCAGCGTCATCTAGCCCCTTGCGGGCCTTCTCGACCATGGCCGTCAGCCGCTCACGGGTGATCGCATACTCATCATCGGTGCGACCCTCGAACTCATCCACTCCCTTCTGCGTGACGCAGAAGGGCGGGGCCACATATGAACCATCCCTGCCAGCGGCTACATAGGCCTCGTAAGCATCGTCACAGGCGGTGTCATAGGCTTCATCGCTCTCGAATGGCTGCGTGCCAGCGTGAAAGCGGGCGACGGCTTCCACCATCTTGCGAAGCCCTTTCTCGGCATGGTCCAGTTTGCCCTGGTTGTAGTCCCGCAGGGCCTTGATGGGATCCCATGCAGTGAACTCCGTCTCCGGCGTCCCCTCGGGTATGGCCTCAAAGACGATCTGCTTGCCATCGGCAGTGGGGAAGTCATCGTAGCCACCCTGTGCAGGCGTATCGAAGTAACTCACCCGCCACAAGCGACCGCAGATGGGGACGATGATGCCGGAGCCCCAGCCGTCGTACAGGCGAGGGGTGCCAGCCTCGGGGTAGGTCACGTCCTCATGTGTGCCGCTGCGGGTCTCACCGGTCCTCTCGCTGACGAAACTCCAAGGGGTCTCGACCACCGTGAAGCCCGGCAGGGTCTTTGGATCGCCGCTGTTCTGGATGTTGCGCACGCCAAGGACGATGCGCTCTTCGCTCATGTGGCGGTTGCCAAGGTAGGAGGTGATGCGGTCGCGTAGCTCGTCGGGCAGATCCCCTTTGAGGGACTCTTCCAATAGTGTCAGTGCGGTGCTTTTCATGGTGTCTCATCCTTGGTTCGTTGAAGCCAGGACTTCAGGGTTATTGGGCCGTTAGGCAGCCTTGACGACACTCAGCGCTGGGGCAGCCTTGGCCGTGACCGCCACCGCGTCCTTGCTCACGGTCACTTTGCCCTTGCAGGATGTCACCGTGGAGGCGTTGATGGCGTCCATGGCGACCTGCGCTTCGGCCTTCAGGTTCTTGACGAGCTTGGCGTCCATCTCCAGTGCCTCGCGGACGATGCTGTCCACCGTGACACCGTTGAGGTGGCTGAGAGCCGCGACAGCGATGAGCCATGGGTCAGCCTTGAGCACGATGCGCTGGTCGTAGTCCTCGCCTACCGTGACGGTGCCACTGACGTTGATGGTGACGCTCTCGTTGACTTCGTGCTTGCCAGGCATGAGGTCGCTGCGGGCATCCTTGGCCTGCGTTGCGATGAGCTTGGAAAGGATGGTCAATGTTGCACTGTTCATGATTTGGTCCTCCGTTTGGCTTGGGGGTCATCCCCTTCACCCCTGTTACGGGTGGACCACCCCAGAACTAACCAGCAGCATCGCCGGTACAGTTGCCCATGGGGGTTGGTGAACTGTAGCCAAAAATCTATGCGATCCTTGGCAATCCTACCTAATTTCTGTTGCATTTTGTCTCCGATGGCCTTAGAATCCATCCCAAGGTTGGGTTACGAAAACCAAGTTTCCAACCTTACCTAGTCCACCGCTAGTTCAACGGGGACTCTAAAGTCGCCTGTGGAGGGGACGTAAGACCTAGAGATTCTTAGGGGTTTCATAAGGCAGCCTCAGTGAAGCAGGAACCCAACTTCGGTTTCCCTTGGGTGATCGTGTCAGTTTGGGGGATCTCCTAGGAGACTAGGGGAACTTCATGATTCTAGGTTTACCTAGATTTTGGAGTACGGTTCGTCTCCCTTCCAGTCCTGTGCTGCCCATTGGACCATCGCAGCGTCACTCGCAGCCTGTGCCTCGTCCCGGCCATAGACGCAGGTCAGTGGGTTGCCACACTTAGGACAGTACATTATCGTTTCCACCTTGGTCTAGGGACCGTATTGTCATGCAGCCGGAACGCTGCCTTGTGCATCTTACCCCACGCCAGCAACTGCATGACCGGGTGTGCTACGAGGTTGTGAAAGGCCCAGACGTTCTTCGGCCAACGGAGCCGCTTGCCTTCGAGACACGCTGGGTTGAGCAGCATCGCCGCCTCAATAGCATCAAGCCCGTTGACTGGATAGGTGACGCCGTTGCTGTCTGTGACGAGCAGCCGCAAGTCTTCGATGCAGCGGTAGTCCACTGAAGTGATGGCTGCAATGGCTACAAGGTGATGGCAACTGGTCTTGATGAACAGCCGTTTCATGTCACTTCCTCGCGGGGCCTATTCAGACTTCTCGATGACCGCGATGTGCTTGCCCGCGCAATAATACTTCGCCGTTGAGTCTTGCTCGGGGTGGCGGACCCGGACGAGACCCGTATACAAGGCAGTCGCCGCTAAGACTGTACCGACAAGTGCGAGAGCGAAGCCTGCCCAGGTGTAGAACCTCGCCTCCTCCTTGAAGTCGTTGTTCCGGGCCCACTTGAGCATTCGCCAAGCGATGAACGCGAGGAACAGGCACACCAGGAGGTTGAACGGAGCCATCGCGCTGTAGGTTTCGGAGGTCTTGAGCAGGAATTCGGTGCAGTTCATGCGGGTACGACTCCTGAATCTTGACCCGTGTGCCGGGACAGGTCGAAGGTGCTATCGATGTAGTCAATGACACGTTGGGGGTCGGCGTCGTGCTGGAAGACGATGTTCGGTCCGTGGTTGCTCAGGAACACGGCCTTGATGCCAGGGGCTACCTCTTGCAGGTTGTTAGACGTTTGCTGTCCGCACTGATGCGACCCACACTCATTTCCCCATTGGGTCGCCTTGCCGATCGCACCGTAGCCGTCCGTGCCATCCCCCGCGCCCGGCTTGAGCGGAACGTGGGCGTGGAAGATGCAGTCGAAGCCTTCGTGCTCATTGAAGATGATGCGTTGGCTCTGACCTCCGACCGAAGGCTTGAAGCCGTGGGCGGTGACTTGAGTGTTGTCCGCCCCGGCCTCGACCTCGACAAGTCCTACTTCAGCCATCCGGTTGAAATTCGAGTTGCGGCGGCTCGTCAGGAAGCGGTTGCTATCGAGCTTCTGGGCGAAGTGTCCGACCGTCGCGTCGCGGTTCAGGATGTCCTTGTAGGCGCCATTGGCGATGCAGTGGTCTACGACGGCACGCAAGGCGGGGAAGACGCGGTCGTCGTGCCACGAGACAGGCTCGCCTGGGACAACCGTGCTGCGAGTGAACGTGCCCGTACTACGCGCGGTAGCCATGTCCACAAGCTCCTTCGCGACAAGGGCTCGGTTCATCGTCACGCAATAGCGTGCCTGCTCAGGTGTCACGATCATGTTCTGGCGGCGGTGGATGTCGTTGACCAGCACGAGATTGCAGCTTGAATCCTTGAGCATCTTCAGCCCGGCAAGGAACATCTCATCATCGGTTGCACCTGTGGTGGTCTTACAGGCAACAAGGAAGATGTCCTTGCGTGCAACAACCCCCGCACGATTGCTGCGGAACTTGTTGATGATCTTTTCCGTAGGCTCAAAGTTGAGGTGGAGACCCTGCCCGCCACCCAATGGGTGCCGGGTCTTGAGGCGTGGTGCCGTCTTGCCCCATACTGCCTCGGCACCAGTGGTCACGGCACCCAGAGGATAGCCATGACCCAGTATATCATTCTTGCGCTGAAGGTCCTGACTGCCCCACGAGGGCTTCCAGTCGGCCACAGCGGGCGTCCAGAACACCAGCTTGGGTGCCTGATCCGCCACAAGGTCATCGGCAAGGCAGGCGAGGTCGTAGTTTGTCTCCAGCATGTTTGAGCCACCAGCCATGCGGGTCAGGTGCATTTCGTGCCTGAGCCCATGCTGGTGCAGCTCCTCAGCGATGGCCCTGGCAAAGGTGCCAAAGGCGGGGGCACATACGGAAAAGTGTGGGCGGACGTGAATCATCGTGCCGCCGCCGATAATGTGAATCTTCATGGGTGTCTCCTTGGGGGTGCCGGGTGTAAGCCCAACATAGCTGTTACGCTCCTAGGGGGCGGTTTGCTAAGGGCGGGCAACCTTGTACGCCTGATCTGCATCAAGCCATGGGAATTGCTCACTGGTGAAGCCGCCAACGTGGGATGCCTCAAACATACTAGCCGTGCGGACCACGCGCCATGTGCCATCACTCCTGTGCTCATACAGGGAGCCGTAGTTCGGGCACAGAGGCGGCAGACCTGGCAGACAGCAGGGACAAGTGTCGGCCCACAGGGGGATACAGGCTGGGCAGAGCAGGTGGCCCGTCTTGTCCACGATCCACCTGCCGCAGTTGGCGGTGGCATCCTTGTTTCCACAGGTGTGGCAGATGACGGTGATGACGCTCATGTGTAGGCTCCCTTATGAATCTCGCCAGTCACTTCATCCTCGCAACCGCAGTCCCAGTAGCTGAAGGACTCGTAATATCCCTTGAAGGTTCGTCGCACCATGGCTTCTCGGCAGGTGGGGCAGACGGGGCCCTCGGCTGATAGCTTGGCCAGCGTCTCCTTGGTCATGGACAGCAGGTCTTCAACCAGCATCCCTTCGTCAACCCGACCCTCACCCATGAGGATGGTAGCTAGGTGGCGTAGAGCCTTTTCCTGCTCCTCGCTCATGCTGCCGCCTTACGCAGGGTCTTGAGGCCACCCTGCTGCTCTTTGATGTTCTTCATCCACATGTTCGCGAAGGAAACCTGATCGGCCAGTTCGCGGGGGTAGAACCCTGTGGGGATGTCGTTTTCGAGTACCGTAGCCTCACGGTGGCCACACCACTGCTGGATCGAGACGGGCACCCACATGTCCGCGATGATGTTGTAGTGGAACACCATGTCGGGGTCGGGAACCATATCGCCGTTCTGCTTGTAGTAGTGCGCCACGCTGTAGGTGTTCTCGCTGAGACGATCGACGTGGACCGGCATGAAGCAATCGCCATCTTCACCGAACTTGCGGGCATCGCCAACGTCCAAGCCGCCCGTGAGGGCTGAGAGGACCGTTGAGGCACTTTTGTTGAGCATCTTCATCTTGGTTCCCCCATGCACGCCGGGGGATGTTCCCCGGCAACACTTCTGTTACGGGGGGAGAAGCCAAGACCTAACCAATTCATGGTAGCTATGGGCGGACTTGAACCGCCGACCCCCTGATTATGAGTCAGGTGCTCTAACCAACTGAGCTACATAGCCATGGTCACTTGAGCCCTGCGATGTACGCTAGGGCCTTCTCTGGATCACTGAAAATCACGTGCCCAGCGCTGTATACGAAGGGATGGTGATAGACACTCCTATCATCCCCATCATCCTTCGGCTTGCAGATCACCACATGCTTGCCGAGAATGTCGGCCCAGGCGATCTCAAACATGCTGCCGATGCTGGCGTGATCCACCGGGTGGCTCAGGTCCGCGTACAGGATGTCGCAGCCCTGTACCCACCACTTGTCACGCTCAAATAGTGCCTTGTCCGTTACCGCTGGCACGTGTGGGTCACCGTCACCGCTGATGACCCCATCAGCACAAGCCGTGTCCATTTCCGCCTGGTTGACCGGGAAGATGACCGTGTGGCCACTACCCGACAACCAGCGCCCGATTAGTGCATGGCGGGTCTTCACCTGCTCTACCGTCATCCCTGCTACCGGCCCCGCACAATACACCCTCATGCCATCCCCCTAGTTCGTGTTGGGCTACTGTACCGTTACGCACTATGGCCTGAGACGGTAACGTACCGTATGGCACGACGTAGACGAAAACGGACCCCCCGCGCCCCAAGGGACCCGAACAAGCCACCAGACACTAGGGTCTGGTGGGTGTATGTTTTGATGTCGCAGAAAGTACGCATCGGCAAAAGGGGTACCCAATTGGCGAGTCTCACATACGTCGGGGCCACCTTGGACCCCCTACGTAGGCTGCGCCAGCATCAGGGTGAAATCGCTGGTGGGGCGAAGGCGACCAGCCGGAACCGTCCCTGGAAGTTGATGGCGATCTTCGGACCCTTCACGGGCGCTTCGGACGCAATGAAGGCGGAATATTGCCTCAAGAAAACCAAAAGAGGGGTGGCTAGGTGTCACTGGAAGCCTGAGGATTCCCCCTGGTGCAGTGGCTTGGGTGTCAATGATCCTCGCGTGGCAGAGGCCAACCAAGCCAATGACAGCGAATCCTAGCCTGCTGGTTAGTTTCCTCTGGCCCACGCCGTAACAGAGGCAAGGTGGTCCCGGTTATGTTCGCCATGCCGGGGCGATGTCGGTCAGAGCCCGACACAGGCGTGGTATCGGCTCACTTGCCACGTCAGAGTGTTCTCTCCCCAATGGCGTAAGTAGTGACCAATGCGGCGGGGAGAGGGTGCGGCGGAGTTGCCTGTAGCTCAATTGGTAGAGCTATCCAGCGGAGTCATGACCGTTGGGGAAGGTTGTGGGTTCAAGTCCCGCCAGGCAACCCAAAGTAGACGGGCAGGACTAGCTGTCTACCTGAGCTAGGGCAGCGTTGGCTACATTCATCGACAGACCAGCATCACGTAGGGCCATGAAGAACCGCCCCTTGTCCGTGTGGCTGTACGTCATGCCCATGGCGTCCTGGAAGAAATACTGACCACGCCTGTTCTTGCCTACCGAGACCACGTCACCGTGCCCCACTGCAAACTCAGTGGTGTACTGGCGTGAGCTAGGTGGGTTCACCTGCTTGAAGCTCTGCACAGCTTGCTTGGTACTGGCCAGCAAGGGCAGTAGGTGAGGCCGTAGCTCAGGGTTGGCGTGGGCCAGTCGGATAGTAGCGGTGCGTAGGTCAGTCATGAGAATCCTCCAGCTACCTGTGCCCAGACCATAGGAAGGCTACTGCGCGGGGTCGACGATGAGCTTGTCGTTGAACGCCATGTTGGGTTCGTGGGCACGGGCGAGGGGATTGCAGAAGAACCGACAGCCCCCCAACTGGAACGCCATGCTGTCGTGTGTGTGGCCATAGAACCAAAGGGCAGGAGTACGCAGGGTGTCCTGCGGCATCTGGTTGATGAAGAACCGCCCGAACCCATGGTGGTCTGGTAACCACCTAGGGTGGACCCCTTCAATACAAGGGATGTGGTGGGTCACTACAACGTCCCCTGGCTGCACTGTCGCCGTGAGGAATGCCGTCGCCGCCTTGTTCTGCTTGTAAACCCAAGGCTTGAACCCATCGATGGCGTGAAAGTCCGGCATCCCCTGGCTGTAGTATTTGTTCAGCCCATCTGGCAAGTCGGGGAACCACATGGTCGTCCCCACGAAACGTTGGCCCCCAATGGTACAGGTACGGTTCTCTAGCCAGTGCAGATTGGGTAGGTTGGCATCGAGAGCACACAAGGCCGCCTGCGTGTCCCCTACGCTGCCATTGAAATACTCATGGTTGCCTGCCACCAACACGACCTGGGGATACTTGTCACAGAACAACTCTAGGACCGCCTGTAGCCGCCCTCGCTGCACTATGGAGATATCCCCAGCCAACACCAACACGTCGACACCTGTAGGGTCTAGTGACGCGATGAAGCCCACACCGTAATCACGGTGGTATTCAAGGTGTAGATCGCTAAGGAGTTGGATGTTCATAGTGCCTACTTGACGGGGATGTTCTGCATCTTGTTGGTGGCAGGTGTGCGTGTGACCACAATCTTCTTTCAATATGCGCCCAGCCCCACGGGGCTGGGCGCTAACTAGTTCCTGCGGCCCCATGAGCCCCAGGTGTTCTCGGTGCCCTTCACACGGTCCTCAGCCATCTTCGCACCACCGGCCCATGGTGCAGGTAGGCGGGTCACTTGGCCACCCCTAGCGAGGTAGGTTTCCACGGACTCTAGGTTCTTGTCCTTCTCTACCATCATGCGTCGCGTCAAGAAGGTGACGCGGGGCTGTGAATTCTTTTCCATTGGGCACCTCCTTGTGCATTGTAGATTGGTTGGAAGGGGCGGTAGGATTCGAACCCACATAAACAGAGCCAAATTCTGTTGTCCTGCCATTGAACGACGCCCCTAAATGGTTGGCGCTTCCTCCAGGGATCGAACCTGGGACACATAGGTTAACGGCCTACTGCTCTACCAACTGAGCTAAGGAAGCAATACTACTACCATTTTTGGGTAGTAAAGAATAACTGTCGGACAACTGATGGCGTGTTGAGTGCCCTAGAAGTCGCCTGGCGGAACTTGGCGGCACCATCAGCGCCTAGTAGTGACGCGAAGAGTACCGCCGCCCGTCGCCGCTGCTCTGTCTCGATGATGTCCAAATGCTCCCGCAGGTGGCGGGCATCCCGTTCTAGGGTCTCGTCGGTCTGATCTTCTGTTCGCATGTGGACCTCCTGTGTTACAGCAGGGACTGCCAGTGGATCACAGGGTAGCGAGCCCTCCCCACTGGCAGTCTTTTGCAGTGTCCGCCCGCGTCCGGGCTTCAACCAATGCAAGGGAATCCTGCCAAACACCCTGAAAGAAGTGCTGAGAAAATTTGCAGGAGAGATTTTTCGCGCTCTACCAATTGAGCTACGACCCCATAGGTGGGGCCGACAGGACTCGAACCTGTAACCACGTCATTAACAGTGAAGTAACTCCTACGACCACACCAGCACTGGCGGAGAGGGCGGGATTCGAACCCGCGCACCAGTTTCCCGACCTATCCCCTTAGCAGGGGGACCCCTTGAACCACTTGGGTACCTCTCCGTATCATCATTCGGTGGTGGTGAGTAAAGGAGTCGAACCTTTCCGCCTTTACAGGATCGCATTTACAGTGCAACGCCAACCCGGTTGGCCATACCCACCATGTACCTATCGTCTCACCAGTACGTCTCCAAATATCTATCGTAGGACAGGCTACACCGGCCCCACACCCATTTCGTACTAGGTGCAGGAGCCAGCGATGTTCGGCACTGTACGTAGTGCAAGGGCGCCTTACTTCCCTGAAGGTGTGGGAAACCATCCCCCTTAGCTGCTCACGCACTTGGCAATGCGAGGATTCGAACCCCGTTGCAGCACCTCTGTTCTTGTTACGGCTTGTGCCGCTGAAAGCTAACCAACTTTCTGGTGCCAAGAGCTGGATTCGGACCAGCGACTCTTCGGATTTCACCCGAAAGCTCTACCAGACTGAGCTACCTTGGCATGGCGAAGTGTGCAGGAATCGAACCGACCTTTCAGCGTTTGGACTGCCAAAAGATGCCACCAGGCACACACCCCGTAGGCGGAAGGTAAAGGAATCGAACCCTCACGACTCATCACCGTGGCACGGTTTTCAAGACCGCTTGCCCACCATTGGGCGCTACCCTCCGTTGTGGTCCCCGTTGGTTGCGGGGACCGACAAGAACCTAGTTTTCATTTGCACCAACCCACACGCAGTGGGAGATCTTCACCCCGTAGGGGTGAGTGGCGACTTAAAACCACAAAAGCCAGAAGGGCGGCCCCGTTTCCGGTAGACCGCCCTTCTGGCTTGTTCGTTTCGCTGTGTGCGTCACAAATAGCTAGTGGCAGCCCTCCGGCTGATAATTCGACCAACTGGAGAACATGTCCCCAGTCGAGCCGCACTTGCTAAATTGCTTGTTCAGATGACGCATCAAACTTCCTTGGCAGGGGCTGTCGCCCTCTGTGATGGGCAACCTAACAGAAGTGTTAGACCGGTGCAAGCACTTTTTCAACCTGCACCCAGGAAATATCACAACCTTGTGCTTTTGGGGCCTTTTGACGGCCTGCCCCTGCGGGGCTTCTCATGTGGCTCGTCGAGCTGCGATGGTTTCCAACTGAGGGTGAAAGCCCCCTCACCAAAGTCAGAACGGTTCTGTTTCCCCTGCAGGCAGAGGTAGCAGACGTGGCCTTTGTTCTGGAGGGCAATGGCATCAACGTAGTCATCTAGGCACTTATCTAGAATCATCTCACGCTTTTGCCTGTAGCATGGGAAGGCCAGAGAAGTCTTGACACCCGCCGTTGGTGTCCGGCCAGAAGAACGCTGGTGGATCTCCTTCAGGAGTGTCTGGAACCCACCTGGACTGGTCTCGGTAGCATCAGTGGTGCGGTTGAGGTGGATTTTGATGGACGCATCAATTTCCTCAACCTCCCTGGCAGCTTTGCGGGCGATAATCATGGTCTCCCTGACAACCACCCTAGAGACACCGTACTGCTCAGCTAGACTTGATAGGGATCTACGGGCGCGGAGCATCTTCGCCCCATGTTTACGCGCTAGATCCTGTGCTGTAATCTTATTCATGCCGTACCTTACCGGCCAACCGCATCGTGTGCGGCTAGTAGATCGGCAGCAAGCTCAGCACTGATGGTGAACGTGTGCGGTCGCCGGGTGGTACCTGCTTCCGTCCCATCACACCGCCAACACGATCCGCCATCAAAGTCATGGACGCCGGCCCACTTTTCTGCTGGGTGGTAGTGAGGCTCCCCATCATCGAAGAACTCATCGTCAGTGGCTGTGCAGGCTGCCATCCCACGGGCCATCAAGATGGGTTCCTCAGCTTTCTCTGCTACCTCAAAGGCTAGGCATAGACGCAGGACCTCTAGCTCACCTAGGGCAAACAGCTCTTGAAGGGTCAGGCCGTTGGCGTGTGCCACCTGATCGTAGATCACCGGTCACCATCCAGAGCACGTCGCAAGGCATCCGCACCAATGCCCCCGGACTCCTGCAGGTCACGCTGGGTACGCCGCAAAAGGGCACCGTGGTAGTAGCCACGCCGCCACATCAACGCCTCCGCCGCCTGGTCCGGGTGTGGGCAACCCTTCTCCACACCACGGAGACCGACTTGATAGCCCGCTTCATGACATTGGCACAACGCCCGAGCCTGTTGTTGTTGTTCATCTGGCACCCAAGCACCCCCGGCTGCGGGGGTGAATGATCCCCGCGTCATGGGGATGCGGCTATAGACTTGTTGTTGCTGCATGGTGTCCTTACTCTCCCGTACCGTACTCAGTGGTGAGCATGTTTCGTACCTTGTCCAGTTCCTCATCCGTGTGGGCAACCCCGCCGTTCAGGCGAAGGTAGAACCGAAGCCGGTCTTCACGGTTCAGGTCGACGTACACGATCTGAGATGACAGATCCATGCCACGCTCACCCTCGTGAGTGTCCACGTACCAGTAGGTGTGCCACTTGCCGCCGTGGTAGACCTGTGCCCCGCACTCACCTGCCATGAACGCCATGATGGCGCGGATCCGTTGCTGCCCATCGATCACCTCAATGGGCAGGTTGATGTAGTTCGTGCCGGCCGGTGCGGTCTTCTGCGAATCATACCGCTGGGCGTAGATCGGCGGGACCTCACCACCTGCCAACACGTGGCCGATGAAGCGTTCCTGCTGTTTCTGTGACCACACGGCACCGCGCTGGTAGTCGGGGTTCAAATCCCACGACTCAGTGCGGGTACGGGCGGAAGTGCCCACAACCTGCTCAATAAGGCTTTCCCAGGGCACCGTGCAACCACTACCGTTGACGCGGAAGCCCCAATCCCGTTTGCCGATGCCCTTGCCCACCTCAGAGGTGCGACCGCTACGGAGGATGGTGCTGACAATCTTGGCCAACTCCTTATTGGGGTCAGCGGCATCTGCCACGCTGTACTGCTCAGGGCATTGCCCTCGTGGGTGTCCCTTGCCCTCTGTGCGTCCCTTGAGGGTGCCATCGAAGGGGGAGGGGATCTGAACCTGTGCCCGCCCGTAAGAGAAGGTGGCGTACCCACGGGACTTGTTGAGGGACACCTTGTGGCCAAGGATGACCCCGACTTTTGTCTGTAGTGCTTCCAAGTTGACTGTGCTCATTGGGAACCTCCGCGGAGGTTGTGCCTCCACATCCTTGTTACGGGTGGGGGTCCCCAGAGCTAACCTACCCGGCACAGTTGTTTCCGGTATGACCATCAAGGTCGGGCACTTAGCCTGTCTCAAGATAATGGTGCATACTGCTGAAGATTACCCAGAATTATCAGTGTGCTACACATGCGTAAATGGCAAGCACCTCGACCAAAAGCACGAAAGCCGTCCCCGGTTGCCTGGGGACGGCTTTCACGTTCGGGCTGGGGTAGCATAGTCGACGGTCATTGCTCCCCTAGATCCGTCCATACCGGAACCTTATTCTCCTTGTCCCACATGAAGTTGTCCATCTTCATGTCCTGGAGAACCACATTTTGACGTGCCAGCCAATTCATGGCCTCGAAAAAACTCTGGGCTTCCTTTACGCCGACCCCATACTCTGAAGCGATCTCAGGACTGTCGCCTTCAGGGTCATCGGTTTCCACATGATGGATGAGGTTCCGCAAGGCCGTTCTCCACCTAGAAGGTAGGTCGTGGTACTTCTTGATTTCCGCGTAGCCCAGATTAAAAAACCGGCTTTGGTGCAGGGAGAAAACCCAGGGTAGGGAGGGCATCTTTGATGCTTGGACTTGGTGTAATAGTTTGAACTCCACCTCGTCAGTCATTACCTTCAAAACCCGGTTCCCTAGGTTCAGTACCAATGAGAAGTCACCTCTGCCCAACTCTTGGCCAAGGGGTGACAAAATTTCAGCTATCTCATCGAAGTTCTGCCTGTCCAATTCTTCTGGCAGTGTCTCATTCTCGGACATTAGATCATCAGCACGGGTGCCAACTGATGCCGACAGGAATCTTCCGGCCACCCGGTTCTTATGTGCTCTCATATTGGATCTCCCGAAGGGGGTAGGTGTGCCCTGCCCCTGCCCCTATGCATAGGGGATCTAGTCGATCGTCATGGTCCAGATGGGGGCTGGGTTATTTTCGTACTAATCCCACCACTGCCCCGCCCTTTCACGAGCAGTGCCGCTAGGACCTAGCGGGCGTATCGGTAAGCATCGCCTTCGTCCACATGGCGACCGAGTTCGGTCTCCAGGGTGCGGAGTCGGCCGCGCAGTTGGCGTTCCTTGACCCGTGCCTGTGACACGCTGATTTCGCCGTCGCAGTGAAGATTCTCGGGACTGAGGCCGCAGTAGACCGTGAGGATGTCCCGCATGATCTCCGCTTCGGTGCGGGGGGCGGCAGTCTTGGCCTTCATGCCGCTGAGCACCATGGCCACCGTGAACTTGTACTTGCCGCCCTGCGGCCCCGTTCCGCAGATCGGGTACTTGGGTCGGCGGGGCTTGTAGCCCGTGACGGTGAAGATCGTGCCGTTGACCGTGAAGGTCTCACCAACCATGCAGCGGGGCAGGCCGATTTCGGTCGCCACCGAGTTACCTGCCAAGGAAGGCTTGGCCACCTTGCGGGTCGGCGTGGTAGGGGTCGCCACCGTGGTCGAACCGTTGGCCGGCGTGCAGCACGTGTGGGGGACGGTCCAGACCGTGCCTTGCGGGTGGGACTTGATGGTGCCGCGCCCTTCGAGCTGCTTGACCTTGAGGGACTTGGCGTTGACCTTGACCACCTCGCCAAGGGTCTTCTCGCCCTTGTTGCGGCCAAAGTAGACTTTCATACCGACGGTGAAGTTGCTCATTTGGGTCCTCCGTAGTGGGGGGCATCATCGCCGCCCTTCACCCCTGTTACGGGTGGGAGGTACCAGAACTAACCATCACATGCGTTGTTCACCTGTGATGGGGGCACTTCTCACACCGACCCGGTACTGAGGCAAAAGCTCACCTGTACCTACCAAGTGGTCAACTTCGGCCCACAGGGTCTCAGCCACACCAGGGCTGTATAGGGCCTCGCGGAAGTCCTCATGCTCCCCACGGTACATCTTGACCTTGTCAGGTCGCGTCTGGATGCTGTTGCGGAGGTTGGCGATGCGGTCAGCCACCTTCACCACGGCCCCCATTGGGTACCAAGATGCCTGGCCTTCAGTTTCCCACTGCCGGCGGTGTTCCGCCCACCGCTGCACCGTGGCAGCTTTCCGAGTCTTGCGGTTGTGTCCTTCAGCATCACTGACGAAGGCAACGGCACAGGCAACGTCCCAGCCAAACTTGGTGGCCAGTGTTTCCCATGTTGCGGGTGTGTCCTCAATGACGTCATGCAGCCAGCCAATCCGCTGGTACAGCACACCACCGTGGCCGTGCTCAGCTAGAACCCCGACTACCTCTCGCAGGTGATACCAGTAGGGCGCTAGGCCGTACTTCTGGTCCGCATGTTGGGCTATCGCGTACGTCTGAGCTTCCGTGGCCATGGTTACCTCCGCGTTTTCCAAGGCTAAGGTAAATCTGGGCACCGTGTCTAACACTTTCGTTGCAATCGTGGCCTGTAAGCCTACACGGGGCAGGCGAAGTCCTTGGGGGCGTGCTTGGCCCACAGTTCCCGCACCGTCTCTGGAGGCAACTCTTTGACCTTGGTGTAGAGTACCTTGTGAGCGGCGGCACCAGCACGGACCACTGAGCCGTCATCGCTCATCACGTACCACCAGTCGTGGCCTTTCAGGCGTCGCTCCAGGGCAGCCTCCGGGTCATTCATCTTGTTGTCCCGCTCACGGTGCTCACGAAGGGCCTTGGCCAGGTTGTCCCGGCACTCCTTGTGGGTTTTCCCCGCCGCCGTCAGCGTCGTGATCCCGATGCTGTATATGCAGGGGCACTTGTGCATCCCGCTCCAGTTGCCATTGGCATTGCGGAAGAACACGGCACCGATGGTGTCCTCGTCCAGTTTGGCAATGTTATCCTCGTTGTAAATGACCATCGTGGTCTTGTCGGAGAGGGTGACTAGCACCGATGTGTTCCACACTGCACCCCGTGCCTTCGCACGGTAGCGGCAGTCAGCATCGAAGCGAAGCCGATCACGCAACTCGCCTATATAACTCTTGACGGTCATTTGGGGGCCTCCGTTTGGGGGGCGCAGGAAGTGCTGCCCTCTCACTCTTGTTACGGGTGGGAGGTACCAAAACTAACCAGGTGTCTTCTTTTCAAATGCCGACACCAGCCATTATTCAAGCTATAGGCACAGGGTTACAGACCAGGAGGTTACTTATGATTCTCTACAGAGAAGTTAGGAAGTTGGCGGCACGCAAGGCGTCCCTACGAGGTGTGCTTGTGCCAATGCTGCGCAAGTACGCTGGGCGTAGATCACCGAAGGAGCAGACCACTGTTGAACATTTAGTCGAGACCGCACTGAAACGGCCCCGCACCAGTGGCCCCAATGAGCTAGATGACGTTATCTATGACCTCCTCAATGAAATCCCGGACGAGGTCTTCAGGTCGCACATCAATGCATGGCTGAAGGCCGTGCCCCCTAGTGGTATTGAGGTGCTAGACTTCAACATCACAAACACGGAAGAGAGGGAAGGTGAAGTCAAGGACTACAGTGGGGATGGTCCCTATGCCGAAGAATTCATGGTTGACTTCACTGCTGACGTAGCCTCTGAATTTACGGTGGAACTTCAGATAACGGTACCCCTCAAACCTATGGTGCAGGCGTGGCTTGCTGAAACCCGCCAGCGGGGGTGGGTCTTTGACAAGCAGGTTCTCACCAAAGCCTTTGTGGTTTTGATCAGCGGTTGGAAATCTACTTTGGAGGAGACCTTGGAGGATCTATTTGCGGAGGGCGATTTGGAACTGCCTGAACTCCCACAGGGTGCGATCAATGACCTCGTTGACCTCGCGAGTTCGGAAATGACCACCAGTGGTACGGGGGACCATGCGGATTTTGCGGATGTTTGGGACGCACTAGGAAGCTACGGCATCGGGTCACCCCAAGCCCATAGCGACAAGGCCAACATAAAGCTGGTCAATAATCGGGAAATGATCATCACCATCACGGCCTATGTCAGTGCTGGGTAGGTACCAAAACTAACCTCCCCAGGTTACCTTGCACGCCGTCTTTCAGGATGGCGGGTTTTCACGTCTTCCTTCCAGCGTGTCTGCCGGCCTAGTAGCCGAGCTTTCGCAGGTCGGCGTCCATGTACTTGCCCATCATAAAGGGGCTGGCGCTTAGGTAGGTCTCGCCACCGTTGTTGGCGCATACCTCATGCATGTTGAAAGCCGCACCAGCGTCCACGGCTTTTTTCAGGCGGCGTGCAATACCGAGGCTTCGTTTGGTCCCGCTAAAGCCAAAGGCCGCAACGTCCGAACGGTCGAGGCGCGCGTCACCGCAGGTGATCCGCACGGTGATATCGCCGTTGGGATCGCGGGCGATCGTGGTAGTGAGTTTGAAGTTGGTCAGCACAGGGGCCTTGACGGTCATTCTGTCTCCTTGGGTGGGGGCTGCAACGCCCCTGCACTTGTTACGGTTGGGGCATGCCCCAACTAACCGTGTGTCTCAGGTGTTACGTTATCTGCCATCTAGGCTGTAACATGGGCAGATACGGAGGTGCAGTGATGCGGACAGTAGTAGCAGGCAGCAGGCTAGCTTTGGCAGTTCAGACCTATGAGGCCATCGAGGCGGCACCGTGGAGGCCCACAGTGGTCATCAGCGGCATGGCCAGGGGTGCAGATAAGGCGGGTGCACTATGGGCACGTGAGAACGATGTGCCTGTAGAGGAGCACCCTGCTGACTGGAGCGAATTTGGTAGGAGTGCAGGTCATATCCGCAACGCTGAGATGGCCGCAGCAGGTGAGGCTCTGATCCTGGTGTGGGATGGGGACCAGCAGCGGTGCAAGGGCAGCTACAGCATGTTGAAGCTAGCCCGGAAGCGTGGGCTCACCATCTACGAACACATCGTTGATCTGGTCCCTCAAGCGTGACTACCGGGGCTGTTCGATCTTGCCGGACCAGGCGTCGTAATCAGGATGGGACTGAGGGCTGAGCAGGAAGGCGGCCTGGACGGTTTGACAGTCCCGTGCCCAAGCTAGTGCATCCAGCTTGTCACCAGTGGTTCTACTGGTCCACCAAATGCCCTCGTAGTTGTCCCTGCGCTCCACCATCCATTGATCGGGGCCGATGATGGTCACCTTGGCTAGTGGCAGTTCCAAGATCACACAGGCAGCCCCCGCCTTGGCAATCTCTTCTTCCAGTTCATCACGCTGTTGCTGCAACGCCTCTAGATATCTGTACGGCATGGTGGTCCTTGGGTAACGAGCCCCTGCTTCTGCATCTATGGGTTGATTGCCGGGAGTGCCGCCTGGCCCCCGCTGGGGGCACCTAGTGCACTGGGCAGCATTCCTTCCATGTCAACATGGTCGAAGAAATTCTCAGGCGGGTACTGGGCTACCTCCGCGTCTAACATGTACCCAGGCATGACTGATTGTGCCATCCGATAGATCTCCCGCCACAGACGGAATTCACTCTCGAAGTCACTGATGCCGCATGCGTGAACCATCCCGAGGCTTTGGTTGACATCGTAGTTGACGCAGCCATCCCATTTGACGTCGCCACGTAGGCGCCACTCGGCGTCATTCAACCCGTCCAAGGAGGGGTTTGGGCTGCTGGTGCTGCCAGCTCGTTGCCATAGGACCGCACCAGTATCCTGAACGTCGATGGTCTCATGCGCCACAAAGCCCATGTAGTAGCACTTCCCGTCATCGTGGATGGGGACTGTCACCACGACCGTGAACCTTATGTCTGGGAACGTGCGAATGATCTTGTAAGTGGTGGGTTCTGGCATGGGTTGTTCCTTGTTGATGGGTCGCTGACATTCCGCGCACGCACTGCGGCATCTAAATCCATCTCCGCAAGATCGGGTATGCTAGTCATGTAGTGCCTCCTCGCGGGTCAGTAGTGCCCCGTCCACCCTTGTTACGGGCAGGGCAGGGCAGGGCAAAACTAACCAGGCTGCATTCATGGCTTCGCGGTAGATCAGCCGCCGTACATGGTGTCCCACTCATCTTCCGATAGGGGCGGATCATGGGTGATCTCCCTCCCGCTACTGTAGAAAGTGAGGTGGACACCATCAGGACCTCCCACCCTACCAGAGACGAGGGTGTCCGCCCTGGCGTCTGATGCCGTCCGCAGCATCAGCATCGCAGCATCCCATGAAGGGGACCCCATAATTGCAGGGGGAACACCCAACGTGTCCGCGTGCTCACCCATGTGTTTGGCACATAGGATGCCATGCTGCTCCTTGACCTCAGACGGTGTGATCCCCAAGACCACGGCCACGTAGGCTGTGCCGAATGGGGTCGGGTCTGCCCCGCAGTGGCATCTCTGCCGGAAAGGGAGGAATGGTTCACCGGGGGTCGCGTACCGCACCTTGGGGCGTGCGAACCACAGGATGGCCAACAGTATGGCCGCAGATATCACCACGTAGATCATTGGTCGGACTCCTTATCGTTCTGATGGGCTAGCCAATCCTTCTTGAAGAACCAAATGAGTGAATACATCACCAGCAAGGGCAGCAGATATTTCGAGATAATCAGGACCAATATTGCCGCCAACATCCCTAGCACAAGTTGCACACCCAAAACAACATGGTTTGGCAGGGATTTCCACCCACTGTAAAGGGTGCCCCTAAACACGCCTGTGCGGGGGAAGCTGAGATCCGGCCCCATGCCTGTAGCCAAGTAGGCGTGCTCCCATGTGTAGAAACTGCGGGTGTCCCGGCCCTTGGCGCGTGGGTCGCCTCGTCGAACCATGTCCTCAGGGTAGAACTTGGAAGGGTGCTCCCCCTCGGGGTCCACCAGCTTGTCCCCGTAGACAATGTAACTGCCGGGGTCCAGCAGGGGGGGCGTGTAAGGCACCATCACAACTAGGAATATCATGCAGAGGGCCAGTGCTGCGAAATTGCCCAAGTGGGGGGATCCAGCGTAGAATTTGTAGAGCCTCCAAGATATGAGTGCCCACCACCCCCATGCGCCTGTGAAGGGCAGGCTCCAACCCTGGGCGGATTCCAAGATGTGTCCCCACCAAAGCAGCGTGAAGGCCCCCGCAATCAGCCAAACGTAGCCTAGAACAAAACTCACACGGGGGACTGGTGTTTTATTGGGCATTTCGTCGGTCATGGGGTCTCCTTGTAGCGGGCCACACCCTTGAGCAACAGGGCAGCCTTGTCTTCGCCTGTGAGGACCGCTGCCGTCCCAGCATCCGCTCGGATCTTGTCCAGCACGCTGATTGGAAAACACTTCGGTATTTGGTTTGGTGCGACCCAGTATCGCTCTTTGAAGACGTACCGTGCCATACCCGGGGGATCGTCGACATTATCCCAATGTTTCAGCAACTCCTTGACCTTCCCCAGCACTGTTAGCCCATTGGCTTTAGAGCATCCTGTGCGCGGGGCAACAGGCACCGCAGCGGCCACAGGGGCGACCTTTTTCGCAGGCGAGGGTGCAGCCCTGCGAGCTACCGTCTTAGAGGTCTTGACACTAGGGGCTGTTGCCGCTTGCACAGGCTGGTCTACAGCATCAGGTGTCGGGTATGCAAAGCAACACGAGAGGGCCAGCACTGCGACTGCGAAGCCATTCACCCCCCTATTGAACCACCCCCAAGTATAAATCAGGGGAGCGAGTGCGATCAAGGGGATGATGAACATCATCTTCCCGGAGGAGAGGTACACCGCGTACGAGTACATACCAGCGGAAGCTAACCACAACGGAACTTCCCAGAGTTCCACCCCGTCCGGGTCCGCACTAGCCTTAGACGGTAGGGGCTCGATCGTCGAGTATTCATCAAGGTGGGCGAGTTCCGCCTCGGCTTCCGCCATGAAGTCTCGTTCCGCAGTGGTCTCAGGAGGCTGGGTTATTTCACTCGGTGTTTCTATGATGCTTGCCGGAATTTCAGGGGCATCACAGAGATCAAAGAGAAGGTCGTCTATTTCAGTGTCTTCAACCTTGGGGTCGTCGGTGGGGTCGACCCTGGTCGCCAACCCCGTCCGCACCAGCATGTCAAAGACATCCTCCTCATCCTCGCAGGCGGCACTGATGGTGCAACCGCTGCAAACTGAGCCACGGGAGGCGAACCGTCCGAAGCAAGGTGTGTTCGCGATCTGTAGGCTGAGGGTGTGCGGGTCTAATTCCGCATCCACTGGATCTTGTGTGCCCGTCATCATCCAGTTTAGCTCGTTCGGGGTTTCCATCGTCGTCTCCCTCAGCCCATGCCCCGAAAGTGGAGCCCCATCCACCATAGTTACGGGTGACCCCACCCAAAGCTAACCAAGGACACCTCAGCTACCTAGCAGGCGGACCAGCTTCTTGCGGAGGTCCCCAGCCTCACGACCCTTGGCAGTCAGTCCGGAGGCACCAACCGCGTTGCTGATGAGCTTGTCCTCTTGGAAACCTTCGCCAGTGAGTCGGGAGAGGACAGACTTGAGGGCATCAACCTCAAACCGGGTCAGGTACATGGCGTTGAGCCTATACCCACAAGCAGCCTAGTCCAGCATCCTGTGCTGCACTTCACGCCAGAGCCCACGTTCGGCCTCATAGAAGCCTTCTTCAGCCTCACGGTAACGACGCTCAGCACCAGCCTTGTCGATAGGCTTCGCACGGCTGGCCCGATCACGGGCGGTGTCAAGAGCCCGCTTGGCCTCGTTGTAGGCCAGTTGAACTGGGTGGATCGGCATCTCCTCCATTCAGTTGACCTCGCTCTTGATCCTGGCAAGGATCGCATCAACATCAGCCTGTGTAAGGGGCCGGTGGGCTACAATGATCTCCACCATAGTGGTAGCGGGGACACGGACATCATCACCTAGGAAGTTCAACTTCTTGCTGGAAGCCCCAACCTCTAGGCCAAGGTACGGGGCGACGAAGTCATAGAAATGTTCGCGGCTAACCAACAACCCTTCTAGGGGCTCGCACAGCCGCTCCATCTCCCTAACCCGTGCTTCAATATCTGCCATTCAGTCCTCCTTCTGTAGTGTCTCATCAACAAAGTGGGCGTACTCGTAGGCCCACTTCGGGTCTCAACACGCTGCCGATCGGGTGTCATCCCTAGGAGCCTTATCAACATCGCGGGCGTACCAGTACGCCCACATATGGTCTCCACAGGCCCCCAATCGGGTGTCATCCCTAGGTCCCTTATCGACGTATCGGGCGTAGGTGTAGGCATACTCTGGGTCTCCACAGGCTGCCGATCGAGTGTCATCCCTAGGTCCCTTATCGACGTATCGGGCGTAGGTGTAGGCATACTCTGGGTCTTTCAGAATCCAGTCCCGGACGGATACACCTCCAAGGGCGGCGAAGATACCCAAGGCTCCTTCACAATCCCCCGAGTAGGTGACGACTCCCTTTGGAAATTTCACTTTGCCCTCAAGATCGACAACGAGGGCATCATCAACCTCGACGACTTGCCAGCGTCGATTGGGCTCATTCCATGCGAGGTGCCAAATGTCACCTCGCCCATGGGCGAGCCCATGGAGTCCTTTTCCACACTCAGGGATGGGATCCCAATCCGGGGCTTCAACATGGCCTTCTTTGGGCCATTGGAACCCACCGTGGGAGGTGCTGTTGTGATTTGATGTTCGTAGGATCAACATGACTTGTCCCCCTTCGTGCTGCCTGTGGCAAAGAACTGGCCAATTCCACGCTGCATCTTGGTCAGTGCGATGGCCAGGGTGACGGGCCAAACGATCCCGGATAGTCCCGACAGCGCCGTGGTACCAAGGATGAACCCGATGATATCCTCATCACGGCCGGGGGCATTCGACTCAAACACGCCCGCCGTGATGGACACGAAAGTCAGTGCGGCCACGATGGCGGCGATGATGCAGTACATTTGCTCAGTCATTGTGCTGGTCTCCGGCTGCTTAGACCCGCTGGGTTCGACAGTAAAGCCAACGCGGCGTCACCCAGTCATATGCCGCCTCGGGCAACTGGTTGTCCTTGACCATGGCGTCGATGTAGTCGTTCCAATCCGTCCGGCGACGGGGTTTGTCGACGCCACCGCTCTGCTCGGCCTCTTTAGTCCGGATGCAGGGCATGTAGCACTCCTTGAAGTAGTCCTCAGCGTCGCTTTTTTTCATCATGCTCATTTTGGGTCCTCCGTTGGGGCTCTCAGTCTCACCCCTGTTACGGGCTGACCACCCCAAAGCTAACCACCGGCGTTGAAGTACCTATCACTAGGCCATCACTGGAGGTTCCTATGCACACATCCATCTTGACCAGAATCGCCAGCCGTCACAAGGCACGGCAGGCATCCCTGCAGAAGACCAGCTTCAAGCAGAAGACCCTTCTGCGCCTGCTAGGCATGGGCGGCACGTTCGGCATCATGAGTGCCTACACCAAGCAGGCCAAGAGCTTGAACCAAGATCAACACGGCAAGTTGTGGGCGGATCTTCAGCGTATGGGCTACCGCAAGATCACACCCCTTCGCGGCGAGTGGGGCGAGGGGATCGCTGAGCAGTCCGTCTTGATCCCAAATATCAAGCCCAGAGACCTGTTCGCACTAGGTGCGAAGTACAACCAAGAGGCCACCATCTTCAAGGCGGCTGATGGCATCGTCGGCATGTACTTCGAGGAAGGCAAGTACGCCGTGATCGCAGTAGACCCCGTGACCCTGAAGACCCCGCTTGAAAAGGAAGACACCCAGGAGCTGATCAGCAAGGATCGCAACTGGTCCTTTCAGTTTGGGTTCCTATGGGGCAATCGCGTCCCGTGGGCTGGTAGGTCACCTGTCACCCGGCGTGACGTCGAGAAGGTACTTCAGGCATCGATCTGATCGGCACCGGGCTCAAACAGCCCCTTGTGACGTTCATGCTTCGGGCGCAGATCCTCATTGGGGTCGTCTACAGGCACAGGTACACCTGAGAAGGTGAAGTTGAACTCCGCCTTGTCACCTCGCCGTGCCTTGGCGTTGAAGGTGCCACTACGGGGGATGACGTTGTTGGGGTCATACACCTTGGCAGCATCAGCCTCACGCTGCTCTTTGACCCGCTGTTTCCGGTCCTTCTTTCGCTTTTTGTTGTCCCGACCCATCTAACTTAACCTCCTTGCTACTTCTATCCCGTCAGCCCATGTGCTTCAGTTCAATGGTTGTCACCACCTTCTCAGCAAGGGAGGTGGTGATCTTGTGTGCCTTCTTCAAGAAAGCCACAGCACCAGCCTTGTCCCCTTTTTGTAGGGATCGCCGGACCTTCAGGTACTCCGCCTGAAGGAAGAAGTGGTATTCCTCCCCAATCAAGAACGGAATCCGCCGCTCATAGGGCTCATCCTCCACTACCTTCTTTTCGGGATTCGCTGCCACAGGACCCCCACCAGACAGATAGGCATCAAGGGCAGCCCGGACCACCTCAGCCTGCCCCTCTGGGCGCGCCATGATGGCATCATATTGAGGTTCAGTGACACGGATAGTTAGGCGTTTCAAAGACATATAGACCTCTAGTTTGTGTTCTCGCACTCTCGATTCCATGGAGCTAGTGAGAGGATTCGAACCCCCGGCCGGATCATTACAAGTGATCTGCTCTACCCCTGAGCTACACTAGCGTCTCTCCTAGAGGCTATGGTAAGCCTTCTCTTGTCTCGTGACGCAGTATTTGACCATGGGCCAGTTCTGTCCGTGCTCATCGGTCCACTTGGACCAACATCGTGCCATGATCTTGAACTGCACCTTCTTGGTCGGGTAGGGCTTGGTGCCTAGCCCGTGTTTGTTGATGTACTTGCCCGTCCAGTAGAACGCCTTGACCTGCCTATTTTGGCAGTATTTCCGCATCCTGTAGTTGTCGTCCCACTTGGCTTGGCACCGCTGGGCGATCTTTGCGGCTTCCTCGATCTGGTATGGACTGAGCTTGGCTTTGGCCAGGGCTTCAGGGGCTGCCGTAACTAACACGGCGGCGATCACGAACATGGTTGCTAGAATGGTCCTCATAGTGGCTCCTTGGGTTATCACCTACTTCATTTCTTCCACAGCCTGTAGGCGCGGGCGTTGGCTTCTTGCCGGTACTGCAACACCAAGGCACTCCTTTTGAGGTCTTCACCAGCCCTGCCATACAGCGGATTCACCTGCTGCCCGGCTGGCAGTGTGGGGGTGTAAGGCCACCCCGTTGAGACCGGGATTTTGCCTACAAACTCAGCCTCCGTGAAGATGTACATGTGGCCTGGTGGCAGGGAGTAGCTGCGTAGGATCTTCACCCTTGGCAACGTCTCCGCCAACGACGCAAATGCCACCGCTGGGGCCAGCACTGCCAACCCTGTGCCGGCCAGTGCCCGCTGTAAGAAGGATCTCCGAGAAATCATCACTCCCCCTTCCGGCTCTCAGCGATCACCCTGGCCACGATGGTTTGTACCACGGTGGTGTCATAGTGGTCATTCACCGCTATGTAGGCATACAGCCCTTCATCATCGACATCAGCACGATCCTTGGTGCTGTTGAAGCCCACATAGTAGGTGTGATCATCGAGCCCTTCTAGCAGGCTAGCGATGGTGGCGTCCCAGACTTCATCTGTGACGTCTTCCTCAGTGGACAGGGCGATTTCGCAACCCTGAGCATTAGGTGAGATTCCGATGTACAGCTTCATATATTGGTGCCCCTGGCAGGGCTCGAACCTGCAACAAACAGACTAGAAAACTGTTGCTCTATCCAGTTGAGCTACAAGGGCTCGGGACTACCGCCGCCCCTGGTACCGCCGCCCCTTGCCTTCCATGGTATCCATGCCCACCAAAGTGGCATAGTCACTGGACATGGCAACGATAGCACCTACGGCCTCAAGGTTACCCGCCGTCCAGTCACTGATGGCCCCTACGAGCCGGGTGAGTGACCCCGTCACCGGGAAAGCCTCCCTCAGACGCTCACGGTTGTTGGCTTCGTAGATGACTAGGGCAGATTGCCTCTGAGTCCTCATCCGGGCCTTGTGAAAAGCCGCCGCCTGCCTGTATCGGGGGGTGTATTTCATGTCTCTCCTATTTCTGTGGGCGATGGCCACCCTACACGTTGTTACGGGTGTAGGGTGGCCAACCTAACCTACTTAATCGGCAAGTAATTTGCCCACGCTTCTGGCAGGCCACTGTCGTAAACCCACTGCTGAAGGGACTCAGACCTGTGCCTTGGCAACGTGTCCGGCCTACGTGGCCTAGCGTGGAGCTTCATGCCCGCTTCCTTCGGTGTCCTGTCCCGCTTCCTTTCGTTGCACGGGGCACAACTAACCACGATGTTCTCCCAGGTGGTTTGGCCTCCCCGGCTACGGGGCACAACATGGTCGTAAGTGAAGCTGTGGCGCCCGACCTTCTTAGTGCAGTAAGCACAGGTGCCACCATCTCGGAGCCATACGTTCTTGCGGTTGAAATCTGGGTTGCTCACGATGTACCGCTTGCGGACGGCCCCTACGAACCGGATGACGGAGGGCATAGGCAGCTTGCCGCCAATCCACCCGATGGTGCGATCGGCGTAGTATTCCAGCACCTCAGCCTTCTCCGTCACCAGCTTCATGTAGGCACTTCGCCAGGAGATCCGGTACATGGGTTCCCAATGTGCACTCAGAACGAGGGTGTCCATCTCACCACCTCCAGCCACGTATCAGCGGGCCACTTCGGTACCTCATCACCACCTCCAGCACCCTCCTTGTATGGGGGTGCCTACTAGGGCAACTGAATAGCCAAATTTGGTGCGAGAGAGGGGACTCGAACCCCTACGCCTTTCGGCACTGGTACCTAAAACCAGGGCGTCTACCAATTCCGCCACTCTCGCAATGACCTAGTTCGTCCGCGTGATGACCCCTGCACCACACATGGCGTCTAGGGTGAAGGCGATCTGCCCTTCCACAGTGCCGTCCCAGATGCCCGCCACAAAGGTCTCCCGGTCGGTGGCCTTTTGGCCCCAGACGCCGTTCGCCCGAAAGTTGCGGCAGATGCTCAGGACGGTATCCCTGGGGTACCTGGAGTCGCGGTACATGTTGGTGATGACCTTGGATCGCCCCACCCCCATGTGCAGAAGAACCCCCGCCTGGAAGACCCGGTCTGTGTGGTCACAGTACCCCAGAAGGGCGGTCGCAAAATTCACAGCATCAATCCACTTAGTCTTGGCCATCACGGTCTCCTGAGGAAGGTTGTCCCTATGTGGTTAGTTACGGTAACGAACCATCTTTACTAACCTACCGCTGCCAAACTTTCATCGTGGGGGTTGGCAACAGGGACCCAACCGTTGCCTAGTCGTCCTCGTCGTAGACCGGGTAGACCTGCTCTGGGCCTTCATCATCGATGTACTGGTCCGCAAATTCGACGGCATCTTCTTGGTCATCAAACCGGCCCCCTTCATCACCGTCTACATAGACCGCCCAGGACCGCTCAGGGTCGCTGCTGTCATCGTCCCCAGGGTCTACACGGTACAGGATCGCCCGACCGTCTTTGCGGGCGTAGGCAGGCCGCTTGCTGTCCAGGTGGTCGCATAGGGACCACACGTCGGCCCCGTCCTCAGGATCGACCTCATGCAAGTCTGGGTTGTGCATCACTTGCCTCACTGTTTCGCTGTAATATTAGGCTGCTGGATCATCTGGTGCCCTCGACTGGATTCGAACCAGTGGCCTTCCCCTTAGGAGGGGGACGCTCTATCCAACTGAGCTACGAAGGCGGTTGTCTAGGACTCTGCTAGCGGTAGGTCTGGCCCATGCCAGCCCCTCACCCGCACGTCCGATGCGGGGTCACTGAAGCTCTCCTTGTCCCGCATGTATAGCTTGGTCACCAACGTCACTAGACCTACTACTACCGGGCTGCCGTCACTAGCTGTGGTCAGATCATCTGAATGTACCAACCGTACGGCGGCGTCAACTGCGTTGCCACGGTCGATACCTAGTCGGCCCTGGTACCAGCCTAGGGTCATGCCAGGCACTAGGGTCACGTCTGCCAGTAGGTCGGCCTGGTCTTGTCCACTAGCGGCCATTAGCGGCCCCCTCAAAGGGTACATGCCAGCTAGGGTCTACCGGGACAAGCACACCCACACCATCAGGCAGGGCGTCGATCTCATCGGGGT
>FLOH01000641.1_pt1 | contig 67913 bp, 55 predicted proteins | sample 756751 | NCBI WGS metagenome assembly FLOH01 (sample SAMEA4026879, study PRJEB14308) | marine metagenome | biome: coastal water; material: water | depth 74 m
TACGCTTGCATATTAGAATTGGAGAAGCAGCATCATGTAACCCATTTCCACATCTGTACAATATATACTTCTCATCACCCTTGACTAATTCAGTATTAAAATGAGTGTCACTCTCAGTACATATTGCAGCAGTTCTTGGATTGACTCTATGAAACCGTGTGCAGATCGATTCCCAGTGTGATTCTAATAAGACTTCACCCTTAAGATTAAGGACCGCTGTGGGGAAGGGGCTTATCTGATAAAAATCTTCTAATATTTTCCTAAGATCATCCATATTAATGAGCTTTTCAAGTTGATAATTTTCATCAACTATACACTCAAATTCATCATGGATTGGTTTTTCTACCATATTCCCTCCCCCAAAACAAAACCCTTAGAACTATTACAACAGCCCCAGATGAATGTTTCGTTCATGATCTTTCACCCCAACACCACCCTAAACCGTGCAAGGCTGCCAGATCAATCTTACACCATTTGCCTTTAATATTTTTGCCCAAAATACTTGTTTGATTACCCCAGGACCTGCTTCAAAACACTCTCAAGATCGGCCATTTGATAAGGTTTGGCCATGGCGCCTCGAAAACCGTGTTCCTCATAATTGGCCAACACCGGGTCATTGGAATACCCGCTGCATACGATGGCCTTTACATCCGGATCAATCTTGATCAGTTCCTTGATGGCCTGAGCCCCGCCCATTCCACCCTTAATGGTCAAATCCAGGATGACTCCGTCAAAGGGCTCTCCCAAGTCCATATGTTTTTTGTAAGTTTCGATGGCTTCCACACCGTCCTTTACGGTCTCTACTTTATACCCACCTAACCGCTCCAACATCTTTTGAGCCAGGTTTCTCAGCATTTCCTCATCGTCCATGACCAGAATTTTTCGGATTGTTGATTGTTGTTTGTTGATTGACGATTGGGCCTTCATTTCATCACGCTTGGCGCCTGGCGCTTTGCTCTCTGCGGCAGTGGCCGGCAGGTAGATGCTTACGGTTGTTCCCACACCGGTTGTGGAATTTACCATGATATGGCCACCATGTTTTTCAACAATCGCATAAGCCGTCGCCAGACCCAGCCCCATTCCCTTTTGGTCCCCTCGTTCCTTTGTAGAAAAATAGGGATCAAAGATTCTGCTCAGATGTTTTTCTGGAATACCTCGCCCCTCATCTTTGATAGAAATCCTTACATACTTCCCTTCGTTGAGAGGTAACACGGAGTCTTTGGGTTGGTTCTCGATGACCTGGTTTTCCGCCTGAAGGGTGATGGTTCCGCCATGGGGCATGGCCTCCACTGCGTTTGAAAGGACATTGCTGATGGTGTAATGCATCTGTTTTGAATCATATTCCACTGGCCAGAGATCATCCTGGATGGAAAAGGTCGTCGATACCTCATGGGCCTGGACCTGCCCAAGTATCTCCTTTAGCAGGCTCTCCATAGAACCCAGTTCTTTTCTAGGATGTCCTCCCTGGGAAAGGGTGAGAAATTGATGGGTCAGGTCCCTTGCCTTGTAGGATGCCTGTTCAATTTCGTGGAGGAGTTCTGCCATGGCTGAATGGGGCTCAGCTTCCTCCTGGGCCATGGAGAGGTTCCCCATGATAACGGCGAGAAGATTATTGTAGTCATGGGCAAGGCCGCCTGTTAGTGTTCCGATCGCCTCCATTTTCTGGGCCTGATGGAGCTGAGATTCAAGTCTCTGTTTTTCGGTGATGTCAAGCATAATAGAATCAAAATGAGAAACTTCGCCATCTTTTCCATACACTACACGGGAAGTAATTGATGCATGGACAGGTGTTCCATCTCTTTTCACCATTCTTTGTTCATCATTTTCAACGACTCTCTTTTCAATAAGGTTATCTGAGTATTGCTCTCTGTCCTTGGGATTTACATAAAGTTCAGCAGGCGCCACTTTTTTCAATTCTTCCTCGTTTTTGAATCCGAACATTTTGCAGAAGGCAGGATTTGCCATAAGAAATTTCCCTTCAGGGCCGGGGAGATTTCGATAAACCCCCACCGGTAAGTTATCTACAAGCGTTCTGAATTTCTCTTCACTTTCCCGCAGGGCCTCCTCTGCCCGCTTTTGCTCGGTGATAACGAAGATATAATGAACGTAAAGATCTTCTGAGAGAGGTGTCCATATCCCTTTGTACCATTCTCCCCGGTACTCAACTTCCAGTGTTTGTAGCTGACCGGTCGCCCACAGTTCGGGTGCCAGGCAGAATGGGCAGTTATCGTCACGCATGGCGCATGTCTTGAAGCATGTCTGGCCAGGAACCGCACCTAAGTCCCGGGCGAACCTATTAGAAGCGACGATCTCATGGGTGTCCTTTTTGACGATCAAGGCAATGCAGTCGGGAATATTGTCAAGCAAGGTTGTTCGCATGTGGAATTCCCGCTCCAGGTTTTCCTCCGTCTGCTTGCGCTCCTGTATTTCCTGTTTTAAGTCACGGTTGGCGTGGTTCAACTGGTCATTCGCTATTCTCAGTTTCAATTCCATTTCTTTCTTGTAAAGAGCAATTTCGACAACCCCATTGATCTCCCGTTCATCGAAGGGCTTCATCACATAGCCGAAGGGTTCCACCCGTTTGGCTCTTTCAATGTATTCCGGATCACCGAATCCCGTTATAAACACCACCGCTACGTCCATTTCTTCCTTGATTTCCTGCGCGGCCGAAATACCATCCATTTCCCCTGGAAGGTTTATATCCATCAGGATCAGATCGGGGGCTGTTTCCCTGGCCATTTCAATGGCGCCTTCACCCGTATCAGCGGTTCCCACAACGGTATAATCCATGTGGGCGAGGTATTCCTCCAGCTCCATCTGAATGGCTGCGTCATCATCGACAATCATGATTTTGGGCATGATTCGCTCTCCTGGTGATCAAGGGGTTGTCTGGAATTTTAAACCAAGTGGTGTTATTTTGATCCCAAATTCTTAGATAGTCAACGGTCTATTAAAGGGGTTTTAATGGTTATTCAATTCAACCGTTATTGGAGGCTCAAAAGGTGGGTTCTCAGATTTGACTTTTTGTCCTTCAATTGAAGTTTTTTCCTGATGCTCTTTCTGTGACCGGTGATCGTTTCAGGGGAGGAGTTCAACAGGTTCCCTATCTCTTTTGTGCTCAGGCCATGCTTTACAAGATCTGCAACCCTGAGTTCTGTGGGTGTAAGGTTCAAGTATTTGGAGGATAGTTTTTTCAGAAATGGTGAAATAATAGCGTCTAAATTTGATTCAATAATATCTGTAAAGGTCTCCTGTAGGGCACCAAGCCCTGTACTCTTTAGTTTTGCAACATATGGCAGAACCATTTCCTTGACATTGGCTATCACTTTCTCTTCAAGCTCTTCCTTGTCTTCATCTCTTTTTTCCAGTAAAATTTTCAGTGCGGCGTTCAATTCTTCAAGACGAATCCCTTTTCCCTTTAAATCCTTTTCACTTTCCTGCAGGGCCTTCTCCGCCTGTTTCTGTGCGGTAACATTTATTACTATACCATTATAATATTTTAGCTTACCGTTCGAATCAAAAACAGGATTTGAAATTGAATGGCACCATCCCCATCCTCCGATTATATTCTTCCAACGAAACTCTCGATCAAACGTATCCCCATTTTGAACACTCTTTGCTTGAGCTTCAATAAGTCCTGGTAAATCGTCCGGATGTACATTATTAAACCACTCGCTAAACTCAGCTTCCGGTGAGACGCCTATTTCATCTTCGATACCCGGACTCACAAAAATCAAACGTCCACTGAAATAATTCTCGGGATCAACTTCCAATCGGTAAACTATAAAACCTTTGGCACTTTCCATGAACGAACGAAGGTGCTCCTCGCTTTCCCGCAGAGCCTCCTCAGTCCGTTTGTGCGCTTCATTTTCTCTTTTTAACTGCTTATTTGCTTCAGCTAATTCTGCAGTGCGGATTTCCACACGTTGTTCCAACTCATCATAGACTTCTTCCAGTTTCAGTTCCAATTTTCTCCTGGAAAGGGCGATTTCCACAAAGGCATGAATCTCTCTTTCATCAAAGGGTTTCATCACATAGCCAAAGGGGGCTAGTTCCTTTGCAGCTTCAATGTGCTCCGGATCACCGTATCCCGATATAAAAACGATGGGGGTTCCCAACTCCGCCTTGATCTCCCTGGCAGCGTCTATGCCATTCATCTCTCCAGGCATTTTCACGTCCATGAGTATAAGATCGGGATTCAGTTCCCGGGCCATGGCAACGGCTTCTGCACCTGTTTCCGCCTGCCCGGCCACGTCATAACCCAGATCAGTGAGCATCTCTTCGATTTCAAGCCTTGTGAGCCATTCATCATCTACGATCAGAATTTTGGGCATATCAGTTCCTCATCTTTGTGATCCATTATTGCTATGATGTGGTGGGACTGGTTCCAATTTTTCCATTATGAAGGTTTGGGATTTATGATACACTGGCGCATTTTGGAGGGATAGATGTTGGGAGGAGTGTGAGCGCTTAAGGATGAGTTCGCTCTTCCCCTCAGCTCTTGCACCATCATTGTATATCCTGTGTACTGGGCCAGATGCACGGTTTCATGTCAACTCAGGGACGATTTCCACATATTGTGCGTCTTTTCAATGCCGCCAAATGTGAAACTTACGTGCATAAGCCCAGCATGGCACATCCGCCAATTTCATGCAAGGCTGGAAGATGTATCCTTCACATTTTTCTGGGAATAACTTGACAATATACCCATATATTGGCGGTTCAAAAAGTCTGTGATATATTCAAATTTGGGTAACTGGGTAAACTTGAGATATCGATTTGGTATCTCAGGTTTGCCATGATTGACATAGATTGAGAATATCTGAAACTTTCTTAAATGTCAAAAACCTGGAATATGCCTTATTTATCCAAGGGGTCCAACGCCACACTTCCTGCTTAGTCCCAGGCAGCCCCAAGGGCCGAGGTTGAAGATCAATGAATCGTTGCAGATAACCAAACGCCATGAATTTTAATCCCTGGATGTCTGTATCAAAACACAGGATTGTTTTTAAACCTCCCAAATGTTTTTGTCAACTTAGACAACCTTCTCCAGCCGGCAGGGCACGTAACGGTGCAGTGGGGTGCCCAATGGATCTCGGTGGGTATTCTTGGTTAATCGATTGACGTTAATACCGTAAACTTCGCCTTCATAATTGAGCCCGAAGCCATGGGGAATCAATAAGGTGCCCTGTCGCACCTGTCCGGAGACCTGTAGGTCCCCAACCGCTTTGCCGGCTTCCGTAACCACCTGAACGGTATCCCCATCCAACAGTTCCAGTGCCGCTGCGTCATCGGGATGGACCGCAACGGTGCACGCCCGTTTGCCCTGGTTCCACTCCGGGTTTCGCATCAAGGTGTTGGCATTATAGTCCATGTGCCTTCCGGCGTTCAGAATCATAGGAAATTCATCGGACATGGCCAGATGTTTCTGCTCCGTTTCGGCATTGAGATTCACGGCTGATGCCTCCAATTCCGGGATGAAAACTTCTATTTTCCCGGAGTCGGTTTTAATCGCCGACATGTTTTCATCCGGATCCACTTCACCCACCCAGAGCCCCTGGGGGTTATCCATGAGGGCCTGAAAAATACGGTCCCCCTGATCCATCCCCGGCTCAAAGCCTGCTCGTGCGGCATTTTTTCGAAAGGTTTCGGGCGCGGTCATCAACATCCCCCACAGGGCCGGTAACGCGGCACTGTTCCACACCCGGCCCAGGGTCTTGGCCAGCACGAAGGGCATGCTTTTCATGGCCCGGGGCTCCAATGCGGCCCATTGCATCAGTTTTGCTCCGAAAGCCAGGCGGTCTCCTCCGGCCGCCTGGTGCAGATCGTCCGGAATTTCGGGAACCAGGCCCAGTTTGTCAGCCAGAATGGTAAAAATCTGTGCCGCTTCCAAGCGTGGGCCTTCCGATTCAACAACGGGCCCCCGCATCTGAAAAAAAACCTTCGGGTAGGTCCAGGGGAAAAATGTACCATCCCAGGATTCGTAAAAGGTGCGGCAGGGCAGCACATAGTGGGCAAGCTGGGCCGTTTCACTCATGACAATGTCGTTAACCACCAGGAGGTCTAGCTTTTTGAAGGCTTCTTCAAAGCTTTTGGTATCGGCGTAAGACCGAAGAGGATTGCAGGCACTTACCAACACCGCCCGCAATCGGTCCGGGTGGTCGTTCAGGATCTCTTCGGGCATCACATTGGGGGGGAAAGAACCGGCTGCGGCCGGAGGCATATCCGTAACCACCGTGCGCCAGATCTTGGGATTTCGCTCGTCCGCATGAAACCCCATGGGCATGACCATCCCGGGAATGACGTTGCCGCCGGGCACACAGAAAATACCACAGACGGCACCTAAGATACTCAGAAAATAGGAATTAAGCGTGCTGTTTCGTCCCATATAGATGCCCAAATCCGGATGAATACACCACCGCTTTGTGGTCATGAGCCGGCATACCTCTTTCACCTGAGCATAATCCAGATCACAAACCTGTAGAGCAGCGCTCACATCAAAGTTTTCAAACCACGGAGCAACTTGTTCCCATCCAGCTACGTGGTCTCGCATATAATCAGTGTTTTCCCAACCCTCATGAAGAATCAGCGCAATCATGGCCTTGACCAGAAGTGCATCGGTTCCGGGACGAACAGGCAGATGAATATCGGCTATGGCCGCGGTTTCACTTTTTCTGGGGTCCACCACCACCAAAAGACGTTCGGGGTCTTTGCTGAAACCCTTAAGCACCTTCCGGGCACGGGGCATCTGGTGGCTCATCATGCCGTTCCAGCCCCACCCCACCAGCATTTCGGCGCCGTGCTCATCCGGTATGGCCACATTGTACTGCTTTCCCAGCATCCTGCCAAACACCCACCATGAACCGCTGAATTCCTGACCGGCCGACGAGTAATAGTACTGGGAGCCCATGGCACGGAGAAGGCTCAATGCGAATGCCACCTCGAAGTGCCCACCCTGAGCGCCGCCGCCCATATAGGCCAGACTCCGGGGGCCATGTTCGCCCACCAAAGCTCTGATTTTGTCCGAAATTTCTCCCATGGCCTGTCCCCAGGTAATGGGCTCAAAACCTTTCCCAACCCGCTTGAGCGGTTCAGTTAACCGATCTCCGGGATACTGATGATACATCACATTAAGCCCTTTGCGGCAGGCATATCCCTGACTGCGGGGATTGTCCCGATCCGGTTTAACCTTCGTAATACGGTTATTTTCCACATAAACCTCAAGCCCGCAATTCTGAGCGCACAACACACAACCGGTTTTTTTCCATTCACTCATGGCTTTCTCCATGTAAATCGATGACTTATGAAATATCTTCAAGCGCCGCCAAAACATCTTCAGCCGGCGGGAAATCCGATGGATCTGCTGAAAGATGACGGAATCGAATATGGCCCGAAGTATCGATGATAAAAACACCCGCCAGTTGTTTCACATCCCCTTCCGGCATTCCCACCAGATTGCCCTTTGCGACGGCGGAAAGACTTTTCAGCGCCAGGGATGGCGAAAGAAAATCGAGCACACCCATTCGTTTGAGGCCATAAGCCCCGTAAAGTTTCCGCTCGGGATCACACACCATTTCAAATGGGAGCTCGAACTTTTTGAGGAATTCTTGGGATTCTTTTGGGGGACCCATTCCGACCAGCACCACACGGACCCCGGCTTTCTCAAAATCGGCTGCCTTGTCGCGCAACTGCGCCACTTGCTCTCTCGCAAACGGTCAGCCGAAGTGTCGAATAAACACCAGCACAAGGGATTCTTTTTCCCAGAACTGACTCAGTTTCTTTTCGCTTCCATCGGACAGCATCACTTTTCGGTTCAGGGCTTTTTTATTGATATGGGGCATGATAATCTTTCCTTTTTCAATATATTGGTTTTTTTCAGGCGTCTGTAAGACCATACTTTTCTCTGAGCCTGCTTGACAGATTGATGATGGTTTTAAAGGCTGCCTCCACTGTTTTTTCCCCGTCAGGGTTTACCAGACAACAGGTGGCCGGTGAAAGCAGGCTTCGGGAAAAGAGAAACTCCCGGTCAATCCCTTTTCCGGAAAGCGCAGACCATAGCACTTCCAAACGTTCTTCTAGGGAATCCATATTTTCATTTTCAAAAGGTTCAAAATTGGTGGGGACAATTCCCCACACCAGGACCCCTCCTCGATCCAGAAATTTCTTGATGGATGGCGCATAGGCGGCAAACACCTCTCCATTGGAATAGACATCGAGAGAAAGGATGTCGAGATCTTGAGATAACAGAAAATCCCAGTCGGGGTTGCCGCACAAATGGATGCCTCTGGGCCTTTCAATCATAGAGAAAAACATCTCCATATCGGTCTTGGCCGCCTGATCCCCGTACCCCGCCATGGCGCTGAATAGAAACTGCAAACCCGGTTCATCCACAAACATAAATGCATTGGGATTCCTTTTTTTGAGGCGGGTAATCTGTATATTCACCCGCTTGGCCATGAATTCAAGCATGAAGGGCCGCACCATATCATCGAAAAGGATCGGCCGGTCATTTTCATCCACCACATTGAATCCAAAACTGATGGGACCTTCCAACTGTCCTCGAATGGCCGGTCTGTCCGATAGATCCAGTTCCAGAAACCGTTTGTAAACCACCGAGTAGGTATCACTGATGTCAAAATACTCAGGTTCATCAAAACGGCCCATACAGCTTTCCAGTTCGGCCAGAAATTTTTCCTGTGAAAAGCGAAGGGTCCGTTTTTCCATATCCAGCAAAATACCAGGGAAGTGCTCCGAAGCCTGAACATACATGTCCTCATAGTAGTTGTAACGAGGCAGTTGAGGCCAGAAAGGGATATCCAGTGAGAGCGCCAGTTCAAGAGCTCGGTCCACATTTGTGTGGGGCATCACGGCCATGGCCGTGGTCAAGAGATTTCCAGGGATGGGCATTTTTCTAAACCTCAAAGAAATGATACTCAGGAATTATCCAATGATCCAGTTCGGCCATTAAAATGGATTTCATCCAAAAGCGCAAACTTTTTGCGTTAATATTTGACTTGGGTTTCACTTGGTGCCATATTGTGGCGCAACAAACGCACAAATGATCATCATTGAATTTAAGGAGGTCAACCCAATGGGAGACTTGACGGAAAAAAACCTGGCTTATGCGTTTGCAGCGGAATCAAAAGCCGCCATTCGAAATGATGCCTTTGCCAAAAAGGCGGAAGCCGAAGGCTACACCCAAATCGCGCACCTGTTTCGCGCCATTTCCGATGCAGAATCGGTTCATGCACGCCGGTATTTGCAATTGATGCGCGGAAAGATCGGATCAACGGAAGAAAACCTGGAAACGGCTTTTCAAAACGAAATCAACGCCAATGTGGAAGAATATCCGAAGCTCATCAAGGATGCCACCGATGAAGGAAAAGAATCTATCGCTAAAGCCTTTTCCAGATCCCGGGACGTTGAAAGCGGCCATGCGGACCTTTACAAAAAGGCCATGAACGATATGCTGGAAGATCGGGAAACCGATTACTATGTATGCCAGGTCTGCGGATTTGTGACTGAAAAAGCGCCTCAAGATAACTGTCCGGTTTGCGGCGCCGTTAAAGAAAAATTTAAGCCGGTGAAATAAAGGCCTCGGCCTTGATCAGCCTTTCGGCAAAAAATGAATACGGGTGCGACCTTATCCGTACAGGGGGTCAGCCCCTGAATGCGGTTGAAGCCGTGCCCGAAATTGATTGAGATATTACAGGATTAGTAGTGCCCTCTCTCCATCATTTCCCCCAGGGCCTTTAAATGGGCTTTTTCATCATCCGCAATCTGTTGCAACAGGTTGCGGCTTGTTTCGTTTTCCATATAACCCGCAAACCGGGTGTATAGATCCAAAGCCTGGGTTTCCAGCATCATGGAGAGGGATAAAATGTCTGAGGAGGAATCCATCAGAGACCGGTTCTTTTCAAAAAAATCATCCGGAGCGAAGCCGCCCTCCATGACAGAGGCTGCTTCCTGTTCCGCCACCGGAGTGCTTTCCCGCGTGGATTCAAAAGTTTTACGCAACGCCAGGAGTTTGTGCTGGTGTTTTGCCTCAAAGCCGGCCAGTTTTGTCAACAAATCGGCCAAGTCTTTATCTTCGTTTTCACGAGCCGCCTTATGATAAAACAACGCCAATCCCTTTTCCATAGCAAGGGCATAATCCAGCACCTCATGGGGAGACATGTTCCCTACCGTGGATTTACTTCCAAAATCAACCGGGCCTTCAGCGGTCAGTCCATTCCAGGCTTTGATGCCCCCTTTGAGGTTGTACACTTCCTTGAATCCCTGTCCCGCCAGAAGCTGCGCTGCTGCACGACTTCTGCCACCGATGGCGCAGTAGGCGAGAACCGGTTTTTCCGGGTCCAGCTCCTTAAGGCGATCGGAAAGCTGCGGCAGGGGAATCAGGGTGGCTCCCGGTATGCGACTTTCTTCGTATTCCCGAGGCTGACGTACATCCAGCAGAGTATACGCCCCTACCCGATGTTCAGCCATATAGACTCTGGCTTCTTTCGGATCCATATTTCCAACGGGCTTAAAAAAATTCTTCCACTTCATATTATTTAAGAGTCCCGTTCGTTACCGCCTCACATTCAGTATATCCTGTTAGCCAGATGAATCATGTGAAGGCTTCTGAGAACAAAATTTTGCGATATAAGAGTAGTTTACGCTTTATTTTTTAGGCAGTGCATCAGCTATTGTTTTTCCAAGAGCAGCACATGCCGCAAGCCCTTTTTTGTCCGGTACAAACTGGAGCCTGACCCCCGGATCAATAACGTCAAAGTTCATTTCTTCCAGCGCTTTGTGCACCAGTTTCACTGATTCGCCGCTCCACCCGAAAGAGCCGAAAGGTGCTGCGATCTTATTCAGCGGTTTCAGGCCTTTCATGTAGGTGAGCATATCTGCCACTGTAGGGAAAATACCATTGTTAAGGGTGGGGGATCCCACAATAATGGCCCCGGCATCCAGGACCTCCGTCATGATATCGCTCCGATGACAACGCCTTAAATGCATGGGCGTAGCGTCCACCCCCTCATCGATCAGTGCCCCTGTGATGGCCTTGGCCATGGCCTCGGTGCTTTGCCACATGGTATCGTAAATTACCAGGGCTTTCCGTTTGGGTTCCTGTTTGCTCCATTCCACATAAGTATTGATAATTTTTGCCGGATCCTTTCGCCAGATAATGCCGTGGTCCGGACAGATGGTATCAATGGGAAGGCCCATCTCCGTTACCTTTTCCACCAGTTTGAGAACAAGCGGGGCGTAAAGAAGCAGAATGTTCGCGAAATATTTTTTGGCGTGGGGAAAGATACCGTCGCCGATCTGGTCGTCAAATTTTTCAGGACCCGCGTAATGCTGGCCGAAGGCATCGCTGGAAAAAAGCAGTTTATCCTCATTCACATAGGTGAACATACTGTCCGGCCAATGAAGCATCCGGGTTTCCAGGAAAGTGATGGTTCTTTTGCCCAGTGACAAGGTTTGACCGTTATTAATAGGCTGATAATTCCATTTCTGCGAATAGTGATTCGACAAATTCTTCTGTCCCATTTTGGAACAATAGAGCGGTTTGTCCTCTCCGATTTTGTGCATCACCCGGGGCAGGCCGCTGGAATGGTCCATCTCGGTGTGGTTGCTGATCACGTAATCGATTTTTTTCGGGTCCACAATTGCGCTGATATTGGCCAGGAGCTGATCAGCGAACGGCTTTTTGACCGTGTCAATGAGGGTTATTTTTTCATCCAGAATCAAATAGGCGTTGTAGGTGGTGCCTTGATAGGTGGAATAGCCATGAAAATCCCTGATATTCCAATCGGCCACGCCCACTTCAAAAATTCCATCTGCTACCTTTACGGGTTCCATTGTTCTCTCCTGTTCAAAAAAAGTTGTCGGGTTAACCGTATCATTCCAACCCCCTACCCTTCCAGGCATCCACCGCACAGTTGCATGCCGTCTTTTGCACACAGCTTGGAAGCCATGGTCGGTTCCCCGCAACGATCGCAAGGCTTTGATGGCTCAATTTGAGCTTTGGGGGGCAGATCTTCATGGATTTCACGCACATCAAAAAGCGCTTCTTCCGTGCCTTCCATGATATCCCTGCTTCGCTTCAGGTGAAGTTCCTGAAACCTTGCCTTTTCCACATCCGTTGCATCCCCTTTTCGGATTTTATCCATGAGTTGACGGTGTTCTTCATTTAATTCCAGGGCGCCGGCTTTGAGGGCAACCCGAACACCGTTTCCGGTTTTTCGGCTGAGCAGCGTCAGCACCTGCTTACCGTGATCCTTAAAAAGGAGATTCCCTTTTCCATAGGTACAACCGGTCAAAACCTGGACCGCATCCGCTCCGCAGGCGTTGGTCTCAATGATGGCCACGATCTCCTCATCTTCAGACCGGTTTTCCTTGAGCCATTCCATGGCCATTAAACTGGATCTGTATCCGATTGACAATCCAGGGCATATGTGCCCATGGAAAGCCGCGCATTTTTTAAAATCTTCCGTTTGAAACGGATCATTATTTCCCATAGAATATCCTTTCTGCACATCAGTTTTAATGGACTGCCTGATCGTATTGTCTTTTTTATATTTTTTCTTATTTTCTGTCAACAGATCAGTCAGGAGCTTCCGTTATTTCCCCAATTCTTCTTTTATAGCCATACCCAGTTTTTCCAGGACATACGGTTTCTTTAAATATTTTCCAGCCCCTGACGCCTGGGCCCTTTTCACCTCTTTTGTCTTCGCATAACCACTTGCAATGATGGCTTTTTGCCCGGGATTAAGTTTGATGATCTCCTCGTAGGTCTCACGCCCGTTGATGCCGTTGGGCATAACCATGTCCAAAACGATGAGATCAAAGGGCTCTCTATTGATGTATTCGATGGCTGCCTGGCCACTTGCAACGGTATGGACGTGATAGTTAAGTTCAGTCAGGAGCCTAAATGCAATATCTCTCTGCTGCTCCTCATCATCAACGACGAGAATCTTTTCTCCATTCCCAATATATTCCTTCAGGGAAATCGGTTTCTGAGCGGCAGCTATTCCCGTTCTTTCCACAGGGAAGTAGAGTTCAAACACGGTTCCCTTCTCGCTGCTTTTGACGTCCTTGTATCCCTGATGGTCCTGGAGTGTATTCCAGACCACCGCCAACCCGAGACCACTGCCACTTCTTCCCATCTTCTTCTTGGTATAAAACGGCTCGAATATCCTTTCCAAGTCCTCCGAAGCAATCCCCGGGCCATCGTCGGAGACGCTGAGCACGGCATATTCCCCCGTGCGAACCTGCTCATAACCGGTAAGCGGCTCATCCAGATACCGGTTCATGGTTGAGATGGTAACCGTGCCTGATGTCCCTTTTGTAGCCTCTGATGCGTTGATTACAAGATTCATGAGGGCCTTTGTGATGTGTATTTTAGAGCAACTGACATTCAAAAGATCGGGATCAAGGTGATGGCTGAATTTGATAAATGAATGTGCCTGTTTGATTCGATGATGTTCAGCGGAAGCCAAATACTCCTCCACAATAATATTCAGATTGGAGGTTTCTCTGCTGATGGCAACACCCCTGGCAATGGTCAGGAGATCTGCGACGACTTCCGCCGCCCGTAGTCCCGATTCCTGGATAGCTTTTATGGGCTTTTTCAACGGACTGTCTTCAGGCAAATGGAGCAAGATCAACTCCGGATAACTGACAATGCCTGAAAGGATATTGTTCAGGTCATGCGCCACGCCGCCGGCAAGACCTCCCACGACCTCCATTTTCTGAGCTTTTTGCAGCTGGCCCTGTAGCAGTTTCTTTTCTTCATCAGCGACCCGTATATCCGTGAAATCCCGTATGATGATCAGCTTTCCCAGTTGTATCCCATAATCTTCGATGGTTGATTGAGAGACCGAAAGGAACCGCCTTTTTCCCTTATGCTCAATAATGATTTCTCGATTCTGGTAGGTTTCCGTGCAATCATGTTTACTAAGCAGATCCGAAATTCTCATACGCTTCAATTCAGAATCCTGCACATGAAACATGGCCTTTGCGGATTCGTTCAGCTGAAGAATTTTCCCAGTGGGACTCACAACAATGATGCCGTCCAAGATATTTTCAAATAGGTTTTTGGCTGCTTTTTCCACACCCACGGACAGAAAGTTGTATTTGATGACGGCAAGGAATGCGCAGAGGGAGATGGCCCCACAGCCGGAGGATCCCATCCGGATGAAATCACGGACATTCAAAACATCGGGAAAAACCACATCGCAGATCAACCCAATGGACAGTGAAATTGAAACCCCCAACAGCAGCAACATCAGTTGCTTTTTCTGGTTGGTATCGGTGGTCTCCAGGACTTTCCTGAACGTGAGGTAGTAGGCATAGAGGGTCGAAGGCGTAATCAGAAGCAGGATGATCGGCACAAATAGAACCCCGGGGACCACCATTTCACCCCAGTAGGTCCTCTCATGCCCTTTGATAGTCAAATCCGTTACAAAGGATACGAAAATGGCTATGATACACGCGGTCAACATGATCTTATAGAAAATGTCTTTTTGTTTTTCTAAAAATGCATAGGTGAAATTGAGGAACAAAAATCCGCTGGGTATCCAGAAAATGCAGGCAATTTTCAAGATCGGAACTTTCGATGATGGCGGCGTCGGCATCCAGGCGATAAAATCACAGAAAACCCACCCTAATAGGCTGGCCAGGAAAACCAGACAGGTCTTATTGACTGCGGTATCCTGTTTTTGTGCATAGATGTAGGACCACGCGAATACATTGATCAGAATGGACCCAAGCGGTAAAAACAGATAATAATTCACCTTTTCCCCTTTTTTCCAGCGGTTGGATGGCGTCAGATCTTAAGCTAGGGTCGATGTTGTCTAGAAAAATTGAATTCCAACAAATAAGTCCATTCACTATTAAAAGTATTATTTTTTAAGCATTATAAGATATCTTATCATCCTATGGAAAGTATTATTTTTAGCCTTGACGAATAGTTATGAAAAATTATTATGTACGAATCAAATGATGAGAAGGGTTTCCGGCAGATTCGAATGGGGGATCGGCTGCAATACCACATTCAGGCGGAGGAAGACTTGGAAAAAATGCCCATTCCCTCTAAGTCCCTCAGCGTGAGTCAGACATATATGCACCTTTTCAAACAAATGTAGGCTTTTTTATGCAATCTGCTTCACAAGGCAACCGCGATATGTTAAAAATTCAATGTTTTTCAAAGCCCTTTAAATACACTATTTCCGTTTCAGGGGACGTTGCAATGCATTTTATTCATCATCACCGCTTTTTCATTGGTGCAGGTTTTTTTCTAATCCTTCTTCTGGGCGTCTTTTCGGCTTTTGCCGGCAGCCCTTCCGGGGACGATATCGAAGATCTCCTCGGGCTCATGGAAAGCCCCACGAAACGGGAAGCCTTTGTCAAAAACCTCAAAAACCTTTTTGAAGCGAAGAAGGCCATGGAGGTCAAGAAAGCCACTGACAAAGATGAGCAATTGTTCATCATTCGCCTGGTTGTTGATCAACTTGACAAAATTTCACAGGATCTTCGAAGGGAAACCATCGCTTTGGGACTTATGGTGGAGGAATTGCCCGAGACCTACGAACGTGTGAAAAACTTCTTTCTGGAGACGAAAAACCGCCCGCATCTTCGCATTCTGCTTCTGGACGCTGCCGTGGCCTTTCTATCCATGCTCATCTTATTTTTTTTTGTGAGAGGTCCGATCCGTTCGGTAACGGCCAGGATGAAGGACCTTCCCTCAAAAATCGGATGGGGTTTTGTGTACATCCTGTTGAAAGTGCTCCCGTTTGTCGTCCTTTTCATCGTGTTTGATATCATGTTTCGAATTTTCCCGTCTTTTTCAAATGGCCGCACCCTTGTTCTCCTCCTGTTTACCCTGCTATTGCTGTACCAGTCTGTCATGGTTGTTTTTCACATACTTCTTTCTCCCGAAGAAGGCCATGCCCGCTTGACGCCCATCTCCGATGAAAACGCCAACTACCTGTGGATCTGGGTGCGACGTTTTGCCCTTTACGCCTTTTTCTACTTCCTGACCACCCGCTCCTTTCTGTGGACACAGGAACCCCAGCTTTACTTCACTTACCTGCGGGGCCTTCTTTTGCTTCCCTTTCCCCTAATGCTGACGGTGTTTGTTTTTCAATTGGCCCGTGAAATCCGCATGCAACACCAAACGGCTTTGCAAGCAGCGGGGGAATTGTCGAAACGGCATCCAACAGCCGAAAATAAAGAAAGTAAGAGACGGGTCATTTCAGGCCTCATCCGCTTCTGGCCCGTCCTTGCGACGGGTTATATCTGGGCTATTTTTCTGACACTCATCATGAAATATGAAAAAGGCTTTGAATACCTCTTTCGGGCAACACTGGGGACGGCGATGACGGCCATCCTCATATTGATTCTGTTTTATGCTCTGGATCTGGCTTTCCGGCGCTTTTTTCAAATCAAGGAGCAAACCGGGAAACGATTCCCCGGACTGGAGCAGAAGACCAACCGCTATCTGCAGATTGTTAAAAAGGGGGTAAAAATTGCTCTCATCATTGCGGGGCTGGGAGCCATCGGCCAAATATGGGGGATCCCGGTATCCAGCTTCGTCTCTTCCGATATCGGGGCCATGGTTATTCTAAGAACAGTCGCCATCGCCTTCACTGTTGCCATCATCGCCTTGCTGATCGAAATCAGCAACACCCTGGCAGCGTATCTGGTTAAGGAAAAGCGTGGGGGAAAAAAACGGGAAGTCAGCCAGAAACAGAAAACCCTTATCCCCGTGATCCGAACCACCATCAATATTGCAGCTGGATTTGTGGGAGGCATCATCGTGCTGGAACGTCTCGGGGTCAACACCACCCCCATTCTGGCCGGTGCCGGCATTGTGGGCCTTGCCGTGGGGTTCGGCTCCCAGACCCTGGTGAAAGATCTCATCAGCGGTCTTTTCATCCTGTTTGAAGAGAGCATTCGCGTGGGAGACTGGGCCATGGTGGGAAATAAAGGCGGATCGGTGGAGTCGGTGGGTCTCAGAACCGTAAAACTGCGCGATATGAACGGCACCCTTCATGTGATCTCCAACAGCAGCATCGACTCCCTGAGCAATTTTTCCAAGGTCTTTTCAAGAACCGTTATGGATATCGGCATCGCCTACCGGGAAGACGTGGACAAAGTCATTGAAATCCTGAAGGAGTTGGGGGAGACGCTTCAGAAAGATCCGGATCATGGACCCAATATTTTGGAACCCCTGGAAGTTTTCGGTCTGGACCGGTTTGAAGATTCCGCCGTGATCATTCGGGCACGATTCAAGACCAAGCCGCTGAAGCAGTGGGGCATCAAGAGGGCCTTCTACCGCCTCATGAAGCGAGCCTTTGACGAACGGGGTATTGAAATCCCCTTTCCCCATCGCACCGTTTACATGGGAGAACCCAAAGAGGGGGCTGCTCCGCCGCTTCATGTCAGCATGCAGGGGCCGCCGGCTGACCCTAAGACCAGTTGAAGACCAAAGCCCAAAAATACGGTTTTTTTGTTAAAACCCTAAAATAAGGAGGCAATCCGTTTTGAGCGTGTTCAAAAAAAGCTCCAAGAAAGCCGGGCTTCCGCCGGGCACCCTGGTGCATATCGGGGAAAAAAGGACTGATAACGTTCGAATTACCCTCATGGACTATGATGAACATCACGTTGAAGAAAAATCGGATCTGTCCGTGGAGGCGTGCAGCCCCTTTAAATCCAGCCCGACGGTGACATGGTTAAATGTTGTCGGCATTCATGACATGGCCGTCATCGAATCATTCGGCAAGGTATTCGACATCCATCCTCTGGTTCTGGAGGACGTGGTCCATACCGGACAACGCCCTAAAATGGAAGACATGGGGGAATATCTCTACATCGTGCTGAAAATGCTTTCCAACACCAACGGGCAAAATACTTTCGAGACCGAGCAGCTCAGCCTCATTGTCGGGAGCAACTTCGTCATCTCTTTTCAGGAACGGGAAGGGGATGTATTCCAACCCATACGAGACCGCATTCATAAAGGAAAGGGCCGCATTCGAAAATCCGGTAGCGACTACCTGGCCTACACCCTGATGGATGCCATCGTTGACAACTATTTCATAATTCTTGAGAACATGGGCGAAAAAATCGAAATTTTGCAGGAATCGGTCCTCTCCGAACCGGATCCCTCCAATCTGCGGGAAATCCAGGAACTCAGGCGGGAAATGGCGTTTCTGCGACGTTCCATCTGGCCCCTTCGGGAAGCCATAAATGCTCTTCAACGAACCGAGTCAACATTGATCGGAGAAACCGTGGCCCCGTATCTGAGAGATGTTTACGATCATACCATCCAGGTCATCGAGACCGTTGAAGCCCTTCGAGACGCCATTTCCAGCACCCTGGATATTTATTTGTCAAGCCTCAGCAACAAGATGAACGAGGTGATGAAAGTCCTGACCATTATCGCCACCATCTTTATTCCGCTTACCTTCATTGCCGGCGTCTACGGCATGAATTTCAAATACATGCCCGAACTGGAATGGCACTGGGGATACCCAACGGTTTGCCTTGTGATGCTGATCTTGGGCGTTCTCATGCTGCTGGGATTTAGAAGGAAGAAGTGGCTGTAAAATTCCGGGGCATACATAGCAATCTCCGGGAATGGTATCAGAACCCGGCGTCATTTTCCCATTCGCAAATCCTTAATCTTCCGGTGGAGGTTTCGCATTCGTACGCAGAGAACCCTGCAGATGTGAAGGGCGATCTGAGGATATTCCTGCACGATCTGTATGAAATCGGATTTCTGCAACACCAGAAACCGTGAAGGGCTGACGGTTTGAATGGTGGCGGATCGGGGGGCGTCTTCCAGGAGGGCCATCTCGCCGAAATATTCGCCACTGCCGATGTGGGCAATCTCATTCCCCGGGTTCCTGTTCACAGACCTCCCTTTGGAAACCGATACTTCCCCCTCAACAATCAGGTAAAGGGCATCCCCCGGCTCCCCTTCCCTGAAGATTTCCACGCCCGCCGAATGGCTAACTTCCTCGACCATGGAACCAACTGCCGCCAGCTCACTTACGTGAATTTCTTTAAAAACCGCAATCTTTTTAAGCTGAAAGATCCGCACCGAAAGATCCAGTCCCCTCCCCTTTTCCGCGCCGGTCCCGTCCCCTTCCCGGGCCCACGCGCATTGCACCACAGCCGCCATTTGCCGGATGTGAGGATTTTCAGCCTCAGTAAAGGGTGTCACCAACGGAAGAACCAGATCGCCGGGGCCCTCTTTCGCCATGAGAGAAAGGGTGAGAAGGGTTGTCACCCAGTCCCCCTTTGCAAAAAGATGTGAAAACAACATCCCGAGAGTCCCACCCGGAGCGGGTAGCGAAAAGTGCCGATATCCGATCTTGAGCCGATCTTCGGCCGGCATCTCTTCCAAAAGCGGTACCAGAATTCGGGAAAGAGCTGGGTCCACCACATTGGCCAGGGCCTCGATGCTGTTGGCGTACTGGCGTGGTTCCAGGGAGGAAAGGCCCCGCCACAAAATGCGCATCTGACCTGAAGGGTCCGTAATGGAAAGGACACGGAGAATGTTTTCAACGTTGGCCTTTTTCTCCTGAACCAGATGATCCATGAGGATGTCCCGCTGCGGACTTTGCGGCAACCGCTTAAGGGCACTTGAAACGGCGAGGCATTCATAGCTTTTTTCAACCCGGGTTCTTGCATAGCGGTAGACATCCAGATCTTTGACGTTCAACTTTGCCAGAACCTTGAAAAGACCCTCGCGCACTCTCCGTCCTGGGAAACTGAGGGATTCCACCAGGACCAAGGGATTCTGGTAGTCGCTGTTCTGAATCATTTCCATGGCTTTTGCTCTGATTTCCGGTACACGATCTCCCATGAGGGGAATGGCCCTGGCAAGGCACGGATCATCTCCAATGTGGAAGGATTCCAGGGCCGCCAGGCGGACCTCTTTCGAAGGATGGGACAGATAGGGGGATACGATGTGGTTTAATTGCGGATCTTCCAGCTGACGAAGAGATCGAAAAAGCGCACAAAGGATGTTCAAGTCTTTTTCAGGGGAGAATATCTCCCGAAGGGCCTCCACGAATACACCATTATGGGATTCTCCCGCGGCGATCACCCCTGCCCATCTCTCTTCAGTCTTCTCCGACCGGAGAAAAGACGAAATGACTTTCATATACTTCACCGGGTCTCCGTTATAGAGCCCGGCCAGTGAATAGCCCTTAATTTCAGGGGATGAAAGGGACTCAAAACGTTCCAGGTGCCAATCCCGGCTGATTTCAGGGGGAAATCCATTGGCGGTCTTTGCCATGGTCAAAAGCAACCGGGGCTCGGCGGAATCCGCAAGTTCCCTGAAAATGGGAATGGCGGCGTTCCCTGATCGGGGTGAAAGAAAATCGAGCAGGCCGATGCGCGTCCGAGTGTCCTCCCGTTTGAAAACCGTTAAAACCGCCTCATCAAAACCGTCTACCTCCTGGCCCTTCAGAAGTGCTCCATACCACAGGCAATCCTTTCCCCTGGCGGAAAGAAAGAGGTTCAAAAGGTTGGCCTGCACCTTCTTTTCCCTGAAAATCCGCTCCGCCTCCTCCGGCTTCAGGGATTTTAAATCCAGCATATTTTGGGATATGAGGTTTAAAAGGATCCTGGAATATTGTCTTTTGAGGATAACATCGTAGGCCACCCATACCCCCATGCAGACCAGGGCGATAATGGAGAGATAGCGTGGATGGAACATACCCCCCAAAAACAGAATCAGTCCCGATCCCACCAGGGTCCCGATTCTGACCACGGTTCCCCTGAGAAAAGGCCTGATAACAGCGCGCTGCGAAGAATGAAACAATCCCATCAAGACGGCCATGGCCGGGGTATTGATGGTGGTCCTCAATACATTGGTGGATATCCTGGCGTACATGGCCGAGTAAATATCAAACCTGAACAGCAGGGCCAGAAAAGCAATGACGTAGTTGATGGGATGAATCAGGAGGGCAACGGGAAGCCCCCATTTCCCATAAAGTTTTCCCACAAAAAGAAGAATCACCAGGCTGATGGTGTTGAGAAACCCCCGGAAAAGGGCGAAGAAGGTGATCATCCCACCTTCTGTGGCATAGCTCTGGTTCACCGCGAAATTGAACTGATAATTCATGATGGTAATCACGATATTGGCCATGAGGGACAAGGCGATGAGCACCTGGACGAGGGTGGATGTCTTCATGAGAGGCAGAATCTTTTTGAACTCCTGAACAATGTTCGTTCGCGGTTCTCCCCTTCCCTTCTTCGCGCCGGGCGGGTCCCGCACCAGAAGGGTCGGGTAAAGGCGCCCCATTTTACGAACGGCAGCGGCAGCCGCCAGGGAAAGGGCAAAATATGCCAGAAGGAGATTGTCCACATCAATCAGTTTCGCCAGGGGGCTCGTGGCAAAACTCCCCAGGATGGCACCGATCACACCGCCCGCGGTGATAAGGGGGAAAATCCGCTTGGACTGGCGGGTGGTGAATAGATCGTTGGCCATATTCCAGAAAACCAGGGCCAGGAGCACTTCCAGCTGACTTTTCAGCAGAAAAAGGACCGGATAGATGAGATCGTAACCAAAGGGGATAACAAAGCGCAGGGTGGCCACCAGGGCTCCGCTACCCACCAGCATGTAGGACAAAAGCCGGCTGTCCGGCATTCCGGCCATGATTCCCGTAAGTACCCCCATGACAAAAAAGGTCATAACGGCGTTGATCATGTACATGATGGGGAGATATTGCACCCCGTAGCGTTTAAGAAAAGCTGTTTCGGCGGTGTTTGTGAAGAGAATATTCCCCACATGGATGATGAAAAGCACCAGCGCCACCCAGAGACAAAGAGTGGTTTCTTCCTCGTAAATATTGAGCCATTTTCGAAGCCACCGAAGAACCATCCCGTCACCTCATTGGGAAACCGCCTTCACAAGGGGTTCACATTCCTTAAACCGAAAGCTTTGTGAGAAGTGCCGAAGCGAAACTCAATACGAAAAAGAAACCGCACATATCGGTGATGGTGGTTAACAAAGGTCCCGAGGCAAGGGCCGGATCAGCGCCCACACGCCGCAGAATCAGGGGAATCATTCCCCCGAAACTGACCGCCAACAAGGTGTTGGCCGCCAAAGATACGCCGACAACCAATCCAAGATAAGGGTTTCCTTTCCAGAGAAACGCAACCCCTCCCAACAGCAGCCCCAGTACCACACCGTTTATGATACCGATGGAGGATTCTTTGCTTAACACCCGCAACAGCTCTTTCGGCCTCACGAGGCCCAGCGACAATTCCCGGATGCTGACGGCGACGGCCTGGTTGCCGGAACAGCCGCTCATATCGGATATGATGGGCAGAAACACCGCCAGCACGATGGCTTTCTCAAGGGTATCCTGATACAGAGCGATCACACTGGCTGCGACGATGTTCAAAACGATATTGATACTCAACCACGACAGACGTCTTGAAGAGCGTTTGAACAAGGGCATGGTCCTGAATTCCTCCCCACCGACAATCCCCGAAAATTGAAGAAAAATCTGGTTGCTTCGCTTATTCACAGCCTCCCGTACAACCGCTGCCAGGACCACCCCCAAAAGCCTGTCCTCTGAATCCACCACCGGTACGCCCAGATAGTTAACCTGTTTGAAAAATTCTTTCAGATCTTTCAGCGTGGTATCCACCCGCACTTTCTGCGGGTCCTTGATCATGATATCCATAAGCGGTTTGCTCTTGGGGGCCAGCAGCAGATCCCTTAAACGCAGCACACCCAGCAACCGGCCCGCTTCAGAGACCACATAGGCATATTGAATCGCGTAATCCGAATAAACTTCACCGTGCTCCCGTAAATCATCCAGAACATCTCTTACGGTCATTCCTCTGGAAAAAGCGAGATATTCTGGAATCATGAGTCCGCCGGCAGTATCCTCCGGATAAGCAATCAACTCTCTTAGCTTTTCGGCCCGCGGGGCAGCAAACGCTCCGATAATCTGGGCTGCATCCTTCTCTTTAAGCCTTCGAAGAATATCCACCTGCTGTCGGCTGGGCATTTCATCAAAAATATCCGCAGCCTGCTTGAGCGGCATCTGTTCAATGACCGAGACAACCCCTCTTCCGGTGATCTTCACGAGGAGTTCAGCGGACTTTTCAGGACCGAGTATTTCAAGCAGGCGCTGCTGCTGTACCTTGTCCAACTGTGCAAGGGCGCGTGCTTCATCTCCGGGCTTAAGATCGCCAAGAAAAGCATTGATTTGCAGAGGGTCTTCTGTTCGAAGAACTTCAATGAGTGTTTCAGCCGGGTTTTTGGCTTTAGAGATATCTGGCATGAAGGCTTCCTTTCGCATCCTTAGATATTATATCGTTTGATAGTACATCATTTTCTGTAATAGTGTCATCAAAGGAAAAACTGGCAAAGGAAAAAACCGGGGCACTCGTTATCATCGAAAGGGCCGACAAGGTGAAGGAGTACATCACCGATGGTCAGGGACTCGAGGCCAATCCGACTTCCGAAATTCTGAAAAGCATTTTCCAGAAGGACTCCCCGCTTCATGATGGGGCGGTTCTGCTGAGAGCAGGCCGGATCGCCGAGGTGGCGTGCTATCTTCCCTTGAGTTCTGCTGAACGGCTTCCCAAGAAATGGGGTACCCGGCATCGGGCTGCCCTGGGTCTCAGTGAACGTTGTGACGCGTGGGTTGTGGTGGTATCCGAAGAACGGGGAGAAGTCTCCCTTGCCAGAGATGGTCAGGTCTTTCTGTTGGAGACGGACCAGCACCTCAACCAGATGATGGAGGAGGCTCTTGCACCTGTGAGCCCCACACGCACGGGGTGGAAAGAAAGGACCCGGTTCCTTCTGATTCACCAATGGCGAACCAAACTCATCATCTTCGTTATTGTGGGCCTTCTCTGGCCTATTCTGGCCGGACAGCAGAATTTTGAGGTCAAATTACAGATCCCCATCGAAATGAAAAACCTTCCCAAACAGCTGGAGATCTTGGAACCGCTGAATGCCAATGTTCAGATCACGGTTCAAGGCCTTCGAAAAGATGCCAGCACCATCGAGAAAGGAGCAGATATCAGGACATTGGTATCAACAACAACCCTCATTGTCCGCTCCTGTATCGCTCGATTTCGAAAGCGATTTCCTCTTCCGTAATGGCTTGGACCTGCGGCAGGCCCTGGGTTTCAGACCAGCCAGAGGCCTGCCCCTTCCAGATCCTGAAACAGGGTTCGGCTGACGGAGCCCACGAAGACCTTCTTCAAGAACCCCATCACCTTTCCTGTCCGGCCCACGGCCACGACGGCAAAATGTTCCGTGCCGGCTTCCTTGATGATCGCTTTGCCCGCATTGGCTTCGGGGATCACCTTGAAACGGATCCGTTCCGGTGAAATACCATCTGCAATCAGTATCTCTTTGCTCTTATGAAGGATTTCATCGGCGCTTTTATCCCCTACATGCCCTTTTCTGGAAATGGTCAGAAGGGTCACATTCTGGTTCCGGGCCTGCCCAAGGATGAACCCCACATGATCCAGCATACGATGGGAGGCATCGGAGCCGTCAACACAGGCTAAAACGTGTTTGCGGTCGACATCGAGTTTTCGACAGATCCAGAGGGGAAACCCCCATTCCTGCTCAAACAAGGCGCTGGTGACGCTTTCATCAAAGGTTTGTTCCAGCCGGGAAAGCCCCCTTCGGCCCAGCAAAACGGCATCATATTTACCTTCGGATCCCTCCTGAATGATTTCATTTACCTTGGAAAGCCTTTGGGGCCTGATTTTAAGGAATACCTGTTCCTCTTTGAACCCCATTTTGAGAAGTTCCCCCTTTGCCTCATTCAATGCCTTTCGTCCCGTGGCTTCTGATTTCTTGGCGCGGAGTTCCATTTCCTGGTCAACTTCAAACCTTCCGGGCGGTTTGGGCGTCAGATACAGAAGTGTGATTTTCATCTCTTCTTTATCCGCAAAAAAATTCCCCAAAAACCGAACTCCGAAAAGGTTGTCGTGTTTTTCACTGACCGTTACCAGCAGGTGTCTTTCCATTTCCTTACCCTCCATTAAATTCAGACCTTTGGTGCTCTGCCATCGGAACCACCGGAACCAAGAAAAAAGGCCCGCCAGGCGTTGATTTTGGCTGCCGCATCCGGAGAAACGGGCTCTGTTCGTAAAGAGACCGGTTTCAGACAGACATTTAAAAAGCCCTCAAGACCATCCGTCAGAAAAGAGACGTTTTCAAATCCCAGACCAGACAGGTCTTCCCGGGCCTGGGCCCCTTGGGTCGTGCCATTTGAATACAGTACGATGCGGCCCTTGTTCTTATGGGGCAAAAGGGTCTGGGGCAGATCTTCAACCTGCACGTTGACGGCGGAACGGATGTGGAATTGTTCAAATTCTTCCGGCGGGCGGATATCCACCAGCATGAGGGCGGATTCACCCGCAAGCAGGCGGTCTGCCAGTTCCCGCGCCCCCATGTGATCCGGAGCCGCCAGCACCTCTTGAAGGGGCATTGTTTGCTCGATGGGTGCTGAAGCCGGTGGAGCGGGTTCCTTCTCATAGCCCTCAAATGCGAAAAGGCCTGCGGCTCCCAATATCAGTGCCGCGCTGAATACCGCCAGAAACGGTGTCCCCCACAGCCGGCCCTTGCCGTATCGTTTCTTCTCCAAATACTCCGAACCCCAGAAGCACAAGACGGCAACCACCGTAAAGGAAAAGGCAAAACGCGCCTGGGAAACGCCCAGGGTGTCGTAGGCAAAGACAACCCCCCGGTCACCCGCAAAGATCGGTTTCAGCATCGGGTACAGTTCGTTGTACAGCATGCTGCCGCCCACGGCCCCCAGGAGAAAGACCAGGGCGTCGATTTTCCCCGACGCCAGGCCCACGGCACCTGTGCCGGGGCACCAGCCGCTCATGACAAAGCCTGCACCGAAAATCAAACCACCCACAATCTGGGCCCCATAAAGGGTATGCAGAAAATGAACATTATCAAGGGTTACCCAACCAAACGCCCTGGCATAGCAAATGCCGAGCATGGCGAAAACCACCGCCGTAAACATGACCTTCAAAACGGTCATGTCCCGAAAGTAAAAAATGCCCGCCAGACGTCGGGAACTGCCGAAGCCAGCCTTCTCAAGGGCCACGCCGAAAGCGATGCCGATCAGGAGACTCGCCAGAAAAGCGGCAGGCGAATTGAGTGTTCCGGCTTTAAAAAAGGTCTCAATCATGCCACTGCCCCCTTACGAACCAGGCGGTCAGGTACCCGCCCGCAAACATGCAGATGAGAAACAGGAGGCTTCCCGTCACCAGCAAAGCGCTCCCGGAGAGGGCCTGCCCCGACGTACACCCGTTGGCGAGACGGGCCGCAAAACCGGCAAGGATTCCGCCCACAAGGGCGAACAGTAGCCGCTTTTTAGTCGAACATTTGGCCCCGCGTTCAATTTTGACGGTGCAACGTCCAGCCGGAACTGCCGAGATCAGGCCACCCAAAAACACGCCGGCCATCATGAAAACCAGGTAGTATTTAAGGGGTGGATCGCCCCAACGTCCGAAGTATTCAGTGGCCAAAGTCCTCGTGGGAGCAAAGCTCACTTCAATATAGGCGCCCAGGCGGGCCAGGGCGGAAGAGGCTCCCAGACCGGTGCCAAGAATCAGATAAGCCGCCAGAAGGGTTCCCCCCAGAAGAAGCCCCGCCAGATATGGGTTCAGAAGAGCCTTTGGCATCTTCACTTGAGGCGTTGCGTTTTCATCCATAATCAGCACCCCGCGCTTTTTTGTTTGGGAGGATCGACTTTCTTGGGCACAGGCTGAACCGGCTGAACCGGTGCAGTTGGAACCTTCGGGGCTGCCTCTGTGGCCTTGGGCGCAACAGACGCCGCTTTAGGGGCCTTGCCCTTGCCCACCACCTCCAGGTTCCAATAGGCATTGAGGCCGCCGTAAAGTACCTTAATGGGCCGTTGGGTTTTCTGGGCCAGAATGCCTCCCGCCGCCATAGCAAGGGACCCGTCCCGATCCACGATCACGAGCGGCCCCGCGCCGGTCAAATAAACGGGATTGTTGATCAGGTCCCCCAGATCCACATTTCGGGCTCCCGGCAGGTTGTAATCCTGGAAATGCCCGGACGGCCGAATATCCACCAGATCAAAAGTGCCCGGCAGGTCCATAAGCATGCGTTTGAGCTGGGCCGGCTCAATTAAGTCCGGCAGTTTGATGACCCGTTTGGGCGGGGCTGAAGCGGTCTCTCCGGAAGTTGCGGCTTGAATCACGGGCAGACCCGCCTGGATCCAGGCTTCTCCGCCCCCCTCCATGCTGGCCACCTTTTTAAAGCCTTTACGTTCCAGAAGTCCGATGCCCAGGCTGCTGCGGTAGGCTGAGTTGCACACCGTCACCACGGGGATGTCCGGGTCCAGTTTGAAAGCCATGTCGCTCAGTTGATTCAGCGGCATATTCAGCACATTACCGATGCGAAGGCCCATCCACTCGTTGGGCAGACGGACATCCACGATCACGGGAGCAGTACCTTCCAGCATGCTTTTATGGAGTTCCTGGGGGGATATGGTCTCGTTTTTATTGATGGACTGTTTTGCCGAAGTCCAGTCTTCAAAAGAAAGGGCGCCGGTCACATCATAACCGACCCGGTTCAGCCGCATGCGGGCTTCTTTCACCTCTTCGGGGCTTCCGCACAAAATCAGTTTGCTGCCCCAGGGGACCATAATCCCCACCCAGGTTTCCAGCCGACCGCGCAACCCGATATTGACCGCATTGGGGATGTGACCGTCCGCAAAACTTTTGGCATCGCGCAGATCAACCACGTAAAACCGCTCCGTATCCGAAAGGGACGGATCGAGAGCCGGTTTTTGGGGTGTTGGGGCATTCCAGTCCACAGCGGGAGGACCTTCACGGTTCATTTTGGCATTGTGCTTGAAATATTGAGGCGCCACGGGCAACCCTTCCAACACCGCCGTAATGAAATCATTTCGTCCCTTATGCTGAAGATAGGGGTTGGTGGCCCGTTCCGTACCGATGGTGGAGGACGGTTCGTCCCGCAGGTGTGCCCCACAGAGGGACCCGGCACCGTGGCCGGGGAGCACCACAACGCTGTCGTCAAGGGTTGAAAGCTTCCGGGTCCAGGTATCGTAACTCATGCCCGCCAGGGTGGCGGCCGCCATGGCCCCGCCCATGAGATCCGGCCGTCCGACGGAACCCACAAACAGCGTGTCGCCGGTGAGGATGGCCACGGGGGTGGTTTTGTTGTCCTTGCCGTACACCAAAGCACACATGCCGTCGGGGGTATGGCCGGGGGTGCTCAGGAACTTGAGCATAACCTCCCCCCAGGGGAGGGTCTCACCGTCCGAAAGCCCATGGATTTTGTACAGGGTGCCGCTCTCCTTGCTCTGATAAACGGGACAGCCCAATGACTTTACAAACTCCATATGACCCGCCACAAAATCCGCATTGGAGTGGGTCAGGAAGACCCCTTTGATGTTCCACCCTTCTTTTTTGGCGAGATCCATATAAGTACCGATATCGCGGGCCGGATCCACCACCATCGCATCCTTTCCGCTGGCAACCATGTAGGAATACTGGCTCAGAACGGCAAGGTTGAACTGAACGATTTTCACCCCGGGAAAATCGTAGGCCTTCACGATCACCGGAATGGCGGCCGTATCTGCGTGGGAAGCGGATTCCGTATCTTTAATGGTGCCGCATAACGCTGAATTCTGAAAAAACAGTCCCGTGAATCCTGAAATCAGAAGCAATATGAGCATCTTCAAAACAGTCGTTCTTTTCATCGGTGTTTCTCCTTGTCAAATTTCTGAACGATCCAACCCGAGGAGCACTCATCAGAGACTCCGCCGATCAGGTCCCCATTTGTTACGCCATGTATTCTCAAACAAGTTTTAACATTATAAAATCATATTTGCAAATGCCGTTCAACCAGCTATAGACACATTCCACTACTTTGCGGAGGACTTGTCTTTGACCGGGGAGGAATTTTCCTTACTATCCGAAAAGTGGGCGCCGGACACTTCAGCTTCCCGCGCAGCGTCTTCAGCCCTTGCCGACGTCTCGGCCGCTTTTCTTGTTGCCTGAAGGGACTGTCTCCCGGCTGCATCGGCTTCAGCTTTGAGCTCCCTGAGGTTCTCGGGGTCCGTTTCAGACCTCGCAGCTTCTTCCATCTTCTGAAGCTTCTTGTCCGCTTCGTCGGAGGCTTTCTCAGCCGCTTTTTCATCTTCAAGCGCTATTTTCCGGGAATCAATTGCGGCATCGGCGGCGGCAGCCATTTCTGAAGCCTTTCCCTGCTCCGGTTCGGCGTCCAGGTCGATGTCTTCCCCGGCAAGGGCCAATACCACAACGGGCAGGTTCGGAAACAGGTTTTCGAATGAGCCTCCGAAGGGGTCTTTGATCTGACTCCCCCTGAAGCGGAAAGGAAGAAATACGAGCGATGCGTCCCCCGAATAGGAGGTAACGGTCTCGGCATTCGGTTGGATCACCACTTCCGGTACGGCGTCAATCCGAACATCATTAAGCATATTGAGAATGTCCTCTAGGGTTCCATCGGATTCCGGCGCCAAACGAACCGCCAGTAACCGGATCTTGGTGTCTTCCCATTCGTTGCGCCGGGTCATCAGATACGCAAAAAGGAGCATCAACCGGCTGGTGGCATCTCCCCACCACCAGACATCGATTCGACGGCCTTCCGGGGGAACGTCTTTCAAGGTTTCCCATGCGTTGAGTTTGGCACAAAGGATCACAATGTTGCGTTCGAGCGAATAGGCCATGCGCAGATTTCGACCGAACCGATTTTCCCGCTCTTCAAGGTCTTCCAAAGGGGTCTGTTCCACCCAGTTCAAAAGAATGGTGTTGGCTTTGAGGGGTCCGACACCGAAAGCCTGTACCAGTGAATAAACGTCCATGGTGAGGTCCGGGGCCGCAACCACCAGAGGAAATGCGGAGATCCCGTATTCCCGAATATCTTTCCGCAGCTCGGCTTCCGCCGTCTTCCTCTCCTTGAGGACTTTAATGCCCTGCCCTTGGAGGATTCGGACCGCCGTCGTGAATCCGCTCTGGCCCTGAACCCAGGAGGCAAAGTCCAGGAGCTTTCTACGGTGCTGGGAATCGTCGGAAAACAGCAGGAAATGGGGGCGCCAGCTTCTGGGGTGCTCGGGGACCACATCCGCCGCCAGAAGATGTTCCCGAACCTGCTGGAGGTGATAGGCGCGTTGGCTGTCCGCCCATCGCGCGGGTCCCGAGGTGCGCTTGAGGTACTGATAGATGGCGAAGAGCACCGCCGTCGAAACGGCACCCGCCGTCACATCGATGGTCATCATGGCGCCGAGGCAGACCAGTCCGCCCATAAGACTGACGTTTTTGTGGTACCATCGAAACCGGGGCCTGAAGGAAGGGCTCTCCGATCGGGCTTCATAATAGGTCGCGTAATTTAGCAAACCATAGGATATCAGGAAAAACATGGACACCACCGGAGCGATGACATTAAGTCGGCCCAGCCCGATGGTCGCAACGGCGATGATCAGCGAAAGGAGGACCGCTCTGCGCGGATTGCCGGTGGGTCCGGCGCCTTTTGCAAAGGGAAGCAGAAACGGAAAGATGCGATCGGCGGCAAGGGTTTGAAGAATGCGCGGTGCCCCCAGAAACGAGGCCATGGCGGACGAGAGGGTGGCGGCGATGACGCCCGCGTCGATCAGAAAACCAACCAGAGACACCCGTTTCATGGCCGTGTAGTCGCTTGTTAGAACGGTGTTTGGCAGTGATCCGGCCAGAAGCACGGTCGCAGCGAAGTAGACCACAATGGAGATCCCGACGGCAAGCAACGTGCCCAGGGGCAGGCTTTTCCCCGGATCCTTCAGATCCCCGGACATGCTGGATCCTTGTGTAAATCCGGTGACCGCGGGGAAAAATATGGCGAAAATCACCCAAAACGGGGGGTGCTTTTCGGGAGCGCTCCAGTTTTCGAGGAGCAGTTCGGTGTTCCAATTCAGCACCCCCCCCACGAAAAAGGAAACCAGGGCCGCGCCCAGAATGGCCATCACCGCGTATTGAAACCGGGTGGCCCAATCGGCGCCCAACCAGGCAAAGGAGAACAACACAAGCACGGAAGCCCCGGCAACCATTTGAGAGAAAACTTCGGCGTTATGGGCGGATACAATGACCGCCAGCGCTTCTCCGAAACCGATGCAGTAAAAAGCGATGGATATGGATTGGGCCAGGAACAGGACAATACCGATGGCACCGCCGAACTCCAATCCCAGGGTTCTGGAAATCAGGTAATAGATCCCGCCCCCTTTGACCCGGATGTTGGTGGAAATGGCCGACAGGGACAGGGATGTCAAAACGGAAATGCCGTTGGCCAGCAAAAGGATCAACAGGGCCCGTTTAAGACCGGCGCTCCCCACCACAAAGCCGAGACGCAAAAACAGAATGATGCCTAAGATTGTCAGTACGCTGGGGGTGAAAACGCCTCCGAAGGTGCCCAGCGTCCCCTGAGGGGCTTTCCCGGGGGGCTGCCCGGTCTGATCGGTATTGTCTTTCATCGGATGCTTACATCGGAACCTTTCCGTCTACGCCAGTGCGTTTTCATTCCCACCGTCCATGGCGAAAATGCAGGGCATACCCGCTGCCTGCGCCCGTTCTCGGAGAACCCCGAGGTTGCTTTCCGCCGTCATGCTGAAAAGGGTGATGGCGGCGGCGGTGCTCTCTTTCGACGTTGTGGTGAGCCGGGCGTTGGGGATGCGTGCCAGTTCAGCCACCGCTTTCAGATAATCCAGGGCCTGAGGCTCTTCATCCGCACCGTCCAACACCGCGGTCAGGGTCAAATCAGTTTCCCAGTTGCGTTTGAGTTTGTAGCCTATCAACAAAGCGAGGTCCCCTTCACCCAGGTCGAAACTGATTTTCCAGCCGGTCAACGGTCGTTGGAAGACCACATTCACATCCCCTCTTTGCGGCAATGCCTCATCCATGCCCACCAGCAGCAGAACTCCGAGGTGGTTGCGTTGGGCGTCTTCGATGATACGCTGCACACCGGCAGCACGCTGCGCGTTGTGCGGATAATTCAACACGATGGCGCTTGAACGGAAGAAGGCGCTACCAAGCGCTTCAAGGCCGGCCGCCAGGTTTTCGCTGAAGGTGGCCGATTCCACCACGGTCCAGGTGGCGAAAACGCCGTCTTCGACGAAGCGCTTGGCGGCCAGGGGCAGATTGTCATGCATCTCCGATTTTCGTTTTCCTTCCGCCAGTCCCAGTAATCTGACAAAGCCTTTGGAGTAGGCGATATCACGGAGCAGGTCGTACCGTTTCAGGGCCTGGTTGATCTCATCCACGGGTACCAGCAGGTTTGCCTTCCAGCTTTTTTCCCGGGGTCCGGTGAGCGTCTGCACCCGCTTGGCAGCCCATTCGGCCATGGCCATGAAAAGTCCGCTTCGCACATCGCCGAAAGGCGCTCTGAGATGCTTGCGGATCAGGTAACCGTGCAAAACGACCACCATGATCAAAGATATGATGCCGAAGGTCGGACTTACAATCATCATGACAGCAATACACCCCAGGGTGCCGATCAGCGGAACTGCGCGGGGTATCCGCAACAGGGGGCGGAAACTCACCAGCCGCAGGCTTTGCTCCAGCAATAATACCACATTGATCATGCCGTAGGTGATGAGAAAGAACATGGTCACGAGCGGCGCGATAGCATTCAGGTCACGCAGCATCATCGCCGAAAGAACGATCACCCCGGTCAAAACCATGGCATTGCGCGGTTCTCCCCTGGCGGTACGCTTTTCCAGCCGACGGCTCCCCGGGATAATGCGGTGTTCCGCCAAGGCCTGCAAAATCCGCGGCCCGCCCACCAAGCTGGAGAGGGCCGAGGAGAAGGTCGCGGCGAGCAGTCCCGCAACCACGGCGGGACCCCAGGCGGCGCGGTCGATCAGGATGGTGTAGTTGTTCAACAACTCTTCGGGAGAGGCGCTGACCGCCAGCCACCAGGCCAGAATAAGGTAAATCAGCAAGGTGATGCCGACCGCGGCCAGGGTCCCGATGGGGATGCTGCGGCGCGGCGATTTAAGATCGCCCGACATGTTGGCACCTGCCATGATACCGGTTGCGGCGGGGAAAAATACCGCGAACAGGACCCAGAAGCCGATGCCTTTGAAACCGCTTTGTGCCTCGCCGGGAAACTTACCCCACCACTGGATGGGGTAACGAGGCGCGTCCGAAAACAGGGTTGCACCGACCGCAACGAGCGACACCAGGATGATGGCCATAATCAGATATTGAATTTTGAAGGCGAGGTCGGCGCTGATGTAAGCGATGACAAACAGCACGATGAATACCCCCAGGTCGATGAGCAAGGGTGAATGCTCCGGGAACATCCACAGCCAGCCGCTGCGAAAGCCGAAAATATACATTGCCACGGCCAGCGCCTGTGCCAGATACAGGGGGATGCCGATACTGCCGCCCACTTCCAGGCCGAGGGACTGGGAGATGATGGAAAAGGCGCCTCCGGCGCCGATGCGCATGTTGGTGGTGATGGAGGCCATGGACAGTGCGGTAAAGGCTGTGATGATATAGGCGACGATGATGATCAGCCATGCTCCGAGCAGGCCGGCGTTGCCCACCACCCAGCCCTCGCGCAGGTACATGATGACGCCCAGGATGGTGAGCAGCGTCGGGGTGAAAACGCCGCCAAAGGTGCCGAACAGCTTGCGCGTCGGCTGTCCGGTGATATGTTCGGCCACTTCTTGCCGCAGTGCCTTTTTCGCTCCGGGCGGTGTTTCCACTCGTGGGTCTTGGGTTGGCTCGGTCATGGATAATACCAAAACAAAGGGCCTGCAATTGACGCAACGGCCCTGTTTCAAATGCATAAGGGCGATCCAGCCAGAGGCGCTATCCGCTTTCGGGAAACCCACTGGCGTTTTCCGTAGTCTGATCTAGTGACTTGATACTGATTAGGTTCTTCCTCTAAATAACACCATTACGAGTTTCAACGAAAACCGTGGTAGAGTCAAGAATTATGTGTGAAATCCTTTGCTGCCTTTATTATCCCTGCATCCTGGCCATGCGTCGGATTCTGTTTTGACGGCACCGATGGAGAAAAAGAGAGTGACAAACACCTGATGAGAGCGTTACTATGGATCGTCAGGAAATATTCACAAGGAGGTAAAATTATGCAATACGATACAGCCCTGAGGGCATACACGTCGAAGCGGGTAGAGGAGATTCAGTCCTCCGATATCCTGGTGGGCATTCCCTGCTATAACAACGAGACCACCATCGCCCACGTCATCCAGATGGTGAGCCACGGACTGGCCACCCATTACAAGAACATGCGGAGTGTGATTTTCGTCGCCGACGGCGGATCCACGGACGATACGCGCGAAGTGGCCAAGGAATTCCAATTGAAACCATGGCAGGAGAAGCTGGTCTCCATTTACCGGGGACCCGGAGGAAAAGGCACCGCTTTACGATCCCTTTTCGAGGCCGCGGATCGCCTTGATGTTAAGGTGTGCGCCATGGTCGATTCGGATCTTCGCAGCATCACCCCGGACTGGGTGAAATATCTGCTGGATCCAGTCATGGAAAAGGACTTCCAGTTCGTAGCCCCGGTCTATGTCAGGCACAAGTATGACGGCACCATTACCAACAACATCGTCTACAATCTTACCCGTGCCCTTTACGGCAAACGGATCCGTCAGCCCATCGGCGGTGACTTCGCCATTTCCGGAGATCTGGCCAAATACTATAGCGAACAGGATGTATGGGACACGGACGTGGCCCGCTTCGGCATCGACATCTGGATGACCACCAGCGCCATTACCCAGGGATTTCGCATCTGCCAGTCCAATCTGGGCGTCAAAATTCACGACGCAAAGGATCCGGGCCAGCATCTGGGCCCCATGTTCCGTCAGGTGCTCTCCGCTCTTTTTTCCCAGATGGAGCGATACGAGGACTACTGGAAACGGATCGAGGGTAGCACGCCGGTGGAAACCTTCGGCTTTGAGGGCGCTATGGAACCTGAACCCGTCAAAGTGAACCTGGAGGGCCTGATCGAACTGTTCAAATCCGGGCACAAGCAGTTTTCGCCTTTATGGAAGAGCATTTTCTCTCAAAACTGTCTGGCGGAAATCGAAAAGAGCGCGCAAATGGATGCCGCCGATTTTCATCTGCAAACGGAAGCATGGGTCGAAATGCTTTACGAACTGGCCGCCACCTTTCATCTGTGGGACGTCAACCGCATGAAACTTCTGGATGTGATGACCCCCCTCTACTACGCCCGGGTGGCCTCTTTCGTGAGGGAAAGCTGGGAGATGAACTCACTGGAGGCTGAAAAGCTGGTGGAGGATCAGGCCATAAAATTTGAAGCCAACAAGGGTTATCTGATCAAGGTCTGGGATGAAAAAACCGCCCGGAAAGAAGCCCAGAAAGCGTAGCCGGAGGAAGCGGTTTTGGCTGAACTGAAAGTTCTGATGATTTCCCCGGAGGCCGTCCCTTTTGCCAAAACCGGCGGGTTGGCCGATGTGGCGGGGGCACTTCCCCCCGCGCTGCTTCATCAGGGAGTGGAGACGGCCCTGGTGTTGCCCGCTTACCGAATGATCCTCGAAAGTGGTATGTCCTGGCAACCCATCATAACGGATATGCCGGTTCCCCTGGGAAATGCCAACCTCAAGGCGAATATACTGGAAGGTCGGACCGACGAAGATGTCCGGGTCTATCTCATCGACCGGGAGGACCTTTTTAACCGGCCCAACCTTTATGGAAATTTTCATGGAGATTATTATGACACATGGGGGTCAAATCTTTGATTGACTTACCTTTAGCAGAATAAATAGAAGGTTGAGAAGCAAACGCTTTAAATTTCGGTTAAAACAAACCTCATTTTGGCTAAATATTTATCAATAAACAATAAAGAACTTTATTGTCAACTGTTATTCCAAATCCGGAGCATTTATGTGATTCTTTCTAAGAAAGGTCAATCAAAGATTTGACCCCCCCTTGAGTTTTTAATGAAAATTGATGCTCCTCCCCAAAAAATATGTTAATATCATTAAGAAAACTATGAATTGAATGCAAACCCCTGACGATCGCGGTAAAATGTACCGTCAAAAATGTGCATAAGGAGGTAAAGCCATGCAATACGATACGGCCCTGCGGGCCTACACATCCAAGCGGGTTGAAGAAATCCAGTCCGCTGATATTTTGGTAGGGATTCCCTGCTTTAACAATGAAAGTACCATCGCTCACGTCATCCAGATGGTGAGCCACGGACTGGCCACCCATTACAAAGACATGCGAAGCGTGATTTTTGTGGCAGACGGGGGATCAACGGACGATACCCGTGAAACCGCCAAGGAATTTCAATTGAAACCCTGGCAGGAAAAACTGGTCTCCATTTACCGGGGACCGGGAGGCAAGGGTACCGCTCTGCGGTCCCTTTTTGAAGCCGCAGACCGCCTTGATGTTAAGGTGTGTGCCATGGTTGATTCGGATCTCCGCAGCATCACCCCGGACTGGGTGAAATACCTGCTGGACCCGGTGTTTGAAAAGGACTATCAGTTCGTGGCGCCGGTGTACGTCAGACACAAATACGACGGCACCATCACCAACAATATCGTCTATAACCTGACCCGGGCTCTTTACGGCAAACGAATCCGTCAGCCCATCGGCGGGGACTTCGCCATTTCCGGAGATCTGGCCAAATACTATAGCGAACAGGATGTTTGGGACACGGACGTGGCCCGCTTCGGCATCGATATTTGGATGACCACCAGCGCCATCACCCAGGGGTTTCGCATCTGCCAGTCCAATCTGGGCGCGAAAATCCACGACGCCAAGGACCCCGGCCAGCACCTGGGTCCCATGTTCCGCCAGGTGCTCTCTGCCCTCTTTTCCCAGATGGAACGATACGAGGCATACTGGAAACGGATCGAAGGCAGCGAACCCGTGGAAACATTCGGTTTTGAGGGTTCCATGGAGCCCGAACCCGTCAAAGTGAATCTGGAGGGCCTGATCGAACTTTTCAAGGCGGGGCACAGTCAGTTCGCACCTTTCTGGAAGAGCATCTTTTCAAGAGACTGTTTAGCAGAAATCGAAAAAACCGCGCAAATGGATGCCGCCGATTTTCACATCCGCACGGAAACATGGGTTGAAATGCTCTATGAACTGGCCGCCACCTTTCATCTGTGGGATGTCAACCGAATGAAGCTTCTGGATGTCATGACCCCCCTTTACTATGCACGAGTGGCCTCCTTTGTGAGGGAAAGCTGGGACATGAATTCCCTGGAAGCGGAAAAACTGGTGGAGGATCAGGCCGCAAAATTTGAAGCCAACAAGGATTACCTCATCAAGGTATGGGATGAAAAAACCGCCCAGAAGGCAACCCTGCAGGCATAACCGGAGGAACAGGCTTTGGCTGAACTGAAGGTCCTCATGGCCTCCTCGGAGGCCGTCCCCTTTGCCAAAACCGGCGGATTGGCCGATGTGGCGGGGTCGTTGCCCCCGGCATTGTTGCGGCATGGTGTGGAGGCGTCACTGGTGCTGCCGGCTTACCGCACGATACTTGAAAGCGGTCCGTCGTGGCGCCCCATGATAACGGATATGGACGTTCCCCTTGGAGATGCACTCCTTAAGGCCAATGTTCTGGAATCACAAACGGCTGAGGGGGTGCGGGTCTATCTTATTGATCGAGAAGACCTTTTTGATCGGCCCAACCTCTACGGTAACCGTTATGGGGATTACTACGACAACCTGGAACGGTTCTCTTTTTTCTGCCATGGGGTCCTGAGGCTGGCCAATCAGCTCTCCATCAGGCCCGATGTCATACATCTTCACGACTGGCAGACGGGCCTCATTCCCGCCCTGCTGAAAGGACCGTATGCGGACTGGCCGAACCTTTCGGGAATGCCCACCGTGTTTACCATTCATAACCTGGGATACCAGGGAAACTACGACGGTGACCGACTGCCCGTAACCGGGTTGCCCTATTCCCAATTCTTTCATGCCGAAGGCCTGGAATACTGGGGCGACTTCAGTCTACTGAAGTCCGGAATCGTTTACGCCCACGCCGTGACCACGGTGAGCCCCACCTATGCTCTGGAAATTCAGACCGATGAAGGGGGGATGAGCATGGCCCCGGTTCTCAGAAGCCGGGGCGGCGACGTTCAGGGCATCTTAAACGGCGTTGACTACGCCATCTGGAACCCGGAAACGGACCCCCATATTGCAGCCAACTACGATATAAACGATCCCGTTGGCAAAAGCCGGTGCAAGGCCGCACTGATCCAAGAACTGCAACTTGATGCAACGCTGATGGAAGCACCTCTTTTATGCATGATCAGCAGACTGGACGTTCAAAAGGGGTTCGATCTTCTCCTGTCCGTCATGGAGGGCATCATGGAAACGGGCGCGGGGCTGGTGATTCTGGGTTCGGGTAATGAGTGGATGGCAAATGAGCTTTCAAAAGTGCAAACCCGCCATCCCGGACGTATGGCCCTACGTTTCGGGTTTGATGGAAATCTGGCCCACCACATCATGGCGGGGAGTGACATTTTTCTCATGCCCTCCCTCTATGAACCCTGCGGCCTGACCCAGATGTATGCGCTCAAATATGGAACGGTTCCCGTGGCAAGGGGCACGGGGGGACTGGAAGACACCATTTCGTCCTTTGATCCATCGACCCGCAAGGGGAATGGGTTCAAATTCTATTCCTATGATGCAAATGCGTTTCTGGGGTCTGTTCGGGAGGCGGTCTCTCTCTTCAAAAAACCTGCCCTCTGGCAACAATTGGTTCACAACGGCATGAAAATGGACTTTTCCTGGGATCGTTCGGCCAGGGAATATCTGAACATTTACAGATCGATTCAAAGATAGCCGTTGTGCCAACATCCGGAAGAATTTGCGAATTAACAAAACGCATAATATTTTAATGTTATGTAGTGATTCATCCTTGACAACGAAACCGGGGATGCTTTAATTAGCGAATACGCTGAAGTTCCTGCGGGGACTTGAAGGGAGGTTTTGAAATGGCAAAAAGTACAAAGGCACCCGGGGTGAAACCGCAACTCAAGCGCAAGCGGATAACCCTGAGCATTGAGGCACCCTATGCGGAAACCGTTTTGCTGATGGGTGATTTTAACCAGTGGAACGAAAAGAAGCACCCCATGAAAAAAGGGAAGCACGGCATGTGGCAAAAGATCATCATGGTCCCACCGGGCCGATATGAATACCGTTTTCTGGTGGACGGGAAATGGCGAAACGACCCCACCAACGACCAGATCATCGCCAACTGCTTCGGCAGCACCAATAACATTCTGAACATAATATGATCCCGTGCTTTAAACGGGTTTTTAGGATAAATCACCGTTTAAAACCGACCGCACTGATGCCCGGCGCGGTCGGTTTTTAATTTCGAGGCCCTGCCCTCTTGAAACATCTGCTCTTCATTGCGGAAGAACAGTCTCTCAACGCCGTTTTGGGAACGATTCTACCCCAGAACCGTCAGATGGTGAACCTGGCCAGGGAAATGGGATTTGAAATCTGCAGGGACCCCGAAGAACAGACCTATGAGGTCAGAATCGACCTGAAAAAACTTCGAACTTAGGGCCTCGGAAAAAAATAATGGAGCAAGATTGCGCCGTATTTTGAGCCCGAAAAAATAGCGGGAAGACGGAAATAAAGATGAAAAAAATCTCTTCGAGCGCCGCTTCGGCGTCGGCGAAACAGGTGCTTTGGAACCTTTTCCTCATTGCATGCGGCAGCATCATCTGTTCGGTTGCCGTAAACGGCATTCTCATTCCCCAGCAGTTTTTCGGGGCTGGGTTTACCGGCGTGGCCATTATCATTCACTATCTATTCTCTCCCCTTCCAATGGGCGTACTGTATCTCCTTTTGAACATCCCCGTTTTCGTCCTGGGATGGGTGTACGTGGGACGGCGGTTCTTCTACTACAGCATCGCCGGAATGTTGTTTTTCAGCGCCGCACTACAATGGATACATCTCCTTGTGCCCGTCCAGGACAGGATACTGAGTGCCATTCTGGCAGGAATCATCATGGGGGTCGGGGCCGGAATTACCCTGAGGTCATTAGGGTCGGGGGGCGGCTTGGACATCCTCTCCGTGATCCTTCTCAAACGGTTCTCCGTCCGATTGGGAACCACCATGCTGGCCATGAACAGTCTGGTCCTATTGGCGGGGGGGATTCTATTTTCCCTGGAGTCGGCTCTATACACGCTGATCTTCATCTTTGTCAGTTCTTATATTATCAATCTTGTGGTCATGGGGCTGAGTCAGAGAAAGTCGGTGATGATCATTTCACCGGAGTGGGAAAATATCTTACGGGAAATCGTCGACAAGGTACACCGGGGGGTGACCATGATCGAGGGAAAGGGAGGATATTCGGGACGGGAAATTCAGATCCTGTACACGGTCACTACCTTCCGGGAATTGCCCCGCCTGAAAAGACTCGTTCGGGCTATCGATCCCAATGTCTTTATGGTGGTCTCGGATACGCTGGAAGTCACGGGTATCCGCATCGGAAATCAGCCCCACTGGTAATGGATGACGGACTTAGCTTTGTATAATTTCCCATGCCGCCTCCATGATGCCCCGCCTTTGCCGGTGGCCACCACAAGGAAAAGGGCAATGTTCGGCTCTTTTTGAATGCATCAGCGTTTAATTGAACCTCCTTTTTCCCTGTATACTATACACATCGGTGATCAGTTTCAACATACGTCTTGAATTATCACATGAAAACGTGCATAGTTGTCCCATCTTATGAGGTCAGAGTCGGTCAAAAAAACTCCGAACTTAAAAATGGGCGCAGGCTTTCTTTCGGGCGCTACGATAAAAGGAGAAGAATATGGTAAAAGTGACTTGTCTCGGCGGCGCCGGTTCCGTAACCGGTTCCTGTTTTCTAATTGAAAGTTCGCAAGGGAAAAAAGTGCTTGTGGACTGCGGTCTTTTCCAGGGCGGAAAGCAGATGGAGAGTCGAAACCGGGATGCCTGGGGCTTTGATCCGAAAAGCATCGATACCCTGTTTTTGACCCACGCTCACATTGACCACAGCGGTAAAATCCCCAAACTGGTTCATGACGGATTCAAGGGCAGGATCATTACCTCTCCGCCCACTGCGGAACTGTGCGAAATTATGCTTCTGGATGCCGCCCATATCCAGGAAATGGATGCGGAATGGCAGAGCAGGAAAAACAAACGGCAGAACAGGGGAGAGCTCACGCCCCCCTATTCCACCGAAGATGCGGAGGCAAGTCTCAAACTTCTCCACCCGGTGGAGAGAGATAATATTCTGGAGGTCCAGCCGGGCATCAAAGCACGCCTTCGAAACGCCGGCCATATCCTTGGGTCTTCCATCCTGGAGCTGTGGTTAGAGGGAAATGATGAATCCATAAAGCTTGTTTTTTCAGGAGATCTGGGAAAAAAGGATCAATTGATTGTGAATGATCCTCAGGAAGTGTTTGATGCGGATTATCTCTTTTTGGAGTCCACCTACGGAAACCGGCTGCACCGCACTTTTGAGGACAGCAAACAGGAACTGCTGGAAGCCATTAAATATGCCGTTTCCAACCATGAGAAGGTTATTATTCCCGCCTTCGCAGTGGAGCGGACCCAGGAAATACTATATATCCTGGGGGAATTTCAAAGGGAGGGTTTTCTGCCGGAGATCCCTATCTATCTTGACAGCCCGCTGGCCATTAAGGCCACCGAGATTTTCAGGAAAAACAAAAAATACTATGATTCCGAGGCCCAGGCCATTGTGGATCAGGGATATGACCCTTTCAACATGCCCAATCTCAAGTATACCTCAAGCACCAATGACTCCATTGCCATTAATGAAAACAAAGGGTCCGCCATCGTCATCGCCGGAAGCGGCATGTGTACGGCCGGACGTATCAAACACCATTTGAAACACAATTTATGGCGCAAGGGCGCCAGCGTTGTTATTGTGGGATATCAGGCTAATGGAACCACCGGCAGGCAGATTGTTGATGGCGCCAAACAGGTGAAAATTTTCAGGGAGAACGTGTCGGTGAATGCCAAAATTTTTACCATTGGCGGCTTTTCAGCCCATGCGGACCAGAAAGACCTGCTGGAATGGGCAAGCCATTTTGAGAGCAGCCCCAAGGTCTTTGTGATTCACGGAGAATCGGAGGCCAGCATGACCCTCGCCCTGAAACTGAAAGAAAAGTTTCAGCTGGAAGTTCATGTCCCACAGTGGAAGGAACGATTGATTCTCAAGTCAAGAGAAATGAGCTTCGAAAAATCTGAGGAGAAAACACCCGCACCGGACGTGAAGAATATGATGTTGAACAATCTTATCGATCTTGAAAATGAACTGAAGCGTCTGAGAAAAAAGATCAGCGGCGAACTCTCCCCTGATAAGTTGGGAGAGGAAGACGCGGATCGCCTTGCCTATCTCAAAGAAGAACTTCAGAATATGCTGTAAACTGATCAGCAGAAAGTAGAAAACAGGGTTGTGGTTGGGACCTGCCCTTTGAAATCTTTATTGCCGTTGTTTCACCGGGCAGGCATTTCGTGTGAGCGTTTCTTTTCCGATTTTTCCGCATCGCGAATTGCATAAACCTCTTCCTCCTTCAACGCCTCAAATCCGGAAATAATATCCAAAAGTTCGCTGGTGATACCCGCCTGACGCTGTTCCCGGAACAGGGCCTGCAAGTCATCCTGAAGCTCCAGAATATTTTTTTCAGCGGCCTGCATGGCCATGAGGCGGGCTGCGTTTTCGCCTGCCAGGGACTGGGCAAAGGCCCGGTAAAAAGAGATGAACAGATACTGCCGGAAGAGATGGGCGAACATGGTATCACGGGAGGCATTCAGCATGGGGAGGCAGCGGTTGGGCCAGGGTGTTGATCCGTGGACTTCGGCCCAGGAGGCATCCAGGGGCAGAACCTTTTGAAACACCGGTGCATACCCCCCCTGCTCTCCGACCACCTGATGGCAGAGGTAAAGGGTCTCCATCCTTTTGGCCGACCGCCATTCCTCCACTTTTCCGATGGTCTCCTGGACCCGTTCGGTAACGGCGTTCAGGCTTCCCGGTGCGGGGAAATGAACATCACCCGCAACTTCCGCGTCTTCCAGCATGCCGTGAACCTTTTCCCCCACGCTCCAGTAGGTCCATTTTCCGCCCCGGGCGGTTTCAGCCGTCACCTGTTCCTGTAGAAACGGCCACAGGGATTCATTGAACTGGCCGCACATGCCCTGGTCGGAACCCACCACAAGACAGACGTCCCCCTGGTTCCTGGAGATGGAAACCGCGGGTCGGCCCATTTGCAGAAAAACCGTCCATCCCATGTCCACCACCGCTCGGTACTGTTCCAGGGATTCCACGGCCCGTTCAAACTGCCGGATGTTTACCGCCGCCAGGCTTTTCATTGTCTTGACCACCCCCAGCAGGTCCTGGGCGGTCTTGATCTTTCGGTTCAGGGATTCCAGTGTCTGCATGGTCTTCCTTTGTGACCCTGAAGGGGCCAAGTGCCGCCTCCATGCTCGAGGTCAATTGTTTCCACAGGGGGTCATCTTTTTCAGCCCGGTCAATGGCATCATCAAGATCCGGGAATTCAGCCTTTACTTTTTCGAGGAGAGCCGCTTCGGCTTCAACCACTCTTTCAACGGGAACCGCGTCCATGAGTCCTCGGGCCACCGCCAGCAGTACGGCAATCTGCTCGCCGGCGGTCATGGTTGAAAGCTCGTTCTGCTTGAGGGCTTCCCGCACCCGTCGGCCGTGTTCCAGAGTGGTGCGGGTCCGATCGTCCAGGCGGGTGCCGAACCTGGCAAAAGATTCCAGTTCCTGAAACTGGGTGTAGGAGAGCCGCAGGTCCCCCGCCACCTGTCGATAGGCGGAAATCTGGGCTTTGCCCCCCACACGGGAAACGGATTTCCCCACGTCCACCGCCGGGAGCATCCCTTTTTGAAAAAGGTCCGGCGACAGATAGATCTGGCCGTCCGTAATGGAGATAAGATTCGTGGGAATATAGGCGGAGATGTTCTGGGCCTCGGTCTCGGCAATGGGCAGGGCCGTAAGCGATCCGCCCCCCAGTTCTTCTTTCAGATGGGTGGACCGTTCCAGAAGTCTTGAGTGGACATAAAAGATGTCCCCGGGAAAGGCTTCCCGTCCGGGCGGCCGCCGCAGCAGGAGGCTGAGCTGACGGTAGGCCAAGGCGTGCCGGGTCAGATCATCGTAAATAATGAGCACATCTTTCCCCTGCTCCATGAAATATTCGCCGATGGTGGTGGCCGCGTAGGGCGCAATGAACTGAAGGCCGGGCGGGTCGTCCCCTTCCACCACCACGACCACGCTGTAGCCAATGGCGCCTTCCCGTTCAAGCGCAGCCACCATCTTGGCAATGCCCGAACTGCGTTGGGCGATGGCACAATAGATGCACACAACATCCTTATCTTTCTGGTTAACAATGGCATCCAGGGCCAGGGCAGTTTTGCCCGTCTGGCGGTCCCCCAGGATCAGCTCCCGCTGCCCCCGCCCGATGGGAATGAGGGCATCAACCACCTTTAGTCCTGTCTGGAGCGGCTTCACCACCGGTGCCCGATCCATGATCGGAGGAGCTTCCCGCAGCACCATCCATCGTTCCCGGACCTCGGGAACTCCTTTTCCATCCCGGGGTCGCCCGAGAGGATCCAGCACGCGGCCCATCAACGGGTCGCCCACGGGTACGTCCAGCACGCGGCCGCTACGCAGCACCTGGTCTCCGGCACTCACCGCTTCCGTAGGACCGAACAGGATAATCCCCACCCGATCCGGCAGAATATCCAGAACCATACCCGAAATATCGGAACTCACCGTCACCAGTTCCTCGCTTTTCACCTGCCCCAGGCCGTCGGCCCAGACGATCCCCTGGCCCACCGATATCACCCGGCCCACTTCTTCCTCTTTGAGGGTCGGTGAAAAACCGTTCACCCCCGCTTCAACGGCACGGTTAACGGAGGCCATCACATCTTCAAGCCCGCTTTTTTCAACGCTCTCCTTTTCTTTTGTCATGATGTCACCCGAGCGTCTTTAAACAGGTTTTCCATGATTTCCTTTTCCAGGTCTTCGAGATAATCCGCCAGGTGCCATGCCACCTTTCGGTCGCCGGCCAGCAGTTGAATCCCCAGGCCCAGATCGGGGGCCGGTTCCAGTTGAATGTCGGCCTCTGCCGGAAACCATTGGGCAAGTCCTTGGCGCAGGGTCCTGGCGTCATCCGCTTCAAGGGGAATACCCGACTGGACCAGAACACTCCCTTTCACGCCGCTCCCCATCAGTTCATCCCTGGACTCAGAAACCTTTTCGAGAAACACCTGCAGCACCTGGCGGTTCAACGTCTGGTCCGCCAAATCCAAAATGACCTTTCCCCCGATGTGGACCACCTGTTCCACCATCCGCTTCTTGAGACCGTCCAGAAAGGCCTTACGGTCCCGGGTCATACTGGCAATCCAGGTGCCGCGAAGGGTTTCGATTTCCTCCCGGGCGCCTTTGAGCGTGTCTTCCCGCCATTTTGCCACCTGCTCCCGGGCCTCGGCCATGAGGGTTTCCCGGTCTTGAGCAAACGCCTCTTTCGCTTCTTCAAGTTCCTGGGCCTTCCGTTGGGCCGTCTGTTCAGCCTGCTCTGCACGGTTCAGGGTCTCAACCATATTTTTTTCCCGCTCCGCCATGGCCCGAAGGATCGGTTTAAAGAGAAACCGCTTCAGGAGATAGATCAGAATGAGAAAATTGACGATCTGCGCCAGGACCGTGAACCAGTTGATAAGCACGACTTATCCTCCGGCCTTTGCCAGAAAGTAATTCCAGAAAGGATTGGCGAAGATGAGAATCATGGCCACCACAAAGCAGTAAATGGCCGTTGATTCCACCATGGCCATGCCCACAAACAGGGTTCGGGTGATGGTGTTGGTCTCGTCCGGCTGCTGAGCAATGGAACTGAGTGCCTGGGCCAGGGCGCGACCCTCGCCCAGAGCCGGGCCGATGGCGCCGATGCCCATGCCGATGCCGGCCGCCAGAATTGACGCCACTGCAATCCAACCCAATGAATCCATATGCTTTCTCCTTTAGTATTTTATCACATGGTTTTCTGTCACAAAAAACAAGAAAATGGTTATGTTGTAACAGTTTTCAGTTGTCAGTTTTCAGTTGTCAGTAACAGCATTTTATCCCTTTAGGGATTTTCTGAGTTCTATGAGCATCGCCGAGAGTTCTTTTATTTTCTGAATACAGAAGCGCTATACCCTGACAACTGATAACTGCGGCTCTGCCGCCTTAGCGTTTCATAAGAGGCTTTAAACCGGTTCACCCGCCTCCATCCCAGCACTGATATAAACCGCCGCCAAAATGGCGAAAATGTAGGCCTGCACCAGCCCCGTCAGAAGACCCAGCAACTGCATGAGGATGGGAAAAATCAAGGGCGCAATGATCAGCAGGATCGCGCCGATCATGGAGCTGCTCATGACGTTTCCGAACAGACGCACGGAAAGCGCTAGGGTCCTGGTGAGTTCTCCCATAATATTAAAGGGGAGCATGAAGGGAGTGGGGCGCAAGTAGTTTCGCAAATACCGCCCCAACCCGATTTCTCCGATACCGTAGATGGGCACCGCCGCGAATACGCAGATGGAAAGGCCCGCCGAGGTGGAGAGAGACCCGGTGGGCGGTTCAAACCCCGGAATGATAGTCAGGAGATTGCAAACGGCGATGAACAGAAAAAGGGTTCCCAGAAAGGGCAGAAACCCTCTGGGCCGGTGGGGCGAAATTTCCTGAAGTTGCTGATCGATACCGTGAACCACCACCTCCAGAACATGCTGGACCCGCGAGATGTGCACCCCTGTTCGCAACCGTCGCGTGACCAACCAGGATCCCACCGTGAGAAGCGCCATGACACCCCAGGTGTACAAAATCGTGCTGTTCAACACCAACAGACCGGAATGCCACCAGATGTGATCATCAGGACTGAGCTGCATTTCCTTTTTCCCCGATTTTATGCCCCAGAGTGTGGGTTAAAATGATTCTGACCGCAAAAAATGCCACAAAGGTGAATAGAAAAGCCAAGGGATCCTTTTGAACCACCACCCAGAAGCCGGCCAGCGCTCCTGCCAACCGCACCATGTAACTGAAGGCCAGCCAGCGTTTCGGCCTTTCTTTACGGGACATGATTTTCAGGGTCACCCACAACCCCCCGAAATAGAACAGGCCCAGAATAACGCCCCACAAAAAAGCCAGCCCCCACAGGGTCACATCAACGGTCATGAGTCTTCGCGCTCCCGATTAATGGCACGCCGCTGCCGGTTGATCCAAAACCACGCATTGAGGCATCCCACTATCAGACCGATCATGAGCAGCATGAGGGTCCAGGAGTAGGTGGCGGGCCATTTCAAATCGATCCACACTCCCAAAAAAATGCCCAGTACCGTGGGAACGGCCACCGCCCACCCCACCACGCCGAAAAGCCCAAGCCCGAACCAGACTCCGTCGGTTTTCTTGTCCCGGGCCCGTAGCTTGCGTTTTTCCCGAACATTGACCTCTTGGGAAAAGTGTTTCCCATGTTTCGAAGCATCATCAGGCATTTTTCCCAAACTCCACAAACCGGCGCACAAAGTCCGCTTCAAGACGGGCCACCGCCGAGCGGGTCTTTCGCTCCCGATCGTCCATTTCATTGATAAACCGGTTCACCGTCTCATGGAGAAGTCCCAGTTCCCCGGAAACGGCCAGGCGTGTGGCCACCAAGACCGTAACCCCCTGTTTCACCAGAATGCCGCCATTGATGGCCATAAAACTCTCACCCCTCCCCGTGGGCCAGTACGTCAGAATCCCGGGTAAGAGGGCCGCCGCCATATCCAGGTGCCGGGGAAGAATTCCGAAAGCACCCTCGGGCCCTTCGGCCGAAACCTTGTCCACTTCTTGATCCAAAAACACATGGGAAGGCTGAAATACCTTAAGTTTCAAGATTTGCCTCCCCGACGGCGCCGATCATATACAGGGCGCTCTCGGAATGGTCTGAGAACTCGTCGTTCAAAATCCGTTCGCACCCATCAATGGTGTCTTCGATATCCACCATCTTTCCTTCCATCCCCGTGAACTGGGTGGTGGTAAAAAAGGGCTGGGTAAAGAACCGCTCAAGGCGCCGGGCCCTGTAAACGGTCTTTCGGTCCTCCCGGGACAATTCTTCCAGTCCCAGCATGGCGATGATGTCTTTCAACTCCTCGTAGGTGGCCAGGGTCTTGCGCACTTCCCGGGCCACCTGGTAGTGACGGTCCCCCAGAATCCGCGGCTGCAGCATGATGGATCGGGATTGCAGCGGGTCGATGGCCGGATAGAAACCCTCACTGGCCCGCTTTCGGGAGAGGACGATGGATGCGGAGAGATGCCCGAAGGTGTGCACCGCCGAAGGGTCCGTGAGATCGTCGGCGGGAACGTAGACGGCTTGAATGGAGGTAATGGCCGCTTCGCTGGTGCTGGAAATACGTTCTTCCAGTTCCGCCAGTTCAGTCGCCATGGTGGGCTGGTAACCCATGCGGGACGGCAGCCGGCCCAGAAGGCCCGAAAGTTCAGAGCCCGCTTGAATGAATCGAAAAATGTTGTCGATGAGCAGCAGTACGTCCTGTCCCAGATCGTCCCGGAAATACTCGGCCATGGTCAGGGCCGTATGCCCCACGCGAAAGCGGGCCCCGGGGGGTTCGTTCATCTGCCCGAAGACCATGACCGTGTTGGGCAGAACCCCTGCTGCCCCCATCTCCCGGTGGAGTTCCTCCCCCTCCCGACACCGTTCCCCGATGCCGCAGAAGATGCTCATCCCCTTGTGCTTGCCCACCATGTTGTGAATCAGTTCGGTAATCACCACGGTCTTGCCCACGCCGGCCCCGCCGAACAGCCCCGCTTTGCCGCCGCGCTCCAGAGGAACCAACAGGTCAATGGCCTTGATACCGGTGAAAAAAACGTCTTCCGTGGTCACACGACGTGCCAGTTCAATGGGCGGCTGATGAATGGAGCGGAGTTCCAGCCCTGACGGCGCTTTCTCTCCGTCCATGGGTTCACCGAACACATTGAACATGCGACCCAGCAGCGCCTTACCCACGGGGGTCCTTAAGGGATCCCCATACGTCCAGGCCGGAGCGCCACGATACAGCCCCGCAGTGGCGTTCAAAGCAATACCGCGAACCCGCTGTTCATCCAGATGAGCCGCCACTTCAATGAGAACCCCATCGTTTTCGCCGCATCGAATCAGTGACTGAATGGGTGGCAGGTTTTCCGGGAATTCAATGTCTACAACGCTGCCCCGAACTGAAATGATCTGTCCCGGAATTTTATCTATTCCCTTATCTTCTGGGTGGATATCATCCATATCATTCCTCTAGGCGCTGGCCACTTGCATGCCGATTCTCCGGCAGAGTTTGTTTAAGGGGTGCGTTTTGATCATAAACATCATATGGCAACTTTTTGGCGATGCTGACCCTCATTTGGACTTCAGGGACGATAAGCTACTCACGATAATACCCAATAAAAACCCCACAGCCAAAAGAACCAATACCAGCAATGCGCGAGGCATGGAAAAATGCCACACTATAAACTGCAACTCGACTGCGGCGGCATTCTGCACGGCGAACAATGCCACTAAACCAATAATTACAAGTGTAACGACAGTCTTGAATTTCTTCATTTGCTTTGCCTTTCTTCTTATTTTTTTCTCTCAGACTGCTCGTAAGCTTCGACTATTTTTCCCTCAAATTCAATTTTTGTCCACACCGCCGCCGTATGTCTCAATCAGGGCCCGGAGGCGGTCCCTATCGCGTGTGCGCTTGAAAAGCGGGGTGGTGTCATCCTGAAAAACCCCGACGCTCTCATGGAAAGTGGGACGATTTTCTTCGGCTAAAAATATTCCGAGCGGCAGCCGCTCGCTTTCAGAGGCTCGCCGGTATGCCAGTTCCCGATTCTTCACATCGTGTGTTGTCTCCAAATAATAGGTTTTCTCCTTGAACCAGGCGAAGGTGTTGACACGGTTAAACGTCACACACGGCTGCAGGATATCCACCAGGGCATACCCTTTGTGTTGAATCGCCTTTTTGACAATCTCAGTGGTCTGGGGAATATCGCCGGCAAAGGCCCTGGCCACAAATGAGGCATGGAGAGAAAGCGCCAGCGTCAAAGGGTTGATCGGTTCGTTCGCCACGCCGTGAACCTGCACGGGAGTCTGGAACCACTTCTGGCTCGTGGGTGAAGCCTGCCCCTTGGTAAGGCCGTAAACCATGTTGTTGTGGACGATATTGGTAATGTCGGGGTTTCTCCTGATGGCATGGATGAAATGGTTGCCGCCTTCACCGTACATATCCCCGTCCCCGCTTTCGGCAATCACCGTAAGGCCGGGATTGACAGCTTTAATGGCCGTGGCCGGAGGCAACGCGCGTCCATGGAGGCCATTAAAGAAATGGGCAGTGAGGTAATGGGGGATTTTTGCCGCCTGCCCGATGCCTGACACCATGACCACCCGGTCAGAGGAGAGACCCAACTCGACCAGCGCCTGCTTGACCGCTGCAAGGATACTCAAATTTCCACATCCGGGACACCAGGCCATGTCTTTGACTTCCGTATCAAAAGGGTTTTCGTTCATCTCGGCCCCTCCTGTTCCATGATTTTCCGTAAAGCGGCCTGAACCTCCTCCACCGAAAATGGGAGTCCGTTGTATTTGAGAATGCGGTGTTGCCAATGGATGCCCCACTGCTGCTTCAGAAGCGCCCCGAATTGTCCCGTGGCATTATTTTCCAACAGGATGCGATTGTGCGCCTTTTGCAGTCGTTCCGGTGCCTCCTCGGACAGCGGAAAGACCTGCTGGAAATGCAGGACCGCCAGATTCTCCATTGCGAGACCGGCTGCGGCTTCACGGACGATTTCGAGGGTCGAACCCCAGCAAACCACGAGATTGAGGGCGTCTTCCGGGCCGATCCACTCGGGCGTCAGCGCGCTTTCCGTAAGAGCGGTCAGTTTCCGGAGACGTTTATCCACCATCAAAACCCGCAGGTCCAGATCCTCAGTGATGTGGCCGTTCTCATCATGTTCGTCGCTATCGGCCCCCACCAGGCCCTCGCCCCACCCGGGAATGCCCCGGGGCGAGATGCCGGATTCCGTGAGCGCATACCGCCGGTACCCCGGTTCGGTCTTGACAATAGAGGGTTCAAGGGGCGCATCCGCCACCGTGAGATTTTCCACGTCATAGCCGGAATCCATCAGGTATTGATCGGTCAGGACAATGACCGGAACCTGGTGGACATCGGCCAGATGAAAGGCCTGTTCCGCAAGGGCAAAGGCCTGTTCGGGATTGCCGGGGGCCAGTAGCACCCGCGGAAATTCCCCGTGTCCCGCGTAAAGCGCCAGATTGAGATCCCCCTGTTCGGTCCGGGTCGGGAGCCCCGTGGCCGGTCCGGGACGTTGGGCCAGGTGGATGACCATGGGAATTTCGGTCATGCCGGCGAGGCTCACGGCCTCGGTCATGAGGGCAAAACCGCCGCCGGACGTGGTGGCAAACCCCCGGGCGCCGGCATACCAGGCGCCGAGCACCATGTTCGCCGCACTGATTTCGTCTTCCGCCTGCTCAACAATGATCCCGAAATCCCGGCCATGTTTTGCCAGGAAGGCCAAGACGCCGGTGGAGGGCGACATGGGGTAGGAAGAGACAAAATTGCAGCCGCCAGCCATGACGCCCAAAGCAACGGCTTCGGTCCCGGTGAGATGCAGATCCCGGCGGGGTTTGCTTGGCGGAGGCAAGGACAGGGAGACTTGTCCCGAACGTCGCAGCTCCCTGCCGAGTTTCATGCCGCTGCCCACCGCCGTCAGGTTCTTATGGATGATTTCAGATGGTTTTCCGGTGAAAAACCCCTTGATGATATCTTCGATGGTTTCCTTGGAACCATCGAAAATTCCCCAAAGGATGCCCGCGGCGATGGTGTTGACAAAAATTTGACCTCCCGCATCCTTCGCCAGTTTCTCAAGCGGAACATCGATATGTCGCTGATCCACGGTCCCCTTCAAGCCGTCCCCCAGAACAAAGGTTTCCGGGTTAAGCCGTTTTCCCAAATGGGCAACCGCTTTCTCGTCGAAGACGATACAAAGATCCGCGCGCTCGGACCAGGCACGGACCGACCGGGTGCCGACCCGCAGCAGGGTGGAATTGCTGCCACCGCGGATTCGGGACATGAATTCCTGAGCACTGAAAACGTGATACCCCTCCTGTCGAAACGCCCGGGTCAAGAGTAATTCAACGGTCTGAATGCCCTGCCCTGCTTCCCCCGCAAGCACCAGGGAAAGTTCATTTCTCTCATGGTTCGCATTTGCTTCCATTATCCGCCCTCCCTAAATGGCCTGTGTGAATTTAAGTATGTCAGAAATTGCTACGAGGTGTAAACCCTAATCCGGGCTTTCCTGTGGGAAAAAGAGTTCCCTTCCGAAGGATGACGGCTCCGGCGGCGGGGTCGTTTGTCAAGTCCAGGTGCCCGTCCAGGTCCGCGTAGAGCACATTGGGGCTAGCCAGAGCAAAATGAAGCCCGGCGGCAATGGCCAGGGCCGACTCGTCCATGCAGCCCACCATGGCCTCCAGCCCCGCCGCCTTGGCAACCGCGTTGATCCGGAGGGCTTCACCGATCCCCCCCACTTTCATGAGCTTGATGTTGACCATGTCGGCCAGGTCTCCCCGTGCAATTCGAAAGGCATCCCGCAAGGTCATGAGACTTTCGTCCGCCATCACCGGGATGGATGCTTTTCGCGTAACGCGTTTCAGGAGTTCGGGAGATCCTCTGGGTGTGGGTTGCTCAATCAATTCCAGGCGTGCGTTTCGTGTTTGTTTAACAAACTGCAGAGATTCTTCTACCGTGAATCCCTGATTGGCGTCAAAACGAAGTTCCATTGATTTCCCCACCACTTCCCTTACGCGAAGCAACCGGGCAATGTCGGAATCCACATGAATTCCCCCTTTCAGCTTCAGCGCGCGAAAATCCTGTTTTTTCCAATACAGGGCCTGCTCAAGGGTTTCTTTTTCGGGCAGAATCCCGATGGTGACGCTGGTTTTCATGCGGTCCCGAAAACCGCCCAGGATCTTCCACAGGGGGAGGCCGCAGACTTTCCCCAGGATATCCAGAAGCGCCATATCCACGGCCGCCAGGAGGGACGGCCGGTCCTTTAAATGGATTTTGAGACTCTGCATCAGCTTCTCCCGCCGCAGGGGATCTCCGCCTTTGAGCAAAGGGATTACCACCGATTCAACAGCCTGGAGCAACATATGGGCGGTTTCCCCGGTAACCGGTTCGTCGGGAGCGGCGCATCCATAGCCGCTCATCCCGCTGGAGGTCTCCAGGCGCAAAAAAAGATTGGTGGTTTCTGAAACGGTTTCATAGGCAATGACATAGGATTCATTCATCCGAAGCGTGACCGGACATGCCTCGATATGTACGATTTTCATAGGTCCTAATACCTCTTCTGGTAGATTTCATCCAGGCTCAATCGCTGCAGTTCTTCCACAAGGGCGGCCAGGTTTTCAATCATCACCTTCCACATACGCTCTCCTTTTTCACGGCTTCCCAGGGTGGGGTCTCCCATGACGCCCGAAGGAGAAATCTTTGAGGTATGCGCATACCACCCCACGCTTCGCTTGGAAGTGAAATCCAGGTAACGACTGGAAAAGCGGGGCACGAATTTTTTGATCTTGTTGGACCGCACCATATGGGGTCGTGTGGCCAGGCTGGTGCTCGTTTCAATTTCACCCGCGTGAACATCGTTGGGCGTGTCGGCCATGGCATTAATGTCCGGGTCGCTGCTCTCCCCCGTATCCACGCAGGTGAAAATATGGGCATCCCGGTTGATCATTTGTGCCGCGAAATGGAGGGCCGGGCTGTTGCCGCCATGCCCGTTGACGATCACCAGCTTGGTGATGCCGTGCTTCACAGCGCTCATACCGATATCGTACACCATCTGGGAGAGCGTCTCCGGATTGACGCTGAGGGTGCCGCTGAAATCCTCGTGATGATAGGAAACACCATAGGAAACCAGGGGAAGAACCAATGGTCTGGGCGATTTGCAGTGCTCGGCCACGGCCTTTGCCAGATAATCCGCGTCAAAGGCGTCGCAGTCCAGAGGCAGGTGCGGGCCGTGTTGCTCGATGGCACCCACCGGAAGGAGGGCCACATCCACCTCCTGAAACCGGCGTTTGGCTTCGGGCCAGGTGAGTGTGCCCAAAAGATAGTCCTTTATCTTTTCATTTTGATTTCCCCCGCGTATTTCTCTGTGGAAAGGCACGGGAGACGGGTGTTCAAAGGGGTAGGGCCGCCCCATGGCGGGATCCGTCCACGGATCCATTTCCTCCCAGGAACGACCGCGCCGCCTGACGGCGCCCTCGGCATACTCCATACAAATCCGGTACAGGGGTTCCCGAATGGCAAGGGGAATGCCGTCCAGGGGGGATTTTTCCGATTCGAAACGGAGTTTCATGACTTGAGCCTGTTCCGACCCACGCACACCCCCCATCACGGGTTTTGACAAAAGGCCTTTTTGATAAAGCAGAAAAGCCAGATGTCGGATCCCTTCCGCTTCCTGATGAATTCCCTTTTCCACCACCTGCAAAAGGCAACGTTCTACCTGCTCGAGGGTGTATCCACATTGGGTGGGATCCGCATCCACGGCCGACAGCATGCTCACAATCCGCATGCACTTTTCGCAGCGGCCGCAAGGTTTGATATCTTCACCCTCCTTGTGGGCGGCGTGGCAGGAAACCTGGTGCTGCTGCAATTCCCCGTACCGCCGAGCAAGAATTTTTTCAATGAGCAGTTCCGACAAGGGTCTCAGGATGGAAAACTGGCTGACCCCCCATCCTTTTCGATAAAAAAACCGGGTCAGGGCATTATCGAAAAACCGGCTCTGGTCATAGAGGCCGTCATAATGGGTGATGCCCTTAAAAGAAAGCCGACGGGTGGTGTCAAATTCATCGCCGATCACCAACCGGCCCACGCCCCGTTTCAACAACAGGGGCAGAGCGCCGAAAATAAATACGGCAACGGTCCACAACCGGATGGGGTATTCATCGGAACGGACATTGGCAAAATCCTTTCGAATAAAGGGGAGGTGCCGCAGCATCCAGTTGAAAACCCGATCCGAATTGGTCCAAACGCGAGACGTATGGGGGATGTTATCCTTGAAATGGCGGTAGGCATTCAGAGCCGTAAACCAATGCCTACCCGATTCATTCACGAAGACGGGATGGACCTCCAGCCCCATTTCGTTCAAAAGGCCGAAACTCAACAGACTGTCCTTTCCACCGCTGGAAAGCACCGCAAAACGCGAAGCCTCCCCTTCCCGCTTTTCCCAACCCGAAACATATTCAGAGGAAGCATTTGACGACGCATCGTCTTCCTTGAACAAAAGCCTCGCGTTGAGGTAGCTCTCCTTTTTGATTGTCGGCAGTTCCGCTGCCGCGCCTCTAAGGAAAAGGTTGGGTTCCAGGAATTTCTTGACATAGATCTCCCGCGCCGTATTTCGGGCCATATCCCGAATAAACAGCTGATCGTCGTTGTCAAATCGTCCCTTAAAAACGATTTCTTCGCAGAAAAGTCCATAATTCAGCGCAACCTGGGCGGCCATCATATTGCCCAGGTTCTTGCATTCAGGCGCTTCGGGTTCAAACACATCCTCTTCAAATTTGTAAATCAAGTCCATTGCGTCACTTTGACCGTTCCGGGTTACCCGGTACCCTACGGTCAACCGGCGCTTTTCCAGTCGAACCGGCCCCACTTCAAGCCGTTCTATAACGTTTAAGACATTTAGCGGATCCTTTTCAGCCCCCGCCGTCCGATTTTCTTTTTCTTCAGCCAATTTTCCCCTCGTTTCTCCCCCTTTGATATATGGTTTCAGAATCCGCACCAGTTCCCCGGCTCCATTTTCAAGCACGTCGAAGGCGGGAACACCGGTATTACGGGTAATTTCTTCACAACATCCCGGGATGTCCCCGGACGGCAAACTTTCGTGGTTCACGGTTACGGCAACGACCGGTTTTTCAGACAACAGTTCAATGGCCTGAATCTGTTTCTTCAGGGGGTGGATGGGGTAGCCTGGAAATCCATCGTAATCCCGTCTCCCCGGAGCGTGTTGGAGTACCACCATATCCGGCCGTCCGGCCGCAAGAATCTCGAACCCGCCCGGATAGGCCGGATTCATGAGACTCCCCTGCCCTTCCAAAATAATGACGTTAGGACGTACTTCCTGCCATGCCCGCCATACGGCATGCTCGATCTCGCCCGATACAAAATCGTTGACAAGGGAATCCAGAATGATGCCGTATGGCACCCCCTGCATCCAGGCTGTTTGACCGGTGCCGATGAGTTCCGCAGCATATCCTTTGGAATTCAACGCATCCGCGAGAATCAGGGCGGTGGTGCGTTTTCCAATTGCCGAATCCGTGCCCAAAACAGCCACGTTCAGGCAAGCCACCTCTTCAATTTTACCGCTGAAAAAATGGAGGTTCTTTCTTTCAGGGGGTTTCCGCACATCCCTGATTCGAACGGCCATTTTTTCAGCCAACAACTTCATTTCCGCATCTTCAGAGAGAAAATCATGCAGACCTGAATCCACATTTAATCCCTTTGAAATGGCGGTCAGCACATCCCTCCGAGCATAGGGGGGAAGACGCCCCCCGTCCGGCGCCAGGCCCACAACCAGATGGGTCGCCGGGCGGGAACCGCCGCTGAAAGCTTCAATGGCATCGGTGACGCTTTTGTGGATGGGAATCCGGTTGCTTTTACCGTCCAGAACAAGGCCTGCATCGTCCCCCGCATGACGGGAATCCACCACCGAAAGGATACGATAGCGTCGGGTTTGTCGTACCAAACCGTGGGCGGTTTTTCCATTAGGCGTTCCAAATGCGCCTTCGCAATAGACAATGGCATTGCCGTCAAAATTCTTTTTCATTGGTTTCTCCCGGTGAGGATAACCACATACCGGTCCCCCGGCAGCGGCTCTTTTTGGTGTTTTGAAAGCAGGGCTATCAGTCCCGCCGTTGACGCGGGAAGGGTGTTAAGCCCTTCTTTTTCCCGAATCATTCGCGCGTAGGTGGTCATGTTCCGGTCGCTGGCGTTCGATGCCCAACCGTTGGTATTCCGAATGGCCTCAAGGGCATGATCCCCGTCAATGGCATGCCAGTTGATGAGCGGTTCGTTGATGTGCGTTTCTCGGATCCGATGGGGCGGCAGGTCCTCGCAGGAAAGTGTATTTTTAACATAGGCGCGAATGATGGGATTTTTGTTGTGGGAAGAACCCGCCACCATGCGGGGTATCCGGGATGTCTTTCCACGGCGGTAAAGGCTCAAAAAGCCCCTGTATATGCCGGCAAGGGTGGTGCCGTTGGATACCGGCACCGCCACCACCGCCGGGGCATCCCGAAGTTCATCATAAATTTCGTAGGCGATCTCTCCGTATGCTTTCAGTTGTATGGCCGTGTTGGCGCCACCCGGATTGGCGTCATAAATTTCATCTGCGTCAGCCCTTGCCCTGGATGCCATTACCGCGTCTTCATAGTTCCCTGGAACGCGAACAATCTCCGATCCATAACGGAGCATCTCATCGATTCGCCGCGTGTGATATCCTTCCGGGATATAGGCAATGCACTTTAATCCCGCCATGGACGATGCAATGGCCATGGCAGCGCCGTAATTGCCGCAGGTCGCCACGCATATGGCATCAAATCCACGCCTCAGGGCGTCCATGGCCTGGGCGAAGGCAATGCGGTCTTTCTGGGCGCCTGTGGGATTTCCTCCTTCGAATTTCAGATAAATCTGTCGCAACCCCACATCCCGCTCAAGATTGCGAGATCTCGTCAGGCTCGTGTCCCCCACTTCCGACTCCACGATGTCTTCGTAGGCCTCCAGTCTCGTTTCAAGCGGTTGAAGGGGGTCCGCCGCCAGATGCTTCTGCATTTCCAGTTCCGGCGCGATGATCGGCGCCTGGGCGCTTGCCCCATCCAGAAGATTGAGGCTGGATGGTGCGTGATTTTTTGTCATTTCAGACATATCCTTTTTCTAACCTCTCGCCCCCGAACCTGATATCACAGACTGCCAAAGGGGCCAAAACCATTTATTTTAATTTCGACAATATTAAAAAATATTCGGAACCTAAATTTTCAGTGTTTCCATAAAAAGAAGAATCAGATAGATCTCTCGTTTGTTAAAATCATGTAATTAATTGATTTCACTATGGATGGATCAAAAAGAGATCTTTCGGTTCCCCCGTTTAACCGTAATCGGAACCACCAATTCTCGAAAACAGCCCTTTTTATGCCGCTTTTTTCAGGATTATTGGCGAATCTTCAAGAATCCTTGGAATAATCGACAATGGATATGTCCTACCGGGCGAAACATCCCGGGTCAACCATCCGGTCTTTTGCGGCGTGATCGCGGCGTAAAGGGCAATCCATGACAAGCCCGTTATCCAGAATATACTGTAGGCAAAAGCCCATAAGGCATCGCTGTTGCGATAGCGGTAAATAAAAAACAAGGCGGGCAAAATGCCGGTCAGCACCGCACCGAAGAGCATCCGCACACCGAATATCTCAGGCATGTATAGGATCAATCCCAGAAGGACCAGTTTCATACACTGGCCCAAGGTCAGTGTCACGAGGCTCAGCATCAAGTTGATGCGCGCCCCCAGCATCGGACCTTTTCGAAACCGGGTGAACACAAACCGGGTCATCACCAGGGTTTCGCGAATGTTGCTGCGGGCCCAGCGAAGAAACATTTTACACAGGGCGCGGTATTGGGTGGGAGCCTTGGTGTACACTCTAGCGGTGCTTTGAAAATGCACATAATACCCCAGCTTCAGAATCATATTGGTCATGGCCCGGTCCTCGCCGATGTTGGCCGGACGTCCCAGGAATTTCTGATTAACCCACTGGGGCAATACTTTTTTTACCAGATCGCTTCGATAGGCCGACAAGGCGCCGGGACTGCACATAACCGTGTTCACCATGCTCTGACTTGCCCTTAAAAAATCAAAAGAAAAGGCGAAACTGATATCCAGCATCCGGGGAATGATCCCCTCTTCTCGGTTGAGGATTCTTACGTTTCCGGCCACCGCGCCCACATTCGGGTTCTGTACAAAGGGGGCAACGAGACATCTGAGGGTTTGAGGTTCAACCTGGGAATCACTGTCAATGGTGACAAAAATATCGCTCGCACATTGCTTGAAACCGGCATGAAGGGCACTCCGCTTACCTTGATTCTTGGTCAGACGGATGGATGTGATACGAACGGGCATTTCCCGCACCGCCTGTTGAATCCAGAGCCACGTGTCGTCCTTGCTACCGTCGTCAATGACGACGATTTTCAATTTTCCCATGGGATAGTCGCTTTGGGCAATGCTCCGAAGGGTATCCAACACCTGACGTCCTTCGTTGTAGGCCGGCACAATAACGCTGCAAGTGGGCAGTTTTTCGTCCGGGCCCGGGACCGCTGGGCGATATTTCATAAGTAACGCCAGACGCCAGATCAGGGACAGCGCAAATATGGCCAACATGGTCTTGAAGATAATGAGCAACATTTTTCCCCACAGGTGGGGAAGAAGCATGGGTTCACAGTTTTTCTGCATTAAGCTAAAGCCGATAATCAGTGCCACCCCGATGAGGATCAGAATTTTTGCAGCAGGATCATTGATGTGATGTTTGACTGAGGGGGCGGTGATGATGGATGGGGAGAGCGATGTTGCAACGCTACCGGTTTCCGGTAGCTCAGAAAATACGAATGTCCTTACGGGAAGGGATACAGTTTTGGGTCCATCAGGTGGGATCGTTGTCGTTTTTCTGGAATTGAGATATGAAAAATTTAGATTCTTGTCCATAAAGTGCGAATGCGCGCCTCCAATACTTGGGTTCTTGTTTTTTCCATTGGCGGATGGGCCTGTTCACCAACTCAAGCAGCAAATCCGCACGGGTGCTCTAGCAAAATTTGTGCCATTTTTTATCGGGAGGTCTTTGTAAAAATAATCGGCAATTTAGAGTTCTTATGGGGGTTGTTTCTGACCACCTGGGTGTTTCAATTTCTGTGGCAGATTCTGGTTATCCTGTTAGTGGTTCTTTTTCAATCGGAAATCCGGCAGGCGCTGGAAAAGGTGAACCCGCTTCAAAAACTGGGATTTCGCAAACAGAAACAATCCGAGGAATGGGTTGTTGAATTCGCAAAGGGGGTTTTTCTCCTAGCCGGACAGCAGGATTTTGAAGTGAAATTGCAGATTCCCTTCAGGACTAAAGGATTGCCTTCTCAAATGGAAATCCTGGAACCCTTAAACGCCAATATCCAGGTTACCCTCCGGGGGCTTCGCAGGGATGCCAGCATTCTGGATAAGGAAAAAGTGGTTGCGGAAGTTGATCTCTCCAGGGCCCGACCGGGGAAGATGGACTTTGCCATTACCCGCAATGAAATACGGCTGTCCGATGATCGGGTGAAACTGGTTAATGTTCATCCGTCAAGGCTTGTATTCGGTTCCAGGTTGTCGTAATAATCCCCATAATTGTTTCCATAGAGGTTAGGCCGGTCAAAAAAGTCTTCCCGGTCAATGAGATAAACCCGTACCCCGTCGGGTGTTTGTGATTGGAGGACATTGGCTTTAGGGGAAACCATTAGGATCTTCAACTCAGCCAAAACATCTTCCTCCTGTTACGCCGGTTGCGTTGCTTTCCGTGGGGATTTTTCATCCCAGACTTTGAGCAGATACTCCTTGTTGGCTTCAAATTTTACGGCATGGTCCTCCACCAGATTTTCCGCCTCCAGGGAGGTAATGTCCCAGCTTTCCCTTACAAAAGATACTACTCGCGCATAATAGAGAGGTGTCATGATATCCAGGAGTTTCAGTTGAAATTCCTTGGCCGTTTCGCGGGTATCGTCGGTGGATCCCCCATCGGCCACAAAAATCACGCCCCACATGTCCTTGTAGTGAGTGGCCAGGCCGTGGCTCACATCTGGATGACATGCGCGATGGTGGTCTCGTTGTTAAAACAGGGGATACCCACCAGGATATCGGCGGACTGAATTTCCTCCACCCGCTTGGATGTGTAGGCCTTCAAAGCTGTGTTGTATTGAATGGTTTCACCTCTGTGTGTATGTTTCGATATGACGTCATTATCTTTTAACTTCTGCTGTTAAGGGTTCTTTCTTACTTAAAAGCCAATAGGTGATTCCCAATGCCAGGACCACCGCTCCCGACGCATAAATATATTGCGGGCTCAATTCTTTATAATCAAAAACAATCACCTTACGAGCAATCGCCATAAGGGCCGTCGCCACGACCAGTCTGACATGAATTACGTCTTCCCTTAGATAGAGAGTGATATTGAAAAATATCTCTATTGCGATCAATACAACCAGGATCGCACTAAATAAGGCTAGGATATCATTTACTTTCAAGATAAAAATGGGAGGCTCCCTGAGCCTTTTTAAAAAAACCCAAATGACATCAAATATGCTCCAAAATATTATGAGCACCATGATTAAGGCCAAAATTTTTACGCCCCATCGGATCGCTTTGTTGAGTATCCGCATGTAAGGATCTTTATCGTCCTCGGACAAGCTAGAGTATTTTTCTTCGCTCATGCCGTGCGCTCCTTAATAAGATCCCCAATAGTAGCCCGGAAGAACAACTCCGAAAAAAGATCTCAAAAATATCTTGTTTCATAGGAAAAATTCCCATGAGTCCGGTGCTATTCGTCCAGCTGTACCGGTGTTTGAAATCCTTCCGGCTTAATAGCCAAAACAGAACATTCAAGTTTATGAAGGATTTTTTCCGCAGTGTTGCCGATGAAAAACCCGGGCAGACCCGTTCTGCAAACCGTGCCCATTACAACCAGGTCAACCTGCCTTTTCGATGCCATTTTCGGAATCAATTCCTCGGCCTCACCTTCCAATATATGCACCTTGTGTGTCAGGTCCTTCAGATCAAATTTCCCAACCAGTTCATTGACCCATTTCTTGTTGGTATTTCGGGTTTCATTAACCAGTTTTTTTGCTTCATCCTCCTTCAGGAGCGATCGTCCCCCCCGGATGGGTTTATCAAAGAATGGTTTCCAGCAATGAACGATGTGCATTTCGGATTTTTCCATATGAGCCACTGATGTTGCCAGTTCCATAATTTGTAAATTGAGTGAAGCCTTCTCGTCGTTAAGAGGTGCCGCATCCACCGCGGCCAGAATTCGGGCATATTTTTTAGGCTGATTCGATACGATAACCCACACCGGACATGGGCATTTCCGTAGCAGGTGCATGGTCCTGCTTCCGAACAACATTTCCTTGAGTCTGTGCTTTTTCAGAGGGCTTATCATCACCAGGTCATGGTTGTTTCTCAAAACTTCCTTGATGATTTCCAAGAAAGGCTTCCCCCAAAGGACTTTGCTCTTCACCTGAATCCCCATTTTCTCAATGGGTTCAATTACATTTCTTAAATCTCGACGGCTATCTTCCTCAACGATTTTCTGAAAATCGGCGATCCTTGATGATTGGATCGCCACTTGCGGTTCCGACGGGAAATCTTCAAGCACTTCAACCACCGTCAATGTGGCTTCGTTTTCCTGGCTCAAATTTACCGCCCTTTTTAGGGCAACACCGCTTTCTTTCTCACCATCATAAATAAAGAGAATACTTTTAAATCGTTTCATGAAACAAGCTCCTTTCATCATCCAAAATATTGACCTGACACTAAAACAGATTGATTGTGTTAAAACTCTTTATACTCTTTTAAATTCTAGGTTTGAAGGTATACCCTCAATTCCGACAACAAGCACCCGGTCGGTTAATGGCCGTAATTTCATTTCTGTCCTCCATTTAAAAATTTTATCAACATCTCTTAACCCGAATCATATTTGTCCTACCGGCTATGGTTTGCTCGGGATGGCGATATCTTCCAGCATCCTCTTTCTTTATAAAATAAAATTAGTGGCCAGGAATTTGCTTTTGTGATCCCGCACGATGCAAGTGATGATCTGCTTGTTCAGTTCCGTTTGCTTGGCCGCAACCAGTGTTCGAATGGAAAAAACCCGCAAGGCGTCTGACACGGAAAGCGTCCCTTCCGCGGAATCCTTTCGACCCGTGAAGGGAAACGTGTCCGGTCCGCGCTGGCATTGGCAATTGATATTAACCCGACAGACTTGATTTACCAGCGGGTCTATTAATCGCGCAATCCTGCCCGGATCGCTCCCGAAAATGCTGACCTGCTGGCCGTAGCACGAATTGATCATATACTCGATGGGCTCATCGATTTTCTGAAAAGGCCAGGACGGGAATCACCGGCCCGAACTGTTCTTCATGATATACTCTCATTTTATCGTGGACCGGATACAGAACGGCCGGAAAAAAGAAGCTGCCGCAAATCGTTGCCCCGGCCGGATTGACAACCCGGGCGCCTTTGGCAACAGCATCCGACACCAGTTCCCGCAGGGAATCCGCCTTGCCTTTTTCCGCGACCGGCGTCAGGAAAACCCCTTCCCGCCATGGCATGCCGAAGGACAGCGCGTTAACGGCCGCAGTGAAACGTTCGAGAAACTCGTCCACGATGGCAGCCTCCACAAAGAGGATCTTAAGCGCCGTGCAACGTTGCCCGTTAAAGGAAAGGCACCCGAGAATGCACTCCTTTACGGCCAGGTCAAGATCGGCGCCTTTGAGCACAATAGCCGGATTCTTGGCCTCCAACCCCAGCACACAGCGCAACCGATTGGGGTGAGGATGCTGCTTTTTCAGTGCATTGGCCGTCTTGCTCGTGCCGATCAGCCCCAGCACGTTGACTTTGCCGGATGCCATGAGTGGGGGAATCATTTTTCTCCCCTCGCCATAGATGATGTTAATGACGCCTTTCGGAAAAACATCGCAAAAGGCCGCCAAGAGAGGTGCGTAAAGAAGCGCGCCGTGCTTGGGCGGCTTCAAGATCACGGTGTTTCCCATGACAAGCGCCGGTATCAGGGTGGTGAATGTCTCGTTGAGCGGATAATTGAACGGTCCCATACAGAGCACAACGCCCAAGGGGGCGCGCCGAATCTGACCGATGATGCCCTCCTCGATGGTGAACCGGGAAGAAATTCGATCCAGGTCTTTAAGCGCGGTGAGCGTATCGTTGATGTATTTGATCGTCCTGTCAAATTCCTTTTCCGAATCCTGAAGGGATTTTCCAACCTCCCACATCAAAAATCGCACAACCAGGTCCTTTGCTTCGATCATTCGAAAAACGAACCGCTCCATGTGATCAATTCGCTCGGCAACAGACAGGGTGGGCCACAAACCCCGCCCATGATCATAGGCGGCAACCGCCGCATCAAGGGCCTGTAACGCTTCCGATTCCGTCAACAGCGGATACTCACCAATGAAAAATGGCTTCGGATCCGTGTCGTCCGCCACCCAAACGGGCGAGTGCACCTCCTGACGTGAACCTTCCCAGACCCGAATCTCGCCGTTCACGAGATAGCCGGTCTGAATACAGGGAATACCGTTTAAAAGGGGTTCCGGTATATCGGTGGCCCGTGGAAATACGTTTTGGATTTTTTCAATTAATACCATGAACCGTTCCCTCCGAAATGAATAACCAGCGCATTATCTCCGGAATCGGGTTCTCTTTTTAGTTCAAAACCTAACTCTTTCCCGAGCGAGAGCATTGCGATACGCATATCTGATCCTTTTGCCAATCCGTGTTGCTTTTTCAGCTATTTTTTTTCTTTGTTGCCGGATTATTGCCGTCCTCTAAACGAAGGACTGTAATTGGATCGGTAAATAATTTTGAATTCGGTATTAGAATTTTACTTCCTTCACTATTTAGTTCCGTATATCTTAAGTCAATAGAAACAATGTCGCCCTCATATCCAGACACTTTTATAATATTTCCAATCTTAAATGGTTGATACAACAGAATGAGGATGCCGGAAAGGAGATTCGAAATAATGTCTTTCAGAGCAAAACCCAATGCAAATCCTGTCAACCCTAATCCTGCCACAAGTGCAGACACATTAATGCCTAAAGTCCCGAGGGCTGTAACAAAACCGAATATTTTAAGCGTTATGCTGCTTGTGCGTGCGAGAAGAGAAGTAAGATTACTATCGAGTTTAATCCGATCACATCCTTTAGTAATTGCACTTTTTATTAATTTCGAAAGCGCAAAAAAAACGAGGATAATCGCGACAGAGCCACCTACTCTCGGCGCCCAGAGAGCAGTTCCATCAAGCAGTATTTGTATCATATTTTCCATAAATTGAGGTGGACCCCATTGTTTGGACAGTTTGATCGAAGTTTCTCAAAAAATGGTTTGAAATCAAAATACATTCCACGAAGGACGATTTCATATGCCAGCGCTCTGTGAGCGTATTAAATTTGATGGTCCCGTAAAAAGTCAAAATTGACGAAATCGGCATTCATAATATCAATAGGTTACGCCATCTAAAATGGCTAAAATCGGACTTTTTACGAGTGCATCAAATTTGGGGAAATCATCTATCTCACAAAACGATAGAACCCATCACCAGTGAGGTTGGTTTCCGATTCGGATGCCCATGACCTCCAGGGTGTCAGAGACCACCATAAACACATTGGGGTCGATACTCCGAACCAGCTTTTACGGTTGGCGCTTCTTCAAATCGATTCTTACCTCGTAAGTCTCTTCTCCAAGGTTGCTGCAGATCTCAAAACCCAGTTTTCCGGCCAGTTTCACCATCTGACGGTTCCGGGGTAGAATGGTTGCTTCCCTGGGACATACCCGGTCATTCCTGTCATGAATCGAACCAAACCATAACTCAGCCAGCTCGCCAAACGAATTCCGAAGGTTTGCGTTCTCAAGTTACGCTTAAATACCCGACGCGCTCCCGCCTTGATAGCCGCTTCCAGGCTTCCTTTCAAATCTCTGGCAAAATCTTCATCCATCACAACAACATTTGCCTCAAGGGCAAGCAAAAGACTGAGTGGGTCAAGGTTTGAGGATCCCACCGTGGCCCAATGTTCATCAATCACAGCAACTTTAGTGTGCATAAGGCTCTTGTGGTATTCGTAGGTCTCTATTCCTGCATCTAAGAAACTGCCATAGAGCGCATGGGAGGCATAATGCAGCAATCGGTATTCCACCTTTCCCTGCAACAACAAAATCACCCGGACACCGCGCCGGGCTGCATCCAGAAGTGCATGACGAAAATTCAACCCGGGGAAAAAATAGGCATTTGCAAGAATGATTTCGAATTTTGCCTGTCCAATGGCCTGCAGATAGGCGTCTTCAATATCGCGGCGATGGCGGATGTTATCCCGTACCAGAAAAGCTGCACACATACGCCCCATGGGTTCGTTTAAAGGCGCTTGTCTGTCTTTGTCCCGGCTCCACCATGAACGTAAGCGGGTCCGGGCCACTCGCCTCCACACCCGGCGGGCGGAATCATGAATTTCTTTTACCAGGGGCCCTTCCACACTTACGGCGTAATCATAACGAGGCGATGTTTCACCAGGCATACTCATGTCGTCGATAATGTTAATACCTCCGACAAAGGCCATCTGCTGGTCAACGACTACTATTTTCCGGTGCAGACGACGCAACCTCTGTCGCTTAAGCGTCCAAGGTGATACCTTTGGCCGGAACCTCAGCACCATTACGCCGGCCGCCTCAAGGAATTCGACCATGGTTTTCGGCAGACCATTGGAGCCGAATCCATCAATCAAAACATGGGTTCTTACCCCACGAAGGGCCGCCCGTCTGAGCACTTCCGCGATGCGTCGTCCCGTATTGTCATTTTCAAAAATATAGCTTTCCAGATAAATTTCATGAATCGCCTTATCCAGGGCCGTTTCCATGGCCGGGAAATATGCCTCGCCGTTTTGCAGCAGGGTGATCTGATTGTTTGAAACAATGCGGAGCATAGGACGGTTGTTCTTTTCTCCTGTTTTCATCGCCGCCTCTGGTCGGCAGGAGGGCCGGTTTCGACGACTCATTCTTTCTTGATGCCGCATCTGCCGGATCCACCCCCGCATCCGAACCCGCTTTCACAATATCAGAAACAGTAGCCTTTATTGAAATGACGATAGGATTTGAACTTCAACACACCCGGCTATGATGCATTGTCGTCTCCATTTACTTCCCGAGACTGCGAGATTTTCCCATTGGGAGATAATCCGTCCATGATCTTCTCATCTGCTGAGCGAACGTGTAAATCCATTTGGGGGAAAGGAATTTCGATACCGCGATCACGAAAACGCTTCTCGATTTCTTGGTTCAAATCGCTAATAACCGTGAAACGGTTGTCAAATTCGTCCGTCCACACTCCTGCAAATATTGGGTTTCCTGCCAACTATCTACCCAGAAATTGCGGCCTGTTTGCGCCCGTATCCGGCCTCGTACCCGTCGGTCCTTCCCGATGACCCGATGGTGCTCCTCTTCCGGGGGACTCCATCTTATAACCAGGGTTGGGAGCTTCGGGACGTGTCGATTTTGACGGGACAGCCGGTGGGTTTGCCAACCTGGGAGCGTTTGTTGGTGCAGTTCCTCCGTCAGTCCCGATCTTCCTTGAAGTTTCCGGTTGTCCAAATGACCTTCTTTTCAGAGGCTCAACAGTGGGATTTGTTTTGGGCGTCTTGTAGCGAACAGGTGGCACTTTCCCGGCTGGGGAACCGATTGTTTTTGACTGACTGTCGGGTTGGCTTGTGGGGCGGGGAGACTTTGGTATAGTTCTTTTGTCAATCTCGGTTTTCTTTGAACTTCCCGGCGCATTTGAAGGTCCTCTCTCCAGAGGCTTCGTTGCGGAATTCGATTGGGTGTTTTTATAACGATTCGAAGTTGCCTTCTGCGTGGATGCTCGTTCGAGCGGTTTTGCCGCGATCGGAGAATCCGGAAGTTTCACCCTGTCTACATTGATCTTTTTGGCAGATCCCACAGACGGTTTGGCCAACCCCCGAGATTCCAATATGCAAGCGTA
>FLOH01000642.1_pt1 | contig 67804 bp, 59 predicted proteins | sample 756751 | NCBI WGS metagenome assembly FLOH01 (sample SAMEA4026879, study PRJEB14308) | marine metagenome | biome: coastal water; material: water | depth 74 m
AGTTCCCCATATTCCCTTTGCTATTGGCTCCTCAATTTCTACTATTGTTTGAATGAATCTTCGAGTTTCCTCTGCTATGCTAATAATTTCGTTGCTATTTAGGGATTCTACAACAGCTTGTGTCAGTTCCGGCCCTGCAGTGAAACCAACTACTGCTGATATAGCTAAAGCTATGGCACCATTTATTGCTATATTGTTCCAAGGGTCAATTGAGTGGGGAGGGTGATTGCCCTTTCGCATTAGCTCTTCTAGTGATGTTTCTGGTCCTTTTTCAGTAGTTTCAGGCATTTTGTTTAATTAATGGTTTTTGATTTTCCGTTAATTATGCCTTTTTGTCAATGTTTGTTATTCAGCAGGAACAGTTTCGTTTGGTTCTGTAACGGTTGGTTCTGTTGGCTCTACTGTGACTTCTTCTGGTGTTTCCGCTGGTGCTTCCTCAACAACTGGAACTTCGGAGACTTCTTCAGTTTCTTCAGGTGTTTCTGTGACTACAGAGTCGTCTAAGATGTCATCGGTTGTTACTTCCTCAGTGGTTACATCTTCGTCGTCGCTGTCTGTTGGGGGGATTAGTGGTCCTCCGGAGTTGCAGGCAGTAAGGAGTAAAAGTAGTAGTGGAAGCGTTAGTAGTGATAGTAGTTTTTTCATGGTTTTTTGGTTAGATTGGTTAGTAAAGGGTGAATGTAGAAAGAATTTCTTGGAATAGTGGTTCGTAGTCTACTTCTCCCTCTTCAAAAGTGAACTGCCAGTTGTAGATGTGGCCGTTTTTTGCTTCTATTAAGCTTGTCATGATGTGTGTGTAGTTTTCTGTGTAAGATGCGTATTCTTCTGGGTCTGCACCTGGGTTTGGTGTAATTTCGTCTGTGATTATGATTTTGCCTTCCTCAGTTTCTTCCAGTTCATATCTTGTGTCTGGAAAGAATGGACCGTATCCATCCAAATCTACTTCGAAAATCATTTTTACGAGCTCTAGGTTGGAATTATCAATTAGGTCGATTCGGAACCATTTCATTCCATCTCCATAATCGTATCGAACGTCTTCCGTGATTTCGAATGATGGTGGATATTGAAAGGAAACTCCGTATGCTGGATTCGAATAGGTAAGCCATGCATCTTCAGCGGGTGGCACGACTACAACGGGTGTGTCTTCTTCCTCTTCTTGTTGAGGGGTGAAGGAACATGCTGAGAAAAGAAATAATGAAATTCCAAGTATTGAAAGTAGTTTTTTCATGATTATTAGTTAAGTTGCCTGAATTGTAGGTTATTTTGTGGTTTTTCTCAAACTAATTAAGGATTAGGAGGGAATAGTTGAGAAGAGTTGCGAATGAAACCCATAGGAAATAGGGGATAAGCAGGTAAGCTGCCAGTTTAGATATTTTATTAAAGTGAAAGATTGTTAGTGCGATAAAGATCCAAAGTGCGACTATGTCGATGAAGGCGAGTGAGATGTTTTCTAGTCCAAAAAAGAAGTATGACCAAAGGCCGTTTAGCACCATTTGTGCTGCGAATATTGTTATTGCAATGCGGTGTGTGGTTTTTGAGAACCAGCTTTTGTGATTCCAAATAAGGAATAGGGAAACTCCTATCATGATGTAGAGGAGTGTCCAGACAGGGCCGAAGATCCAACCTGGTGGATTGAATGATGGTTTTTCAAGAAGTGAATACCATGTTCCGATTTTGGGTTTTGTGGCAATCATTCCAAGCAGTCCTGCTAGTTGTGGGATTGCCAGAGAAATTGCAATTTTGAAGTATTTGTTCATGGGGGAGGGTGGTTAAATTATTTCTATTATAAAAACCCCCAGCTAATTGCGCCAGGGGTTCTGCAGATATTGTGGGAAGATTACTCTTCCTTCTTTTCTTCTTCATCTACAATTTCCGCTTCTACAGGTTCTTCTTCTTTGTCTTCTTCTTCTGCTTTGTGCACTTTAACGCCATCTTCCTCGTCCTTTGCAGTTTCTGCAGCTTTGTACATTTCTGCTCCGACCTTTTGGATTTCTTGGCTTAGGTCTTCGTAGGCTGTGTTTAGGTTTTCTGGAGATGCGTCTTTGTCTTCAAGGATTTTCTTGAGGGCATCGATTTTTTCCTGAACTGGCTTCTTTGTATCGTCAGAAACCTTGTCGCCAGCATCTTTCAATGTTTTTTCAGATTGGAATACTAGGGATTCAGCTTTGTTTCGGGTCTCGATTGTTTCCTTCTTTTTCTTGTCTTCTTCTGCGTATTTTTCTGCTTCTTCTTTCATCTTATCGATGTCAGCGTCAGATAGATTTGAGCTTCCGGTAATTGTTATGTGTTGTTCCTTGTTTGTGGCTTTGTCAGAAGCTTTTACCTTTAGGATTCCATTTGAGTCGAGGTCAAAAGTTACCTCAACTTGTGGCACTCCGCGTGGGGCTGGTGGAATTCCATCTAATGTGAACTTCCCTAGGGATTTGTTATCGGCAGCCATTGATCTTTCGCCTTGTAGTACATGGATTTCAACTGATGTCTGGTTGTCTGCAGCAGTTGAGAATATCTGTGATTTTGATGTTGGAATTGCAGAATTTCGCTCGATTAGCGGTGTTGATACACTTCCAAGAGTTTCGATTCCAAGAGTTAAAGGAGTAACATCCACAAGTAATACATCTTTAACATCAGAGTCTCCAGCTAGGATTCCTCCTTGAATTGATGCTCCTAGTGCAACAACTTCATCTGGATTAAGTCCTCTGTGTGGCTCTTTCCCAAAGATTTCTTTAACTTTTTCCTGTACTGCTGGAATTCTTGTTGTTCCTCCTACTAAAATTATCTCATCAATATCACTTTCAAAGATTTTTGAATCTTTCATGCAATTTCTGCATGGTTCTACAGTTCTTTCGATAAGATCTGCGATTAAGTCTTCAAATTTTGATCGTGAAAGTTTGATTTCAAAGTTTTTAGGTCCGTCTTTGTCTACTGTTAGGTAGGGAAGTGAGATTGTTGTCTCGTGAACAGATGAAAGTTCGATTTTTGCCTTCTCTGCGCCCTCCTTGATTCTTTGAATAGCCATTTTGTCTTTCGAAACATCGATTCCTTGTTCTTTTTTGAATTCTGCGATAAGCCAGTCCATGAGTATTCGATCGATGTCGTCACCTCCAAGCTGTGTGTCTCCATTAGTGGCTTTTACCTGGAAAACTCCTTCTCCAAGCTCAAGGATTGAAACGTCGAAAGTTCCTCCACCAAAGTCGAAAACCGCAACTTTTTTGTCGCCTCCGTGTTTGTCTATTCCATAGGCAAGAGCGGCTGCAGTTGGTTCATTGATAATTCGTTTTACGTCAAGTCCTGCAATTTTTCCTGCATCTTTTGTTGCCTGTCTTTGTGAGTCGTTGAAGTAAGCGGGAACTGTAATTACGGCCTCTTTTACCTCTTCTCCAAGATACGCTTCAGCGTCTGCTTTAAGTTTTTGTAGTACCATTGCAGAGATTTCTGCCGGACGACGTTGTTTTCCGTCAAGCATGATTTCAATCTCTCCGGACGAACCTTTAACACATTGGTATGATACTTTTTCGGTATCTTCCTTTGATTCGTTGTATTGACGTCCGATGAATCGTTTTGCTGAATAAATTGTGTTGTCAGGATTTGTTGTAGCTTGATTTTTAGCGGCTACCCCGACTCGTCTTTCACCATCTTTGATAGCAACAACTGATGGAGTGGTTCGCGCACCTTCTGCATTAGGGATAATAGTTGCTTCACCTCCCTCCATAACTGCTATACATGAATTGGTTGTTCCGAGATCGATTCCAATTATTTTGCTCATATTTTTTTTGGTTAATTAGCACTCACCATTATAGAGTGCTAAGAATTTGTGGTCAAGGGGAATTTTTAGGAAAAGTGGGGGGAGGGGGTTGAAAGGAAGGCGGTTTTTTGGTATACTGTAGAGAAAATTATTTCATTTAACAAAAATAAAAATGAAAAAAGAAAAAAGAATCAAAATTCTTTTGTCAGCACTACTGGTTACTATAGTGGTGGCGGGAGTCGCTCTTATGAGCTCAGCTGAGCTGCTTGAGGGTAGAATGAAGTTTATGAAGAGGGCTTATAAGAACCCTATTCCTGCATCACATGATGTTGGGCAGGGTAAATGGTCTGTTCAGAAGACTCCTGGGAGTGATTTTGAACCTCAGTATGCATCTAGTGTGGCAACTATGAAAAATCCAATTCATGCACAGTTAAAAAATTTATTTGATAAGAATGCTGTTACAAGATGTGAGGTGGCAGTTGCTTTTGTTGATGCGTTTGATTTGGAAGATAAGGCAAGGGTTCCAGATAAGTTTTTCTCTGATCTTGCAATGAATGATGAGTGTTATGAGCCTCTTAATTTGATGGTTAAGAATGGTGTATTGAATGGATATGCAGATGGAACAATTCATGCAAATGGAACAATTGCTAGAGCGGAGTATGCAAAGGTTTTAGTTGCTGCTAGTCCTAAAATTTCGACTTGTACTTCAAATAATATGGTTTTTGAAGATGTAGGAGAAATGGCTTGGTATGGAGTGTATGTTAATGGGCTTTATTACTATGGTGTTCTTGAAGGGATGGTAGGACCAAAGTTTTATCCAGAGGCAAATACTACTGAGTATTTCATGAATGAGACTTTGAAGAAGGCTGAGAATGCAGTGTTTTCAACTCTTCGTGGAGTTGAGTGTTCATAATTTGAATTAAAGTTTAGAAAGGGGGCTTCCTACGGAAGCCCCTTTTTTGGTACTATAGGTTTGTGAAAAATTTACATAAGCATCTCATTCTCTTTTTCTTTGCTGTTTTTCCTTTCCTTGTCTGGACTGGGTGGGAGGGGGCGTTTGTTGTGCCGAAGTTGTTGGTCGTGAGGGGTGTGGTTTTACTTCTTCTTTTGGTTTGGGGAATTCAATTTGTTCGTGAAAGGAAATTGAATTTATCAAGATTGAGGCACCCACTTTTTCTTTTTATTTTTACATTGTTAGTAGTGTTTTATCTTTCCACGATTTTTGCGACCTCTCCGGTCTATTCACTTTATGGGTCTTACCTTAGAGGATTTGGTTTCATGCAGTATCTTTATTTTTTCATCTTCTTTTTGTTTTTGTTAAGGATGAAAAAGGAAGATTTTGTGAAGGTCTTTTGGGCTATTGCGATTGGCGGAGGGATTATTTCTGTTTATGGAATTTTGCAGTACTTTGGTTTTGATCCGATTCTGCGAAATTTTGAGAAGGGTGAGTTGGCTACTGGGGCGATTGGGTTTACTGGTGCACCGAATTTCTTTGGACAATACCTAGCAGTTATATTTCCTTTGATTATTGGTCTGTATTTTTCTGTTAGTTGTGTGCGGAGGAAGATGGGGCTTATGATTTTGGGTGGAGTGATTTTTGTGGCTCTGTTTTTAACTCATAGCCGAGCTTCGTTTTTAGGCCTTCATTTTGCATTGATGATGTTTACCCTCATGAAGGTAATTAAATCTTCTGAAAAGAGTAAGCATTTGGCCTTTCTGTTTTTGTTGATTCTAATTCCTGTGATTGGTTTTTTTCTTATCTCTGGTGATGAGTTTGCTCTTCGATCTTTCAATTCTAGGTTAATGATGTGGGGGGCGGCCGTGAAACATATTTTTGCCTATCCAATTTTTGGTACTGGCCTGGAATCTTTTGGTCTTCACTTCTATGAATATATAAATCAGGACTTTTATTTCTATGAAGCTACGCTGGCTCTTGGTGCAGACAGACCTCACAATGAACTTTTGCAGATGGGTGTTGAAGGTGGAGTTGCTGCGGTTATTGCTTGTTTGGCTATGTTTGTGTGGATTGTGAAATGTTATTTTGTGAAGGTGAAAAAGCCGTTGGGGATTGCTGTGGTGATTTCTTATTTTGTCTATGTTTTTCAGAATCAATTTACTTTTGCAGGACTAACTGATTACGCAATTTTGCTTTTGGTTTTGGCGTTTATGATTGTGAGTTCAAGTAAGAGGAGCGATGAAGGAATAAAGTTTTCTCGATTAAGTTCGTTGTTTATTTTTGTTTGTATAATTGTAGGAGTTGGATGTTTTTCTTATCAAAATGTGTATCGACCATTGATGGCGGAGGTTGCATTTTCTGAGGGAGAATATGTAGAGGCGATTGAACTTGCTCCTTATAATTCTCATTATCACTATGGTGCGATTGCATATGAAGGAGAGGGGAATCTTGATGTGTTGAAACATATTGAGGGGAATACATATAATGTGAAAAGTCTTGAGGCAATGATTTTGAAGTCTGAGGATGAGGTTCTTTCTGAAGAGATATATCTTGAACTTTTGGAGATAAATTCTACTAATGCTGTGAATGTTTTAGATTATGCCAATGCTCTTTTTGAGTGGGGAAGATACAGTGAGGCGGCAGAGATGTATGAACAGTTTTTGGAGTTGATTCCGAATTTTTGGAGGTGGGAAAGTTTTGAGGGAGAGTCGGATTTTGAAGTTCATCAGTATGAAGTTTTCTTTAAAAATACTCCTTATTTTGCGGAAGTGTTAGATCGTGCTTTGCAGAGTTGCGTGAAGGTTGGGAATACTCCGAAGGTGCATGAGTTTTCTGCTCATTTAAACAACTTTGAGAATCTTTTTAGGAGTGTTGTGAATTGGTAAAATGTAGTGTTTGGGGGTGATCTTTTGGCGGTTTTTTGGTATAATTAAGAGAATAATTAAATATGTTTAAAGAAAATCGAACAATTTGGAGGAAGGTGGAGGGTGAGGCTTTTCATGGGAAAGAGGGGTTGTCTGAATCAGGGGACGTAAGAAAGAAACTTGGTGATTCCGCTAATTCTTTTGCTGAGAAAATGGTGTTGGATGCAGAGGTTTTTGGTTTTTCAATTGAAATACTTGAGTCCGTTGGAATCCCTGAGGAGGAGGCGAATGAAATAATGGAACAGGATAAGCCTGTTGTTCAGGCGTTTTTAGATGTAGTTGAAAAGATTTATGAAATATATGGTTCTTCAATTAAATTGGTTGTGAATCCTACTTATGAACATCCTATGCAGGTTATTTCTCTTCGAAACAATGTTAATGGGTGGAGAAATGTTGCTGGGTTTCCAGTTTTTGAGGATAGAGGGGTTTTGATTTCCTTTGATGAATTGAATTCTGTTTTTGGTGCGGTGGTAACTGGTGACGCTTTTCAGTTCAGGGTTTTTGAAGAAGAGGAGAAGATTAAGGACGAAGAGGAAAAAACTGTTAAGTATAAGGATAATCATGAAATATATATGCGTTATTATGAAGTAATGGAGAGTATAGCCTCTGAGGAGATTCGAACTGAATGGCGGGAGGCAAAGGAAAAAGGTGACCTTTATGCGGCTTCTAAGGAAGTAATCGTGGACAGTATTGATACCCTGAAACGTATTGTTTCAAAGATGGGGGAGTCGGTTGAGGATAGTGTTATCGGAGAGAAGGGTAATCAATATTCTATAACAGATGGTAAGGCGGGTCTTGAAAGAGTTATTGAGGAAGTCGAATCTACTGTTTTGGCTGAAGGTGTAATATCAGATGAATTGTTGGATTCGGTTAAAGCATTTAGGCAAGACCTTGATGATAGATTAAAGTCTATAGAACTTACTGTTGATGAGGAAAATGGTGGTTTTGTCACAGAGGATAAAATAAAAGAAAAGGCTTATTTAAAAAACTATAGAATTTATGTTAATAGCCTTGATGTTTTTTTTGAGGATTACAATAAGGCTTATGATCTTTATCCTTGGATAGAGGAGGCAGATTAATTATTCTCCGTTTCCGACTTTTACTTTGGAGTGGCGGAGGGGGCGATCGCCAAGGCGATATCCTTTTTCGAAGACTTCGACGACTGTGTCTTTCTCTCCCGGTCCCTGGGCGATCGCCTCATGCAGATCCGGGTTGAAAGGCTCGTTAAGGGCCGCTATTTCTGTTAGACCGGCCTCTTCAAATACTTTGTGAAGTTGTGTAATCGACATCTCAATTCCTTTAGCCCATTCTGTTGCTCCTTCTGGAATATGCTCAAGTGCACGATCTAAGTTGTCTAGCATTGGAAGGCAGTTTTTAATTAATCCTGCGCTGGCCATTGTGAAAATCTGTGAGCGCTCTTCTTCCTGTCGACGTTTAAGATTTTGCATGTCGGCCATTGTACGCTTTGCCAATTCTGTCATTTTTTCTAAATCAGATTGCAGTTTTTCAACTTCTCCTTCTTCTTTTTCAACTATTTCTTGTTCAGCTTCATCCTTTCTTGCGGCGGCTTCTTGGGCTTTTTTTAGCTTTTCTTTTAAGTCTATCTCTTCATTGTTTTCATCTTTTTTTGTCATGATGGGAAATTATTGTTCGAGTAATATTTTGACCTCTTCGGTCATCACAATGTTGTAAGCGTAGTTCATTCGCTTGGGCCCCAGCACTCCAAAATATCCTTCAAATCCATCCTTCTCATATTTGCTTACAATGATAGAGCAGCTCTGGATTTTTGGTAGAACATTTTCCTCTCCGATGAATGTTCTTACCGATTTTTTGATGTCTAGAGATGAAAGAATTCTTACAAAGTTATCGGTTTTTTCAAATACCTCGAAAACCTCAGATGCGTTCACAGAGTTGTGGGCAAATTCTGGTTGTCGAAGTACATTAGACATTCCAAGAAAGAATGTGTGTGGGTTGTCAGGAGTGGTTGCGAATGAAACCTGTTTGGTTGCACGCGCAAGTAAATTAACGGCGTCATAAAGTCGTTCTCGCACCTTCTCTGCCTTGTAAGATTCGCGGATTAAAAGAAGCTCTTTGAGTGCTACTTTTCTTGCGGATGCATAGTCTGCAATCTCATCAACAAATAATCGGTATCCCTTATCTGTTGGGACCCTTCCTGCTGATGTGTGTGGTTGAAAAATGTATCCTTCCTTCTCAAGACACATCATGTCATTTCGGATAGTCGCAGGGGATACATGAAACTGATAGCTAACCAAAATTGTATTTGATCCCACCGGTTCAGCAGTGTCCACAAAGTGTTTTACTATCGCCTGCAGTACTCTCTTTTTGCGCTCCTCAGACATTTGTTGCTGTTAATTAGCACTTGGTAGTATACAGTGCTAGTTTGCATGAGGCAAGAGGAGTGGTATTATCTTGATATGAAAAACTGTAAACAATGTAGTGCGGAATTTGATCCTTCTCGAGTGGGGGAGCATGCGAGTGCTCATGGGTTTTCGGAGCTGCGATATTGTCGACTTTGTAGTTGGAGGAGGAAGCTTTCTTTTTCAAATGAGTATAATGTTTACAAGAGGGAGTGTGATGCAACTGGAAAGACTATAGTTTCGGTGTATAGGCCGGAGGCAAAGTTTCCTGTGTATGATCGAAATTATTGGTTGTCTGATGAGTGGGAGGTTCCTTCAATTTCTTATGACAAAAGTCGTTCTTTTTTGGAGCAATATTTGGAACTTTCGGCACGTGTGCCGCGACCAAATGCGAACTGTGTGAATGCGGAAAATAGTGAGTATGCACATCTTGTTTTTGACTCGAAAAATTGTTATCTCAGCTTTCAGGTTTTTCTTTGTGATCGTGTTATTGGTTGTTATCGAGTTGTTCGTTTGAGGGATAGTGTGAACTCTTTTTTCTGTACTGATGGTGAGCTTTTATGTGAGTGTAGCAATTGCAACAAAGGGTATAATTTGAAGTTTTGTGAGGACTGTGAAGATTGTAGTGATAGCTCCTTTTTGTATGATTGTCGTGGGTGTCGTAATTGTTTTATGTGTGCAAATTTGCGTGGGAAGGAATATTATTTCAAGAATAAAAAGCTTTCTAAGGAAGCGTACGAGAAGGCGATTTCGGCTTATGATCTTTCCACGGAGGAGGGGCGTCAACTTGCGAAGAGTGAGCTTGATTCTGTCCGAGGGGCTTTAATTGTGAAGGCACATCATTATGTGAATAGTGAGAATTGTGAAGGCGATTATTTGATTGATTGTAAAGGAAGTAGGGATATTTTCTTTTCTGATAAATGTGAGGATTGTTTATGGATTCTTCGCGGAACTGAGGAGAAGGATTGTTGCGATTGTGTGGTTGGTGGCAAGATTGAGCTTTGTTATAACATGTTGCAGCCTGGCTATTCCTACAAGTGTGCTTTTGCTACTGCGTGTAACCATTGTAATAATATTTATTTTTCTGAGTCTTTAGATAATTGTAACGATTGTGTTGGTTGTATAAGTTTGAAGAGGGGGAAAAATTGTATTTTGAATAAGCAGTATAGTGAGGAGGAATATGCGGAGCTGAAAAATTATATTTGGAGGGAATTGAATGAGGAGGGGAGTGCAGAGGAATTCTTTGATCCTACAACTTCTCCATTTGCGTATGACGAAACGATTGGGGATTTGTATTTTCCTAAGCAGACACAGGGGGAGTGTGGAACTTGTAATCTTGGGGTGAAATATTCTGAGGCAGAAAAAAAGATATATGAAAAAATGAAGGTCGCCCTTCCGGGTAAATGTTTTAATTGTAGGATTCAAGGAATGGCACGTCCTTATTCTGCCGTGGAAATGGAGGAGATTGATTGTAGTAAATGTGGCAAGACGGTGAGTTGTGGAAAGAGTTCTCGTCGATTTGGGAAGGTGTATTGTGAGGGATGTTATTTGGGGGAGGTTTATTAGGGGTATGAGTTTTTTTCTGTTGTCAGGAAATGCCGACAGGGTTGATTTTGCTTTTACTTTGGCTTAGTTGGGCTTGTTGGTGGAGGTGGTCCGTGTGTGTTGACTGATTGTTGACAGTATGGTATTTTATTCTACTCTTTAAATTCCTAACTTATTTACTATGACTACACCATCAGTTCCACGCGAAGGCGTTGAGGCTCCAACAATTGAAAAGGAATATAAGTTTTTGCTTCCTAATCATCCTGGATTTCTTGCAGGGTGTGTCCCAACTAGATATGAGCAGACGTATATTAGTATTGAGGGGGAGAATAGTTCGTTTCTTGCTATAAAGGCTCAATTCCCAGACATTTTTGATTCTTTACCGGAAGGGCCTAAAGATATTCATGAGGCTCGTGTTCGTAAAAAAGTAAAGGGAGATGGTTCGGTTGCATATGTGCTTACGCTTAAGGGGAAGGGGATGGAAGATAGATTTGAGGTTGAAAGGGATATTGATGAGGCGTTTTATTCTGAGCTAATCTCTGATTCTTCAGTTGGAAATACAATTAATAAATCTCGTTATAAATTTCCCTTGAGTATTGGGGAAGGTCTTGTCACTGAGGTCGATGTCTATGGTGAAGGTCTTGAGGGATTATTTACTGCTGAGGTGGAGCAGAGTGCTGAAGAAGGTGCTCGCGTATTTTCACGAGATGAAGTGCAGGATGCAATTCGTATGCAATTTGCAGGGCAAACAGAGGTTATAGACGTCACTGACGACAAGAGATTTAAGAATAAAAATCTTGCTGCAGTTGATGTGGAGAAAGAGAAGGTTCGAGCAATGATTGATGAAATTAGAGATGGTGTTGAGGAGCGTGTTCTGGAAGCGGCTCCGTTAATTCGTTATGGAATGGCTGCGGAAAGGGTTATAAGACTTACAGATCATTTGATGGATATAAATAGAGTTGTAGCAACAATTGAGCCAGGGAGAACTCCGGAGCATGATCGTATTAAGAGAATGGAGCTTTTCGGAGATGGGACGGTGCTTGAATATCATTTTGCTGCTGATCCTGAGGATCTTACTGAGAGTGGAGAGCCTGCCGTTGGAGTTAAGGTTGTGTTTCCTCCTGAAAATCCATTAGTAGCTGATTTTTCAAGTAGGCTTCGAAGAGGGGCAACGGGTGCGGCTTTGGGAAGTCAGGCAACAATTACTGCTATATATTTGAAAAATTATCCTGCAACATTAAACACTTTGGATTTTAGACAGGATGACAAAATCACTACTGGCGCAAAGTTGTCAGCGAGAGGTGAGACTGATACAGGGCTTTCGGCTAGTGCACTCTGTGATCCTCGTTTGGATATGCATGAATATGATGAATACAAAGCAGTTATCCTTGAGGCGGTTGCTGCAAGGATAAGGGATGAGGGGTTTGCATATTCTGCGTAGAAAGTTTGTTTTACGCCTTCTCCTCAATCATCTTTACTAAATCTACAACTCGTGCAGAGTAACCCCACTCGTTGTCGTACCATGACATTACTTTGACCAGGTTGCCGCCGATTACTTCGGTGCTTAGGCCGTCGATGGTTGATGAGTGTGGATCTCCTTTGTAATCGATTGAAACTAGTGGTTTTTCGTTGTAGCCGAGAATTCCTTTCATTGGTCCTTCAGAGGCAGCTTTTAGTGCTGCGTTAACTTCTTCTTTTGTTGTGTCTTTGCCTACATTACATACCAAATCAACCATAGAAACAGTTGAGGTTGGGATGCGGATAGCTAGTCCGTTCAATTTTCCTTCAAGTTCTGGGAGAACTAGTGAAACTGCTTTTGCGGCACCTGTTGTAGTTGGGATCATGCTCATAGCTGCGGCACGTGCTCGGCGAAGGTCTTTGTGTGGAAGATCTAGGATTTTTTGATCATTTGTATATGCGTGGATTGTTGTCATTAGCCCTTTTTCAATTCCAAAACTGTCGTTAAGAACTTTTGCGAATGGCGCTAGACAGTTTGTTGTACAAGAAGCGTTTGAGATGATGTTGTGAGCTGCTGGATTGTAGTCTTCATCGTTTACTCCAAGAACCACTGTGAAGTCAATTTCATCCTTTGCTGGTGCGGAAATTACTACTTTTTTTGCTCCGGCTTTGATGTGTTTTCCGGCAAGTTCTCTTGATGTGAATATTCCTGTCGATTCAATCACTACATCTACCCCAAGTTCTCCCCATGGAAGATTTTCAGGCTCTCTTTCTGTTAATACTTTGTATGTTTTTCCGTCGATTGTAATGTCTTCACCCGTTGCTTCTATCTCTTGTGGAAGCACTCCGTAGTTTGAATCGTATTTTAGTAGGTGAGCCATTGTTTTTGCGTCTGCAAGGTCGTTAATGGCAACGACTTCAAATGCATCTTGTTCCAGGTTGATGCGGAAAATTTCTCGACCGATTCGTCCGAATCCGTTGATTGCTACTTTCAGTTTCATAATTAAAGGTTAGGATTTATTGCGCGCAGTATAGAGGAAAGATTTTTTGAGTGAAATCCATAAAGAATTGACGTGTGGTGGAGTTTATCGTTTAATTGGAGTATGAAGATAATGAAGAATACAGATCCAGGAGTTATTGAAGAAGCTTGTCGTGTCTTGAGGGCTGGAGGAGTTGTTATGCATCCCACAGAGACATGTTATGGGTTTGCAGTCGACATCTTTAATGAGGAGGCGCTTGAGCGGCTTTATGAGCTTAAGGGACGTGATAGGGGGCAGCCTCTTAGTGTTTTGGTAGATAGTTTTGGAATGGCACAGCAGTATGGCGTTTTTAGTGATAAGGCTTTTGAGTTGGGGGCAAAGTATTGGCCTGGGCCTCTTTCTATTATTGTTCCTCGAAAGGGGGATCTTCCTGATTACCTTAATCCTGGGCAGGATAGTGTTTCTATTCGTAATTCTAGTGACGATTTTTGTCATCGGCTTGTGAAAAACTTTGGTGGCCCTATAACAACAACTTCCGCAAATCTCTCAGGGGAGGCGCCTTTGTATAGTGCGGATGCGCAGGTTTTTGGTGAATTGGCTGAAAATATTGGGCTTCTTGTTGACGGTGGAGAGTTAACTGGAAATAAGCCCTCTACAATAGTAAAGGTGGATGGGGAGGAAGTTCAAATACTTCGACAGGGTGGTTTAATTTTGGATGCTTAGGACACTTGCTAGAGCTGTGATTGATTCAAATCCTGCAACTATTAGAATTCCTGAAACTATAATTCCGATTGTTAGAAGCGTTATTGCTTTCCAGTAATCCACACCAAATAGGTATGCGATTATTGCTCCTGTGCCGGCACCGCTTCCCGGGATTGGTATGGCAACAAGGGTTATAAGGAATATTGCGCCATATCTTGTGAAGTTTTTGGAGTGTTCTTTTCTTGTCTTATGAAGGATTTTTTTGACGAATTTGTGTGCAATTTTGGATCTTCTTTCAATAAACATTACTAGTGGATCGATTATTGCTAGAAAAATCGCGGGTGCTGTAATTGCCCCAGCAACTGAGAATATCAATGCGCTTGTAGATGACAATCCAAGAGATAGGCCAACTGGAATTGAAAGCTTAATATCCAAGAATGGAGTCATGGCTGTAAAAAAGGTGATTAGTTCTTTTTGCATGTCCTCATTAAACTCTTAAAAATATCTATGGTAAAGATATTTTTAGTGTTCAAAAATGTTATGCAATATAAATTAGCCCTGTGCAATTAAAGATTGAGTGGGGCTTTTTGTTTTGTGTATGCGGGCTGATGGGGCCTTGGTGTGATTCTTGTCTATATTTCTTGTACTATTGGGGATTCAGTTGTTGACGAAAGGGCTGTTTTTCCTTAACTTAGGAGGTAGTTCTCGTGTAAAAAATTTATACACAATTTGCACACAAGTTTTGAACATTAATCCTATGGGGGTACTCATTCTTCTTTATCTCAAGCCAAAATGGAGCATGTCTCGGTACTTAAAAGTAGTGTTCAAAAATATTTACAAGTAGAACCAGGGGGAGTTTTTGTAGATGCGACCTTGGGGCTAGGGGGACATTCGCTAGAAATCGCTGAAAAACTGGGGAAAGAGGGGAAATTAATAGCATTTGATCTCGATGGAAAGAATATAGGGGAGGCGAGGAAGAGACTGAAGAAATACGAAACTCAAACAATACTCATTCAAGATAATTTTCGTCATTTAAAAACTAGGATTACTGGTGAAGGAATAACAGAAGTAGATGGAATTCTCTTCGATCTTGGTCTTTCTTCTCCTCATCTCGATGAGGCGGAGAGGGGATTCTCATTTATGAGAGAGGGGCCGCTTGATATGCGTTTAAATGTAGATCAGGCCTTAACTGCTCACGAAGTCGTGAATCGTTATAAGCAAGAGTCTCTAGCTGAAATTTTTAAGGAATATGGGGAGGAGCGATATGCAAACATGGTTGCTCGTAAGATTTGTGATAGACGTGCTGAGGAAAGGTTTGAAACTACTTTTCATCTGGCGGAATTCATAAAAGATATTTATCCAGGAAGGAAGGATAGAAAGCCGCACAAAACGCACCCTGCCACTCAGGTCTTCCAAGCAATACGAATAGAGGTCAATGATGAGCTTAATGCTCTTTCAGAGGCTTTGGAGCAGTCTATGGAGATATTGAAGCCTGGAGGGCGATTAGTTGTTATTTCATTTCACTCACTTGAGGATCGAATAGTAAAGCAGTTCTTTAAAGGTTTGGAGAGGCCGCCGGCAACCCCGGAGCAGGCTATCTATCAAAACTTTGGAGACCCACTCGTTGAAATCCTTACAAAAAAACCGGTAATCCCAGAAGAACAAGAGGTTTCTGACAATCCAAGAGCAAGAAGTTCAAAACTCAGAGCATGTAAAAAAATATAAACTATGTCACAACTCGTACTATCAAAAGGCACAAACTTTAAATCTTCTATTTTGCGAAGGCTCAATCTTAACTTTGAGCTTGGTTCGTACTTTTTGGTTGTATCGTTAATAATCTTCGTAGCACTAACAGTTGTTATCACCTTGATGTTTTCAGCTCGGCAGGTAACCAAAGGGTATGTGCTTAATTCTCTTGAATCCCAGCACCAAGAATTGGTAAAGGAAAGCGAAATAAGAGAGATGGAGATCTCAAAAGTTCGTTCTCTCAACCACATCCAACAATCTTCAAAGGTTCGTCAAATGGTTCGTCCTCCACAAGTGGTGTTTGTAAATAGTGAAAGTACTATTGCGAGCAAGTAGTATCTATCCGCCAGAATAAGCCGAATGTGGCAAGCTTTCTTCGTTGAATTGGAGGGGGGTTTTTAGTAGAGTGTTGTGGGCAAATTATTTTTTAACAGTTTTGTTATGGCTGTACACGAATTTAGTGGGGGATATAAATTTTCTAACCTGAAGGAACTGCTTTCTGTAGCGGATGAGCACAAGTTTGGGATAGTGGCTGCGAATATGCGTAGTCGTTTTATTATAAATGCTGTGCTGGAAGCGGCGTGGCAGGAAAAATCTCCGGTTATTTTGGAGATTGCGGAAAGTGAGACCAGTTATTGTAATATGCGACCGAATCGGCTTGCGTCTTTTGTTGGACCTGCCGTGGAGAAGATGATCGAAAAATATGGGTACTCAGTTCCTGTTTGTCTGCATCATGACCACATTCAGAAGAATGTTGATGGATGTATTGATCAGGCGATTGAGGCTGGATTTTCTTCAGTGGAGGTGGATTTGAGCAAGAAACCTCTTGATGAGAATATTGCGCTTTGTAAGCCAGTAGTGGATAAGTTGGCGCCTCTTGGAATTTCAGTTGAGGTTGAGGATGGAGAAATTGGTAATGCGGATGCGCTTGCAGATCCTGATGTTGAAAATACTATCGCAAATTATTACTCAAAACCTGAGGATTGTAAGAAGCTTATTGAAGAGACAGGTGCTGATGCGATTGCATTTTTTGTTGGAAATGGACATGGAAATTATTTGAAAAAGCCAATTATTGGTTACGATCGTATTAAAGAGATTTGTGATGCTGTTCGTCCTCTTGGGGCCTACGGTGTAATGCATGGTGGAAGTGGACTTCTTCCTGAAGACTTCCGAAAGTGTGTTGAGATGGGAGCGCGAAAGTTTAATTATGCGACTTCAATTTCTGATATTTGGTTCAAGTTCTTTCCTGAGGATCTTCTTGCTCGTATGGATGCACGTGGGGAAGAGCAGGGAAAACCAAGGAGAAAGGTTTTAGATCAGTTTGAGGAGGAGTGGGATAAGCTAGATTTTACTGAGGCTGAGGCTGCTATGACTGAGCACGTTGCGTTTATGATGCGTGAGGCATTTGGAAGTAGTGGTAAGGCGGGACTATATTCATAATTATTAACAAATTTAAAGATGGCCATCAAGGTTGCAATTAACGGATATGGAAGAATCGGTCGTGATCTACATCGTCAAATTTTAGAGACGGATGATATTGAGGTTGTGGCAATAAATAGTCGTGCCGGGGCAGATTCACATGCACATTTGCTGAAGTACGATTCTATTTATGGAAAATGTAATGCGGATATCTCTGTTGAGGGGGACAACATGAAGGTGGATGGAAAGATTGTTTATGTTTATCAGATAAGTGAGCCGGAGGATTTGCCTTGGGCTAAACATGATATTGATTTAGTCATTGAGTCTACTGGGAAGTTTACATCAAGAGAATATGCAGAGAGGCATATAAAGGCAGGGGCGAAGAAAGTGCTTATTACTGCGCCTTGTAAGGATAAGGATGTTCATAATATTGTGATGGGTGTTAATAATAAAACTTGCCCTAAGGGTGAGTGCAATGTGGTTTCAAACGCGTCTTGTACGACGAATTGTTTGGCTCCTGTGATGAAAGTTTTGAATGATGAGTTTGGTGTGGAAAGTAGCTTTGTTACAACGATTCACGCGCTTACGCATACTCAGAATCTTCTTGATAACTCAAACCCTGATGATTTTAGACGTGCTCGTGCCACGACTGAATCTATCATTCCAACAACTACTGGAGCGATGAAGGCGATTGGGCGTGTAATTCCTGAGCTTGAGGGAAAGGTTGAGGGAATGGCTTTCCGAGTGCCTGTTTCTTCAGTTTCATGTGTGGATATTGTGGCTAAATTGGGGAAGGATGTAAGTGCTGAAGATATTAATGCAGCTTTTAAAAAGTACGAAAAGGGTGAGCTTGCGGGGATTCTTGGAACTTGTGATGAGCCCCTTGTCTCGATCGATTTTAGGGGAGATAGTAGGTCCAGCATCGTTGATACTTTAAGTACCAAGGTTTTGCCTGGAGGGATGATAAAGGTCGTTGCTTGGTATGATAATGAGTGGGGATATGTTAGTCGAATACTTGATTTAATAAGATGGTTTCTATGAAAACACTAAAACAATATTTACAGGAAAAGGGTGTGAGTGCAGATCTTGAATCTGTGATTTTGACTCTTGCTGATAGCATTGTGAAAGTCTCTGAGGTTGTAAGGACTGCGGATACTGGGAAGGCGGGTAGTCAAAATATTTATGGAGAGGAGCAGTTGGCTCTTGATGTTCTTTCTGACAATTTGATTCAGGAAGAGTGTAAGAAAAATGCATTAATTGGGCTTCTTTCTTCAGAGGAATTGCCTGATGAGCTTAAGATTGGAGAGGGGGAGTATGCGATTTGTTATGATCCCCTTGATGGTTCTTCGCTTGTGGATGTGAATCTTGCGGTTGGAAGTATTTTTGGAGTGCACAAAACTAATACATTTATTGGAGTGAAGGGGGGTGACATGGTTGCAGCTTTGGCTGCGGTTTATGGGCCACGAACTACTCTTACTATGACTGTTCGGTATGGTGTTGTGGAGTTTATGTTAAATAAAGAGGGGGAATTTGTTGTGCAGAAGGAGGATATAATTGTGGGTGAGGGGAAGATGTTTGCTCCGGGGAACTTAAGGGCGTGTGGAAGCAGGGAGGATTATTTTAAGTTGATGAATTTTTGGTGTGAAGAGGAATATACTCTTCGATATTCAGGAGGAATGGTTCCTGATGTAAATCAGATTTTGCTTAAGGGAAAGGGGATTTTTGCCTATCCTGGTTACGGTGATACTCCAAATGGAAAGCTTAGACTTCTTTTTGAATGTGGTCCGCTTAGTCTTATTATGGAAGAGGCTGGTGGAGCGAGTAGTGATGGAAAGGTTCGTGTTTTGGAAAAAGTTGTTGAATCTCTTGACCAGAGGACGCCAATTTTTGTTGGAAGTAAAGCCGAGGTGACTCGATGTATCGAAACACTTTCCTAGATTGAACGTTTAAGAATGATAAATAGTTGATATGGCAGATAGTGAGTTAAATATTAGGAAGGAGGAGATTGAAAAATTGGTTGTTCTCGCTCAGAAGGGTGACCACGAATCTTTTTCTAAAATCTATGATATTTATATCGATCATATTTATCGATATGTTTATTATCGTGTTAAGAGTGCGGATGCCGAGGATTTGGCCGGAACTGTTTTTATGAAAGTTTGGGAAAATCTTCGGTCGTATAAAGCGCACAAGAAAAAATCATTTTCTGCTTGGATTTTTAGGATTGCTCACAATCTCGTTGTGGATTATTACAGGGCGGCAAAAGATCGTGATTTTGATGAGTTGAAGATTGATACTGCTTCGCTTGATCGTCAGCATAGTCCAATTAAAAATACAGAGAAGGTTTTGGATAATGGTGTTTTGCAAATTGCCATAAAGAAGCTAAAGAGAAATTATCAGGATATTATCATTTATAAGTTCATTAATGAGTTTTCAAATAGTGAGATTGCCTCTTTGCTTCGCAAGAGTGAGGGAAGTTTACGTATTCTTCAGCATAGGGCTTTAAAAGCGCTTAAACATGAACTTGAAGATATGGGAGTGAAGTATAATTTTTGATCGTAACACTTTATAAAATAAACCGTTTCAATAGACGTATGAATAACGATCTGGAAAATCTGGAAATAGCAGTTAAAGGGCTTTCAAAACCGACTTTGACTCAAGATAGGAAATCGATGCTTAAACATCGGGTTTTTGCGACATTGGTTCCGGTTGAGGAAGGATGTCTTTCAAAGGTTATGGCTAAGGTTACTTTAAGTACTGTAAAGAAGGCTCAAATCAAAGAGCGTGTTTTTGAGTTTATTGAGGCGCGTGCTCAGAAACGTTTTGTTTTTTCTTCAATCCTTGGATGGGGGCGCAGGTTTGTTAGTGCTATGATGGTTGCGTTTGTATTCTTTGGTGCTTTTTCTTTCGTAGGACATGAAAGTGGAGTTGTTAGAGCTGCTACTTTTACTACATTAGATGTTTTTGGAGGAGAGGTTTTTGTTGAAAGGGAGGGAGAGTTTGTGGATGTAGCCGAAGGAATGAGACTTTTTGAAAGAGATAGAATTCTTACTGGATTTGATGGATATGCAAATATAAGATTTTTTGATGATAGTGTTAGTAGAATGTCTAGTGAAACTGAGGTTTATGTTAATAAATTGTTTAGACCGAATGAGAGTTTTTCACAGAGTTATGTTGAGATTTCTGTTAAGGATGGAACAGTTTGGTCTAGGGTTGTGAATTTGGTTGAGAGGAAATCTTCATTTGTGGTTGAGGCTATGAATGTTTTTGTTTCTGCTAAGAAGGCTGCTTTTAATGTTGAGGTGCAAGAGGATGAAGTTGAGGTTGGGGTTTTTAGTAGTTCTGTGGATGTTACTACTAGTGGAGGTAGTGATGTTATTACAAGTGGTACGAAGGTAAAACTTAATGAATTACAGGTTCCAAGTTTTGAGCAGATTAGTGATGAGGATCGTACTATTGCGTGGGTGCAGGAAAATCTTGAGGATGATGTGGCATATCTTTCTGATGTTGAATCTCGTCTTCTTGTTGCTAAATTAGAGAGTATTGGAATGGAGGAAGGGGATTCTGTTGATATTAAAAACTCTATTAGGGATGAAGCTGTTTTATTTTTAACTTTTGATGATATTAAAAAGCAGAAGAAGAAGTTGGATCTTGCAGAGAAAACATTTGTTGCTGCTGATTTAAAATTGTCTGAGGAGGGTGTAAGTGATGAGGAGAAGGCTGAGGCCTTGTTGAGTCTTGAGGTCTTTAGAGACGAGGTAAATGGGTTTTATGACTATATAAAGAACGTTAGAACTACAGATGAGGGTTACGCAGATGAACTTGCAGGTTTTGTTGAGGAAAAATTGTTAATGCAGAAGAAAAATTTGAGTTTGGTTTTGCCTGATGAACCTTCTTATTATGCGAAAGAGTTAATTGACGACCTTGAGCTTTTAACTGCAAAGGATGATAGTGATTTGATTGCGATTAAGAATCAGCAGGGATTAGCAAAAATATCTGATGGTGAGGATGTTGTTGAGATTGCTGAAGAGGCTGAATTGGATGAGGGGCAAACAGGAGATGTTGCTGAAAGCGTCGAGCCTGTTGTTGTGCCGGTAGTTGAAGTGGTGCCTGTGGTTGAAGCAATTCCTGTACCAAAAACTGTTACTGTTCCGCGTGAAACATATGGTGTTCAGGTGCATGGAGATAAACCTTTAGATCCTCTTTTTAGATAGTTTTAATAGAAGACATTGATAAGGCCAAGGATTGTTCCGAATGAGGCCATTATTCCTCCTACGATCCAAAATCTCATTACCACTGTGAATTCCGCCCATCCTGATTTTTCAAAATGATGATGGATTGGTGCGATTTTAAATACTTTTCTTCCGAAGTATTTTTTAGAGGTGAGTTGAATTATTACTGATAATGCTTCAATCACAAAAATAAATCCTATTAGGGGAAGGGTGAGTGTTTGTCCTGTTAGCATTGCTATTACTCCAAGGGTTGCTCCCAGTGCTAGTGAGCCCGTGTCTCCCATGTAAAATTTGGCTGGGGGGATGTTGAACCATAAGAATGCCAAAAGGGCTCCTGCTATTACACTGCAGAAAGTTGCAAGAATAAATAATCCTTCTGCATATGCAATAATTCCAAATGAACCAAATGCCATAATCAATAGGCCGCTTGCGAGTCCGTCAAGACCATCCGTGAAGTTTACCGCATTAGCTGTGGCTATTATTATGAAAATGAAAATAAGAGAGTATCCAATTACACCTACTTCGAGCTCTGCAAATCCGGGGATTGGCATTTCAATTGTGCTAAATCCTAACTTTGATGTGAACCACCATGCCCCTACTCCAGCAAAAAGTGTGAGCCATATTAGTTTTAGTTTTGCGCTTAATCCTTTAGTTCGTCCGATTCCTTTTACGTTTAGATAGTCATCCACGGCTCCTAAGACGCCGCATGTGATTAGGGTGAATAGGGGGATGTATGTTTCCTCACGAGAGAAGAGGGAGTATTTAAAAAATCCCATTTCTTTAAAGAGCATTGAGATAATAATTACAATAACGATTGTTCCCCAAATAAGCAGCCCTCCCATGGTTGGTGTTCCTGCTTTTTTTGCGTGAAGTTCTGCAAAGAGGGATGATTTTTCTCCGGAGAGTGCGTTTTCACGGATTTGTTTTCCTATCTTGAATTTAATAAGTTGAGAGTGGAACCAAGGAGTTAAAATAATAGCAATTATGAAGGCAAGTGTTCCGGACCCAAAAATGAGAATCAGGTTTTCAACCATATTATGTGTGTTAGTTGGTATCTTTTTACCAGTTATATGCCCTAAAAGTCCAGTCTGTTAGCACTTTTGTTTCTTTGAATCGGTCAGGGCTGTTTAATACAACTGTAATTATTTCGTTGTCATTTTTGTTTTCTGCAACTCCCACCATGCATAATCCAGCTCCATCTGTTCTTCCAGTTTTGAGTCCTTTAATTCGTAAAAAGTCGTTTTCAAGTAGAATGTTTGTGGATTCTAGTTTGTGGATTAATTCGTTGTCGGTTGATTTAACTTCCATTGTTTTCACGGTAGCCGCATGTTGAATAAACTTGTTCTCATATACATGTTTTGCAAGTTTTGCTATGTCGTATGCAGATGAATAATTATCAGGGTGATCTAGTCCGATAGGATTTGAGAAATGTGTATTTACTAGTCCAAGCTTGAGTGCTTTTTTGTTCATTTTTTCAACAAATTTATCGACGGATTCAGCATTGTGTTCGGCTAGTGCTACTGCGGCGTCATTTGCGGAATTTATCATTAATCCATACATTAGGTTTTCTAGGGAGATTTCTTCGTTCTCACGAAGGAACATGTTTGAGCCTTCGGTGATTGCTGACAGATGGCTTACTTTTACTGTTTCATTGAGTTTATTTTCTTCGAGAATAATCAGTGCAGTCATTAGTTTTGTTATACTTGCGATGGGCCGTCTTTCGTGTGCGGATTTTTCATATAGGATTGCACCTGTTTTCATGTCTATAGAAATAGAACTTGATGCTTCTATAATTGGCGAAATGAATTGAGGGGTTTTTGTTGGGATTGGATTGGTGCTGACAAGCTCTGAAAGATTTTGGCTGGCCATTTTTACAAAATTTGTCGGTTCTGAGGTTGCCGCGGGTTGATCAAAAACCGGTGCATGTATTGATGAAGCAATGTACAGGCTGAGGATGCTACTTAGCATATTGTGTTTGGATTATTTATGTATCTGTATGCTCCAGGTTTTAGGCTTCCGAGTTTTAGGTTTCCAATTCTAATTCTTTGTAAGTATTTCACGGGACAGTCTACTGTTTCAAACATTTTTCTTATTTGTCTGTTGCGTCCTTCATGAATTGTTATTGTAAGAGTTGTAGATGTTTCATCTGATCTTATGATTTTTATATTTGCTGGATGAGTAAGTTGTCGATCTACTCGAACTCCTTTCTCAAGTTTTGTTTGGTTTTCATAAGTTAGGGGTTCTTTTGTAATGACTTTATATTCTTTTTCGCATTCAGATTTTGGGTGAGTTAGAGTGAAGATGAAATCACCATCATTACTTAGTAGTAATAAGCCTTCGGTGTCTTTGTCTAGCCGTCCAACAGGCTTGATGTTTTTAATTCTTGGAACTAAATCCATAACTGTTTTCCTTCCTCTTTCGTCACTTCTTGTTGAGATAACTCCTCTTGGTTTGTGAAGTGCTATGTAAACTTTTGTTTCCATTATGTTTATGTAGGTGCTTCCTACTTTGATTTTGTCTTTTGAAGGATCAATCATGTCTCCAAGTTTTGCTACTCTTTTTCCGTTCACAAAAACTTTTCCCTCCTCTATTAATTCGTCTACTTTTCTACGAGAGTAGTGGGAGTTTGCTGCGATGAATTTATTTATTCTCATTCTGAAACGGTTTCGGTTGTAGTTGTTGTTTCGGTTGCTGCTGGTGTCGCTGCTGCTGGTGCGGAAAAAAGATATATGAACGGATCTTCAATGTAATTTTTTGAGGAAATGTAGTCATCTCCAAGTTCTATTATTATGTCTGTTTCAAGCATGTATTCTTGGTATTCTTCGGGGATGATTGTTGTCTCTTCTCCTGGAATCATTGTTTGAAGGAAGGTTAGACTTTCTGGTCTGTTTTCTGCGTCTCTATAGTAATATGTTGTTTTTGTAAGGTCTTGAGATTTTGCATTTCCGTATCTGTTCACCGTGAAGCAGTGTCGCTGAAGAATCATTTTTGTTTCTCCTGCAACTCCTCCTCTCTTTGATCCGTTTAGTAGGTGAATGCGTAAATCTTCTTTTCCTACAAGTGGGAAGTTAAAGTTAAGGCTTGCGTATCTGTGAACATATTCATATCCTCCTGCAGGAATTAGAACGAATTGGCCGTTGTAATATTGTCGTTCAGGAGTGTATAAAAATCCTCCACACTGAGTTGGGTCATCATGGATTAGGCGGTGTGTAATATTTTCTTCTTTGAAGTCGCCGGCGAATGATCCCATTGTAAGAATTTCTTTTACTTTGATGTTCGTTTCGATGTTTTGCTTTAGTGCGTTAAGTAGGGCTTTAATTTTTTCTGTTGAAAGAATGACCTCTGTTTGTAGGGCTTTTTCTTTGATGGCATAGATTATTTGCTGTTGTCGATCTGCACGATCAAAATCAGATGTTGTCTTTCGACTTCGTGCATATTTGAGTGCGACGTCTCCGTTCATATGGTGTTGTCCTGCTGCAAGATAGAATGGTTCATATAGGAATGTTCCATCCTTTGGATAGTATGGATCGTTTATTGTTTCGCTTACGTTTACGTCAATTCCTCCTATCGCATCCACTAAATCTTTAAACCCTTGGAAGTCGATTTTTACATAATAGTGAATTGGCATTCCTACTATTTCTTCAACTTTTCCTTTCATGTGTTCGAGGCCCTGGGTTGAACTATCAAAATGCATTCGTGCCCAATAGTAAAGTTCGTTTATTCTTCTGTTTCCAATGAGGGTGTCTTTGACCCACATGTCCCGAGGAATTGAAACCATTGTTACCATTTTGTTGTCGTGGTTGATGCTAGCAACAAGGATTGTGTCGGTTAGGTTTCCTCCTTCATGCTCTTTTCCTCCAGTTCCAAGAACCAAAAAATTTGTATTGTTGTAGTTGTCGGTTAAAAGATCTTCTCCCGCTACTTTTAAAAATAATGTGAAATCTACAGAACTTAGTGCCTTAACGGTTCCAATTGCTAGGAGTAGAAGGATTAGGAGGGAGGCAAAAATTGGTAGATGAATTCTGATATGATTTTTTGATAAACCTTTAAGCGGTTTCGGCTTTTCTATGTGTTTTCTTATTTTTCGTGTTTCGAAATTCATTTATTTAAAATTATTATTGCATGTACGGTTCCTGAGTTGTCTAACTGAACATCAATTCCTGCATTTCTCCATGGGCTCTCAGTAATTGAATCTTCTTCGTCAATGATGGAAGACAAAATTTCTTCCCAGATATTATATGAACGCCCTATTGCTTGGGAAGAGCCAGTTACGTTATATGTGTTGAGTGCGGCTTCAAATGTTTGGTTAGTTAACGTTTGGTTTTCCTGAATTGCTTTGTCGTTGAGGTATTTAGCCGCCGAACCAAGGTTTGGTTGGGGAGTTAGAGGGATTAATCCAAGAGAAGATCGCAGTGTGTTTATTTCTGCTAGAAGATCTTCTTTATATTCTACTAGGTCTGCTTGAGATATTTCGTTTGTTGAAAATTCTTCGGTTGTGATTAGGTATCCGTCATCCGTAAGGGCGATTCCCAGTCCGACCCTTGTCCATATGGCTTCAAGAATGTTTGACCTGTGTGTGGCACTGCGCATTAGGCCGTAGTGTGTGAATGCAATTGAGGTGTCTCGTGATATGTTTTCTGCAACTCCTGTTGGGATGTTGAGTTCTAATCTTCTGTCGTTTGGAGTTTTGTTGTCGAGGTTAACATGAGCGAAAAAATCGTTTTCTGCCATGTCGTCGGAGTGTAGTTGTGCGAGTTGGTTTAGGTCTTGATCGAGAGATACCGGTGAGAGTCCGTGTTCGTCTCTGCTGTAATTAATCTCTTCTAATAGTTGTGATCTAAGTGATGATAAATTGACTGATCCTGAGAAAAATTCACGCTTGTGAAGGTCTCCGTAATCTGGAATAAGAGGTGTTAGACTGTTAACGTATATGGGGTGGTTTAGGATTGGGAGGCCGTGTGAGTCTACAATTTCTACTACGTATGTTCCTTCTGTTGATGGGGTGTATTGGAAGGTAAATGTTCCTCCGGAAACTATTATTTCTGCTCCGTATTCTGTTGTGAGTGGGGAGTTAGTGTTTAATTCTATTTCTTCAACAAATCCGTTTGGTTTGATTACGTATGCGGTTTTTTGGGTGTCTGTTTTGAGAGTTCCGGAGAATGAAATTTTTGAAATTGATGGAAGTGAGTCTGGGGGGTTTGTTGTTATTGACTCTTCAACTATGTCGTCGAAGGTGTGTTCGGTCGCGGTAAAGGATTTTTTTAAGCTCTTTGAGAATGGTGATGTTATTGTGAGTGAATTATTTGTTTCGAAAAATGCTGATTCTACAAATGCGTAGGTTGTTGTTTCTTTAAAGTATTTAAAGTCTTTGTAGGCGATTGGAAGTGAGGAGATATTTTGTCTTGATAGGTATGTGTGTGATTTTGATCCTTGTTCTATAGTGATTTTTTTGATTGTTGAGGGTTGAGTTGAAAATTCGATTGAGGTTATGTCATCTGCGTATTTCACTTCTATGTTTGATGGGGTTGAAGGGCTGGAATCTTCGTTTGTGGCAGAGGGAAGTGATGGAACCACTGATACTTCTGCGATTTTTGTTGTTCCATTTTCTCCCGGAATTATTCCAATGTTGAAGTTTCCTGTTTCTTGGAAATGCACAGTTACGCTGAATTCATCGTTTTTAACCTCTGTGCTGAAGGTTGTGTAGTCATAGTCATCGTTGTTGTCGGGGTCTAGTAGGAGGAATGCAGTTTCATAATTCCCATTCGATATTTCTCCTGTAAATGTGTAGACCTCATTTTGGTAGAAGGTGTTTGGGAAGGAGGAATCAAGTTTGATGTCGTCGTAAAACGAGGAAGAGATTGTTTGTGAGGAGAGGGGATTGAAGTTTAGGTTTTCGTATGGATCTTCTATGGGGATTTCTGCGGGAATTTCAGAAGGAACTTCTTCTACGGTTACCTCTTCTATTCCATCAATTGTGATAGTTCGATATATGAGTTCGCTAATGTTTGCTCGTGTCATTGTATCGCCTGGTGAGTAGTTGTAGCCTTTTTCTTCAAGGAATCCATGTGTTTTGGCATAGTAAACATATGGTGAAAACCACTCATTTTTGGGAGTATCTGAAAATGGATTTGCTGGTGGTTGGATTGTTTTCCATTCTTGTACAGATGCTAGGATTTTTAGTGCCTCTACTTTGTTTATTGTTTGGTCTGGACGGTAAGTTCCATCTTTATATCCTACTATCCATCCCTCTTTATATGCCTTTTTGATATATGGGCTGTACCATGAGGAATGGTTTACATCTGCGAAGGGAGTTGCTGTGTTCGCATCCAGCTGGATATTGGATCCTTCAATTATGATTTTTAAGAATTCAGCGCGGTTTACCTTGTTTGCGGGTTTGAAAGTTCCATCATCGTATCCTTCAATTATCCCGTTGTCCTGCAGGTAAATAATTGCCTCATAATTTGGGTGACGGTCTCCAAGGTCAGAAAAATCCGCATTTGCAATTGGCAGGGAGATGACACTTAAAATTGTTGCTGTAAGAATTACTTTAGAAATGAGGCGCATAAGTGGGCGTTAGTGATGGAATTTTACTTTCTTTTGGGGGTTTAAGCAATTTTTTAGATTCATTTTAGGTTTGTGTGATACATATTTTGTTATGGTAGATAGTAGAAAAATAAAGATTGCTTTGTTGGGGGTGTTTTGTGGGATTTTTGGCGCGTTTTTGGTGGTGGTGGGGAGGTATGCTGAGGTTGGGCTTCTTGGTCTTGTTTTGTGGTTTGTGGTGAGGGGGGAAGAGTGGGGGTATGTTGTTGTTGCAGTTATGATTGGGGCGGCGAGGTACTATTTTTATGAGGAGGGGGTGGAGGAGGGAGGTTGGTTTTTTCAGAAGATGGACGGGGTGAAGGGGCTGGTGGTTGCTAGGTTGGAAAATCTTTATACGGAGCCGTATTCTGGTTTTATGGCAGGGTTGTTGTTGGGGGAGCGATCGAGTATGTCGCAAGAGCTTCTTGGGAAGTTTAATGCAACGGGTTTAACCCATATTATTGCCATTTCCGGATACAATATTACGATTGTGATTTTGTTTTTTACTACTATTTTGAAGTTTTTGAGGAGGCAGATTAGGATTTTGGTCTCATTGGTGTTTATTTTTATTTTTGTTGTGCTTGTTGGAGCGAGTGCGAGTGTTGTGAGGGCGGGGATTATGGGTTCGATTGGGCTGATGGCTCTGCTTTTTGGCCGACAATATGACACAATCTTAAGTTTGCTTTGGGCGGGAGTATTGATGTGTATGTTTGACCCAACAACACTTGTTAATGACCTTGGTTTTCAATTATCTTTTCTTGCGACCTTGGGGATTATTGTTTTTTCAGATCGCCTTGGAAGAGTTCTTGAAAAAGTTCCAAATTTTTTGGCGATGAGAGATTCTTTGGTGCTTACCCTTTCTGCTCAAGTTTTCGTTATTCCAATAATTATTTACAATTTTGATAGGATGAGCTTGATTTCCCCATTTGCAAATGTGGTTATTCTTCCATTTATTCCTTTAGCGATGTTGATGGGGTTTTTGTCGATATTGTTTGGAAGGATTTTTGCTTTTGCAGGATATGTTGTTTTGAAACTTGTTATTTTTTTAACAGAAATAGCGGCTCTGGTTCCTTTTGCATCTGTGGATTTTACTATTGGAAGGTGGTTTGTGTGGGGATACTATGTTCTTTTGGGGTGGTGGCTTTTTAGAGTTGATAGATGAAAATTTGGCTTATGCCTCCATTTTTTGGAATTACTTTTTTGGGTTTCATTGTTCCAATGTGGAAGGCATATGAGACAATGCGGCTTCCTTTCTTTAATTCTTTTTCAAATTTTATTTGGAATTTTGCGAGGCTGCGGGGGAGCATATAGCAAATAATCAGGTCGGCATCTTTTATGGATTTTTTTAGGAAGTTTGCTCGAAGAACATTTCCTTTCCATCCCCAAATGTACTTTCTTATTTTTGATATGAAATATACGAATGGATCGATTTCGAATCCTATTGCTTTAGCTTTGTAGTCTTTTTCTGCAAAGTGAATAAATCTTCCGTCACCCGCTCCGATGTCGTAAACTTTTTCTCCTTTTTTGATTTTTGCATGTTTAAGTACTTCGTGTACTGCTTTCATTGGGGTTGGTACGAATGGGCCTCCACCAAACATTGTTATGTAAAAGGATATGCTTAAAAATATTATTACTCCAATAACTATAATTATTACTATGATGCCGAGCGCCATGTGTGACAGTTTAAGCAGCTTCACGCAGTCTTTCTCGTTTTCCTATTTCTTCTTCAATAATTGTATTGGCTTTTCTCTCTGCTGCCATTCTAGCATGAAGTGAGTGTGCCTCCGAGTCTTTTTCAGTTCCGGCTTTCTTTTCTAGTCTGTCGATGGCTTTATCTTTTAGGTCATCTTTAACTTCTTTGACGTCTTCTTTCTGATGGGTCTCTGCTTCTTGTGATGAGAGTGTTTTTCCTGACTTGTCCTTTAGTGTTACGTGTGCGAATCCTTCATTTTTGATGAGTTCTGATTGATGCTTTCGCGTTGTTTCTCGTAGATGGGATCTGTCCTCTTTGTTAATATTTTGGTCGTCGAATTTTACTTCTTCTATTTCTTCTCCTCTGCCGTGTTTGTCTAGGATGTGTGTGTCTCCAGCTTGTTCGTAAAAATCTTCTATGATATTTGCTTCAAGTGATCCTGAAGCTTCTTGGTTTAGTGATTCTTTTTCTGCTCTTACTTCAGCGTCCTTGTTCTTGTTGTGACGGTTCTCGGATAGTTTTACTCCTTCAACGTTAAGTTGTTGGAGGCCAACTTCATCTATATCGTCTTTGATTTCTTGGTCATTTTTAGCTAATCGTTCAACTTCTTTTTCTGCTTCTTTCTCTACGTTTTCTTCTTTTTTATCTCCTCTTCCAAACTCATCAATTGCGCGTTTTGCAGTGCCCATCCAAAATTCTATTTGTTTTTTTTCATTATCTGTCATGTCTTCAAGATTTTCTGCGTAGTAGGCCGCAAGCGTTTTTAGGGCTTGTTCGTTTTGATTATCTAGGATTAATTGTTGTGCACTTTCAATACATCCTTTAACAGTATCGGATGCTTCCATCGTTTCTTTCTTTTTGTCTTGTTCAGAAAGATCAGCTTGTTTTTCTGCCTCTTTTTTCTGTTTTTGTTCTTTTTCTTGAGCAGTAATTTCTTTATCGAGTTTTTTATAAACTTTTTTTCGTCCTGGCCAATCTTCTTTGTCGTATTCATCTTGCCATTTTCGAAGTTCTTCAGCTGTTAAGTCTGGATTGACCTGGCTGAGTTTTTTTACCTCGGTTACATATCTTTCTCTTTTTATGTGGAATGCGGCAAGGTTTTTGTGTCCATCTTCTCCGCTAGGAGTTTTGGAAATCATGATTTGGTAATTTTTCTTTAATGCTTCAACACCGCCATCTTTTTTCGTGTCAGGATCAATGTAGGCTTTACGGCTTTTGAACCACTCTTTCCATTCTTTTTGTGTTCCAGTCGAGATGTCTTTTTTTCGCGTAGCTTCGTCGAGTTTTGCTGAAGCGGCTCTTAATGTTACTTGTTCTTCTAGTTTCTCTTTGCTCTCTGCTTTTTTGATTAGGTCTTCGTGTTCTACGAGTGCTTTGTCTTTTTCCAGGAAGTCGAGGGATGAGAATTCATCTACGGCTTTTTTGAAGGCCTCTGGGTTTGTGTCTTTGTATAGATCCCAAAGTTTTGTAATTTTTTCTCCTTCTTTTTCTACTGCTTCCGGCCAGTGCTGAGATAGTTCTTGTCGTTCTTTGAAGGATTTTAAGTCTTTGTAATATCCAAGAATTGTATCGACGGATTTTTGACTTATTTTGTTTACAGTAACGCCTCCAACCACCATCTTGTCGCGGAAGTGAATGAATGCTTTTGACTCTTGTTCTGACGATTTTTTTGCTCCTTTAATTATTTCGTTTTGAGCATTTGGTGATTCCGCCTTTAAGCATCCTTGCATTATTCCTTTTATTGCTTCTGGTGAATAGAATCCTGTATCGCGAACTTTTTGTAGATGATCTTCAAGTTCGTGGGCGTTTGCCATAAATTCTTTTCTTTCAGAATGTCCCTCGCGGGCTATGAAATCATTTTCGAGAGGGGACTGTATGTCATATTTTTTGTATAGAGTGTTTAGGTCTTTAAGTGTTTGGATTCGCGGAGCAAGTCCATTTCGATCAAATGCCTCTTTTCCTTCAAGTTTTTTGATTAGTAGTTTTGCGTGTGCGATAGAGGGTGTGGATTTTAGTTCTTGCCGAAACCATGATTTGAAACCGTTTACCTGATTTCGTCCAATTGCATCCTTGTTGTCATCTACTTTTTGGTCCCATTTTTGATAAAATGGAAGGAGTTCTTTTGATTCTGGGGATAGGGTTTTTTCCTCATCCTTATCTTTCTCTTTTTGTTTTGCTTTCTCTTTTGGGAGGTCTTGGATTTGTCGAACAAGGTCCTCCATCTGTTCAGCACTTTCTATGTCTTCAATTTGTTCTTTAAAGTCTTTGTATTCATTTAGGTCAATAACTGTTTTTCCTTCGCTGTCAGGGGAGATTAGAGCTCTTAGCTCTGCTTTGGCTGCTTTTGCTGCGTTTTCTCTGTCTGTGACAATTTTTTTATAGTCTCCTCCGTCTTTTAAATAGCGAATCTCATTTGGAGTGAGTTTGCTTTCATCTCTGGGGTTGTCCTTATCCTTCTCTTTGTCTTTTTCGTCTTTTTCCTTGTCTGAGTCTTCAAGAGGATTAAGTTCACTCGCCGGATTTTCATTAAGTTGAGACATAGGCTTTTGATATAAAAGGCTCCCAATCCAGGGAGCCTACACTTTATAACATTTTACTGGTTTCGTCAAGTTCTATACTGAGCACGCAGAGAATCCGCAAGAGAGGCAAAGCATGCATCCTTCTGCCACTTGTATCATTTCATTACACTCTGGACATTTTCTGCTTTTTATAACGTCTTTCTTGTTGAATGAAAGTTCTTGGTGGTCTCTTTTTTTGAGTTCGTCAGATATTGGTGGAGGTAAAACTTCTTCGGAATTAGAATTATCTTCTGATGAATTTTGAGTAGGTTTCATTTCTTTTGTTTCTTTTGTTGGTTCTGCAGTTTTAATATTGAGAACCTGCTCCTGTCTACTTCCGTCTCTATATACCGTGCATCCTTTTAGGCCTGATTCCCATGCGAGAACATATCCTTTTTTCACATCTTCACGAGTTGCAGAGTATGGGAAGTTGATGGTTTTACTGATTGAGTTTTCAACATGCTCTTGGAATGATGCCTGCATTTTTATGTGAGCTTCAGCGCTGATATCCATTGCAGTTACGAATACTCTTCTTGTTTCATGTGGGATTTGTTCAATATGCTGTACAGATCCTGTGCTTTCTATCTCTTTGATGATGTCGTCGTTAAATAGTCCAAGCTCTTCTAGTTCCTTTTTAAGGAAAGGATTGATGTATGAAAGTTTTTGACCGCTCATCACCTCTTTGTAGTATGAGAGGGCGAAGAATGGCTCGATTCCTGAACCGCAGTCTAGGAGCATTGAAATAGATCCTGTTGGGGCTACTGTTGTTAGAGCTGAGTTTCTTCGTTTAATGTCTCGTACTTTTGGTCCGTAGATAGAGATGTCCCAATTTGGGAATGTTCCTTTTTCCTCGGCAAGTTGTACTGACATGTTGTGTGCAGTGTCGTTTATTAGCTTCATTACACTTCTAGCAAGTTCGAATCCTTTTTCTGAATCGTAAGGAATTCTCATCTGGTAAAGCATGTCTGCAAATCCCATTATTCCAAGTCCAATTCTTCTGTTGTTTCTGAATGTTGAATTAACTTTCTCAACAGGGAAATCTGATAGATCAATTACATTATCAAGCATTCTTACAGAGGTTCTTGTTGTTTTTTTCAATCGAGCTTCATCTATTTCTCCATTTGTAACAAACTTAGCAAGATTGATTGATCCTAGGTTACAAACGTCTCCGTCGTGTAGCCATTGTTCTCCACATGGATTGGTTGCCTCAAGTCTTCCAAGTGCAGGGATTGGGTTGTTTCTATTGGCTGCATCTGGGAATAAAACTCCTGGTTCACCATTTCTCCATGCTGAGTTGATGATTTTATCCATCAATTCTGAGGCGGTGATGTTTTCATCTGTCGCTTCCACAAAGGCTCCACGTGAATTTCTTATAACTCTTCTTGGTTTCATCTTTATCCCATTCCATTCGCATACCCATGGTTCTTCACATTTTTCTTTAACTTGTTTCATAAACTCATCAGTGAGTGAAACAGAGATGTTGAAGTTTACAAGTGTTCCTTCTTCCCATTTTGATTCGATGAACTCTAGAATATCCGGATGATCCACTCTCATTACTCCCATATTTGCTCCGTGTCTTCCTTGTTGTTTTATTACTCCAAAGGCTTCGTTATAGGCGCGCATAAATGAAACTGGCCCTGAAGCCATTCCTTGTGTTTTATTTGTTCTAAACCCAGCAGGTCGAATCAGGTGCCATGGAAATCCAAGTCCAGATCCTGCCTGTTGAAGTAGTGCTGCATCTTTTAGTGTTGAGAAAATTCCATCCATGGAATCTTCGTAGTGAATTACGATACAGTTTGACACTAATCGTGTTTTTCCTCCTGCATTTGCGAGTGTTCGTCCAGCAGGCATGAATTCAAAATTGTAGAGTGCATCTCTAAAATCACTTTCGATGTCTTTGATTTCTTGTTCATTTTTCCCATAATCTTTTTCTACCTCTGCTAGTGCTTTTGCTACTCGATCGTACATTCCTTCAGGTGTTTCACATACTTCTCCCTCTTCGTCTCTTTGTAGATATCTTCCCGCAAGTACCTTTAATGCGTTGATTGAAAACGGTAGTTTTGTTGTCTGTCCATGTAGTAGGTCTTCTTGAGCTGATCTTAAATTCTTGTGTCTTTCACGGTAAAGAATATAAGCTTTTGCTGTAATTGCGTGGCCTCCTTCTATTAGGATTTTTTCCACAAGGTCTTGAATTTGCTCAACGGTAGGTGTTTCAGATGGGTCTTTGAAGAAGACTTCAAGAACTGCTGTTACCTGGTTCCCGATTTGCATAGCGAGCTCTTTGTCTTTACCGCCAGCAGATTGTGCTGCGCGCCAAATAGCTTCACCAATTTTTAGATAATCGAACTCTACGACGTCTCCGTTTCTTTTACGGATTTTTTTGATTGGGGACATGACAACTACATTAAAGGATAGGTTTCGCCTTTATAGACTTATTTTTCATAGGAATGAGAGACCCAACATCTTGTGTCTACTTGAGGTTGTGGACACAACATCTAGTGGGTAATTAGAATTCTACCAGAGTGATTTTTAAGGTGAAAGGCTAAATGCTCAAAAGAAGTTGACTCTGTGTTAGCGAAGTTTCGTTATGCTAAAGTGGTTGGATTTGGGGCTTTATTAAGCGGTTTCTTCGACTGCGCAACTCAATAATTTCCCGAATGATTTTGCGGCCAGGGGTCCATTTCCTGTTATGAGTAAGCCGTCCTTTTCCATCATTGACAGTGGACATATTTCCTTCAATAGTGTATTTCTCACATATGAATATTGAATCTTTAAGACAAGAATTGAGGGGTGAGCCAAAGTTTCGCTTCAAGCAGGCAACTGAATTTGTGTATAAAAATCTTATTGAGGATTGGGATGAGGCCATTTCTTTGCCAAAAGATTTAAGGGAGCGGCTGAAATTGGCATGTCCCCTTGATATTAACGGTACTCTTTATAAGTCTCAGGATGGGAGCGCGGAGAAGGCTCTGATTATTTATGATGATAAAAGCAGGATTGAGACAGTTCTAATGCGGCATTCCGACACGCACAATACAATTTGTGTTTCATGTCAGATGGGATGTGGAATGGGTTGTGATTTTTGTGCGACGGGGAAAATGGGGCTTAAACGAAACCTTAGTGATGTGGAAATTATTGAGCAGGTGCTGTTTTTTGCGAGAATTTTGAAGAAAGAGGGAAAAAGGATTTCGAATGTGGTTTTCATGGGAATGGGTGAGCCGCTCGCAAATTATTATAATGTGATGGATGCAGTAAGAATCTTGAATGACAAGGATGGTCTAAATATTGCTGCAAGAAAAATCTCAATATCAACTTGTGGACTTGTTGAGGGAATTCAAAAATTGGCAGATGAACCTTTGCAGGTCAATCTTGCGCTTTCTCTTCACGCGCCTACTGACGCGGTGCGAAGTCGAATTATGCCGATGAATAAGAATTTTGGAATTGAAAAAACGCTTAGGGCGATAAAAAAATATACAGACAACACAAATCGTAAGGTAATGATTGAATATGTTCTTTTGAGTGGAATAAACGACTCTATTGAGGATGCGAAGGATTTGGCACATTTGCTAAAGGAAAAATTGCGCCATTTGTATATGGTTAACTTGATCATATACAACACAATTGATGGGGGGTATAGAAGACCTGAAAATCGTTATGCCTCTGCATTTAAGGCAATGCTTGAACAGGAAGGAATTGAGGTGACTCAAAGATTTCGAATGGGTCATGATATTGAAGGAGCTTGTGGTCAATTGGCTGGGAAGTAGGTGATTGGGAAATTGATTGGGCTTTATAGTTCTCCCTCGGTTTCTTCGTTTAATCTTTCGAAAAATTTGACCATGAAGTCGTGGCGTTCAGTGGCGATTCTTTTGCCTTCGTTAGTCATTATTTTGTCCTTAACATGTTTTAATTTAACTGTGAATTCGCGGTAAGCAGTGTCGTCTTGTGAGTATTCAGCGGCAGGGGAGGTGTTTGCGTTTGGATCATGCAGTTTTGCCCCAATTTCTCCAGCAAACAGAAAAGCTCTGCCAACCCCCACTGCCCCAATTCCATCTAGTTTGTCTGCATCAAAAAGAACTTTTGCCTCAAGGTTTTCCGGAACGTTTTCATCTCTGAATCGATGTGTTCGAATACAATCAGAGACACGAGTGATTTTTTCTTCAGGATAGCCATATTTTTTCAGTATTTCAGCAGCTAATTTTGCTCCAAGCTCCGCATGGCAAACTTTTCCTCCCGAATTATCCTCAGTCTCACGCCCAATGTCATGTAACAGAGCCGCAATTTTTAAGATTTCCAAATCTGCCCCTTCTTTTTCCCCAATATGCATGCACAAATTGTAGACCCTCTCAGTGTGGTCAGTATCGTGACTTCCTCGCGCTTTGCTTAAGTGTGCATGCGCAATTTTCCTAATTTCATCAAAAAAATCTTTATTCATCGCTTAAATATTAGCATGAAAAAAACACATAGGCGATATGGCAGAAAATTCAAAATTTTGCTTTCTTGACAAAGTGGGGCATGGCAGGTAAATTCGTTTTCTGAATAAATAACAAATATTTTATGTCTGGATCTAATTGTAATCGTAAACCTGGTGAGGATTTTGAGATTGATGGCGCAAGGGGTCGTGTAATGGAGGTTGCAGAGGGGCTTGTTGAGCAGTTTTATTCAAGAGGTGGGGTTGTTGAAGATACGGGTAGTTCTACTGCGGAATTAGTTTCAGCACTTTTGGTGACTTTGGAAGATGGTGACTTTAGAGCTGCAGGATTGCGTGTTGGAGTTCCTGAGTGTGTCCTTGAGGAAGGTTCAGTTCCTGTTACTCCTGAGGATAGAGTTTTATCTATTGATGAGCTTGGAGGGGAGGACGTAGTTGCTGCAATGGTTGAGCCGGATTCTGAACAGAAAGGTGATGAAGTTGGTGATGAGAATAGTGAATTTGTTCAAACAGATAGGGATAGGCTTGTAAGGTGTTTGATTTCTACTCATCCATCGGATGTAGAAGAGAGAGATCAGCAGTTTTTTGATGAGGTTATTAATAGAGTAAGATTTCTACTACTTCCTGTTGTTGATGAAATGGACTCATTGGATTATGAGGAAGAAGTTGGCGAAACTGTACTAGCAGAGGAAGATAACGATAGTGCTGAAGACGATGAGGAGCCTTGTTATGAAATGGATGATGAAGAGAGAGATGCTGTAAATGCTATGTTTGATGCTTAAACCTTAAGTTTTTCTACAACTTTCCCAATCGTTTCGATGGTGTATTCGATGTCTTCTTTGGTGGTGGATTGGCCGAGGGTGAGGCGCACGGAGGAGAATATATCTTTTTCGCTAAGTCCTATTGCGCCGAGCACATGTGATGGAGTGGTCTTTTTCGCGGAGCATGCGGACGTTGTGCTGCAGAAGATTCCTTGTGAGTCGAGTTGAAGGACGAGGTCGGGGGCGTAGATTCCTGGGAAGCAGATGTTTATGTTGTTGGGGAGGCGGGAGGTAATAGAGCCATTTAGTTTTGAGGTGGGAATTGTTTTTGTGAGGCCGCCGAGTAGCATGTCTCGCAGGGCGCTGAGCCTCTCACCTTCTTCGTATCGATGTGATTGAACTAATTCTAAGGCCTTTGCCATTCCAACTATTCCGGGGACGTTATGGGTCCCTGAGCGTATTCCCATTTCTTGATTTCCGCCAAAAACTATTGGTTCAATCTTTGTCCCTCGTGTTGCGAATAAAACTCCAATTCCTTTTGGGCCGTATATCTTGCTCGCATTAATACTCATCATTGTGCAGCCAATGTCTTGTGTGTTGAGAGATAGATATCCTGCCGCCTGACATGCGTCTGTATGCAGAGTGATGTTTTTTTCTTTTAGTAACTGTCCGATTTGAAAGATTGGCTCAATGGTCCCGATTTCATTGTTTACATATTGTATTGATACGAGAATTGTTTGGTCTGTGATGGCATCTAAAAGATCTTGCTTAAGCACAAATCCTTCTTTATTAACAGGCAAATATGTTACTTCAAACCCCTCTTCCTCTAATTTTTTGCATGGTTGGATAACTGCTGAGTGTTCAATCGTCGAAGTGATGATGTGGTTCCCTTTTTCCTTATTCGCTCTCGCATATCCAAGAATAGCTAGATTTGTTGATGCGGAGCCGCTTCCTGTGAAATATATTTCTGATGCTCGGCAGTTAAGGATTTTTGCAATTGTTTCTCGTGCGGAATCAACGGCTATAAGCGCTGTTTTTCCTGGAGTGTGGTTTGAGCTAGGATTTCCAAAGTTTTTGCTGAAATAGGGGATCATTGACTCAAGAACCTCTTCTGCAACTGGAGTTGTGGCTGCATAGTCCAGATAGATGTTATGGTCGCTCATCAAAAAAATCTTTAAATAGTAGAATTGCGTGTGCTGAAGCCATATCTTTAATTTTTCCTTCGTCAAACATTACAAGAATCTCATCCCATGACGTTTCGTGCACTGAGATTTCCTCATTTTTATCTAGGTTTTGTTTTCCAACCTTTTTTGCATGTAATCCAATGAAAAAATGAATGCTGTTATTCATCAATCCTGAAGAGCTGAATACTTCTTTAAGTGCTTCGATTTTTTCACATTCGTATCCTGTCTCTTCCAAAAGTTCGCGTGCTGCTGCCTTTTCTGGATTTTCTCCTTCATCAATATATCCTGCAGGGACTTCAAAATCAGCGCTCTTAACTGGGTGGCGATATTGGTGGATCAAAATAAGCTTGTTTTCATCGGTAAATGCCCCTATCACTATTACATCTGGTCGTTTGATTGAATAATAGGCGTCGACCTTGCTTCCACTTGCCATTTCACATTCATCCTTCGAAATTGTGAAAAAATCATTGTCGAGAACGGTTTCTGTCTTTATAGTTTTCCAGTTTGTCATATCGAGTGTTTTTAGTATGGAAATTGTAGAGGAGAAGTTGGGTTTTTGGAAGGAGGTAAGGAGAAGAGTAGGGTTGACAAGAAGGGTGAAATGTCCTATTATTTACCTTCAGTAACTCATCTTATGCTTGGTAAATATGCACGTCCAAATATAGAACCGTGGGTTGAGACGCCTGAGCGTGCTCTGGATCTTCCAGAGAAAAAAATGGGAGTTGTATTACACCTTTTGGCTAGATTTAAATCTAAAATTGTTCGACAGGTACGTGATGTAATGGACATGCACAAGCAGGAATATGATGACTCTGGAGATGACTATAAAACTCCTTTTGCTCTACGTGATATTGGTGAAAATCCTGAATTTCCTTTTGAGAGGGAGATGGTTTTTACGAATGTATTAGGAAGTGCTTCTACATATGGATGTACTGGATGTTGTGGGTTTTGTGGAGTTGATTCGATGCCTGTAAGAAAGGAGGATGTGATTGCTACTCCTCTTGGGCAGCAAAAGCACTTTTACGATGAATTAATTGGATATCTTCGTGCATATAATTCTGATCCTGATTTTATTGATCAAGTTATTCTTTTGACTATGCACTATGGTGATAATGATCCTTTTGATGATCCGAATATTGGAGAGATGATTGAGTATCTTCATGAAAAGTGTGGTGTGGTTTTTGGTCTTGCTACTTATGTTCCGGAAAAGGGGCAAGAGATTTTTGAGCATTATGCAGAGCTTGAACAAAGGCATCGTGCACTTAATGACCTAACTACTTTTATGAAAGTGATGGAGCTTCTTAAGAAGGATGTGAAATCCAAAGGTATAACTAATGTGGCACAATTTGTTGATTATATGGGAGGTATTGAGCATTCAACGAAAATTGAGCGGTTAATTGAGTTAATGAAAAGCCTTAGAGAGACGGGGCATAATCTTGCCTCGGTAGAGATGATTTTATCTAATGAGCAATATGGATTTCAGGAGGCCCTTGATCATTTTGGTCTTGGGGATATCTCAGAGTATTATGTTTGTGATGATGCAGCGATAGCTAGGTTGCAACCAAAGGTTGATAGTTTGACCTCATCAGAGTCCGAAAAGCTTGAAGATTGGAGGGAGTGGTTTGAATATGTAGAGGATGATTACAAATGTATGATTCGTTATCATGGAATAAATCCTTTGGAGTTTAAATTTGACGAAGATTCGTTTGGTGAATTAAAGAGTAAGATTGAGTTTGAAGAGTCTTTTTTGGATGGGAAACCGAGTGTAGGAGATATGCGTGTGAGTGTTGTGAAAAGACAGGCTGAGACGGTTGCTCGATTAATTGAAAATAAGAAGCTTGCTTTTACTTATGTTCCTAAAGATGTTCCTGGTGGTTTTGTTAAAACAATTGGAGAAAAAGCACTTTCTGCGGCTAATGATTCCTTTTTGATGGGAATTACTGCTGGCGCAGGTATAGAAATTAGTCCATTTGGTGCATTTAATCTTTTGCCTGGAAATGTAAGTGATGAATATCCACAGGGAAGATTGCTTGTTCCTTATATGGGTCTGCAAAAAAATAATAAACTCGCTAACGATGGTGATGATATTGCTGATGTATTGGAAAATGCCATAGTAATGAGAGAGGCTGCAGTATCTGGAGGTGATTTTGATGAGTGTTTTAAAATTAATGTTTTTGATGGAGATAATCGTGTGAGGAAAATCTGGTATAGGCGAGATGATTTTACTGTCATAAAAGATGTAGTTGTGAAGGAGGATGTAAAATCCCTTGCAGGTCTTGCCATATTAAAAAGTGGACACTGGGGAGAGTGGGCTTTTAAAAAGCCAAAGAAAACTGAGGCTGTTGAGGAGGAGAGGGGCAATGAATAGAATAATAAAAATCCCCGGGGATTTTGTGGGAGTTATTGGCTTGAGTAAGCAATTTTGGCACTTTTTCACTTTGGACTAGTGATTGTTCGTTTTGAAGCTATTGAATATTTGCTGTTTATTTTTCGAGAGAGTTTTGATACATTGCTCTCCTGTTTTATAAAACAATAAGTACTATGGATAAAGGATTAACAATGGATAAAGGATTAACAATGGATGGAGGTGATGTTCTTGCACAGGAAAAACCTTTGAAGGGATATGTTGAGGATTTTGTTTCTATGGGAGATGGGCATGTTGTTTCTGCTGGTGTCTTGGCTGATTTGATGCAAATGAATGATCCTAGAAGAGAGGTTGATATCGTACTAAGAACTGTAGGAGATGATAGATTTACTTTTGAGCAGAGGAGGGCTATGTATCGCTTATATGTTGAGATAAAGAGTATTAGAAATGCAGCGATGGAGGCAATTGCGGATGTTCCAGAGGATGTTAGAGAGACTATTTTGAAGGAGGTGATTAGGGCACTGTTTAAAGGAGAGATTGAATTAGATGGGATGGATGGAGGTTCGTTTGCTGGTTTAGTTCATCATTTTTATGATGAACATTTTAGCTTGTATGGTTAACGCAAGTCCTTTTCGCTTTGCTCGGTCAGCTTGAAAAATCCGCTAGGCAGATTTTTTGTTGGTAGGGCCAAGGGGAATTGAACCCCTGTTTCTAGGATGAAAACCTAGTGTCCTAACCACTAGACGATGGCCCCATGTTGTCAAATTGCTGAGCTAGTATACTGAATTATCTTCGTTTGTCACGTATTTTTTTTCTTCTATTTCTTGCATTGTACTGATTTTGTCATCTTCCTCTATTTCTGAGAATGCTTTGGACTGTGTAATCTTGGTATTGAGTACTGAGTTTTCGGTTTTTAATACTTCGTTTTTAAGCTTTGCTTGTTGTAAAGTATATCCTTTTTGAGCAGTTTCATTTGTTGCTGCAAGGTAGACCACGCTAAGTACAATTATCATTATGGTTAGCGTTGCTATAAGCGATCTGATTGCTTTTCTTGTTTCTGAAAATAGAGTTTCTTTTCGAATCATCTTTCTTCGACTTTTTTTTGGGAATAGTGGGTTCATTATGGTGAATATGTGACTTTATACTCTATGTTTATCACACCGGCTCCTAAACTTGAAATCTTTTCGAATGCGCTTCTTGATAGGTCAATTACTCGTCCATATCCATATGGGCCGCGATCGTTGATTTTTACCTGAACTTTTTCTCCGTTGGATAGATTTGTGACTTCAACAATAGTTCCAAATGGTAGGTATTTGTGAGCGGCTGTGAGTAAATTGTAGTCGAATGTTTCTCCGGAGGCGGTTCCGTTGCCTTGTAAAGCCTTCCCGTAGAAGGTTGCTTTTCCGAATTCAGAGCCTTTTTTGTTTTGTTCTAGTCGATAAATGATTTCAGCGAGATATCCACGTGTCATTTCTTGATCTGCGTAGATTTCGTTTGTTGAGCTTATGTTTAGGATGCCTGGCTTAAGAAGGTATGCTGCATAATCGGCAAACCAGCTGTCTTCAGGGGTGTCTACAACGAGGTATTCGTAATTAACCTCTGTTAGGTCGATTTTGTAGGATTCGAGGAGGATTTTGATGGATTCTGCAAGATTTATAGTTGAAGTTGGCTCAAATGTGCCGTCTTCATATCCTTTTATGATTCCTTCATCTTTTGCGGCTTGTAAGTATGGTGTGTACCATGCAGAGAGGGGAGTGTCGGTGAAGGGTCGTTCTTCTCCTTCTTCCACGATTGCATCACGATCCATGTCTTCTTCTTCAAAGAGTCCGCTTGCTAGCGTTATCATTTTTAGGGCTTCGGCACGGCTGATTTTTTCATCAGATCGGAAGGTGTTGTCTTCGTATCCGTTAATGATGCCCATTTCTTCGAGGGCGGAAATTGCTGTGAAATGAGAGTCTCCAGCAGTGTTATCCGTGAAATTGGCAAAAGCTACACTTGTTAAAAGTGTAATTGTCATAGGAATGAGCAACATTGTGGTTATTGGTTTCATGTTACTCAGATTAAGAATTTAAGATTTTAGTTTGAAGGTAATGTACCTTGTGTCTCCCTTCCCTTCACTTATGCTCTCGATATCATCAAAGCCGGGGCTTAATACTAGCATGTGAACTTTTCTTCGGAAGTATGGGGACATAGGTGGGAGTTTTTGTGGTCTTCCTCCTGTCCGTACTAGGTCTATTTTACGTTTTGCGAGCTCAAGCACATGTTCCTCCTGTCTTTTTCTGTATTCGTCTATATCAAGGAAGATGTTGAAGTCGGATTTCCCGCATTGTTTCCATACAAGTGTTTTCAGTAAGTGTTGAAGTGCTTGAATGTTTTCGCCGTGATATCCGATTAGTAGAGATGCATTTTCGGATTCAATATTCATTAAATAACTGTCTTTTTCATCTTCTTTAATGTCGATCTTAGAGAATTCTACTCCAAGTTTTATCAGGAGCATTTCAAGCGTTTCTTGCAATGATTCTTCAATGTCCATTATATATTTTTTAGGGATTAATTGTTTTTGATCACTCTTACTGTCGGTTCGTTTGGTTCTTTATTCGGTGATTTATTTACGAATAGTTGTTGAATGATTCCGTATGTGGTTGAAGTTCCCCAGTATATTCCAACTCCTGCTGGGAGTGATGCTGTGAATACCGCTATCATTACAGGCATTACATATGTCATTGTGCTTGTGGCCATTGCCATTTCATCCTTCTTCTTTTCTTTTTTATTGTCTTCTTTTTTAGTTTTTTTTGCCATTGATAGTTTCATTTGTCCGAATTGTAATCCTCCAATTATTAGAGGAAGAACGTAAAGATTTGGTTTTGTTAGGTCTAGTCCAAGGAAATGAACACCTATATCGTGAAAGGTGAAGTTAGTATATTCCGAGTAAAGCATGAATGAGTTGTCTGGGTTCAATCCGCTTCGTACTGCGTAAAATAGTGCAATTAGGAAAGGGAATTGAAGCAGGATTGGTAGGCATCCTCCAAGTGGAGAAACTTTTGTCTCTTTATATAGGGCCATTGTCTCCATCGCAATTTTTTGTTGGTCTCCTTTATATTTCTGTTTAAGCTTTTCCAGCCTTGGCTGAAGATCTTGCATCTTTTTTTGCGCCTTCATTGCCTTTTGAGATGGAATGAGAAGGATTGTTCTAATTATCAGTGTTAACAGGATAATTGCGATTCCCAAGCTGTGATTTGGAGCGACAACAGTGAAGAATATTAATGCGTTATATATAGGTTTATAAAAAATGCCGTACCATAGCTGTTTGAAGAGTCCTTCTTTTACGATTTCAAATTCGTTTGTTGAAATTGTTTTTTCTTCACCATTAACAGTGGTTGTGAGTTCAATTCTGTATCTTCCTAATTCTCCAAAAAGTGCATTGTTCCAGCTTTCGTAGGCTATACGTGTTTTTGCGCCAGGAGCTAAGGTAGTCGCAACTGCATTTTCACAAGAAATTTCAGGAGATACAGTTTTTTGCATCCATTCATTGTTTTCGTATCTGTAAACGGAAAATGGTTCATTTGGGCACTCAGATTCTATTACTATTTCTTCTAGTGTTTGATTTTCGAGGTCTACTGTTACTAGTTGAACTCTTGAGTATTCATCCTTTGTAGTTTCGAAAATTAGGTTGTTACTGCCTGGGGTTTGTTCATTCTCACAGCTCGAAAAGAAGTATTGTAGTAATAAAAATACCGCGAGAAATAGTACTATGTTTTTTAGAATACCGTTTAGTTTATCCATTTTTGCTTATAATTCTTCTAATGTCTGATTCAATCTCTTGATAAGTTGACGCTAGTATACCTTTTTTTGGAATAAGTATAAGATCAAATGAGTTTTTGGGATTGAGCTCTTCTATTATTAGCCTGATTGCTTCAAAGGTTCTTCTTCTTACTCTATTTCTGTCGACAGCCTTGTTTGATATCTTCTTGCTGACGATTAGCGCCCATCTTGGGTGGCCAATTCCGTTCTTTTTTCCTCTAATAATGAACAATTTGGAACTATCCGATTCTCCCTTTTCGAGAATGAACTTTATCAGATTTCGCTCTACTTTGATTTTTTTTGCGATCATGAAAGAAGGATTGAGAAAGAACTTCGATTACTTCGAGTGAACTTTCACAGTTAGCTCCTCTCGCCCTTTTGCCCTTCTGCTAGACAAAACTGAGGCGCTTCGAGACCTGAATCCGTGTTTTCTTAACCTTTTTCTTTTCTTTAATTTACCGAGCATATTCGTTTCATTAACTTTTTGCTCGCTGATTTTATAGGTAAGGCCCTTGCAAGTCAATATCTACTCTAGTATATTGCAGAACGAAAATAATATAATTTTTTAATATGGCAATTAAGGCAAACTATGAATTCCTATTTGTAGGTAAAGACGACAATAGTTTTTTAGAGACATATTATTATGATTTGTTTGAAGAAAAGGGAGAACAAAGCGGTCAGTTGTTTATTACGCTAGAGGTTCAGAATAACCCTGTAGACGCAGAGGAGATAGGAAGTGCGATCTTTGAAACCATGCAAAAGGAGTTTTTTGAGGACTTGGAAAGGGATCCTTATGATCGTTTTGAAACAGCATTAAAAAGTGTAAATGCGGTTTTGAATCAATTTCGTGAGCAGAAAACCTCAGGATATATTGGGAATTTAAATGTAGTTGTGACTGCAATCGTTGATGGGAAAATGTACTTGACTCAAACTGGTGATAGCGAGATGTACCTTATTAGAAAGCGATATGTGAGCGTTGTGAGTGATGGACTTAATGATGAAAGTAATAATGATATTTTTAACAATATCGCAAGTGGAGAAATAGAGGAGGGGGATGCCGTTCTTATTGCTTCTGCAAGGCTTCTTCGTTATGTAAGTAAGACAGATTTGGCTAAGTGTACTTCAAAACTTGATGTTGCTGAGGTTTTGGAATCAGTAAAAGATGCGATTTCTACTGAAATGCTTGGAAGAGTAGCTCTTACTGGAATTGTTTTTGGGGCTGCTGCTGCAACTGAGATTAGAGAGATGGTTGAGGGGGAAACGACTTCTATTTTAGCAGAGGACGAAGAAGGGAATGTAAAAATGGAGAGGGAGACTGTTAGTATGGCTGGAAAGTTTTTTACTGCCTTAAAGGGCTTGAAAAAGGGGAAAAGTGAGGTTTTTCAAGGAGAGGGGACAAGTATGTGGTCGGATGTGAGCTCTTTTGTGGGAAGATTCTTTAGAGGAATATTTTCAAAAGGATTTTCTCGAGATAAAATTTTGGCATCATTAGTTATTGTTATAATCGTTCTTTTCTCAGGAATCTGGATGGCAAAGAGTAATTTGCAGGCGCGGGAGGAGCTTAAGAAGTTGGATGATACATTGGTGAGTGTTCAGGAAATGCTTGCTGAAGCTGAAACAAAGAGTGCTTATGATAAGGATGCGGCAAAGGAAATCCTGGATAAGGCCTATACAGACACCATTACCGTATACAATTCTGGATACTATAGAGATAAAGCTATTTTGAAGCTTGGAGATATCGATATGATGCGTGATAAGTTGGACAATGTTATTAGAATTGCTGATCCAAAGGTTGTTCTTGATCTTTCTTCAAAGAGGGCGGACGTGAATGCTCTTGGATTTGCAGAAGTTTCAAATAGGACATTTGCTTTTGAATATAACGCTCTTTACGAATTGGTTTTGGATCAGATTCAGGATCCATTAACTATAGATAATGAAGAAACTGTAATTGCTGCTACTGGATTTGATGATCGTGGATCGATTGTTTTCCTTACAGAAAGCGGAAAATTGATTGAGTATAAGGATGGAACTATGAGTTTTATGGATACTGACGATGGACAGTTTAGAAAGGCGGTTGCTGTTGAAGATTGGAGTAATCGTGTTTATTTGCTTGATCCTGCAGGAAATCAGATTTGGAGGTATACATATAAAGGAACACGAGAGAAATTTGGTGAGGCGGAGGCATATCTTTCAGGGGAAGATTTGGATTTAAGTAATGCTCAGGATATAGCGATTGATTCGAGTGTTTATGTACTTATGAAGAATGGTGATGTGAAGAAGTTTTATGGAGGGACTGAAACTGAATTTTATATCAATGATGCGCCATTTAATGCCTTTAAGAACCCTACAAAGATCTACACAAATGAGAAGTTAGATGAGGTGTACATTCTTGATTCTGAGGATGCGAGGGTGCTTGTATTCCGTAAGGATTCGCAGACAGGTAACATAAACTACACTACTCAGTATTTGCTTGATGGTGCTGGAGACCTGCGTGATCTTTACGTAGATCCAGACAACAAGAAGCTATATGTTATCTCAGAGAGCAAGGTGTTTGAGGTGGATATGTAGGAGGGGCGAGCGAAGCGAGCCCTTATTTAAGTGTTTTTTCAGCTTGTTGCGCTATTGCAAGTTCTTCGTTTGTTGGTATGACGAAAACTTTTACCTTGGAGCGTCCGTCGTGGATTGCTAGTTCGCAGGCTTCGTTCTTTTTGGCGTTGAGTGAGACTCCCATGAAGGCAAGATAGTCGCATGCTTGTTGGCGAACGTAGTGCGCTTTTTCTCCTATTCCTCCTGTAAATATAATTACTTCTGGGCCATTAAGTGCTGCGCTCATTCCTGCAATTGTTTTTGCTATCTGGTAGGCAAGAATTTCTATTGTAAGTAGTGCTTTTTCATCTTTTTTTAGTGATGCTGCGTAAATATCTCTCATGTCTGAACTAATTCCTGAAAGGGCAAGAAGTCCTGATTTTTCGAGTAGAATTTTTTCAACCTCTGGTGACTTTTTCTTCATGTTTTGTTCCATGTGGAAGATGATTCCTGGATCGATAGAACCGCAGCGTGTTCCCATTGGAAGACCTTCTGCTGGGGTAAATCCCATTGATGTGTCGATAGAAATTTTGTCGAAGGCAGTCACAGATGAACCATTTCCAATGTGGCATGAAATGATTTTTGCATTTTTTCTTTTGAGCATTTTTAGTCCTTCTTCAATTACATATTGGTGACTTGTCCCGTGAAATCCGTATTTTCGAATTCCGTGCTCGCTGTAAAGCTCCTCGGGGATTGCATATTTGTAGGCTTTTTCTGGCATTTGTGAATGGAATGCTGTGTCGAAAACCGCAACTTGTGGTGTTTTTGGTAGAAGTGTTTTGCAGGCCTTTATTCCTTCGAGATTTGCAGGATTGTGAAGTGGTGCGAGCTCAGAAAGTTCTTCTAATTCCTTTATTATTTTTGCATCAATTTTTACTGGTTCAATATATTTCTCTCCTCCATGTACAGCTCTGTGGCCAACAGCATCAATTTCATTCTTTTTGGCTATTACTCCAGATTTAAGAAGGGTGTTGAGTACAAGCTCAACTGCGGTGTGATGGTCTTTCACTGGTTGTTTTAGACCAATGTCTTTGTTGGCTGATTTAAAGCTGAATTTGCATTTTTGAAGTCCAATTCCATCAACAAGTGCTTTTGCTAGGACTACTGGTGTTTTTCCAGTTTTAATAAGCTGGACTTTCAGTGATGAAGATCCAGAATTCAGGATGAGAGTGTTCATGTTAGATAACTTTATATACTAAGGTGCCAACTGTTGGCTTCATTATTACTTTGAGTCCAATGTCGCTTCCTGTGCGAGCAAGTGAAACATCTTTTCTGTCGATTTGCATTGAGTCGATAACTTGTTGAAACAGGCCACCGTTTTTTTCAAATATTAATATGTCTCCAACACGAACTGCGCTAGTGAGGCTTACTATCGCGACATTAATTTTGTCATAATACCCATCGCATTCTCCACAAATTTTCATCTCTCTGAAGTTGTCTGATGGTTCTTTTACTTCGTTAATAAAAGGATTTGGGAAAAGATCTTCTGGTTCGGGTTCTGACATTCTTGGAATATCAATAAACATTTCATCGTCTCGTACTCTTGGTCTAATAATTGGAGTTCTGGTTGTTGTTTTTTTTCGTGTTGAGGAAATGGCCTTTCTTGATTCTTTGCTTACAGCTTTTTCGAGTGTTGATTTTTTCCTCGCCTTTGCCGCTAAACTTTGCTTTCTTTGGAATGCGGGAATATTGATAGTATCGTAGTCTGACATAATGAGGGATGAGGGAGTACGATTTTATTATAGCAGAAAGGTAAATTTGTGCTAGTTCTAGATGTTGAGGTCTTACTTTATTCTAAGCCGAAAGATTTGGCGGAGGATAATTTGGATTACGAAGAATTTTAAGATTTTCCAGATAGTGGTGGGCTTTGTATGATTGCGGAAGTGGCCTTTGCGGAGGGCGGAGAAGAGTATAGGTATTGATTTTTCCCCGGGGATTTTGGGTGCATCTACCATCGTGTAGCCTATGTTTAGGTAGCTTAGGATGTGGGCGTCGGCTGTGGCTATGAACGGGAGGGAGTGTTTTTTGGCAATTTGTTCTGCTTTGTAGTTGAAGTTTATGTGTTTTGTGTGAGCGTAGGAATGTTCGATTCCGTCAAAAAGGTCGATGTGTTTTTCAAGGTTGAGTTTTAGGCTATCTTTGAAAGGAAAGAACGGATGGGCGGCAATTATGAATGATTCTGGGTGGTTTTTTTTGTATTTGCGGAGGGCTGAGAAGGTGCGAATTTTGTTTGCATCTTTGTGGGCGTTGATTATTAGTATGTGGCCGTCTCCGATTTCAACTTCTATTCCTGGGATTAGTAAAATTCCTTTGTTCGTTGCGTATTTTTGCATCTCTTTGGTGAAAACAATTGTCTCGTGAGGAGTGATAGAGAGCACGTCAAATTTATCTTTTGCTGCTTGATCTATAAGTTCAAAAGGGCTGTAGGGGATATATTCAAAGTGTCCCGGTGCTGTTACATGGCAGTGGAATTGGCATTTGAGCATATTGTGAAGAATTTTATTCTGTTATCTCGTCGATAGCTTCCTTTGTTTCTTTGATTTTTTCTACTGCTTTGTTTACATCATCTACAGTTTCTTCAATTTTTTCTTTTGTTTCCTTAAGTTTTTCTGCCGCTATTTCTGCTTCTTGACTAACATTGTTGTAAGAATTTTTTACATCAGAAATGAATTCTTTTGCCTTGTCTATTGCGGCACAACCGGAAAGAGTAAAAAGAGTGCTTGAGATTATTAGGATTGAGAGGATTTTTTTCATTTTTTCTTGGTAAATATTGTTTTGAAGTCTCCGTTAAAGTTGGAGAGAAAGTTTTTTACATCAAGAACATCGTTTGGAGTTATTCGCCTGTGCGTGCGATTTGATATGTCTTCTTCTTTAATTGATACCTCTGGAGTCGCGACTACCGTAACGTAAGTTGAGGTTTTGCATTTTTTGCATATCATTTCAAAAAGGGCTTCGCTTGTAGTTGTTGCGATTATTTGGATGTTTTCATCTTTGTGGGCTTGGTTGCATCCCTGACATTTGCATGTCTTTCTTAGGTGGTCTATTGCGCTTTTTATTTCTTTAAAATTCATTGTAATTTGCTTAATGCATTGTCGATACGGGATAGGGATTCCTCTTTTCCAAGGACCCATGCGGTTTCGAATACTCCAGGTGAGAATTCAAGTCCAGAGAGAGCTACCCTTAGAGGCCAGAATACCTGCCCATTTTTAAGCTGTAAAGTTTCTACTGTATTCAATAACGTATCCTTGAGTGGTTTGTCACTGAAATCGTCTTGATTTTTTAGGTCAATCTTTGCCTGGTTGAGTGCGATCTTTGCAGTGTCTAAATCGACCTTCATTTTTTCATGTGTGAATAGTTGTGTGTTGTAGTCGGGAAGGGTGAAAAAGAAGTCTATATCAGCGTTTATGGTATGTGGGTCTTTTAGGATTTTTTCCTCTATGCTTGTTAATGCTTTCAATAATTTTTCGTTATTTTCAGTGTATTTTTTATCGAGATATGGGCTGCAAATTTCTAGTAAAAGCTCTCCGCGTTTGAGTGCAAATTTATCTTCATTTACTGTTGATGAAAAATTGTAAACAGGTCCCTTGCGGGTTTCTTCGATTTCTACATTTGGGTCGATTTCCTTTGCTGTAGCGGTTAGTTTTTGGTTGTGTCGTTCTTTTTGCCATCTCCAATTAAACCAATCTAGTTTTTCTAGATTGAAAACTGCTCCGGATTTGTGAACTTTTTCGATTGAAAAGGCTTCTTCTAGCTCTTCGAGGGTGTATATCTCTTTTTCTTCTCCACCGCCTGGATTCCATCCAAGGAAGACAACGAAGTTTAAAATTGCCTCTTTTGTATATCCCTTTTTTATGTAATCTTCCACAGCAACGTCTCCCTGTCGCTTTGAAAGCTTTGTTTTGTCTGCGTTAAGAAGGAGTGGAAGGTGTGCAAATTCAGGGTGTTCCCATCCGAATGCCTTATATAGGGCAATGTGTTTTGGGGTTGAAGGAAGCCATTCCTCGCCACGAATAACGTGAGTGATCTCCATAAGGTGATCATCTACTACATTTGCGAGGTGGTAGGTGGGGAAGCCATCGGATTTTACTAGAACTTGGTCATCTATGGTTTTTCCATCGAATTGAACGTTTCCTCGAACTAGATCACGGAATTTAATTATCTCGAATGGCATTTTTTGACGAACAACATAAGATTCTCCTGCTTCCATTTTTGCTTTTATTTCAGATTCGGGAAGGTCTAAGCACTTTCTGTCGTACATTGGGGATTGTTTTCGTTCTGTTTGGAGGGCGCGCATCTCATCAAGCCTATCCTTAGTACAAAAACACCTGTATGCGTGGCCAGATTCGATTAATTTATTTGCGTGTTCGGTATATAGATCTGTCCTCAAAGATTGAATGTATGGGCCAAAATCTCCTTTTTCTTTTAATTTTCCGCATGATCTTCCATATCGTGGTCCTTCATCATATTCTATTCCAATCCACTCAAGTGTCTCTATAAGGCTTTTCATTGCACCTTCAACTTCTCTTTTTTGATCAGTGTCTTCTATCCTTAAAACAAATTTTCCTTTGGTTTTTTTTGCGAATAAATAGCAGTAGAGAGCGGTTCTAAGGCTTCCTACATGCAGGTATCCTGTTGGTGATGGTGCAAAGCGTGTTTTAGTCATAGCGGCGAAATTATACCCATGATGGACTTTTTGTGGAAGTGTTTTTAAATTTTTGCTATATTTGGGGGGCAAAATAAAAATTTATATGCCCCCACGAAAAAGAACTGCCACAAGGCGCAAAGCTACTAGGTCTGTTACTCCGAGAAGAAGGACTAATCGAAGAGCAGTTAAAATTAAACTGAAAGCATCTGTTGCTCGAGAAATTTGGGCAATTATTTATATGGGAGTGGGAATTATTACGATTCTTAGCTTGCAGGGTGCGTTTGGAATTATTGGAGATGGCTGGGTTTCGCTCTTGAAGCCTGTTGTTGGGTGGGGAGTGTATGTTGTGCCTGCGGTGTTTATTATTGTTTCTTTAATGCTTTTCTTGTCTAAGAAGGTTCATTTTGGGGCGTCAAAGATCCTTGGGCTTTTTGTGTTTATGGGTTCGGTTTTGAGCTTGTTTCACCTTTCTGTTCCTATCGAAAAGATTCATGATTATGCGGCGCTTGGAATGTATGGAGGATATACTGGATTTGTGACAAACTTTCTTGTTCTTGAATTATTAGGGATTGGAAGGATTGGTGCGGCCGTTCTTTTTGCCGTTGCCTTTATTATTTCTCTTGTACTAGTGTTTGAAATTTCTATACGAGATATCTTTAAACTAATCATTCCTGAGATTCATTTTGAAAAAGTTAAGGAGACAACGAGAACTAGAAAAGAGAAAGAAGAGGAGATGAATGAGTATATTCCGGAAAAGCCGGAAATCCTCATACACAAGGCGCAGATTAGGAAGGAGAATGTTGATGTTATTTATGAGGAGGATGAAGATGTTAAGCCAAAGGTGAATGATTCAACTGCGGCGAAGAAAAATACTGATGATATAATTCAAACTCTTGAGGAAGAGGCTCGTAAGGAGGAAAATATTGTAGAGCCGATTGCGTGGGAATTTCCTTCACTTGATTTGTTAAAGAATGGGGATAGTAATGTGAAGGTAGATGAGGATATTTTGATGGAAAACGCTGATAGAATTAAAAAGAAATTGGATCAGTTTGGAATTAATGTGGTTATGCATGAGGTGAACGTTGGTCCGACTGTTATTCAATATACTTTGAAGCCTGATGAGGCGGTTAAGTTGTCGAAAATTACATCGCTTAAGAATGATATAGCTCTTGCCCTAGCGGCGGAGCGTGTTCGTATTGAGGCTCCTATTCCAGGGAAATCTCTTGTTGGAATTGAGGTTCCTAATAAATATCGAACTACTGTTCATCTTCGAGAGATATTGGAGAGTAAGGAATTTTCTGAGTCAAAATCAAAGTTAACTTTACCACTTGGGCGTGATGTTACTGGAAAACCGATCATTGGTGATCTTTCAGCAATGCCACATCTGCTTATTGCTGGTGCGACGGGAAGTGGAAAATCTGTTTGTATGAACACGTTTTTGACTTCACTTCTTTATCAAAATTCCCCACAAGAGTTGAAATTTATTCTTATTGATCCGAAACGTGTTGAGCTTTCTTCTTACAACAATATTCCACATCTTCTTGCTCCGGTTATTACAGATCCTGAAAAGGCGGCTATTTCACTTCGATGGGTTGTAGCTGAAATGATTAGGAGGTATAGCGAATTGCATGATCACAAGGTGAGAAATGTTGCTGAGTATAATGATTTGAAGGGGGGTAGCAAGCTTCCTCGTATTATTGTTGTTGTGGATGAGCTTGCGGATCTTATGATGGCTGCAGGGAAAGAGGTTGAGGCGTCAATTTGTAGGATTGCACAGATGGCGCGTGCGGTTGGAATTCATCTTATTCTTGCGACTCAGCGGCCTTCGGTTGATGTTATTACGGGTCTTATCAAGGCAAATATTCCTTCAAGGATTTCATTTGCTGTAAGTAGTTCTATTGATTCTCGTACTATTCTTGATGGAATTGGTGCGGAGGATCTTGTTGGAATGGGGGACATGCTTTACCTTCCAACTGGCCAAAATAAGCCTAGGCGTGTGCAGGGGATTTATGTTTCAACAGATGAAATTGAGCGTGTTACAAATCGTGTAAAGCTTACAGTTGAGCCTGATTATGATGATACTATTACTTCTGATGCCACTGCCAGTCAAAAGCTAAATGGTGTGCCGAATTCAAAGTTGGTAAGTGCAGACATGGGGGATGGAAGTGATGATCCACTTTATGCACAGGCTCTTGAATTGGTTCGAGAAACGCGAAAAGCTTCAGCATCACTTTTCCAGAGGCGTCTTAAGGTTGGTTATGCTCGTGCGGCACGACTTGTTGATATCCTTGAAGAAAATGGAGTGGTTGGGCCTGCCGATGGTGCCAAGCCAAGAAAAATAATGGTGGAGTAATTTCTAGAATCCCTCAAGTGCGCTTGAAAGGATTATTGTGAAGGCGATGAATAGGATTGTTCCGGATACGAGGGTTATTGTCGCTCCCCATGTCATTAGGCGGAGGATGGTGCCTTTTTTGACGTAATAAAATCCACAGAAGATTAGGAAGAGTAGTACGATTAGGCTTAGCCAAAGTCCGTATTCAGAGAAGCTTTGAGTTAGGATTGCTAGGATTACACATGCTGAAAACACTCCGAATAGTATCCAGGAGAGAGTGTTTATGATTCCTCGTTTTTCTTTTTTATGTTCCATTACGCAAAGTATTGTACCGCGTTTTTAAATAGTTTCAAACCTGCTCCTTCTTTGGGGAGTTCTTTTCCTTCACGGATGAGACGCTCTTTTGTTTTGGTCCAACCGTCTTCGTTTGTGAAGCAGTTGAATCTTTCCGGGTGTGGCATCATTCCAAGGATGCGTCCGCTTTCATCACAGATTCCTGCAATGTCTTCGAGGGCTCCGTTTGGATTGATAGGAAGGACCCCGTTGGCAGGTGTTCCGTCAGGATTTACATATTTGAATGCTATTTGGTCGTTGGTTTTTAGGTGTGAGAGTGTTTCGTTGTCGGTGTAGAAATTTCCCTCTCCGTGAGCGATTGGAAGGTGAATGATGTCGATTCCTTTAGTCCAGATGCATTTCTCTGATTGGTTTTTTAGGTGGACCCATCTGCAATCGTATCTTGCTGTGCTGTTGTGCATTAGGGCAACTTCGCGCTTTCCATATTGTCCGTTGGTTGCTGGAGCAAGTCCGGTGTTAGCGAGGATCTGGAATCCATTACAAAGGCCGATTATGAGTTTGTCTTCTTGTGCGAATTTGATTAGTTCTTCTTCAAGATTGTTTTTGATTTTGTTGGCGAATGCGTTTCCTGACCCGGTATCGTCTCCGTATGAAAACCCTCCGGGGAAAGCCATTATTTGATAGTCTGAAAGTTTCTTTGAGCCATCAATTAAGTCGTTGATGTGAACAACTTCTGCGGTCGCTCCAGATGCGTTGAAAACGTATGCGGTTTCTTCTTCGCAATTGATTCCATATCCTGTAAGTACGAGTACGCGTGGTTGCATATTAGTAATCTTTAAATGTTTTTCGGTAAGTTTCTGTAAGATCTTTTACTGAGGTGTCGATAATTGTTGATCCTTTTAGTCCTTTAATTGTGAGTTTGTCGCTGTCTGTGATTTTTCCAATTTTTGCAAATATTGTTCCTTCCATCGCTTTTTCAAATTCTTCTTTTTTGTTTGGATCGATTGTAATGATGAATCTTGATTGTGATTCTGAGAATAGTAGTGAGTCGTCACGAGTTAGGTCTTCAGATTTTGGAGCGGACGAAAGATCGATTTCCATTCCGAGTTGTCCAGCTACTGCTTTCTTTGCAAGTGTCATTCCTAGTCCTCCAATTGCGGGGGATAGGGATGAGCTTACAAGTCTGTTTTCTATTGCTGTTTGTAGCTTCTTGTAGCGGTTAATTGCGCTTTGACTATCCACATGTGGCACCTTGTTTCCTGTGAATCCTTTGTGAAGATAATATTCGCTTCCTCCAAGTTCGTCTGCTGTTTCTCCAAGAATATAAACTAAATCACCTTTGAATTTTGGATCGAGAGAGACAGATTTAGTCGCGTCGTCCATCACACTGATTGATGAAACTAGTAGGGTAGGGGGAACTGATATTTTGATTGGGTTTCCTTCTTTATCGAATCCTTTGAAGTCGTTGAACATTGAATCTTTTCCTGAAATGTATGGAGTTTCGTAGGCAACTGCGTAGTCGTAACAGGCCTGTGCGGCTGCTTTAAGTTCTCCAAGTCGTTGTTTTTCATTTGAACTGCACCAGCAGAAATTATCCATCAATGCTAGGTGGTCCAGGTTTCCTCCAACTGAAATTGCATTTCGAATTGCTGTGTCGATTGCAGATGCGGCCATGTGATATGTGTCAACTTCGCTGTAGCTTGGATTGATTCCTTGTGAACAAACAATTCCTTTTTCGCTATCTGGGAATGGTTTTGTTACAGATGCTACTGCGTTTACTTCTCCGATTCCTTGTAGTGGTTTTAGAACTGATCCAGCCTGTACTTCGTGGTCATATTGTCTTGAGATGAAGCTGAATCCACAGTTGTTAGGTCGAGCTAACATCTCGTGAAGAATTGAAGTTAGGTTTTCGCTCTCTTCTATTTGGGGTTCTTCGTGAACAGGTTTTTCATATATAGTTGTAAGTTCTTTTTTTGGAAGTCCGTCGTGAAGGAAGTCCATGTCTAGGTCCATTATTGTTTCTCCGTTGTGTTTTACTACGCATCTTCCTGAATCATTGAACTCTCCAACTACCACTGCCTCTGCTCCTCTTTTTCCCATTAGCTCTAAGAATTCATCTATTTTGTTTGGGGAAATTGAGAATGTCATTCTTTCTTGTGATTCACTTATCCAGATTTTCCATGGCTCAAGGTTTGGATATTTTAGAGGAACTTTGTCGAGGTCGACACTGCATCCTCCGCATTCTTTAGCCATTTCTGCGATTGAGCAGGAAATTCCTCCAGCTCCGCAGTCTGTGATTGAATTGTATAGGCCTTTGTCGCGGGCCTCTTTTACAATTGCGTCTGAAAGTTTCTTTTGTGTAATCGGATCTCCAATTTGGACTGCTGTTGCAGGACTTCCAGCTGACAATGCCTCTGATGAGAATGTTGCTCCATGGATTCCATCCATTCCAACTCTTCCTCCTGCCACAACAACTAGATCTCCAGGTAATGCACTTTTTTCCCAGCTAGGTTTTCCGTTAATTTCATTGGGTATTAGTCCTACTGTCCCTACAAAGACGAGTGGTTTTCCCTTGTATCCTTTATGGAAACAGGTGAATCCTTGTGGTGTTGGAATTCCACTGCAATTTCCTCCTACGTTTACTCCTGCAACTATTCCGTCGAATATTCTACGTGGTGAAAGTGCCTCGTTTGTAAGTTCCGCATCTCTATATATTGGTTCTTTGTCATCAGGATATCCAACGCAGTAACCGTATTTATTGATGATTGGTTTTGCGCCTAGTCCAAATCCTACTGTGTCTCGGTTAACTCCCACAATTCCTGTGATTGCTCCTCCGAATGGATCGAGGGCGGAGGGGCTGTTGTGGGTTTCTGCTTTGTCTGTAATTACCCAGTTTTCGTCAAAAACGATTCCTCCTGAGTTGTCACTGAATACTGATACACAGAAATCTTTGTCTCCTTTTGCTTTACGGATGTCATTAGTGGCCTTTTTGATTAGCCCTTTGTATAGTCCTTCTACGTTATCGTCGATTTTGGCTGCGAAAATTGTGTGTTTGCAGTGCTCGGACCATGTTTGTGCAAGTGATTCTAATTCTATATCTTTTGGGTTTCTTCCTTCTTTCTCAAAGTAGTCTTTAATTGTGTGTAGGTATTCTTTTTCTAGTGCTAGGGGTCCACGTCGTGTTCCATCTTTATTTGCGATTCCCTCTTTTCCGATCTTTAATAGGTCTTCCTCTGAAATATCGAGTGATACCTCGTCTGTTCCTGGATGAGCCTCAAGGTGTACTTTTGGAACGATAACGTCCATTCCCTTTTGTTCTTGGAATTCAGAGGCGGTTTTAACGTGTATTCTTTGGATTAGATCGTTTGCAAGGAGTTTTCCGGCCTCCATTGCCTCTTCTGCTGTAACTTCGCCCTTAATCAAAATAAGAGACGATGTGTGCACGCTTTCTTCTCCCTCAAATTTGGTTTTGAATAGATCTTCAATACTTTCTTTTGATGTGGTGGCAATATTGTCTGTAACTCCTGGCAGGAAGCCAATTTCAAGTGCTACATTAAAATCTGTCTCTATGAAAGGGGAGTCTATTTTGAATACTTGAGATATAGGATTCCCAAGCATTCGTGCAATCTTCTCTAACTTCTCAGATGAGAAATCTTTATTTATTGTAAAGACATCCAAAACTGTTGCAGAATCGACTGCAATCCCTAAAGAAGCCAATTTGTCTTTCATTACCGCGGATCTTGTATCATTGACCTTGGTAAATACTTCTATTCTGTGTGCCATCGCTGGCATAGTAGCAAAATGTTCTGATGAAAAAAAGCCTCCTTATTGCTAAAGAGGCTTTTTGGATTGCTTGTATGTCGTTTTTTATGCTGCTGTAGGCTTTGTTCTAGGAATAACTTTGTAAGCTAGTCCAAGTGCAAGACCTATAGTGATGATAAGAATGTAGTCTGCGAACTCTGGTACGGATTGTCCTCCGCCGGAAACGGTGATGGCTGGTGTTTGATATGTGTCTGTAGGATTTGCTCCATTTTCTCCAGTCAGTTTAACCACTCCATCAATTGCGATCTGAGTGTTTAAGGGGTCATAGCTTCCTGCACTTCCTGTGAAGGCATTGTATTTCCAATAGTCGGTAGTGTAGCTTTCAAAATCGAATGCCATGAGGTAATTCTCTGTTCCTTCTCCTCCTGCATTCATGACGGCTTCGAAGGCAGTTTTAACGCCTGCATCATCTACGGCATTATAATCGTTTGCATTCATATACATAGGGAATCTTGCAGTTCCTCCAGCATCAATAAGTGTTCCTGTTATGAGTACCATGTGCCAGTCATAATCACCTCCACCTGTAGCGTTAATTGCACAACTAATGTCTGTTTCTTCATAGTGTTCGTATAGTGGACTCTCAGCACTATTGTCCCAGAGTAGCCCCACTCCTCCTTCACCTATCTCCCAGAAATCGTCGTAATCATTTCCTCCATAGCTATAAGCGTGAAAGCTCATGGTGTATGTGTATCCGTCTGCATTTGGTGTTCCTGTACAAGCAGCTCCGTCACCGGGTGGAGGGTCTTCAGGTGGGGGTGGAGGGGATGGTGCTTGCCAAGCTGTAATGAATGCAATTTTGGTCCCTGCTGATGTTAGCACGTAGTTTCTGTGGTAAGCATTTCCGGGATCGGTGTCGTCTGGGAAGGGACTGGTCCAAGATGCCCCTGCAGGATCAATTTCAAAATGAAAAGTACCCATGTTTGCCGCATTTGAGGCTGCAATGTGATCGTGTGTTGGAATGTCTCCTTCTATTTTAGTAACAGTGCCAGATACTTTTTGGTATAGGTAGGCTTCCCAGTCAAGGTCTTTGGCTCCTATAGCAACATATTCTACTGCTCCATATGTTGTTAGTGCTGGGATTGAGCCTTCTAATCCGACTCCTGTACTAACCGTGTCTATGTCCCAGGTCCCGTCAACAGAGCTTCTTTCTGCGAGGTATACTGTGTCTGTTCCTGCCCCAGGTTGATTATCTATGACTGCGAAACTTACGTTGTCTGCGCTGTCAACAGCGGTGTAAAATTCGTGAGGAATACTGTTTTGTTGTATCGCATTTAACCCTGAAATCTCTTCTTCGTTTCCCCAAGCTTGGTCGATTGAAGGGTCGTTGGCGGTTCTTGTGAACTGGATATAGCTTAGGTTGTCGCTATCTGTGTCAATTGCCCTTGCTCCCATTATGATGTGCAATTGATCTTCACCTGAATATGGAATTCCCAATGATAGGTCTCCAGTTATTTCAAGCCCAATGGTTGTGGGATTTGTAGTGGTTGCTTTTGCTGAGTGCGTGAAAAAGCCTGGGGAGGTAGCAAAATCATTAAATCCCTGAATATATAGCAGACTTTGGTTCATGTTTGTTGGTGTACTTGAGACAAGTCCTGCTTGACTGATAACTACATGTGGAGCGTCGACTGAGTCGAACGCCACGTCTATATTGGAATCTTCTCCGCTTAATGCACTTTCTATTGCAAAAAATTGAGTGGCGTTGGGTGGAAAGCTTGCTCCACCGTCGTCAGAGAATACATAGTATGGTACGTGGTAGTTGTTGGCTATATCGTTTACCATCCATACTATTAGTGGATTTCCGTTACTATCTACGTCAATTCGTGGATCTCCTTGTAAGTCATCGTCTGATGTAAACCAAGTTTTTGCAGGGGTGGACCATGAGGTTCCATTATACTTGTAGTAGTATATTGATTTGGTGTCCATTCCAATTCCTTTTGTTATAAGGTGAATGTTTCCACTGCCATCTTCTACTGCATCCATGTATGTCCCATATCCAGCTGTATTAACGGCTTTTACCGTTGTGCTAATTGATATTCCAGTTGTTTGCGCAGCAAAAGCTGGAAGTGAGATTATGGCGAAGAGGCCGATTGCCATAATGGTGGAGATTAGTTTTTTCATGTGAAAGGATTATGAAAATTATTTAATTGCTTGAATTATACCAGTATATTGATTGAAGGAAATAGGCTTGTTTGTTGTGGGGGGGGGCTTTGACTTGACTAATAAGGGGGGGGGTGTTTAAGTGAACTTTCCTGTTTGAACTCCCTCAAAGTTCATGATTTCTCCACCTTTGAGACGTTGTCCGTTTAGGGTGATTTGGATTTCGCTGATGATGAGGAATTTTGTAACCCATTTTATCATTACTTCTCCTAGTTTTGATTTGAAGACATAGCCGGTTTTTGCTTTTTCTTTGTCGAAGTTGATTTCTCCGAGTTCTTCTAGGATTGAGAATTCTCCTTCTCCGGTTTTTTGAGTTAGGATTACTGCGATTGGAGCTTTAGTGTAGTTCATCCCCTCGTAACTAAGTTCAATGAATTTTTCTGGTTGTTCTGAATAGAATCTAAAGAGAGCCATAATAATTTTGGTTAAGTGTGTGAATTATTCGTTTTTTCCGCAACATTTTTTGTATTTTTTATCGCTTCCACAGGGGCAAGGATCGTTGCGGCCAACTTTGTCTGATGAGTCGTCGGAGTCCAATGTGGAACTGGTCACTGAAACCCCGTTGTCTGATTCTTTTGGGGAATTGTCCTCTGTTTTTTTAGGTCGGGTTTTTTCCAGAATGTCTTTAGGAACAACCTGTGAGAGATCCATTTTGAATAGAGTGACGACAGCGTTTGTTCGGATCATTTGTAGAAGGTCTTCAAATGCTTGGTAACTTTGTGTCTTGTATTCAGTAAGTGGATTTTTTTGTGCGTATCCGCTGAATGCAACATTCTCTCTTAGTTTTGTCATTGCGTGAATGTGCTCCATCCAAAGTCTGTCGTTTGCACGAAGGAATACAGCTTTTTCGATGGCTCTCATCACGGAAGGATCTTGCACTGTTTTTTCTCTATCTGCATATCCTTCGGTAAGGAATCGTTGTGCTTTTTCAATTAATTGTTGTTGGTCTTTAATGCTTTCAAGTTCTCCGAGTGGGATGTGAACGCCTCCTTTGTAGAGGTCGGTGAGGGTGGCATGAATGACTTTGTATTCCCATTCTTTTTGTTGTCTTCCTTCGGTGGAAGAGCGAACGATTTCCTCTGCAGCTTCTTTGATTAGTTCAATGATGTCTTCTCTGATGTCATCTTCTATAAGGAATTTTTTTCGTCTTCTATAGACGACTTGTCTGTGGATGTTTAAGACGTCGTCGTATTCAACGATGTGTTTTCTGATGTCGAAATTTCGGCCCTCAACTTTTCTTTGTGCACTCTCGATAGATTTTGAAATCATGCGGTTTTCGATTGGCATGTCATCTGGAACTTTAAGCATTTCCATCATGCTTTTCATTCTTTCTCCTCCGAATAGGCGCATTAGCTCGTCTTCCATTGAGACAAGATACTGGGTTGTTCCTGGGTCTCCCTGTCGTCCGGAACGTCCTCTAAGTTGGTTGTCGATTCGTCGAGATTCGTGTCTTTCTGTTCCAAGAATATATAGGCCTCCAAGTTCAACTACTCCTTCTCCAAGGCGGATGTCTGTTCCACGTCCTGCCATATTTGTTGCTATTGTTATTGCTCCTTTTTGTCCTGCGCTTGCGATTATTTCCGCTTCTTTCTCGTGGTTTTTGGCATTTAGTACATTGTGAGAAACTCCTGCATGTTGAAGTTCGCGAGAAAGGGATTCAGATCTATCAACTGAAATTGTTCCGACTAATACTGGTTGTCCTTTTTCGTGTAGTTCTTTGATTTTAGTTATTGCTGCTTTGTATTTTCCTGCAGTGTTTTTGTAAATTGCATCGGTTTTGTCGTCTCGAGTGACTGGTACATTTGGTGGGATTTCAATCGAGTCGAGTCCGTAAATTGTGTAGAACTCCTCGGCTTCTGTCATTGCGGTACCTGTCATTCCTGCAAGTTTGTCGAACATTCTGAAGTAGTTTTGGAATGTTACGGTTGCAAGAGTTTGTGATTCGCGTTTTACCTCAACATTTTCTTTTGCCTCAATTGCTTGGTGAAGGCCTTGTCCCATGCGGCGTCCCGGCATAAGTCGTCCGGAGAATTCATCGATTATTACTATTTCGTTATCTTTAATTAGGTAGTCTTTGTCTGCAAAGAAGCAGTTTTGTGCGCGGAGAGCCTGTTCGATGTGGTGAACCTCTGTGAATCCCGCCTCTGTGTAGATATTTTGAACTCCCATTAATTCTTCCATTTTTGCTATTCCTTCTTCCGTCAAATTCGCTGATTTTGATTTTTCATCAACTAAGAAGTGTGTTTCAGGAGTTAATTTTCTTACTAGTGTATCGTATTGTCTGTATTTTTCAGTTGATTGTTCTGCTGGAGCAGAAATTACTATAGGTGTTCGGGCCTCATCTATCAAAATTGAGTCCACCTCATCGACAATCGCGTAATGTAGATTTCTTTGAACTAATTGCTCTTTTGAGGTGACCATGTGATCACGCAGGTAGTCGAATCCGTATTCGTTGTTTGTTCCGTAAGTTATGTCGCAGCCGTAGGCTTGTCTTTTTTCTTCAGGATTCATTCCGCTGATAGAGCATCCAACGGAAAGGCCAAGATAATTGAAAAGTCCGCCCATCCATTCCGCATCACGCTGAGCAAGGTAGTTGTTTACTGTGACCACAAAAACTCCTTTCCCCGTGAGGGCGTTTAGGTAGGCCGGCATTACGCAGACAAGGGTTTTTCCTTCACCTGTTTTCATTTCCGCAACATTTCCCTGATGAAGAACGGCGGCACCTAGAATCTGAACATCATAGGGAACCATATGCCACTCTGCTTGTTTTCCACGAACCTCCCATGATTTTCCAAGAAGCTGGCGACAAGCGATTTTTACTAGTGCGAAGGCTTCTGGAAGCAGTTCGTCTACGGTTTCTCCCTTCTCGAGCCTATTACGGAATTCGGTGGTCTTTGCCAGCACGTCCCCTTGATCTTTGATTGTTTCAAGATATTGTTTTTCAACCGCTAGGGTTTTTTCGACGAGTGGGTATAGCTTTTTTAGGGCTTTGTCGTTGGTAGTTCCAAGAATTATGTTTATCAGTTTTTTAATCATTTTGTCTTGTTTGTCTGTTATATATTGTTGATTGACGGCAAGGATTTTAGCATTGATTGGGTGTAAATATGATTTTTTTACGGTTGACAACGCCGAAAAGGTGGGTATAGTAGTTTGCCAGTTAAGCAATAACCCAAAAATATGGCTAATGGTTTAGACAGGACAGGTGGTGAGGAGATAGGATTGATGGATCTCGCTGATATTTTGGGATGTGAAGAATTGGATGAGATTCTTGAGGGGGAAGGTGGTGCTTCTGATGCAGCAGGGGATGATGAGCCTGTTCAATTTTTTGCTGAAGAATTAATTTGGAAAGAAATAATTCGTGGAAGGGGAGAGAATCTTGATGTGGATGAATGTGATGATTGTCTTCCGCTAGATGAGTTAATCCCTTGTCGAGGGCTTGATTTTAGAACATTGAGAGAGGGTGGAGGTCATGATTTTAGTGTTGGAGATTTGGGGTCAGAAATAGTTGTGCTGAAGGAGGATAAGGAAGATATTGAGTTTGAGGTGATTCCTGCTCATCATGGAGAAATTCATTTGGATACTGATGATGTTGTTGTTGATGAAGGGGAGGATGTTGTAGAAATGTTGGAAGCTCTTCCTGTTGATGACGCTATCTCGATTTTGAGGGAGAGATTTTCTCAATTTACAGGTTTAGATTCTGAAGATTGTGAGGAAGCGGTTGCTTTTATTTGTTTTATTGCAAGGGATCGCATTCAGAAAGCAGTTGAGCGAGAACTAAGGAGAGATATAAAGGTTATAACTAAAGGAGCTTTAAAAGGGTGGCGTTCCAGTCATGGGAATGTTTCGAGGGAAGTTTTTGCTGCTCGAAAAGGAAAATGGCAGAATAGAAGAGGGGAAAAACTTAAGGCTATGAGAAATGATGATGAAGGATTAAATCTTCATTCTCGTGATTTTGATGAAATCCCAACTACTGAGGAGCTATAAGAGCTATTCTTTATGCCCTCGTAGGACTACGAAGATTGTTTTTAGTATGAGGCGGAGGTCGAGGAGGATTGACCAGTTTTCGATGTAGTAGCGGTCGAGTTTTATCTCGTCTTCGAATTCAAGGTCGGAGCGACCGGAGGTTTGTGGGAGGCCGGTTAGGCCGGGTTTTATTGTTAGGACGAATTTGTGGTGACGTTTGTATTTCGCTACTTCTTCAGGTAGGTGTGGACGTGGCCCAACAAGGCGCATTTTTCCTGTTAGAACGTTCCAAAGTTGTGGAAGTTCGTCGATTGAGTATTTGCGTATGAAGCGGCCAACGCGAGTAACGCGGGGATCATCTTTAATTTTTACAAGTGGTCCTTCTTTTCTGGTGTTGTTTCCTGAAAGTTTTGAATATCTTAGGCTGTCTGTTTTGGGGTTCATGGAACGGAATTTGTAGAATGTAAAGAGCTTTCCTTGTTGTCCGACTCGTTTTACGGGTTTTCCATCATCACGAAGGCAGAAAATTATTGGTCCCTTTGAGTCTGCTTTTATTGCTATTGCTGTCGCTACGAAGACTGGGGATAGAAGTGTGAATCCAAGTATTGCTCCCGCTATATCTAGTATTCTTTTTGTGACTTTGCCCCATCCATCAAGTGGAGTTGGTTTTATGTTGATTACAGGAATTGTTCCGATTGTGTGAACTTCAACGTTTGTTCTGCGTACTTCGAGTAGGTCGGGAACGAAGCGGAAATTTGTATGGAAGAGATCGCAAAGTTCAAGGATGTCTTCTGATTGCGTTTCGCTGAGGTCGGATCTTGTTTGAATTATCTCGTCGATATTGTGTTTTTTGAGAATGTATTTGAGTTGTGAAAGTGCTCCAAGGTGTTTTATTGTTGTCTTTTTTGAGGTGTTGCCGATTACTCCCACGACTTTGTAACTTGGGTCTTTTTTGAGTGATGTCGCCAGTTCTTCTGTTATGTTGTTGTTCCCGATGAAGAGAAGTTTTCTCTTTCCTATTCCTATACGAAGGAAGGATTTTTGGATGTATTTGATTAAGGTTCTTCCAAATATTATGAAAACTAGGGTAAGTCCCCAGGAGTAAATTATGGCTAGTCGAGAGAAGGGAAATGTCCTTGTGAAAAAGAAATAAGTGACCATAAACATTGCCCAAACTGCCCAAACAATTATTACTTTTTTGATCTCTTTTGAAAGATTGAAAGTTGTACGAAGTGTGTAGAGTTTGCCGAGGGCGAAGATGGTAACGAGTGCTGCTGCGGCGATTGCGGAAAATTCAATATATTCTTTAATCGTGGGAAGGACTGTGTAGTCGATTGGTTTGGCGAATCCTTGCATTGGCTCGGTTACAAGTCGAAGTTGATATGCTGCCATGAAGGCAAGCATGGTCATAATTAGGTCGATTGGAATCTTTATTATACCGAAGAATATTTCGAATCGTTTCATTGGGGGCGATATTAATGCAGCTCTTAAACAAAGTTATCATAAGCCGAGTTCTGTACTTGTACGGATGATTCCGTAGAAGTGTGATCATCTGTCTTTTAGCCCCATAATAGGGGGTCTTGCGGCGAGAGAACCTGTCTACATTTGGGGGTAGATAGATTCGTCCATCTCACCTTGCACCTCGTAGGGTTTACCCACTCTTCCTCGTTAGGTTTTTGGCCTGATCCGGAAGTGTCCCCGCTAAACGGGGCTTTTCACCTTTCATCCTGCCGAAGCGGGACTAGTATTGTCTCTGTGGCACTTTCCCTCCATAACGCTTGGTTGCCGAGGCGATTTCGCGTTATGTGGCTCGGTGTTACCGGCTACGATTTCCCTTGGTGTTCGGACTTTCCTCTGATCTGACTAGTCGTCAAATCAGCGATCACTCAAACTTTGTCTAAGAGCATGGAGATTATACTGAAAAGTTCGGAAAATGCAAGAGGGTTGGCTCTTTATTCAGCATCAAAGTTGTTTTTGGGTTTTTTGGGAGTGAGTCTGCTGGGGCGAGGCCGATTAGTTCGCTTTCGAGTATGGAGGTGCCGTGTTTTTTTGCGAGGCGTTCTATTGTGCGGAAGACTTTGAGTGGTGGAGTGATTTTGTAGTCGGTGAGGTTCATGGATACTTGTGTGATGTTTCGGCTTTTGAGGAAGAGGCCGAGCGCTTTGACGCATGGTAGGCCGCCATCTTTTTCACGGATTTCTTTTGCTATTTCTTTTGCAATTTTTAGGTCTGAGGTTTTTAGATTTATGTTGAAGGCGATGAGGATTTTGCGAACTCCGATCATTGTTGCGCCTGCTGTGGGGTGTGATTTTCCTGCGTCTGGTTTGTGTTTGAAAAATTCTTTATGTCTTGTGTCTGCTAGGTTTTTTCTTTCTGGGCTTTTTGCCGCTTTTTCATAGAAGTAGATTGGGATGCGCAATTCTTTTGCGATTTTTTTCCCGAGTCGATGTGCTAGTTCAATGCATTCTTTGTAGGTGGTCTTTTTTAGCGGGATGAATGGAAGAACATCGGTTGCGCCTATTCGAGGGTGAACTCCTTTGTGCTTGGTGAGGTCTATGAGTTCTGCTGCTTTTTTTACGGCTTCGAATGCTGCTGCTTCAACTCTTTTCGGATCTCCAATAAAGGTAATTACGGTTCGATTGTGGTCTGTATCACTTTCGCCTGACAAAACTTTTACGTCTTCTGCTTCAATAGTTTTGCGGATTTGAGTGGCTTTGCGTTTACATCTTGTGCTGAAATTGGGAACGCATTCGATTATTTTCATCGTGAATTTGTATTAAAATCCCCGGGGATTTTATTTACATTCGGCTACATTTTTTTTGATAATTGCTTTTACTTCTGCATCCTCGCGGTAGGTGTCGAGGATTTCTATTAGAAGTGTGTCGTTGTTGGTGGGGAGGCCGTATTTTTCGTAGGCAAGGTTGAGGGCTGTTTTTGCCGCTTCTTGATTTTTGATGTCAATGTCGCCGCGTTTGATGCCGCAGGTGAAGTCGGTGTTTGCGGAAATGAAGGCGGAACGATAGTCGATTTCTTGTTCGAAGTCTTCGATTGGTGTTTCGGTGGGTGTGGCTGTAGTTTCAGTTGTTTCCTTTTTGCGTGGTTCACAACTGCGTAGTCCGAAAAATAGGATTGCGATAATTATAATGAGGGCAATGAAGAGAGTTTTTTTGTTCATGGTTGTAGTTTGAGGTTTTTGGAGGATTTTTGCAAGAGGAGCTCCCAACGGTGTTGATATATGGGGGACCGTTGGGGTATTTTCCCAGCGGTGGGTGGTATATGGGGGACCGTTGGGAGTTAGAGTAAAAAAAAGAGACCTCAGTGAGGTCTCTTGATAGCTTATTTGTGTGGAAGTCTATTTCTTTTTCTTTCTCTTTAGTTTGTCGAATTCTCGAGCGAAGAAGTGGACTGCGTTTAGGCATTCTTTTGCTTTTCCGTTGTCTGGTTCAACTTGTAGTGTTTTTTTGAAAAGTTGTTCTGCGCGTTGGAAATCTTTTTCATTTAGGTAGCAAACTCCAAGATCGTTTAGGATCAGTGGATCATTTGGTGCAAGGAAGAGGGA
>FLOH01000643.1_pt1 | contig 67750 bp, 71 predicted proteins | sample 756751 | NCBI WGS metagenome assembly FLOH01 (sample SAMEA4026879, study PRJEB14308) | marine metagenome | biome: coastal water; material: water | depth 74 m
AAGTTAAGCCTGTCAGCGCCGATGGTACTTGGGGAGAGATCCCCTGGGAGAGTAGGACGTCGCCCGATTACTCAAAAAACGCACCACCCGGATGTTGCCGGTGGTGCGTTTTTTACGTTTTCACCCCAACAATCACACAGACCCTGTCGCAATGATGTGCTTTCCCACCACCGTGTAGCGCGCACCCACCTCACGCCAACCACGCTGTGTCGAGATCACCGGCGCTCAGGCCCAGCGGGCCGGCGTCGATTCACCGCACACGCCGAGACGCTTCGCCAAGTGGTGGCGTAGCATTGCGGGCTATGCCTGGCGACCGATCATCTTCATCTCCTCGCCGCGACGATCGGTCTGGCGGCGGGCGGTCCGGCGGTGGCCGTGATGGCGGCGGCCGGGCCGGAAGATCTTCTGGCCGTGACAGCGCCGGCCGTTCCGGAGACAGCCGAGACGGCAATCGCAACGAGCGTCGAGGAGGCACAGGTGGTCGTGACGATCGTTCGAAGAAAGACCGTCCACCACTGACTGAAGCCGATCGGCGTTCGATGGACGTCAAGCGTCGGCGCGGTCCAAAGCCCGAACCCGATCGTGAGGCGGAAAAGGAGCGCGAACGCGAAAAGATCGAAGCTCGGACCACCGAACAGTGGATCGACGAAGGCTCTGTCCGTGATTCTGCTCGTGCAGCCGCGGCACGCGCCTCTGCCCAACCCATTGAACGCCGAGAGGTCGGTGAACTCGATCCCGAGGTCGCTGCTCAGTTACACGACGCACTCGGGGCGCAACGTGGCGCCCGTTTGGCAGAACGTCTGGCACAGGCGAGCGAGGCCCTTGACCGCGAACGCTTCGACGAGGCGAAACGGATTGCTGCTGCTATTGCCAAAGAAGCGCCAACGATTGCTAGTGCGCACGAAGTCGCAGGCTTAGCCAACTACCGACTGGGTCGGTACAAGCCTGCTGCAGCGTCACTCGAGATCTCGAACGACCTGCACGAGAATCCGGAAATACTGCCGGCGCTCGCCGATTGCTACCGCGCCCTCGAGCGCTGGTCAGCGGTCGAACGCATTTGGTTGCAAATCCGCGAGTCGTCACCCGCTCACCACATCCTCGCCGAAGGCCGGATTGTGGCTGCAGGAGCGTTGGCTGACCGAGGCGATCTCGCTGGGGCCATTGAGTTGATGCTGCCCGCGACAAAAAACACTAAGTCAGTGAAGGATCATCATCTTCGTCAGTGGTACGTGCTTGCCGACTTCTATGACCGCCTCGGTGATCCGCTTAAGGCGCGCCGCTGGTTCGGCATGATTGCCGAACATGACCGCGACTACTACGACATTCAGACGCGGCTTCGTCACATCGGCCGCTGAGTCTGGTGGGCAACCCCGATGATGGGTCACGCCGGTCTCCGGTGAACGGTACGATCGGCGTTGATGGCGAGTTTGCATTTTCGCGCTGGAACCGTCGCCGTGGTGCGGGACTCCAAAGGAAGAGTTCTTGCCTTTGAACGTTCTGACCACAAAGGAGAATGGCAACTTCCTCAAGGCGGGATCGATGAGGGTGAAGATCCTGTCGAAGGCGTTTGGCGTGAACTCGAAGAAGAGACCGGGCTGTCGTCGAACCAGGTACGCCTCGTCGACGAGTATCCCGAGTGGACCATCTACGAGTGGCCCGAGGGTGTCAAGAAAGGTGGCCATCGTCTGGGCCAGGCGCAACGTTGGTTCTTCTTCCAGATCAATGATGACGCCACCGAACCGAAGCTTGACGGCGTTGAGTTTGTTGATTGGAAATGGGTGCAGATCGACTGGTTGATCGAACAGATCGTTGACTTCCGCAAGGCGTCATATCTCCGAGTACTCGGCACATCGTGACCGACAACCTGTTCGCTGCAGCAGCCGATGAGACTCGGCGGGCTCGTGCTCCGCTGGCGGCGCGGCTCCGGCCGCGAACTCTTGACGATGTTGTCGGGCAGGAACATCTGGTGGGGCCCGGGCGACCGCTGCGAGTGCTGGTCGAAAGCGATCGGTTAAGTTCGGCGATTCTGTGGGGTCCGCCAGGAACGGGAAAAACATCGCTTGCTCTGGCAGTTGCCGGGTCCACTGACCGGGCATTTGAACAAATGTCGGCGGTCACCGCTGGGGTCAAGGACGTCCGTGAAACAATCGAACGGGCGAAGCAACGTCTGGGCGAGCGGGGGCAGGGCACGATCCTTTTCCTCGACGAGATCCATCGCTTCTCGAAATCGCAGCAGGACGCTCTGCTCCCGGCAGTCGAAGACGGCACATTGACACTGATCGGCGCGACGACAGAAAACCCGTTCTTCGAAGTGAACGCACCGCTGCGCAGCCGTTCGACCCTGTTCCGTCTTGAGCCGCTCGATCGAAGCGCCATCGAACAACTCGTCGCACGCGGATTGCAAGCCGAGGCCGTGACCGCCGACCCAGAAGCCACGCAACTACTGGTCGACCGATCCGGCGGCGATGGCCGCCAGGTGCTCACGTCACTCGACGTGGCGTGCGCGTTGTCGAACTACACACATGTCGAACTCGAACATGTCGAAGCTGCGCTCGGCACGAGTGCGCTGCGTTATGGACAGGACGATCACTACGACGTGGTCAGTGCGTTCATTAAGTCGATGCGGGGGAGCGACGCCGACGCAGCGGTGTATTGGCTGGCGCGGATGCTCGAAGCAGGTGAAGACGCCCGTTTCATCGCCCGTCGCATGGTGATCTTCGCGAGCGAGGACATCGGCCTTGCCGACAGCGGTGGTCTCGGAGTCGCAGTTGCAGCTGCGCATGCGCTCGAACATGTCGGGCTCCCCGAAGCCCAACTCAACTTGGCGCAGGCAGCGATCTATCTGGCGACGGCTCCCAAAAGCAATCGTGCTGCGTTGGCAATCTGGAATGCACGGGCCGCGGTCAGAGACGGCGCAGTTGGTGAGGTGCCGGCTCATCTTCGAGATGGGCATTATCAGGGCGCCGCTGAACTCGGCCATGGTGTCGGCTACCGGTATCCTCATGACGATCCGAATGGATGGGTCGACCAGCAGTATTTGCCCGAGTCGCTGGACGGCCGCCACTGGTACGAGCCGAGCGAACACGGCGACGAGGGGAAGATCGCAATGCGCAAGAATCAACGGTCGAAGGAACAGCTATGACTGCTGGCGAACTGGTACTCATCGTCCTGGCGGTGTTGATGATTCTCGGCTTTACCGCCCTGATCGTCGTACTGCTCCGTGTGCTCGACACCCTCCGCTCGCTACGCAGCGAAGTGACCGAACTGCGTGACGAAACCCGACCGCTACTCGCTGACCTCCGGCACACCACCAACGAAGCGCGGTCGACCGTTGACGAAGCGCGCCACGACCTCGAACGGTTCGACAGGGTCCTCGGTTCTGCCGAGGCGATTGGTGATGCAATTGGCGGTCGGGTCACCAAGACGGCGTTCTCGTCGCCGGTGATCAAAGCTGCAGGTTTCGCCAAGGGGATATCTCGCGTGTGGCTGAGGCTCCGTGGGGGCCCGGCTCCACGGTCGATTGCCGCGGTCGAGGCGCACGTGATCAATGGCCGAAATCGACCGGGGATTGAGCCGACGCAGCGCAGGAGGAAACGGGCATGATGAAGCGAGTTACGTGGTTCGCCGGAGGGTTGGCCGCTGGCATGGCTGGCGCCGGATACGCCAAGAAGAAGGTCAAGGAAGCCGCGTCGAACGTCGCTCCAGTTCACGTCGTGAAGTCCGCAGTCTCCAAGGTCCGAGCCAAGGGCCGAGACGTCGCCGATGCACTCCGTGAGGGTCGAGTGGTGGCGTCACAGCACGAAGACGAGTTACGAGCAAGGCGCGAGGGCCGCCTTGAGTCGCTCGAAGATCACGTCGAACCCGGCGACAGGGTGTTCGTCGACGGCGAGGTGGTCGACAGCGGGCGCGTGATCGTGATGCGTCAACCGCGGAACTGACCGTGCCACTCGACGAAATCTACACAGGCCACGACGTCGACCTCATCCCTGTCGCTGCCCGACTCCGTGCCGCTCTCCGGCCGGATCAGGTTCGTGACGGTGCGACCGAAACACATTTGTATCGGCGCGATGCGTCGACCATGGCGGGCAAAGCAGGAGTTGTCTGCTTCGCTGAATCGTCCGCTGACGTTCAGGCAATCGTCAAGATTGCTGCCGAGTTCGAGGTTCCGTTCGTGGCGCGTGGCTCGGGAACCGGTCTTGCCGGTGGCGCAGTTCCGCCTCCCGGAGCGATCGTCATTTCGACGACGAAGATGAACAAGATCCTCTCGGTCGATCCGATCAGTCGGATGGCGTGGGTTGAGCCGGGCGTACTTAACCTTGATCTGTCGAAACAGATCGCTCGCCTCGGCGTGCACTTCGCACCCGATCCGAGTAGCCAGCAGACGTGTTCGATCGGCGGTAACGTCGCCAACAACTCAGGTGGGCCGCACTGTCTCGCCGACGGCGTCACGAATGCTCACATCCACGGGATGGAAGTGGTGCTGCCCGACGGGTCGATCACGATCCTTGGCGGTGAAGAGCCTGAGCCTGACGGCTTCGACCTGCGGGGTGTCTTCGTTGGCAGCGAAGGGATGTTTGGAGTGGCCACCAAGGTCTGTGTCCGTCTGATGCAAAACCCACCCGATGTGGCGACCATCCTCATGGACTTCGCCTCGGTGTCTGACGGCGCCGACTTAGTCAGTGACATCATCGCGGCGGGCATCGTGCCGGCTGCTGTCGAGATGATGGATCAGCTTTGCCTGATTGCTGTCGAAGCGTTCATCCACGCCGGGTTACCCGTCGAGCAGGCCGCAGCGCTCCTGATTGAGGTCGTCGGACCACCCGCTGGCGTGGCTGCTGACGTGGCGCTGATTTCCGAACTCGCAACGGCCCGGAACGTGGGTGGTGTGCGGATTGCTGCCGACGAAGCCGAACGAGCGCTGCTCTGGAAGGGTCGCAAATCAGCGTTCGGTGCAATCGCGAACATCAAGCCCGACTATTACCTGCATGACACCGTGGTGCCGCGGAATAAGTTGTCGGGCGTGCTCGACCAGATCTACGCGATAGTCGAAGAGCACGATCTGCAAGTGCTCAACGTGTTCCACGCCGGTGATGGCAACCTGCACCCACTGCTGGTGTTCGATGGCAAAGAGCCCGGCATTTACGAACGTGTGCATGCAGCCGGTAGGGCGATCGTCAAAGCATCTGTCGATGCCGGTGGGGTGCTGAGCGGGGAGCATGGCATCGGCCTCGAAAAGCGCGATCTGATGCCCCTCATGTTCTCCGAGATCGATCTGGCTGCGCAAGCCGACCTGCGCCGGGCGTTCGACCCGCAGATGCTGTCCAACCCCGACAAGGTCTTGCCGAGCCCGGCGACGTGCGGCGAGGTCCATCGAGCCCCGGAGGGCGCATGGATCTGACCGTCGACGACTTCGCTGCGCAGATCGGCAGCACTGAGCCAGTCGCGGTTGTTGGTCTTAGAACGCGAGCTACGCCGCCTGTCGGCGTTACCCACGTCAACGCTCCGGTTGGAATTGACTGGATCCAGCCAGCCGAGATGACGATCCAGTGCGGTGCTGGCACGCCGGTCGACGACGTTGCGGCGGCGCTCGCCGAGTACCGCCAGCAGATTTCCTTCCCTCCCGGCGGCACCATCGGCGGCGCGCTGGCTGTGGGCCAGAGCAGCATCCGCCGACTGGCATACGGAGCTCTGCGCGACGCCATACTCCAAACGCACTACGTGGGATCGACTGGCAAGGTGGTGAAAGCCGGTGGGCCGACCGTCAAGAATGTCAGCGGCTTCGATCTGTGCCGGCTGATGGTCGGCGCGCGTGGAACGCTCGGCTTTCTGGGCGACGTCATCTTGAGGACTCGGCCGATCGCGGCCCACGAGCAATGGTTTACCTCTGACCGTGATCCTTGGAAACTTCTCTCAGGTCTGTTCAGACCGACCTCTGTGCTGTGGAATGGCGCCACCACCTGGGTACTCCTCGAGGGCCACGAGGGCGATGTCACCCAAATGGCCGAGACATTCGGTTTACAGCCGGTTGATCGGGCACCGACCCTGCCCTCAGGTGGTCGCTGGTCGATGGCGCCGTCCGAATTGGAGTCGCTGCGGGTCGCTCCGCCTGGGTCGTTCGTGGCCGAGATCGGTGTAGGAGTCGTGCATCACACCCGGCCGCGACCGGCGCGTCAAGTCGATTCGGTCCAGGCGCAATTACACGCTCGCATCAAGGCTGAGTTCGACCCAACGGGTCGACTCAACCCTGGTATTGACGTGTTGACCGTGAACTGACCGGACATGCGTCCGTTCGTTGACCGGCCGATCACCGACGTCGCAGCTGCGAACAACCTCGCTGTCGAGGCTGCTGCGCACTGGGAACTTCCCGAACCGGTACTGCTCCGAACGGGTATGAACGCGATCTACCGGTCGGGTGACGTGGTGCTCCGGATCAGCGAGCCGAGTGCGCCAGCCGGCGCGTCATTGCAACTTGCCGAGCGGTTGCTCGAAGCCGGGCTTCGAGTCACGCGACCGGTCAGAAGCGACACGTTTGGCCGTACCGGCCTCCACGCAACGGCGTGGGAGTACATCCGGGCGACGGGTGAACCCATCGACTGGCAAACCGTCGGTGCGATGGTTCGGACGGTACATACCCTCGATCCGAACAATCTTCCGAGCGAGTACCCGCTGCCGCGGCCTGTTGATTTTCCTTGGTGGGACTTCGACACGCTCTTCGCTCAAATTGGGGACGAGTTGGATGACGAAGCCAAACGCGGCATCGAGCAAGCGGTCGAGCGTTGGCCCGACTGGACCGATCAGGCCGGCGCAGTGGTGTGCCACGGCGACGTGCATCCCGGCAATGTGATGATGGCTGCCGATGGCCCGGTCCTGATCGACTGGGACCTGATGTGCCTGGCCCCTCCTGGGTGGGATCATGCGCCGCTGATGACCTTGACCGAGCGGTGGGGCGGTGAGCCTGGTGTGTACAAGGCGTACGCCGATGGGTATGGAGCGTCGCTCCGTACTCAACCATCCGCCGAAGCCTTCGCCGAACTTCGATTGGTTGCGGCCACGCTGATGCGGGTCCGTGCAGGTATGCGGAACGAGGATGCGATACCCGAAGCCCAGCGTCGATTGGCCTACTGGCGTGGCGAATCAGATGCACCGGCGTGGCAAGCGCAGTAGCGCACGGTTGACTTTCGCCGGTGCCTCTCGAGATCGCCGGTCCAATTCATTCCCATTTGTATGTCGCTGAATCACCGACTGGTGCTGGCCGCGGCGTTTTTACCGGACGGGAAATCTTGACGGGTGAGCTGATTGAGCGCTGTCCGATGTTGATCGTCGGAGGTGACCAGGGGGAGGCTCTGTCGTGGGGTGCCGACGGCTACGTGTTCGGCTGGGGGGAGTCATCGACGGCGTTGGCGCTCGGCTACGGCTCGCTCTACAACCACCGCTACTCGCCGAATGCTGAGACGCTAGAGACACCGGACGAACTGGAGATTACCGCGCTCACCGACATCGCCGAGGGCTCCGAGATCTTCATCAACTACATGGGGACGGCCCAAGAGGGCGTCTGGTTCGACATGTTGTAGATGCCGAGTCGTCGCCTGTTCGGTCAGACCGCGAAGTGGTCGAGCCGCGTTCGAACTCCCGGTCGGGTGCACGGCGGCGAGAGGATGTTTGCTGTCTTGCCAGTATCCAAGGCTGTTGCCGACTTGTTCTTGCCGATGAATGATGCGGGATCGCCAGGCCACTCTCGCCCAACGTCTGGTGGCGATGGTTCGTTACTCCACTTCAGACGAGGGATCGGACTGTCAGTCAGCCGGGCTGGCAGATGGGGCAGTGATAGCTGGTGCGGTTCTGGATGTTGAGATGCTGAATTTCGGTACCACACCGGAGGCAGTGGCGGCGCTTGTAGGCGTAGGTGGCTTCGCCTCGCTTGATGCGCTTGCCCTGAGGGATGTCAAGTTCTGATCGCTCGACGGTGACGATCCGGCCATCTTTGACTCCTTTGCGGAGCATGGCGGTGATCGTTGACCACAGCGCTTCGAGTTCAGCGACGTCCATGGTCGTGCCGCTGCGAAGCGGGTGAATACCACAGACAAACAAGGCTTCGGCACGGTAGACGTTCCCAACGCCAGCGACAACTGCTTGATCCATCAGGAGGTCGCCGATAGAGCGCTTCGACTTCTGGATTTTGTCGAACATCTTCTGCTTGTTCTGGTGTGGCTTGATCGGGTCGGGGCCGAGTCGGCCCATGATCTCTTTGCGTACCGATGGGTCGTCGATGGAGCAGGCTGTTGGCCCGGCGAGGTCGATCGTCGCGGTCTCAGCAACGAGCCGCATGCGGACGGCGCCGCGAGGTTCGGGCCGATTATCGCCCGTGTGGATTTTGTACTTGCCGAACAGGCCGAGGTGCACGTGGCCGATATCGCCGGTGTCCCAATGGTAAAAAAGGTGCTTTCCGTGCGGCTCGATCTTCTCGAGTACGGCACCGTCGACTCGCTCAGCGTCGGCTGAGAATCGGCCCTGGGGGCTCGTCACCTCGATCAGCCGCCCGTTGAGCAGCTTGCCGTGATCCTTGGCGATCTTGTGGATGGTATGTCCTTCAGGCATCGCAACGCACCGTAGAGCCGTGACGCCCCACCCACCCATGTTTGCGTGACGAAATTGGTGCGCATTCCAACCAAAATCGTCACGCAAACAGGGTGCGCGGTGAGGCGGGGCATGCCGAGCGGTTGTTGCTACGGTTCTGGTGTGCTCGGCATCGACCCAGACAAGCTGTCGACCTGTGTCTCGTGTGGTCTCTGCCTGCCGCACTGCCCGACATTCAGGGTGACGGGAGAAGAGGCGTATTCGCCTCGTGGACGCATTGACGCAATGCGGGCAGTCGAATCCGGCGAGCTTCCGATTGACCAGACGTTCGTCAATTTCATGGAGACCTGTGTGCAGTGTCGCGGGTGCGAACCGGCGTGTCCGAGCGGTGTCCAATTCGGTGCGTTGATGGAGAGCACGAGGTCAGCGTTGGCCGCCGAGCGGTGGATCACACCTCGCTGGCAGCGCCTCTGTTTCTGGTTTCTCGACAAGCATCGCCTGCTCTTAGCCGGATCGTCGGCGCTTGCGATTGCCCAGCGGATGCGCCTGGTGCCGAAGCGTTTAGGCCTGAGTGGTTTGCCAATCCGACGGCCAGCATCGATCACGTCGACAGGCGATGACGTCTGGTTGTTCACCGGTTGCGTGATGGACGCCTGGCAACGCTCGACGCACGTCAACACAGCCAAATTGATCGAGGCGACGGGGGCGACGTATGCCGTCCCTGGCGCCGGCGGCGGATGCTGCGGCGCGTTGCACGTCCATGCCGGGTTGACCGACGAAACCAAGCGACTCGCAACCGCCACGATGTCGTCGATGCCCGGTAATGCACCGGTTGTCGTCAACTCCGCAGGGTGTGGTGCAGCGATGAAAGACTACGGCCATCTGCTCGGTACGGCAGACGCTCAGGCGTTCAGCGCCAGAGTTGTCGACGTGAACGAGTACCTGGGCGAGCGTCTCGACCGACTTCCCGTTGCAACAGGTGAGCGGCAACAGGTGATCGTGCAGGACCCGTGCCACCTTCGCCATGTACAGCGAGTTGTCGATCCGGTACGAACCTTGCTGGGCCACGTCGCTGATGTGGTCGAACTCGACGACGATGGCCTTTGCTGCGGCGCCGGTGGCGCGTACTCGGCGATGCAACCAGAACTTGCTGGCCAAATCCGTGAGCGCAAGGTCGCCTCGATCAGTCGGGCGTCGGCACAATCCGATGCGAGGCTCGTTGCGAGCGCCAACCCGGGCTGCTCGATGCATCTCACTGCTGTCCTCAGCGAAACGGGTCTCACGGTGATGCATCCCGTCGACATCGTGGCGGCAGCGCTCCGAAATGATGGCTGAGAACTGATGGCCGACTACGACGCCCTTGCGAACCGCCTGGAGACAGTCGCCGCAGACCTCGACGAGATCGCGTTCGACCAGCTCCGCGAGGCTGTCGCTGACGGCGAGGTGAAGCGACCTGCCCACGACAAGAAACTGATGCAGGCCCGCCGATCCATCGAGAAGGCCGTCGGCATCTTGCGCCAACTCGGCGGCAGCACGATCTACAACGATTGACCTGCCGTCGCGCCGAGGTTGTCGTATCGAGGTCCGACCTCGGTGTGACACGGCGAGGGTGTAGCTGTTCACCACCCCGATCGAGTTGTCGATCCCGGCACTCTCCATACCCGCTTGCATGATGCCCGGGCCGGCACCAGTGATGGTCGTCTACTCCTCATCGGCGAGCGCAGCTGCCAGATCCCGAGCCTGCGCGTAGAACGGAGGGCCGCTCTCCGTCTGGGCCGAACCGAAGATCGTGACCTCAAAACTTTCCCGATATGGCCTGAACATTGCGCATTTCTGCGAGGGCTGCAGTAGCGATTTTGAGGTCGAGCGTGTCAGGCTGATCGCTGATGAGCCCCAGCGCCTCAGAAACCAACTCTGTCGCGAGTCGAACAGATCCGGAAACTCCCAGTTCTGCAACGATTTCGGCAGCGCGAGCAGCCTCGGATTCAGGTACACCTGATGTCATGCAAAGCGGACTCTACGGCTCAAAAAAGCTGGGTGCTGTGCTTGGCTTGCTGGCTACCGCGGCGGGCCTTGCTGTAGCCGAACTGGTCGTCGGGTTGGTGCGCGGCTCGTTGTCGCCCGTCGTGCCGATCGGCCAGGAGTTCATTGACTGGACGCCGAAGTGGTTGAAGGACTGGGCGATCGAACAGTTCGGGACGAACGACAAGGTGGTGCTGGTCGCTGGCGCGCTGATCGTTGTGCTCGGCCTTGGTGCGGTGGTCGGCATCTTGATGTTCCGCGGCGAACGCGCCAGCGCCTTCGCGCTGGCCAGCGGCATCGGCATTGTCGGAGTTTGGGCGGTCATGATTCGTCCTGACCCGACGCTCGGCAAAATGTTGCCCACGATCGTCGGTTCTGCCGTGTCTCTTGCTGTGCTCCGACTGCTGGGCCCGAAGCCCGAAGTGTCCAAAGAAGATAGCCGCAAGGTGATCATGGGCGTCGATCGTCGCCAGTTCATCAGTGGCGCGGTGACGGTTGGTTCGGTAGCCGCAGTCGCTGGCGGTGTCGGCCGAGCTTTACAGCGCCGCTTCGAAGTCGGCCAAGACCAACTCGCAGTGACCGAGACCCTGCAGACCAACGGCGACCTGTCGACCGTGGCCGACCTGTTATCGAGCGAGTTCGAACTCGGTGTCGATGGCATCGAATCATTCGTCGTGCCGAACAACAACTTCTACCGCATCGACACGGCGCTCGTCGTGCCCCAGGTGCCGGTCGACAGCTGGAAGCTCCGGATCGATGGCATGGTCGACAATCCAATCGAGCTGACCTTCAAAGACTTGTTGGCTCGTGAGCAGATCGAGCGATACATCACGCTTTCGTGTGTATCGAACCCGGTCGGCGGCGACCTCGTCGGCAACGCCCTCTGGCGGGGTGTCCGGCTCAAAGACATTCTCGAAGAGGCCGGGGTACAAGACGGCGCCGAGCAGGTGGTGAGTCGCTCGATCGATGGCTGGACGTGCGGCAGCCCGCTTGAGACCGTCATGGACGGCCGTGACGGAATGCTCGCCATTGCGATGAACGGTGAGGCACTCCCAGCGCAGCACGGCTTCCCGGTCCGCATCGTCGTGCCTGGGCTGTTTGGCTACGTGTCGGCCACCAAGTGGGTCACAGATATTCGGCTCACCCGCTGGGACGAGTTCGATGCCTACTGGATTCCCCGTGGTTGGTCGAAAGAAGGGCCGGTCAAGACGATGGCTCGTATCGATACCAGCCGCAAGGTGAAGAAGTCAGATGGCGCCGTCGCCATTGGCGGCGTGGCCTGGGCGGTACACCGTGGCATCTCGCGAGTGCAGGTGCGCTTTGATGAGGGCGAATGGCTCGATGCCGAACTGGGCGGGGTGCCCTCGAATGACACCTGGGTCCAGTGGGTGTATCGCACCGGCGACTTGGCGCCTGGCCGTTACAGCGTCGAGGCGCGAGCACTCGACGACGACGGTGTCCCACAGCTCGAAGAACCTGCCGCGGTCGCGCCGAATGGTGCGCAGGGCTACCACCGCATTGCGCTCACCGTCGAGGCCTGATGCAACTCCGACCGGCGCTTCTCAGACGCCCCCAAACACTCAGAACATCTGTCGATTGTTGGTCTGTACGGAGGTGAAGGACCCTCAACTACGGAGTTCGGCAGCCTTTGCTTCGAGGGCTTCGATCAACTCGTCGAATGCCGTGATGAAGCTGGCGACGCCCTCACGCTCGAGTTGTTCGGCAACGTCATCCATGTCGACGCCGACGCCCGGAAGTGCAGCCCAGACTGCTTCGGACTGGTCGACGTCCGCATCGATGCGACGAGCGACGGTGCCATGATCGGCGAAGGCTTCGAGGGTTGCGTCAGGCAGCGTGTTGACCGTGTCGGGCCCAATGAGTTCGTCGACATATAACGTGTCGGGGTACGCCGGGTTCTTCGTCGAGGTCGATGCCCAGAGGGGACGCTGGACACGAGCACCGCGTGCCGCGAGCGCTTGCCACCGAGGACTGGAGAAGGTCTCAGTGAAGAGCTTGTAGGCGAGCTTGCCCTGGGCGACTGCAGCCTTGCCGCGCAATGCAAGGGCTTCGTCCGAACCGTTTGCATCGAGGCGCTTGTCGACTTCGACGTCGACACGGCTGATGAAGAAGCTGGCCACGCTCGCAACCCGTGACAGGTCAGCGTCGGGGTCGCCAGCGAACTGCTCGAGCCCGGTGATGTACGCCTCCATCACATCGGCGTAGCGAGAGATGCTGAAGATCAACGTGACGTTGATGGAACGGCCCTCGGAGATCATCTGCTGGATCGGCCCGAGACCTTCGGCAGTGCCTGGGATCTTGACCATCAGGTTGCGGCGGTTGATCCGCTCGTGGAGGTCGCGTGCAGCGGCCTCGGTGCCGGGCCCGTCGTGAGCGAGGTTCGGTGCGACTTCGACGCTGACGTAGCCGTCGACGCCGTTCGAGTGGTCGTACATCTTCGAGAACACATCGCACGCGCCATGAATGTCGCGGATGACGAGCGACCAGTAGTCGTCAACGATGTCGCCAGCGTCGGCTGCGATCTCGTTGAATTGCTCGTCGTAGTCTGCTGAGCCCTGGATGGCTTTCTGAAAGATCGACGGGTTCGAGGTGAGTCCCCGAACGCCGCTTTCGCGGACCGTGACGAGCTTGCCCGACGTGATGTAATCACGCTTGAGGTTGTCGAGCCAGGCGCTCTGGCCTTGCTCGGTGTACAGCTGCTCGATGCGATTGCTCATGCGTTGCTCCTCGGATGTGGGCTCGTGGTTCCGTTGACCAGATCGGCCGCGTGGAGAACGACGTGATCGACGTTGATGCCGAGCTTGTCAAGGACGAGACCGCCCGGTGCGCTCGCACCAAAACGGTCGATTCCGACTGATGCGTCGGCGTATTTCGACCAACCGAAAGTGACTCCGGCTTCGACCGAGACGACGGGGACGCCTGCGGGGAAGATAGCGGCCTTGTGCTCGGCGCTCTGTTCGTCGAAGCGATCCCAGCTGGGCATGGAGACAACCTGCGCCCGCACGCCCTGCTCGGTAAGCTTGGCGGCGGCCTCGACGCACAGCGCAACTTCGCTGCCGGTGCCGACCAGCACGATCTGTGGGTCGTCAACGGAACGCACGATGCCGGCACCTGTGGCGACTGCACTGCCGTCGGTGGTGACCGTGATGTTCTGTCTGCTCAGCACCAGCACGGTCGGCCCGTGATGGTCGACGGCGTCGGCCCAGGCCTGGATGGTTTCGTTCCCGTCGGCCGGGCGGACGACGTGTAAGCCGGGCATTGAGCGCAGCGACGCAAGCTGTTCGATCGGCTGGTGCGTCGGACCGTCTTCGCCGACGCCGACCGAGTCGTGCGTGAAGACGAAGCAGACCTTGGCGCCGGTGAGCGCCGCGAGACGGATCGGCGGACGCATGTAGTCAGCGAAGACGAAGAACGTTGCAGTGACCGGCAGGACTCCGCCGTGCGCCGACATGCCGACAGCAGTGGCGCCCATTGCGTGCTCGCGCACACCGAAGTGGAGGTAGCGGCCAGTTTCGTTACCTAAGCCGAACGGCGTTGATCCACCGAGGGCGACGCCGTTGCTGCCCATGAGGTCAGCGGAGCCGCTCATCAGGCCCGGCAAATTAGCGAAGGTCGAGTCGAGCGCTCTCTGGATGGCCATGCGAGTGGCGACCGAATCGCCCTGCTCGTAGGTCGGGAGGTCGGTGTTCCAACCGTCAAGACCGGTCTGGCTCCATGCCGCTTGCCACTCGGGATTCGATGTGGCGCGCGCTGCAGCTGTCTTCCATGCAGCGTTCACAGCGGCACCGCGTTCGGCGGCTTCTAAGCGATAGGCGGCGACGAGGTCGTCGGGGGCCCAGAACGGCTCGTCGGGAATCCCCATCACCTCTTTGGTGCGGGTGACGTCGTCAGGCTTAAACGGGTTGCCGTGGGCGTGGTTCGTGTCGACGTGGTCGGGGGAGGGGTAACCGATGTGAGTCCGCAGCATGATCAGCGTGGGCTGGGGTGTGGCTTTGGCAGCGTTGAGAGTGGCTTCGAGTGCATCGACGTCGTTGCTGATGTCGCCGACTTCCTGCACGTCCCAGCCGTAGGCCCGGAAGCGGGCGGCGGTGTCTTCGTTGACCGTCAGGTTGGTTTCACCATCGATGGTGATCCTGTTGTCGTCGAAGATGCAGACGAGGTGACCGAGGCCGAGATGGCCTGCCCATGAGGCGGCCTCGTGGCTCACACCTTCCATCAGGCAGCCGTCGCCGACGACGACGAAGGTGTGGTGGTTCATTGCCTCGGGGCCGAAGCGGGCCCGCAGGTTGGCTTCGGCAATCGCCATGCCGACAGCGTTGGCGAAGCCCTGACCGAGTGGGCCGGTAGTGACTTCAATGCCAGCGGTGTGGCCGACTTCGGGGTGGCCGGGGGTGAGCGAATCCCACTGACGAAACTGCTTGAGGTCGTCGAGTTCAAGTCCGTAGCCAGACAGGAAAAGCATCGAATACTGAAGAATCGACACGTGTCCGCCGGACAGCACGAACCGGTCGCGGTCGGGCCACAGCGGATCGGCGGGGTCGTGCTTCATCACCCGGCTATACAGGGTGTGGCCGAGGGGAGCGAGCGCCATGCCCGTTCCCTGGTGGCCGCTGTTCGCAGCAAGCGGTCCGTCCATCGACATGCCCCGTATGAGGGAGATGGCGTTGGCGTCTTGTTCAGCAGTCAGCGACACGCGGGCGACAATAGTCGACCGTCACTAAAATCGTTCAGAATCGATCTCATTCCGCGGGGTTGTAGGCCAGAACTCGTCAGGGAACGCCAACCGATAGTCACCAAATCAAAGAAGTCGAGTCGGGATCAAACGTTTCGAAGACGGGGCGCAAGCAGGGAACGTCAATCACGCTCGACGACGAAGCCTCGCAACGCAGTGATCGATCAATCTGACCCGACGGGAGGGAGGAGGGTGAAGGGGACGAGATGCCAGGCTTCTTTGTTGACTCGACAGTGCGCGAAGATCTGTTTGTAGCTGTCGAAGTCGAGTTCGCCCTTGACGAGTCGGTACGTGAACTTGCTCGGCTCGACGGTGAAGGGACTGACGTTACGAGCGAGTTCCTCGCTGTCTTCTTCGACCCCGTTACGGAACACCACTTCGAACACGCCGTTGCCGGATTCGCCCTCCTGGCAAAAGATGAGGGCAACGAGATGTGGAGAAATGGTGAGCGGTGCTGGCGATGGTGCGACCATCGAAAACATGACTCCGGTCATATCGATGCGCGTTGACGGGCCGGGGTCTTGCCGCATTTCGAAGTTCTCGACGAAGAGCGATGAAACGATCTGCATGACGGTCATCGTAGGAGCCAGAGTGAGCCGCTGGCACTCCCGAGTCAGGCATCTCGAACGGTGAATGGAGCGGGATCGCCGAGCTTGGTACGGGGCCTACATCCAGCGCCGCGGGACGCGAACAACGATCCGATAAGAACCTGCGACGTTGACCGGCCCAAAGTGATTCGAGTCCACTGCGCCAAAGCGTGGGTTGTCTGACTCGACGATCATTGAGTCACCGCTGACTGCTGTGACCCGCTTGACGAGCCAGAATCCTGCACGGTCGGGATGTTGGAATGTCCGGATCTGGCCGACAGCGGGCCGCCCCCATCGGACACCGATCAGACCCTGACCGTCGACGAGTGTCGGCTCCATCGACCGGTCGGCGGCTAAAAATCGACGAGGAAGAAGTTGGCGAATGCTTGGCGGCATGTGATTTCTGGCTCTGGGCTCTGTCCAGTGTCAATGATGCAGTGTATGTTTTGAACCATTGATTCTGGGAATGCACGATGTGTTCCCACCTCCCAAACCACCCAGGAGACACTATGTTCGCCAAGCTTTTCGCTACTTCTACAGTTGCTCACGCACACTGCGACCTGTACTGCGGCGTCTATGACCCCGCCGAGGCCAAGATCGCTGCGCTTTCGTGCGTCAAGACGGCCAAGAAGTACGCCGAATCCGACGACGAGGTCTTCCGCGCACGTTGCATCTCGGTCAAGGAACAGCAGGCCGAGAATGTCAAGCATCACCTGATGGTGTTGTGGGCTGACTTTTTCGCTCCGGCACATTTCGACGCCAACCCGGGTCTGCATGAGCTCTTCTGGAAGGCTGTCCATCAGGGCGGCGAGGCCAAGAAGTCGATGGATCCGGCGGCCAGCCAGCAGCTCGTCGACTACATCGACGAGATCGCCGCAATCTTCTGGAGCACCGAAAAGGCTGCTGGCATGGGCGTCTACCCCCCAGCCTGAAAATTTCGGACAGCCAATCTGTCCCGCTACCGAAATGGAGACCGATCCTGCGCGCGCTCGGGGCGAGACGGTCTCAGTTTGAGGTATTTGGCAGGATCGATGGAGACAGGGATCGTTGGAGCACGCCGGTAACGCGAGACGGTCTCAGTTTGAGCGGGGCGTGAGCTCCCTGCTCAAGCTGGTTGTTGGACTGTCGGGCCGAGTCGGTGGCATGTCTTTGGCCAAGCGAGCCACGGTGTTCGGTCGGCGTCCTCGCTGAGTGAGCCGCTAGGTTGCATCTGCGATGTTGAGCCACACGACCACCGAGGCGGTTCCTGTTGGTGCCGGTGCCGAGCGGTCGACACGCGACCAGATTCTCGACGCGTCGCTCGTCTGCTTCGCATATGCCGGCTACAGCGGCACATCGCTGAACGACATTGCCGCAGAGGTCGGCATCCGCAGGCCCAGCCTGCTGCACCATTTCGCATCGAAGGAAACGCTGTACGGGGAAGTCTTCGAACGACTGCTCAGCGACTGGTTCGCGCGGCTCGTCGGTGCAATTGAGGCTCCGGCCTTAGGTTGGAAGAAGGTCGAAGGCGTGTTGCGTGCCGGATTCGGATTTTTTGCCGACAACCCGAACTACGTGATCCTCATGCGCCGCGAAGCGATCGATGGCGGGGTCCACCTCGGTATCGACCTCGCTGCGGTGCTTCGACCCATGTTTGACAAGGCCGCCGACTACTTCCGCCGCGAGATGGATGCTGGCACGTTCCGTCAGCAGAACGCCGAGCAGTTATTGTTGACCGGCTACGGCGCATTGCTGAGCTACTTCTCGGATGCTCCCTTCCTCGAGGGCTTACTCGATGAGAACCCGCTGTCGGCCGGCGCGCTCGACCGACGAAGCGCACACATCATTGAGTTCTTCCACGCAGCGCTCGTCCCCGCCTAACTAGGTTGGTGGAGCCAAACCGGCGCCCGTGTGATTTCCGGCGGGGAGCCCCGAACGAAGAGGTTAGCGAAACTACGGTGGCCCACTGATGGCCTCCGACGCGCATGATTCCACAACACTGTCCGAACAGGCGAGTAAGTCGTTGCTCGCCGAGTACGGCATTCCGATCGCTGCTGAGCGTTTCGTTGCATCGGCCGCCGAGGCAGGCGACGCCGCCGATGCGCTCGGCTATCCCGTTGTGGCCAAACTGAACGGCGACACCATTGCCCACAAGACCGAACGCGGGCTCGTTCGCCTGCGTCTCGCAGATCGCTCTGCGGTCGAGGCTGCGGCCTCAGATCTGCTCGGAGCGGCGCGACCTGAAGACGGTGATGTGACCGTGCTCGTGGCTCCGATGATTTCGGGCATTCGCGAGCTGATTGCCGGCGTGGTCCGCGACGAACAGTTCGGTCCGACCGTGATGCTCGGCGTGGGTGGAATCCTCGCGGAGGCTGTCGCGGACGTGGTCTTCCGTCCGGCACCGCTCGACGAACAGACCGCCGCCAAAATGATCGGCGACCTCGCAACGCAGAAGTTACTCGGTGAGTTCCGTGGCGAGGCAGCAGTCGACCTGGAGCAACTGAAGGCAGTACTCGTTGGGCTTGGCCGTCTGGCCGCCGACCGTGACGATGTCGCGAGTGTCGACATCAACCCACTAATTGTCGAGCCGAGCGGTGCGCTTGTTGCCGTCGACGGCCTCGTCGAGTTGGCGCCGCCGTCGACCACTCGGGCGGCGTTGCGGCCGCGCCCGAGCAACGAGCAGTTCCAAGCACTGTTTGAACCGAAAGGCGTCGTGGTATCCGGTGCATCCACGCACCCTGGCAAGTTCGGGTTCGTGTCACTGCACAACATCTTGGCCTCGGGGTATTCAGGAGCGGTCTTCGGAACAAACTTGAAGGGTGAGGAAGTGCTCGGTATCCAAACGGTTGCCGACATCGCCGAAATCCCTGACGGGGCAGCCGACCTCGTCTTCGTCTGCACACCAGCGTCCACCAACCCCGATCTTCTCCGGGCGTGCGCGGCCAAGGGGATCGGTGCCGCATTCTTAACTTCAGCCGGCTACGGCGAGTCGGATGCAGCAGGCCAAGAGGCTGAAAATGCGCTCGTGGCGCTGGCTGACGAACTTGGCATCTTGCTCGCCGGGCCGAACGGCCAGGGTGTAGTGAGCACACCGGTCAACCTTTGCGCTCAGATCGTTGCTCCCAACCCGCCAGCCGGCGGCATTGGCGTCGCCAGCCAGAGCGGCAACTTCGTGTCGACGTTCCTGAACATGTCTCGTGCATCGGGTGTTGGTATTAGTCGTGCGATCTCGGCGGGTAATGCCGCTGCTGTCAGCGTTGCCGACTACCTCGACTGGTATGCGGAGGACGATGCGACCACCGTCGGGCTCGCCTATGTCGAGGGCATCACTGACGGGAAGGGTCTGATGGATCGCCTGGCCGGAGCGGCAGCACGCAAGCCGCTCGTGTTGGTGAAGGGCGGAGCAACGGAAGGCGGAGCGCAGGCTGCCGCGAGCCACACCGGAGCACTCGCCGCTGACGACAAAATTTTCGATGGCGCATGCCGCAGCGCGGGAATCACCAGGGCAGCGAACGTCACTGAAGCGTTCGACACGGCGGCAACGTTCGCGACCCAGCCGCTTCCCGCTGGGCCGAACGTGTTGGTGCTCACCACTGTCGGTGGCTGGGGCGTGGTGACAGCGGATGCGATCACTCGTGAACGCGATCTGAACCTGATGGACATTCCGGCTGACCTCGAAGCCGCGATCGACGAACTCCTTCCGCCGCGCTGGAGTAAAAACAATCCGATCGATTGTGCCGGCGGTGAAACGCGTGACACGGTTCCCGATGTGATGGCGTTGTGTGCGAACCATCCGGAGGTCCACTCGATCATCTACCTCGGCCTCGGAATCCAGTCGAACCAGGCACGGATGATGCGCGAAGGCAAGTTTTTCCCTGATCACGGGCTCGAACGGATCGTCAGCTACCACGAGCGTCAAGATGCCCGTTTCGCCGTGGCCGCGCACGAGCTGAGTTTGGCGACAGACAAGCCGATCCTCACCTGTACCGAACTGGCGTTGGCTGACCCGGATAACGCTGGGCCTGCAACGGTTCGGGCAACAGGCCGGCTTTGTTACTCGAGTGGCGGCCAGGCCGTCACTGCACTCGGCCACATGGTGCGGTATCAGTTATTTCGACAGGCGCGCGGTCGGTGAACGGACCGAGCTCGTTGGGTTCTCGGGGGCCAGCGTCGAGGAGCACCCCGCCGGAGCGCGGGGCCCGCCCGCTGGTGATGCTCGGTGTGTTTGCGCTGATTCCGGCAGCGGTGCTCTTCACACTGTTCAACTGGGCCAAAGGCGCCGTCGATGAGAACGAGCCGGCACCGCCCCCGCCAAGCACGCTGGTTGCGCCGCCTGCGGCGCTTTCCACGTCGATGCTTTCGTTCCGCCGGTTTCCGACGGTGCTGTCATATGAGCTGAACATCTCTGACTTTGAGGCGGCCGTGGCCCCGTTTCTCGCGACCTTGAACGATCGATCCTGCGTATCGGTCTCGGTCGATGGCATCCCGATTGGTGCACGCAACGCGGGCATCGCCGTGATCCCGGCCAGTAACCAGAAGTTGATCGTGGCGGCCGCAGCACTCGATGTGATTGGAGCCGAAAACCGCTTGACAACCACAGTATCAGCCGCGGTCGCGCCGGTTGATGGCGTGGTCAATGGCGACCTCTTCCTCGTCGGCGGGGGCGACCCGTTACTGTCTTCAGACTGGTACCCGACGTCAAATCTTGAGCGGTATGCCGTGCTGTCACCGACATCGCTCGACACCTTGGCCGACGCTGTGCGAGACGCCGGAGTTACACAAATTACCGGTGGTGTGGTCGGCGACGGCAGCCGCTACGACGACGAGTTCTTTGCACCTGGCTGGGGCGTTGGCGTGGCTGGCCTCGAGGCTGGCCCCTACGACGCCTTGATGGTCAACGATGGTCGAGTACTCAACGACAATCTGCGCGTCAATGATCCGAACGAGGGTGCGGCACGCGAGTTCACCCGGATGCTCCAGGATCGCGGCATCACCATCGCGGGGAGACCGTCGTCTGGTGTGGCGATGCCTGAGTCGACCGTCATTGCAGCCGTTGAATCGGTGCCGGTCGCCGAGATCGTCGCCGAGATGCTGGCCAACAGCGACAACAACACCGCCGAGATGCTGATGAAAGAGATCGGGCTCGTCGGTGAAGGGATCGGTTCGCGTGAAGCCGGTGCCCGAGTGATGACGGCCAAGCTCGTGGAGTGGGGCATCGATACGACCAACGTCGTGGTTGCTGACGGGTCTGGGTTGAGCCTTGACAATCGGTTGACATGCGCCGTCATTCTTGCCGTACTACAGCGACATAACCCGTCGTCAGCGCTTGGCTCGGCCCTGCCGGTCGCCGGTGAGACGGGCACACTGCGCGACATTTTTGCCGATCAATCAGTAGCAGGTCGTTTGATGGGCAAAACCGGAACACTCAACAACCCGCCCTTCAACGCCGATCCGCCGGCGGTCAAGGCGCTGTCCGGTTATCTGCCGGTCGAGGGCGGCACAGCAGTCGAATACTCGTTGGTACTCAACGGACCGACCATTTCCGATCAGAGCGAGTACCGGCCAATCTGGAACGGTTTGGCCGAAATACTCGACACATACCCGGCGGGGGCCACCCCGGCGCAGCTTGGACCTCGCTGATGAGTCGGGACGCGTCTGGCCAACCGGTTCGCGCAGGGAGACAGCCGTCGTGAATATGCGGGTCGACGTGGTTGCGTTACCACTGCGTTATAGGCGCGCTCCGTTGCTGTTGCTGTGTGGGCTCGCCGTTGTGCCAGCAGTTGGGCTGCTGCTCGGACAGCAATGGCTCGACGCTGAGGCCGACCGCTACGACAACAGTCGGCTAGCGGTCGCCGAACTCGAAGCGGACGACGACAGCAATCGCATCGACTCGTCGGAGCAATCGATTGCTGCGGAAGCAGAGCGCGCTGTGTTGAACACGTCACTGTTCGACTATCGCCGGATGCCAGAACCGGTTGCTGACAATGCGGACGCGAACCGTCTCGCCGAGAGCATCGAGCCGCTCTTCGGCTTTCTGAACCGGACATCGTGCGTCGCAGTCTCGGCCAACGGGGTCGATGTCACCCTGCACCAAGCTGACCTGCCGTTGGTCCCGGCAAGTATCCTCAAGCTCGTTGTCGCTGCAGTAGCGATCGACGTGCTTGGCCCCGGTTACAGGTTCCAAACGACCGTCCGAATCCCGCCGGTCGTCGATGGCGTGATCGATGGCGATGTGTTTCTTGTCGGTGGCGGCGATCCGCTTCTGACCGTCGACGACTACCCGATCGCCAAGGATTCGTTTCCAGCGTTTAACACGACGTCGCTTGACGGGCTCGCTGACGCGTTCGTCGCCAACGGCGTTAAGCGGATCACCGGCACAGTTCTCGGCGATGGATCCCGCTATGACGACGAGTTCGTGGTTGAGGGTTGGGGCGACGATGTCGCGTTCAACGATGCCGGTCCCTACGACGCGTTGTTGGTCAACGACGCGCGTGTCCGCGGTACAAGCGGTGTGCAAGACGACCCGAACAGTTCCGCTGCACGCGAGCTGGCGAGATTGCTGAGCAGCCGAGGTGTACGGGTCAATAACGGGTGGGGCAGCGGCCAGGCCTCAACGCTGACCGAAGTCATCGGCACGGTGACGTCAGCGCCCCTCAGCGACATCGTGAACGAGATGTTGATCAACAGCGACAACAACACTGCTGAGATGTTGCTCAAAGAACTCGGGTTCGCTGACTCAGGGCAGGGCACCCGGGTCGCGGGGCTCGACGTCATCGATCGGACGCTTGCTGAATGGAGTATTCCCCTCGATGGTGTCCGGGTAGTCGACGGCTCGGGGCTTAGTCCGCAGAACACGTTCACTTGCCGAGCAATGCTCCAAGTGCTCCAACGCGTCCGCGGTACGGCCGTGGCTACTGGTCTCCCGATTGCAGGCAAGACCGGGACGCTGCGCAGCGAATTTCTCGGCTCACCCTTGGTTGGAAAGCTCTTTGCCAAGACCGGCTCGCTCGGCAATCCACCTGTTGATGAGCCTCCCTTGGCATCGAAGTCGCTGGCCGGATTCGTGGATGCGGGTAATGGGGACATCCTTGAGTTCGTGCTGATCCTCAATGACAACAAGATTGCCGATGAGACATACGCCTCGCTCTGGCAGGTGTTCGGCGATCGGCTCCACAGCTATCCGGCCGGTCCGGACACCGCTGAACTGGCGCCTCGATAACTGGCATGGCAGGGTGAGGCCATGGCGGTGATTCCGATGTTCCCCCTTGGCATGGTCTTGCTCCCGGGTGGCGTTCTTCCGCTGCATGTTTTCGAACCGCGATATCGCCAGATGGTGGTCGACTGCTTGCAGCAGGACGGCGAACCCGAGTTCGGTCAGACTCTGATCACACACGGATCCGAAGCTGGTGGCGGAGATGAGCGGTCGATGGTGGGCACGATTGCCCAGATGATCAAGGTTGAGGCACTCGATGGTGAGCGCTATTCGATGATCACGGTGGGCACCAGGCGGATCCGAGTAAACGCCTGGCTCCTCGATGACCCGTACCCGCTTGCTGATGTCGACGACTGGCCAGACGAAGTCTCCGACCCTCCGATGTTGGCATTGAACGTCGCAGCGTCCCACGCTCGAGTTCGGGCAGCACTGGCGCTCGCTGCCGTATTGGGTGATGTGCCCCTTGATCTTGCCGAGTCCGAAATCTCCAATGATCCGCTCATCGCCACGTATCAGTTGGCGTCGTTGGCACCGATCGGACCGGCCGACCGTCACCGTCTGTTGTGTGCCTCTGGGCCAGCAGCGCGGCTCGACGTGCTCGATGAAGTCCTCGATGATGTCGAGGCGATGCTCAAATTCCGTCTGAGCTGACCGTGTGCATGGCTTGAATCGCCCGCTGATCTGATAGATATGGGGCCGTGCCAGACAGCATCGACGCGACGAAACCGCCCCGCAAAGACGACGATGCCTCGCTTGGCGAGGTGATCGAGTTCGTCAAGACATATGCGAAGCAGGAGACGCTCGGACCGTTGAAGGGCGCTGGCTCGTGGCTGGCGTACGGCGCTGTTGCGGCCTTCGCCATGGGCCTCGGTTTACTGCTTGTCTTGCTCGGAGTACTCCGACTCGTGCAGACCGAATGGGATCGCTCAGCAACAGGCTCGCTCTCTTGGGTTGCCTACGCAGTGACCCTGGGGGTCACCATACTGCTCCTTGCCTTCACGTTGTTGCGCATCAAAAAGACCTACTTGAACAAAGAGCCCCTCCCGAAGAAAACGTCCTGAGAGAAGTCGGAACCGTCATCATGGCCAAGAAGAAAACCCCCGAAGCACCCAAGACAATCACTCCTGACGACTTACGCGGCAAGCTGCGCGGCCTCCAGGGCGACGTGCGGGGAAAAATCGACGACAAGAAGATCTCCATCGTCAGCGTTGTTGCGGGCGGCGGCATGGTTCTCATGATCGTCTTCTTCCTCTTGGGCAAACGCTCGGGTAAGAAGAAGAGCGCAATCATCGAGATCCGCCGCGTCTGATGGCGGTGTCCTGATGGCCCTGTTGCCTCGCGCACTCCGTCCGTCGGTTGTCATTCGACGCAAAGCGATCTCGTCAGGGTTCCTCGGACTGAGCACGTTCTGGAAAATCATCGGGGTGTTCGTCTTGAGCCGGCGCTCGATCAAGAAGTTCTTCGGTAAGAACCCTGAGCTGATTTTCAAGCAGAAGATCGGGTATAACTCGTCCGTCAACGTGCTCAATTTGAAACCGATGCGGCTGAAGCAGCGCAAGGCACTCGGGCAGACCGAGGCGGGGCTGAAGGCACAGGCGAGTGCCGACGTCGCTGATTCTTTGGCTTCCAAAGCTGCTGTCAAGCCGAACCGCAAGCTTGCTCAACGCGCCCAAAAGGCAGCGGTACTGGCTGCCGAAGATCGCCGTCAGGCCGATCGTGCGCAGATGTCGCGTGCCCAAAAGAAGGCTGCGAAGCGAGCGTTCTAAGCAGCGCGTCGTGCTTCGAAATTCGAGGCACGGGATCGAGTACTCCGGAAGCCGTTCGGGTTGCTGATCACCGGAGATCTCGGTGCGTTCCTGCCGATTGGTTGAGAAGTCGTGTACACATGAGGCCGTTCTGGTCGAGATGGTGCTCATGCAACGTCGTCGACGACACTGACAAGCACTGGATCTGATTGATGACTGGACTCTTCGCCGTCGGCGAAAAAGCGTTGCTGCTCGACAGCAAGAAGCGCCGCTACATGATCGACCTCGCCGACGATGGCGAGTTCCACAGCCATAACGGCTTTGTGTCGCACCGCCAGATCGTCGGCAATCCCGAAGGCGTCTTCGTCAACTCGACGAAGGGGTCGGAGTACATCGTCATCCGCCCGACCCTCGAGGACTTCGTCGTCGAGATGCCTCGGGGTGCACAGGTCATTTACCCGAAGGACCTCGGTCCCATCTGTATGTTGGCCGATATCGGCCCGGGCGTGAAGGTCTTCGAGACCGGCATTGGCTCAGGAGCGTTGTCGATGACAATGCTCCGCTATGGCGCGGAAATCGTCGGGTACGAACTCCGCGAAGACTTCGCGAATCGTGCCAAGAAGAACGTCGAGAGCTTCCTCGGAACCGACGCGATGTCCCGCTACGACATCCACATTCGAGATGGCTACGAGCCGATCGACCCTGAGCACGGCCCGTTCGACCGTGTGGTCCTCGACATCCCCGAGCCGTGGAATGTGGTGCCGCACGCTGAGTCGGCGCTACGCGCCGGTGGCATCCTCGTCGCATATACGCCGTCGATCACGCAGGCTGTCAAGGTCCGTGACGCCCTCAAGGGCAAGTGGATCGATGCGCGCACGCTTGAGGTCTTGCATCGTGGCTGGCACATCGAAGGTCAGGCTGTCCGGCCAGACCATCGCATGGTCGCCCACACGGCATTCCTCACCATTGCTCGTTTCCTCGGAAAGAGCGAACGCGGTCCGAAGTCGATCATCTGATTGCCACACCGAGGTCAGTTTGGTTTCAGAGGGTGTGTGACACGCGGGCTACGGCTCGATGTAGATGCACTCTCCGGGGCATTCCTCGGCGGATTCAACAACAGCGTCAAGCAGTTTGTCGGGGAATTCAGCGAGTCCTTCAGCGCCTTCAAGGTTGCCCTTCGCCTTGGCGAAGATCTTGTCGCCTTCGACGACATACGCAAGGCCGTCATCCAACAGCGTGAAGACGTCGGGTGCGATTTCCTCGCAGAGGCCGTCGCCGGTGCAGAGATCTTGATCGATCCAGACCTTCATGTCAGTTGGCTTCCTTTTCGGGTTGGGTTGTGAGCTGGGCGCTCAGAGGGCGATGGCGAGACATTTGTCGATGTGCCGGTGTTTGGCGAGGATGGTACATGGACTGGGACACGTCAACGTGCATCTGAAGGTGGTAAGCACGTCGGGTGCGGGGAGAGCCACTCGGTGTACATTCGGTTCATGGCGAGCAAGGACGAATCGACCACTGACGACGAATCGGCAGCTGGACGCGACGCGCAGGCAGCCGGCTTGCGCGAGGAAATTGCGCATCTTCGCGACGGGCTGTCAGATTTCCCTCGGCGGATGCGTTCGTTAGAAGAGCGGCTTCTGGAAACGAAGGGGCAGCTCGCGCAAGCCGTGGGTCAGAACGAGAAACTCTCCTACACACTCCGCGAGGCACGTGAGCACATCACCACGCTGCGCGAGGAAGTCGACAAGTTGAGCCAGCCGCCATCGGCGTACGGCGTCGTCGTCGGTAAGAATGACGATCTGACCGTTGACGTGCTCACAAGCGGTCGCAAGATGCGTGTGTCGCTTCACCCCGACATCGACCACGAGCTACTCAACCGAGGCGCCGAGGTCGTGTTGAACGAGAGCTTCAACGTCGTCATGTCGCGTGCGTCGGAGATCACCGGCGAGGTCGTGACCGTCAAAGACATTATGGAAGATGGCATCAGGGCACTCGTTGTCGGGCGTGCCGATGAAGAGCGCGTCTGCGAGCTGGCCGACAACCTGCGCGGCACGCTCATCCGCAGCGGCGACCACATGCGTCTCGACGTCCGCTCGAACCTGCTGCTCGAGAAGCTGCCCCGGCCTGAAGTCGAAGACCTGCTCCTCGAAGAAGTGCCCGACATCTCCTACACCGATATCGGTGGCCTCGACGAGCAGATCGAGCAGATCGCCGACGCTGTCGAGCTGCCGTTCCTGCACCATGACCTCTTCGCCGAGTATCAGCTCCCGGCACCGAAGGGGATTCTGCTCTATGGCCCTCCTGGTTGCGGCAAGACGTTGATTGCGAAGGCGGTTGCCAACAGCCTCGCCAAGAAGGTCGCCGACAAGGTGGGCGAAGGCAAGGGCCGCTCGTATTTCATCAACATCAAGGGCCCTGAGCTGCTCAACAAATACGTCGGTGAGACCGAACGCCAAATCCGGCTCGTCTTTCAGCGTGCCCGCGAGAAGAGCGACGAGGGTTGGCCGGTCATCGTGTTCTTCGACGAGATGGACTCAATGTTCCGCACCCGCGGTACCGGCATCAGCTCCGACATGGAGTCGACAATCGTGCCGCAACTTCTGGCTGAAATCGACGGAGTTGAAGGCCTCAAGAACGTGATCGTCATCGGTGCGACCAACCGTGAAGACCTGATCGATCCGGCCATCCTACGCCCAGGCCGCCTCGACGTGAAGATCAAGATCGAGCGCCCAAATGAAATCGGCGCTCGCGCAATCTTCGCGCAGTACCTCACAAACGAGATCCCACTCGACCAGTCGGAGTCGATCGACGCAATGCTCGATGCAACAGTCAGCGAGATGTACAAGAACGACGAGGTCAACCAGTTTCTTGAGGTCACCTACCAAAACGGTGATAAAGAAATCATGTACTACAAGGACTTCAGCTCGGGAGCCATGATTGAGAACATCGTCCGCCGAGCAAAAAAACTCGCGATCAAGCGGGTCATTAACGGCGGCGAGAAGGGCGTTCGTACGCAGGATCTGCTCGACTCGATCAAGCAGGAGTACAAGGAACACCAAGACCTGCCGAACACAACGAACCCCGACGACTGGGCGAAGATCTCCGGCAAGAAGGGTGAGCGGATCGTCTTCATCCGCACCCTCGTCACTCAGGACACCGCCGACGATCCGACTGGTGGCCGGGCCATCGAGCGAGCCCAAACGGGTCAGTACCTGTAGGGCGGATCAGAAGAATGGGCTGACGATGTTGCGGGTCGGCCCCTGGAAGGCAGCGCTGTGCACCCGCGTCATGCGATCACACTGCCAACGAATGTCAGGCCAGAGTCGCTCCAGGGTGTGGCGCGCAATTCACGACCACCGGGTGCGTTGATGAGGTGGGGGAGGGCGGAGCCGATCGTCAATGCGCCGATCATTACTACCTGAGTTCCGGGCCAGCGTGCCGAGATATGGGTACGGTCATTCGCATGGCACTGAAACGCAAACACGACATTGTGGTTTTCGGAGCAACGAGCTTCGTCGGCCAGATCCTCTGCAAGTACCTCGTCGACCGGCATGGCACCGACGGTGAGACTGTCACGTGGGCCATCGCCGGCCGGAATGCGCAGAAGCTCGATGCAGTCGCCGACTCGACCGGCGCCGATGTGCCCCAGATCGTTGCTGACGCTCACGACGCCCATGCGATTGCAGCACTCTGCGCGTCGACGAAACTCGTCATTTCGACCGTAGGCCCATACGCCCTCTACGGATCAAAGCTGGTTGCCGCCATCGCCGAAGCGGGCAACGACTACTGCGACCTCACTGGTGAGCCGCAATGGATGCAGCGCATGATCGACCGCTATCACGAGCGCGCCGTCGAGACTGGCGCCCGGATTGTCCACGCCTGCGGGTTCGACTCGGTCCCGAGCGACCTCGGCGTCTGGTACACCCAGCAGGCGGCGATCGAGCGGTTCGGCGCGCCGTGTACGACCATCAGCATGGGCGTCAAGGCGATGAAGGGCGGCGCAAGCGGCGGAACCGTTGCCTCGATGATGAACATGATGGAAGAGATGTCGGCCGACCCGGGCCTGCGTAAGGTTCTCGGCAATCCGTACGCGCTCGGAGCGAAAGGCGATCGCGGGGGTAAGGAGCAGCCGAACGTCACGATGCCCGTCCACGACGACGGCCTCGGCTCCTGGTTGGCTCCATTCGTCATGGCTGGTACGAACACCCGAGTGGTCTTCCGCACGCACTCGCTCCTTGACCATGTCTGGGGCGATGACTTCACGTACGGCGAAGCAATGATGATGGGCGACGGCATAACTGGCCGGGCCAAGGCACTCGGCCTCAGTGGTGGCTTGGGCGGCTTCATCGGTGCAGCGTCGGTCAGGCCCATGCGTACAGTGCTGGGCAGGTTCCTGCCGGAGCCCGGTGAAGGACCGTCGCTCGATGCTCAGAAAGCCGGTTTCTTTGACATCAGGTTCCACGGCACCACAGCATCCGGCGACACGATCATCACCAAGGTGACCGGTGATCGCGACCCCGGATATGGCTCCACTTCCAAGATGCTCGGTGAGGCCGCAGTAACACTCCTCGACTCCGATACACAAGGCGGCTTTTGGACACCGGCGACGGCGCTCGGCGCGCCGTACATCGATGCGCTTGTCGAATATGCGGGCATCACCTTCGAAGTTCTGTGACGACCTTCTGATCGAACGAACCGGAGCAGTTCACGGCGCTCGGGTAGCTTGACAGCATGGCCCTCCCGAAGGTGCTCGGCATTGAGACCGAATACGGAATCATTGTCCGTGGCGCCGACAGCAATCCTGTGTCTGCGTCGTCATTGCTGATCAACGCGTACATTTCTTCGATCCCCCGCAAACGCGGCCGGATCGGCTGGGACTTCGAAGACGAACAACCCTCCAATGACGCCCGCGGCGCCTCAAGAGACGAGTCGATGGCCCCTGAGGTCGAGACCATGCTCGTCAACGCCGTCCTGACAAACGGAGCGCGCTACTACGTCGACCACGCGCACCCCGAAATCTCGACGCCCGAGGTCACCAATGCGCGCGAAGCCGTCGTTTGGGATCGCGCCGCCGACGAGATCATTCGTGCATCGATGACGCACGCGAACGCCGTGCTCGCGAGCGATCCGAAGAACGCCGACGACGCCGAAATGATCATTTACAAGAACAATTCGGACGGCAAGGGCAACAGCTACGGCTGCCACGAGAACTTTCTCCTGAGTCGGGGTGTGCCCTTCGGCCGGATGGCGAGCCAAATCACCCCGCACTTCGTCACACGTCAGATTTTTTGCGGTGCTGGCAAGGTCGGCTGCGAAGTTCCCGGTCGTCCAAACGACGACGTTGGCTACCAGATCAGCCAGCGTGCCGATTTCTTCGAAGAAGAGATCGGCCTCGAAACGACGCTGAAACGGCCGATCATCAATACCCGGGACGAACCCCACGCAGACGCGCAAAAATACCGTCGACTTCACGTGATTGTGGGCGACGCGAACATGAGCGAGGTCGCCACCTACCTCAAGGTTGGCACTTCTTCGATTATCCTGTCGATGATTGAAGACGACGAACTCGGTGACGATTGGTTGCTCGGCAACCCGGTCGCCGCAATTCGCCAGGTCAGCCACGACCCGTCGTTGCGCCAGACGGTCATGCTGCGCGACGGCAGCCGGGCGACCGCATTGGAGATCCAGTGGGGCCTGTTTGAGCGGGCCCAGAAGTACGCTCAGACGCACGGCCTTGAGTCGGTGGGCGAGGCTGTCGGAGCCGATGTGATGGCGAAGTGGGAGACGGTCCTTCAAGGGCTCGAGACTGATCCTGATTCGATGGCACATTGGGTCGACTGGATTGCGAAGAAACGTCTGGTCGATGGATATGCCGATCGGCACGGCCTCGCCCCAGGTGCGGATCGCCTCAAGGCGATCGACCTGCAGTACCACGACCTGCGACGAGACAAGTGCTTGGCTGATCGTGCCGGATTGGACACGCTGGTGACCCTGGACGAAGCAATCGCAGCGATGACTGCGCCGCCGTCGACGACCCGGGCGTACTTCCGTGGTGCGTGCCTCGCGAAGTTCCCGGACGAGATCGTGGCAGCCAATTGGGACTCGCTGGTGTTCGACGTTGGGCGCGACCCTCTCCGTCGAGTGCCAATGATGGAACCGCTCAGAGGGACCGCCGACCACGTCGCGGCGCTGATCGCCGGGTGCGACACTGCACGCGCACTTCTCGATCGACTGGGTCAGTAGCTCAAAGTCCAATACAGTTCCACTTCGTGCTCGGTCACCGAGCAGTAGCTAGCAGGGGAGACAACGAATGGCCGAACGGATTCAAAAGTCCAAGCCCACTCACGACACCGAAGAAAGCGTCGACACAGCGGCTGAGGCTGTCACCGAGACCGGTGACAAGATCAAAGCTGACATCGACGATCTGCTCGACGAGATCGATGAAGTGCTGGAAACCAACGCTGAAGACTTCGTGAAGTCGTACGTCCAGAAGGGCGGGCAGTAAACCCGTGTCGATGCCGTTCTTCTCTCCGGGCGACGACCCGGGGTCGAGCTTTCCTGAACTCCTCCGGCGCATCGGGATGTCACCAGACATCGCGACCAATGGGTCCGTCGTTGGCGCCAATTTTTCGGTTCCGCACGCGACCACTTGCGTTGCGCTCAAGTACGAAGGTGGCGTTGTGATGGCGGGGGACCGTCGGGCGACGTCCGGCAACGTCATCTCGCACCGCTCAATGGAGAAGGTCGTGCAGGCCGATCGGCACAGTGCGGTAGCGATCGCCGGTGCAGCTGGTCCAGCAATGGAAATGGTCAAGATGTTCCAGCTGCAGTTGGAACACTACGAGAAGGTCGAAGGCTCGTCGCTGAGCCTCGAAGGCAAGGCAAACCAGCTTTCGGCAATGGTTCGCAGCAACCTGCCCGCTGCGATGCAGGGCATGGTCGTCGTGCCGATCTTCGCGGGCTACGACGTGCGGCGCGAAGTGGGTCGTCTCTGGGACTTCGATGCCACTGGTGGCCGTTATGAAGAACGCGATCACGTGTCGACGGGCTCAGGCAGGGTGCATGCGAGCACGGTGATGAAGGTCGGATTCCGTGACGGTCTGTCCCGTGATGACGCAATCCAACTGGCGTGCCGTTCGCTCTGGGAGGCCGCCGACGCTGATAGTGCCACCGGCGGGCCCGACGTCCTCCGCGGGATTTATCCGGTTGTTGCTGTGATCGACGCCGCCGGATGGGAGCGTGTCGACGACACCGACCTAGCCGCTCGATTCGAAGCAATCGTGGATGAAGTGAGTAGCCGATGAACCAGCCGTTTTACGTCGCACCCGAACAGGTGATGAAAGACCGTGCCGACTACGCGCGGAAGGGCATTTCGCGAGGACGCGCCCTGGTCGCGATCCGATACAACGATGGCATTGTCGTGGTCGCCGAGAACGCATCCGAGACCCTCCATAAGGTCTCAGAGATCTACGACCGCATCGCCTTCGCGGGCGTCGGTAAATACAACGAGTTCGACCAGCTTCGCGTCGCCGGTGTTCGCGCCGCTGATCTCAAGGGTTTCCAGTACTCTCGAGACGACGTCGACGCGCGCAGCCTGGCGAACAGCTACGCCCAAATGATCGGCAACATCTTCACGCACGAAATGAAGCCGATGGAGGTCGAAATCCTCGTTGCTGAGGTCGGCATCGACGCGTCCGGCGACCAGATGTTCCACCTGCTCTACGACGGCACCGTGGTCGATGAACGCAACTACGCAGCTATCGGTGGCGATGCCGAAGCAATTCGTGGTCGGCTCGGCGAGAGCTTCGCTGATGGTCTCGACCGCGGGGCAGCGATCCGGGCCGGTCTCGCGGCATTGAGCGGGCCAGATCGCGAGATTGAAGTGGGTGACCTCGAGGTGGCGGAGCTCGCGCGTGGAAATGAACGACGCTGCTTCTCCCGCATCGACGCCGCAGCCCTCACCGAACTTCTCGCATGAGGCCTGGCTTTCGTCTGTTTGGGTGACAATTTTGGTGTGAATGGTCGCCGAAATCGTCACCGGCATGTGTGGTGGTAACTTCGCAGGAATCGTCTACGGTCACTGCATGACGTACGCACCGTCCAGCCGGCCGTTTTACGACGCTGACAGCCACATCATGGAGCTGCCGAACTTCCTGATCGACTACGCCGATCCGGCGATTCGCGATCAGATCCGACCGGTCAACTACTCCGCTTCGTTGGTGACCGACGAAGAAGTCGACGTCATCGTGGCGAACGGCTCCAGGCACTCGACTGCACACGTCGCAGCGCAGGTGGCGCTTGGTGATCGGCTCATTGCTGAATCGAAAGAGATCCAAGCGCTCGGGGCATTCGACCGCGACGACCGATCGGTCGCCATGGACCTACTCGGTTTTAAGAAACAACTGGTCTTCGCAACCCACAGCGTCGTCACCCCATTCTCCGCGAGCAAGAATCTGCCCGACGACATTCGCTACGGCGCCACCCGAGCACACAACCGTGCGATGAGCGAGTTCGTGGCCAACGACAGCCGACTGATGGGCGTCGCGGTCGTGCCGTTGAACAACCCAGAACTCGCCCTCGTCGAACTCGAGTTCGCGCTCCAAGCTGGGCTCGAAGCCGTGTGGGTGCCACACATGGCGGCAGGGGAGCGGTCGCCAAGCCACGTCGACCTGCACCCCTTCTGGAACCGATTGGCCGACTCGGGTCGGCCATTCGTCCTGCACGTTGGAGGAGCGCCGCTGCAGCTCGACCCGGTCTGGACGAACACTGGGCGTGCTGCTGTGCGCGACTGGATGGGCGGCGGCGAGAACGTCCGCAGCAAAGACATGGCCGTGATGCACCAGGGGCCTGAAACGTTCTTGTCGGTACTGATGATGGACGGCATTTTCGAAAAATTCCCGAAATTGCGTGGTGCCGCAGTTGAATTGGGCGCCGGCTGGGTCCCGGCGATGCTGACTCGGCTCGACTGGGTGGTCAGGTCGTGGAGTCGCGTTGACCAGTACCTCGCCGAACTGCAACGCATCCCGAGTGAGACAATTCGGGAACAGATGGCGTTCACACCGTTCCCCTTCGAAGACATCGGCATGCTCACCGACACCAGCTACGACGACATCTACCTCTTCTCGAGCGACTACCCGCACGTCGAAGGCGGCAAAGACCCGATTGGCCGTTTCGAGAAGTCGCTCGGTGATCGCAGTGAGCAGGTCAGGGCGAACTTCTACACCGAAAACTTTCTCAAGCTGTTCCCTGACTCACGCGTCCACTCAGCCAGTTGACCGACAGATGTCAGACTGGTGACCTGGATGAGGTTTGTTAGCATGGGAGGCACCTGATGGAACGCCGGATCTACGGGCTAGAGAACGAGTACGGCATCACCTGCACGCTGCGCGGCCAACGTCGGCTCAGCCCTGATGAAGTCGCCCGATACCTCTTTCGGCGGGTGGTCTCCTGGGGCCGCAGCTCGAACGTGTTTCTGCAGAATGGCGCTCGGCTGTATCTCGATGTTGGATCGCACCCAGAGTATGCGACACCTGAGTGTGATTCGATCTACGAGTGTGTCGTCCACGACAAGGCTGGCGAACGGATCCTCGAACAGCTCGTTGAATCGGCCGAGCAACGGTTGGCCGAAGAGTCGATCCGCGGCACGATCTACCTGTTCAAAAACAACACCGACTCTGCGGGCAACAGCTACGGCTGTCACGAGAATTACTGCACGAGCCGTGAATCCGACCTCACCAAGTACGCCGAGGTGTTGATTCCGTTCTTTGTGAGCCGACAGATTTACGCCGGCTCTGGCAAAGTGCTGCAAACTGCCCGAGGGGCGAAGTTTTCGATCGCGCAGCGTGCAGAGCACATCTGGGAAGGCGTCTCGTCGGCCACGACTCGTAGCCGTCCAATCATCAACACGCGTGATGAACCGCATGCCGATGCCGAGAAGTACCGACGACTCCATGTGATCGTTGGCGACTCAAACATGAGTGAGTACACAAACTTCCTGAAGATCGGTGCAGCCGCCTGCATGCTGCGGATGCTCGAAGACCCCAACGTCGTCTTGCGCGATATGACACTCGAGAACCCGATTAGGGCGATTCGTGAGATCAGTCATGACATCACGTGCCGTCAGACAGTGCGCCTCGCAAACGGCCGGGAAGTCAGCGCGCTCGACATCCAACGGGAGTACCTCGATCGGGCGTTGCGCTATGCCGACGGACCAGGTTTCCCGCCGTTGGAACAGAAGGCCCTCGACATGTGGGAACACTGCATCACCACGATCGAAGACGATCCGCTCAAACTCGACCGAGAAGTCGACTGGGTGATCAAGTACAAGCTGATCGAAAAGTTTCGGGAGCGTCACGACCTGCAGTTGGGCGATGCCCGGGTTCAGCTGCTCGATTTGCAATACCACGATGTCACACGGAGCCGTAGCCCGTTCTACAAGATGCAGGATCGCGGCCTCGTCGAGCGGATCTGTACCGATGAGGACATCAACACAGCCATCGACGTCCCGCCGCAGACGACCCGTGCCCGACTGCGCGGCGAGTTTGTCAAGCGCGCGAAAGAGAAGAAGCGTGATTACACGGTCGACTGGGTGCACTTGAAACTGAACGACCAGGCCCAGCGGACCGTGCTGTGCAAGGATCCGTTCAAGAGTCACGACGAACGTGTCGACCGACTGATCGAAACGCTCTGACCCTCGGGGTGTGCATCGGAGCCAGGAGGCTGTGTCCGCCTGCCACCTATTGACTGCCACGGCCAGATACCGTTGCGTCTTCGTGACGAGCCAGAACGACGGTCCTTTGCTGCCTCAACCATTGGGCACACCGAGTCGCTTACCGGTCGACGAGGCCTGGCCGAACGGGCCTACTGTTGCCTTGTCCGATGACGATGACACCGGTTCCTCGCTCCCCCCGATATCGAGACAGGCGTCAGGCGCGCGAGCATTCGTGGACTGGGTTGTTGTCGTCACGGTCGCACTTCTCGTGGCGTTCGTCGTCCGTGGTTTCGTGCTGGCCCACTTCGTTGTCGACGGCCAGTCAATGGCAACCACACTTGATACCGGTGACCGCGTCTTCGTGAACAAACTGTCGTACCGACTCCATGATCCGAATCGTGGTGACGTGGTCGTCTTGCATCAGATGACGAATACGACCGAACGCGATCTGATCAAGCGAGTAGTCGCTCTCCCCGGCGAAACGATCGAAATGACCGGATGCGTTGTGCGGATCACTCAAGCCAACGTCGCCACCTCGCAGGTACTCGATGAGCCGTACCTCAATGAGAGGGATCGGATCCCCGGGCAATGTGGGGCAGACATACCGTCACAGGTCGTTCCGGATAACTCTGTGTTCGTACTCGGCGATAACCGTGGCGGGTCGCAAGACAGCCGCAATCTCGGTGCGATCAACGAAGACGATCTCGTCGGCCGTGCCTTCGTGGTGTTTTGGCCACGGTCGGATTGGCAGTGGTTGTGAGCGCGGCGTGGCCGTGCGATCGACTGACGTCGCTCCGTTGCTGACCCCACAATCACAATTTTCTTGGGCCGAGCTGCGTGACGGCCTCTCGCTCGGCGGGTCACACGTCGACCCTCGGCTGGTTGTGTCACATCGAGGTCTGACCTCAGGGTTACAGCTCAGGTGGCGGCGGGCCGCCGATTTCCTTGTGGAAAACGTCCATCATGATGTCGACGTGGTCGCTGAAGACGGCGTCGAGACCCATCCGGAACGCTGTCTCCAACTGGTCGTCGAATTGCAGGTCCCAACCAAACGCGTACAAGTTGAACCGGTGGAACAGGGCTGCCAAACCACCGTTCCAGTCGGTGCGGTGCATGTTGACGCCATCGATGCCATAGTGGGCCAACGATGCCGCTCGACGTTCGGGGCCTTCTTTGAGGCGTCCGAGGCGTGTCGAATTCAAGATCTTGACGTCAGGCAACTCAGAACGGTGGGCGACACATCGGTCGAAGTCGGGATCGCACAGCCACGTGCGAGGGAGCATTGCGGGATCGATTGAGCGCACGTCGTTGACAATGACGGCGGCGGCGTCGGGATCTTTCACGTCGAGTGACAGGTCGTAGTCGGTTCCACAATGTCCGAGGAGCTCAACCAGGGTGGGAATGTGCTCGGGCAGGTCGGCGTGCAGGACGGCACGGATCGGCTTGCGGCGGAGTCCCCGCTTGACCACACCGTCATGATCGAGCACCGCCACACCGTCGGCCGTGAGCCAGACGTCGCTCTCGAGTCCAGAGGCGCCGAGCCTCAGCGCTAGCTCGAATGCGCCAAGCGTGTTCTCGGGCGCATGGGCGCGCGCTCCCCGATGGGCGAACGTGATCGGTGGGTCAAGGCGAGATGGGAGACGTTGTTGCACTGAACGAGATGATGTCAGCCCCGTAGACTGAAAGACGTGTTCAACCTCCAGGGCAGCGAGATCATTGTCATACTGCTGTTGGCGCTCGTGATCCTCGGCCCAGAGAGGTTGCCGGATGCCGTCCGAAAGTTCGCCCAGACATATGGCGAGCTGAAGAAGATGGGCAACGGATTCCAGTCCGAACTACAGGCCGTTCTGGACGAGCCGATACGGGAAATGAAGGAAACCGCTCGCTTGGTTCAAGAAGCTGCGGATCCGAAGAAGGTCGCCGAGCAGGCTGATGAAGACCGTGCGTTGCGCGAGGCATCCAAGTCGACGGCCATCACCGACGTCCCGATCACCGAAGCGTCACTCGAATCCACCGACCCGGCCGACAGCGGCACGGTGCGGGTTGATGAAGTGACCGCGGGCATGCATACCGCCAGCGAGTCGACTGCCGATGACAGCCTGCCCACCGATGAAGAGTCCGACGATGGGCCACCGGTGATCATCAACCAGATCGCCGCAGCCAACGCGCGCGGACCGATTGTTCCCGAGGTGCTCGCCGATGACGTCGACAACGTGACTGACCATACCGATCAGCCCATAGTGGCTGCCGGCGACGTGATAGCAGATGCCGACGTGATAGCAGATGCCGACGTGACCGCAGGATGAGTACCGTGACTGACGACGCTGAAGCCGGGGTCGACGACACGCTCACGCTCACTGAGCACCTCGCCGAATTGCGGACCCGGATCATCCGAGCAGCGCTCGCCGTTGTGATCGGCATGGTCGTCATCATTGCGTTTTACGACCAGGTGCTCGGTTTCCTCTTGCAGCCGTATCGAGATCTCTGCGACGCGCGTGGCGCTGACTTCTGCGATGCGGACGGTCTCTTCATCACCGGACCGACCGAGGGTCTGTCGACCCGAATCCGGGTCGGTATGTACGGCGGCATCATCGCTGCGCTGCCGGTCATTCTCTGGCAGATTTGGCGCTTCGTGGTTCCGGCGTTACACGCCAAAGAGCGTAAATATGCAGTCCCGTTTGTCCTGTCGTCGGTCCTGCTGTTTACAGCGGGTGGCAGCCTTGCCTACATCACCGTCGGGCGTGCCCTTGAATTCCTCATTAGTTGGGCTGGTGAGGATGTCAGCGAGATTTTCACGGTGGGCAGCTACATCAGCCTGATCGGTCTGATGATCTTTGCCTTTGGAGTTGGCTTTTTACTGCCCGTTCTGTTCGTCTTCCTCCAGTTAGTAAAAGTGGTCTCGCCGAAGACGCTTTTACGGAGTTGGCGATATGCCACGATCGGCGTGTTTGTCCTCGCAGCGGTGATCACGCCGTCGGGCGACCCAGTCACGCTGATGATGCTTGCCCTGCCGATGCTGTTCTTGTACTTCGTGGCCATTCTGGTCGGCTGGTTGGTGCTCCGCAAGCGGCCGACTGTCTGATCGTGCGCGCCGACCGAGCTGATCTGATCGCTCGCTACAACTTTCCGCTTGACCGATTCCAGCTCGAAGCATTTGATGCGCTCGACGACGGTCAACATGTTGTCGTCGCCGCACCAACAGGTAGCGGTAAGACCGTCGTTGCCGAGTACGGCATCGAGTCGGCCTACCGCGATGGCAAGCGAGCGTTCTACACCGCACCGATCAAAGCGTTGTCCAACCAGAAGTACCGCGATCTGGTCGCCATGCACGGCGAAGATGCTGTCGGCCTCCTGACTGGCGACAACTCGATCAACGGCGGCGCTCCGATCCTGGTGATGACCACCGAGGTCTTACGCAACATGATCTACGGCCGGGCAGGCCAGCTTTCTGACCTCGCTCTGGTGGTACTCGACGAGGTGCACTTCCTGCAAGACACGTTCCGTGGGCCCGTTTGGGAAGAGGTGATGATTCATCTGCCTGATCATGTTCGGCTGGTGTGTCTTTCAGCCACCGTCAGCAACGTCCAGCAGCTCGCTGATTGGATCTCGACGGTGCGTGGCCCCACGCACGCGGTCACCGAGTTGAAACGGCCTGTCGAGCTGGCTAACCAGTATCTTGCGAAGGATCGCAACGAAGACCGTCTGCATCTGTTGCCAACATTTGTCAATGGTGCGGTGAATCGTGACGCAGTGCTACTCGATGAGTCGGCGATTCGCCGTGGGCCCGGAGGCCGACGTGGCCAAGATCGTGATCACCGAAACGGGTCCGCCAATGCGAAGGGAGCGCACCGCCGCAAGCTTGTGCCGCCCGGTCGGGTCGAGACGCTGAAGCTGCTCCATCAGCAGGACATGCTGCCGGCAATTTTCTTCATCTTCAGCCGGAATCAGTGCGACGAAGCGGCCCGCTCCTGCGTCGAGTTTGGTGTCGGCCTGACAACGGATGAAGACCGGATGGCGATCCGCGAAATTGTCGATGCTCGCCTTGGCGGTCTCGATTTGGCCGACCTCGCCGTCCTCGGCTTCGACCAGTTTCTCTTGCAGCTCGATGCAGGTGTCGCAGCTCATCACGCCGGCATGGTGCCGCCGATGAAAGAGGTCGTCGAAGCCTGCTTCATCGCTGGGCTGATCAAAGTCGTCTTCGCCACAGAGACGCTGGCCGTTGGCATCAACATGCCCGCCCGCAGCGTCGTTATCGAGAAGCTCACCAAGTTCACCGGAGAGCATCACGAACAGCTCACGCCAGGGGAATACACCCAGCTCACCGGCCGGGCTGGTCGACGTGGTATCGATGATCGCGGGAGCGCCGTCGTGCTCTGGTCACCGTGGATCCGCTTCGACGACGTCGCGCAACTCGCTGGCAGCTCACAATTCCATCTTCGGTCTGCTTTCCGACCGACATACAACATGGCCGCCAACCTGATTCGCACCTATGAACGCGAACGTGCACACGACCTCCTGAACCTCTCGTTTGCGCAGTACCAGGCCGACCGTGACATCGTGAAGATGCAGGCTCGGCTCGAACGGCGACGCTCGGCAGCCGTCGAATTCCGCGCCCAGGCGGCGAGTCCGTTCGGTGACATCGACGAGTATGCACGGCTCCGGGCAAAAGAGAAATCGTCCCGCCGAGACCATCGTTACGAAGGCGACGACGTCGACGAAACGATTCAGCGGCTCAAGCCGGGTGTGGTGATTCAGCTGTTTACGGGCAAGCACCGTGGCCCTGTGGTCGTCGTGGCATCAGCGACTCGGAAATCGGGTTCGCGTCTGTCGCTGGTGAGTAAAGGTGGTGACCTGCTGCAGGCGATGGCAGAAGATTTCGACTCGCCGCCCGCAGCGATCGGCTCGATCAAGTTGCCGCCGAACTTCGCACCGAATCGCAAGGAATACCGCAAGGAAGTCGCCTACCGATTGCGGAAGGCGAAGTTAGTGGCCGCGCCGACGATCCGCAATGGAGGCCAGGATCGGCGCACGGCGATGAGCGCCGAAATGCACCCGGTCGCACGAGACCCCGACCTCAAACAGCGACTCAGCTCGATGGCTTCAGCTGCCAAGGTGGAACGCGAGGTCGTCGAGATCGAGGGCCGCGTCGACGGAAAGACCTCCACGTTGGCCCGCGACTTCGACCGCATCCTGGGTGTGCTGGAAACATTCGGGTACGCCGACCTCGACATGTGGGAGCTGACCGAGGCCGGCGAGATGTTGTCGCGGATCTTCCACGAATCTGACCTGTTCGTCGCTGAGGCGTTGCGTGCCGGCCTGTTCGACGGCTTAAGCCCTGCCGACTTGGCGGCGCTCGTGTCGACAGTGGTGTACGAGCACCGCAGCCCAGAGCCGCCACCACGCCCGTGGTTCTCGTCTGACGACATGCGTTCCCGTTGGGGCCGCATGGCGGCGCTCAGCGAGGACCTGCATGCCAAGGAGCGGGTTGCCGAAGTTGCCGAGCATCGTGGTCCTGATCCGACGTTCGCGGCGATTGCCTATGCCTGGGTCGCCGGCGAGGGTTTCGCCGCAGTTGTTGACGACGAGGAGATGACGGGCGGCGACTTCGTCAGGACGACCCGCCAACTCATCGACCTGCTGAGGCAACTGTCGGTGGTCGCTCCGCTGAGGGGGACGCGCCGTGTCGCAGGAGAAGCCGCCGAAGCTGCATTCCGCGGGGTTGTTTCCGATAGCGCCGCACCGACCACCGGTCGGGATGAGGCCGAGCGGTCAGCTACCTCGTGACGATCGAGAAGGGCAAGCCCTGGGGGATTGAGGTCACACGACCGTCGGATCTTCAACTCGGCGGCTCGGATCATGCCGTCGCCCGCCTGCTGACCGCCGATGTCCATGCACAGGTCGCTCCCACTGGCGGCGACCTGCACCGAACCATGGGGGCGCGAGCTCTCGACGACCGTCTGTCGATCCTTGAATTCCCGATCGATCTGCTGCAAGTTCGCCTCGATGATGAGCGTGAAGCAACCGCCGTCGCTCACGTGACAGTGCAGTCGCCGAGGTGGAGTGGAGGCTGGTGGCGCGGGCCGGTCTTGATGGTGATGAATGCGCAGTTTCTCGGCGACTGGCACGTGGTGTCACGTGGTCATCCGAACGACGGTCGGGCTGAGAGCGTCGAATGGGGGAGCGAATTCGGGCTCCGCCAACGGTGGGAGGCTCGTCGGCGGCTGCCGACCGGGGGTCACGTTCCACACCCATCCATCGAGACGCGTTCATTCCGTGCACGCAGCTGGACCTTTGATCGGGCCCTCGACATCCGCATCGACGGACGCCCCTGTGGACGAGCCCGGTCGTTGCAGATCGTCGTCGAACCGGACGCCGCCGTCGTCTACGGCTGAGGCAGCCGGCTGCCACGTGGGCCGAACCACTCAACGGAGGCCTTCTCTCCGCGGCAGTGTCGAGGCCCGAACTCGTCAGAGCGATTGCAACAAGAATCAATCAAATGAACGATCGTGAGGCTCGCGATCGCAACGAGTACCAGCAGGGTGACCCGATGATGGTGATTTCGATAGATGCCACCGCCGGGAGCTGACGCCACCAGACAATTGTGGGAATACCCGTTGTCGCGGTCTCACCCTCGTAGAGTACGTGCCCGTGGCCGTCTACGTCCCAGAGTCCTTCACACCGGACGAGGCCGACATCCTTCGTCGTTACTTCACGAACCTCGATGGGCCAGTGTTCGCACTTGTCAATCTGCCAGAGGTCGTGAAGGGCGCGTTGTTCGCCCGGTACAGCCGAAGTCCCAAGTCGCTCAGAAGGTTGTTCCTCGACGAATTCGTGGGCGACCTGGACATATCCGGCGACCTCTCGATTGATGCCACGATCGGCCTCGACCGTGCAGAGGAACTGTACGAGCGGGTGTTCTTTGACTACGGAGATGACTCGGTGGCCCAGCTCGGTGGAGTCCACTTGGCCTGCGAGCAGGCGTCGAACATCTTGACCAAGGTGCTTGAGTGGGGTCGGCTCATGAGCTACCTCGAGCAGAGTACCCGCTATATCTCCTATGACTCACGACTCGGGGGCCGATACCGGTACTACCGAGACCCCGCAGTCCTCGCTGGCTCGCTCGGTACGCGCTACGTCGGTGACCTCGACCGGATCTTCGACAACTACAGCCAATGCGCCGAGACTGTCACCGAGTTTGTTCGCAACACGGTGCCCAGGGGCGACAACAGCGAGTTCGTCTACCGGATGGCCACAAAGGCCAAAGCGCTCGATGCCGTGCGCGGCATTCTGCCGGCAGCAGCGACGTCAAATGTGGGTATCTACGGAACCGGCCAGGCGTTCGAAGCGCTCCTGTTGCGAATGCGGGCGAGTGCATTACCTGAGGCTCGCGACTACGCCGACCTCATGCTTCACGAGCTACGCAAAGTGATACCGAGTTTTCTGCGGAGGGTCGATATTCCCGACCGTGGAGGTCAATGGAGTAACTATCTGACCGAGACTCAGACCGGTACCAAGACGATTGTCGATGATCTCTTCGGTGATGCGCCAGTCGATGTGGCATCTGAGGTGGAGCTCGTTGATTTTGACCCTGATGCCGAAGACAAGCTGTTGGCGTCTATTTGCTATGCCCACTCTTCGCTGCCCGAACACCAACTGCTCGACAAGGTCAGGAATCTGGGCGTTGACCAGAAGGTGTCGCTGATGCGGGCCTACGTAGGTGAGCGCAGGAATCGCCGCCACAAGCCCGGTCGCGCGTTCGAGCGCAGCTTCTATCGCTTCGACGTCTTGAGCGACTACGGCGCCTTTCGCGACATGCAGCGCCATCGAATGCTGACCATTGAATGGCAGCGCCTCACACCCAACCACGGTTACAGCCGGCCGGAACTGGTCGACGAGGCCGGCGTTGGGGCGCAATTCGACGAGGCGATGGACCGTTCAGCGGGTCTCTACGACGCGCTCAACACGAATTTCTCTGAGCAGGCGCCCTATGCGGTGTCAATGGCGTACCGGATGCGCTACAGCATGCAGTTCAACGCCCGTGAGGCAATGCACATGCTCGAACTCCGTTCGTCGCCCCAAGGCCACCCGTCGTATCGGCGGGTCGCACTCGAGATGCACCGCTTGATCGCCGAAAAGGCCGGTCATTACGCAATCGCTGCGACGATGACCCACATGACGACCGAGGCGCCAGAACTCGAGCGGCTCGAAGCGGAGCGCCGAGCGGAAGCCCGACGCGACGCTGCTGATTCCTGACTGGCCCGACGTGCAGCGGCAACGTGACGGGTGTCACTAGTTCTGTTGCTCTCTGCTGGCCCGGCGTGAGCGTATGCTCCGCCCGCAGCGGCACTTGCATGAGGCGTGGCGCACCGACCTGACGAGAACGCACCATGGCTGAAGACGACATTCCCGAAGAAGAGATTGAAGAGGAAGAAGTCGAGCCCGAACTGGGTGACAGCGACGGTCCCGAGGACGACGAAGACGACGACGATGGCTCGTCCACTGAGTTTGAAGAAGAAGAAGAAGAAGAAGAAGAAGCAGTCAAGCCTCGTACCAAGCGCAAAATCGTTGACGACGACGATGACGACGATGACGAGATGGATGACGACGTCGAAGAAGATCTCGACAAGATTCTGAAAGATCGCCTCGTCGCGTCCGACGAAGAAGAAGACGAAGACGAAGACGAGCCAGAGCCCAAAGGCGAAGGCGATGAGCGGTTGCAGCCCAAGCAGCAGAACGAGCAGCTCTGCAACTCCTGTTTCCTGCTCGTGAAGTCGAGCGCTCCGAATTGCCCGGTCGGAGATGACGACTGCCCGATCTTTTCCTGAGTAAAACGCCATGACGCGATCCCCCGCCTCGCAGGTGGAACGACTCGCTGCGGCGGCGTTCTACGCCCCGATCGGGCTCGGTGCACAGCTCGTCGGCGATTGGCCAGCAACTGTGGGTCAGGCGAAAAAGCAGGTTGTGCTGGCGCGGTTCATTGGCAAGATGGCTGTTGACCAAGGCGCCAAACAGTTGCGTGAGCGGTTGTCGCGAGTGACTGTTGCGCCCAAACAGCCTCGGATGGCCGTCGAAATCATTCCTGTCGCCACAGCGGACCCTGAGTCGGCGACAGGCGACGTTGCAGCGCTTGCACTTCCCGACTACGACCAGCTGCCGGCGGCACACATTGTGGGTAAGCTCAACGGCTTGACGCAGGCTGAACGCGACGTCATCGAGACGTACGAGACAGCCGGGCGCCATCGTCGGACTGTCCTGGGCAAACTCGAGCAACTGCGCGAGGCTTGACTCCGTGATTGATCCCACCGTGCGCCTGGCTGACCGGCACGATGCCGATGACGTTGCACAGCTCGAACTGCTCGAAGGAGAGGCCCGAAAGGCGCTCGAAGGTCAGCGTGGCGGTGAACGTTGGCTGATTGAACACCCCGAGATTGGTGCGCAGTGGGTCGACCGATGCGACACCGCTGACGTCTGGGTCGGCCACATGGACGACGTTGTTGTCGGGTACATGGTTGCCGTCCTCGGATCGGACTTCATTATCCGAGTCGACCAGGTCTGGGTGACGCCTGAAGCTCGAGAACTTGGGTTCGGCGATGGGATGCTCGCTGCTGTAATCTCGGGTGCCCGTGAGCGCGGCGCCGTGGCGGTGGAAGGCCAGTCATTGCCGGGCGATCGACACACGAAGAATCTCTACGAGCGGGCTGGCATCGTCGCTCGGCTGATCACGACGTACAAACTGCTCTGAGCGGCTGCGGGCGAGTTACCCGCTGGGGGCTTTGCGCCGGAGAGGCGTTCGATGGACATGCCCGGATCAGCGGCCCTGCCAGTTCGGCGGACGCTTCTCGATAAAGGCTGTGAGGCCTTCTTGCAGATCCTCTGACGCCATGACCTTACGCATGGCGTCGTTGGTCATCTGGATCAGTGTCTCGTCGCTTTCGTAGGCGGCGGCCTGCACGATCCTGCGGCTCTCCGACACGGCCATCGGGGCTGATTGGCTGATCTGCTCGGCAAGCTTGGTGGCCTCGGCGAGTGCGCCACCCGGCTCGGTCAGGCGTGAGACCAACCCGAGGTTGTAGGCCCGCTCGGCCGGAATGGGTTCGCCCGTGAGGATTGCTTCCATGGCTGCCGCCTGCCCGATGGCCCGGGGAAGTCGGAAGAGGCCTCCGGCGCCCGCGATCAGGTTTCGCTTTACTTCTGCAAGCCCGAATGCCGACTGTGTACTTGCCACAACGAGGTCAGCAGCAAGGACGATTTCGCAGCCGCCAGCAGTCGCGAGTCCGTCAACCGCGGCGATGATGGGCTTGTGACGCTCACGGTAGACGAAGCCTGCAAAGCCGCCCCGCGGGGTGTTCAGACGGGCGGCATCGCCTGAGTTGATGGCCTTGAGGTCGGCTCCGGCGCAGAACACCGGCCGGGACTGTCCCGCTGTGTTGGCCTGGATGATCCCGACCCACACGTCGTCGTCGCCTTCGAGCCGGTCGATGGCTGCTTCGAGACCCTCGGCGACATCGCCGTTGACGGCGTTGCGCGCCTCTGGACGGTTGAGGGTGATGACCGCAATGCGGCCCGTGGCTTCGTAGGTGACGATGTCTGACATGACAGCAGAGCGTATGCGGCGGACGAGCCCTGAGGCCAACCCGTCGTCAACGATCAACTGTTGTCGGTCGCGTCGTCCGCCGGAGCGTCCACTGCTTCGGGAGCAGCCTCGTCGTCGGCGGGTGCGCTTGTGGCCGCGTCGGTTGAGGCTTGCGGTTCGGAGGTAGAGGAGTCGGAAGCACTCTCGGTTGATGCGTTTTCGGTTGCAGTGCTGTCGGCAGGTGCGTCGGGAGCGGCCTGGGTTTCTGCTGCTTGGGCCTGAGCTGCTACTTCGGCGGCTGCTTGGGCCTGAGCTTCCACTTCGGCGGCACGCTTGGCAGCCATCACTTCAGCAACGTCACGCATACCCTTGGGGCGGTCTTTCGGACCACTCGGCTTGCCACGGTCCTCGCGGCCGCGCCCGCGCCCGCCATCACGGCTGCCATCACGGCTGCCATCACGGCTGCCATCACGGCTGCCGCGTTCGCCTGGACCGGACTCGCCGCGCTTGTCGTCACGAACCTTCTTCTGTTCCTTGCGGCTGGTGGGACGAAGCGGCTTGGGCCGCTTGGTTCCAGCGGGCACTTCGATTCCCAGCAATGCGGCGATCTGCGGCAACAGCGGGCCAAGGCGCAGTGTTGTCTTTCTCAGTTCGTCGTCGATAGTGGTCGGCGCAACCGTCGGTGTGACGAGAGCGCGAACGGGGGAGAAGGCAGCGGCTTCGAGGACTGCAGACCAGCGATCGCCTAAATCCTCAGGAAGCAACGAATTGGTTGCGGCTTCACCGAGACGCTTGGCGAGCTGTGGCGGGAACATGACGCCAGCCTTCGGAGGCTGCGAGGAGAGTCGCAATGCCCGAATGACTCGGCCGACAGCGAGCGCTGCGTCGACGTCTTCGAGCCAGTTGACCATTTCTTCGGACTGCTTGATGACCAGGGATGCTTTGAGCTCGTCGGCGATGACCCGTGTTGACTCGTCACGAGCAACCATTGGATCGGCGCTTGCGGCAACGACGCTGCGGAGATCACGTAGATCGAGGTGCTGCATCTGGCGCTGAGCGGCCTCGGCACGGTCGAGCCAATCGGCGACCCGCAGCTTCGGCAACATATCCTCCGCCATTTTGGTGACGCTGGACTCGGGCATTTCCGGTTTCCCGTCGGCCTTCAGCTTGGTGTTCTCTTCCTTGACGCGGGTGCGGACAGCTCCCATACCCTGCAGGGCGAGCTCGGCGATCGGACGCTGTTCTTCTGGTACCGACGCCAAGACTTCCTGGGTACGTGCCTTGCCGGGGCGGAGACGCTTCGGCTTTGGCCGCTGAGGAACCTCGGGAGGTGCCTCGAAATGCGGCTTTTTGGGGCGGTTGGACCGCTCACGCTTGTCACCGTCACGGCCACCATCGGGAGTGTCGCGGCCACTGCCGCGATTGTTGCCGTCACGTCCGCGGCCACGTCCTTCACGGTCGTCGCCCTCACGTTTGCGGCCACGGCCGCGTCCTTCACGGTCGCCGCTGCTTCGCTCGCCTCGGCCGCGCTTGGCTTTTGTTTCGATAACGGCCTCGAATGGCTTGTCGTCGGGCAGCATCTCGATGAGGCCACGACCTTCGTTCTTCTCGCGTCCCTTGACGACCGACAAGATTTCTATCCCATCGAGCATCTGTTCGGCTTCAACCTTGACGACGTCGCCGACAGATGCGTCGTCGGGAAGGATCGAACCATCCACCGTGCCTTTCGGCTTGAGGGCTCCGGCTGCGCGCCATGTCCAAGAACCGTCTGAGCTCGCGCTTGTCAGTTCGATGTCAATCCTGCGGGGCATAGGAGCGCCAAGATACCGGCAACCGGATCCGCTTCGGTGCACAGACGTCGATTGGCCTACGGTGCCGCGCATGGCGATCTACGCACTTGGTGACCTCGTACCGACAATCAGCAGCGATGCGTTCATTCATCCTGACGCTGTCGTCATCGGTGACGTCAGGATTGGCCCGCACTCATCAGTATGGCCATGTGCCGTACTGCGCGGCGATGGCGGCTACATCGAAATTGGCTCCGGGACCAGCGTTCAAGACACATCGGTGATCCACACGACGCCGTTCTGGCCGACAATTGTCGGCGACGACTGCGTTCTCGGCCACGGCATCCATCTTGAGGGGTGCACCGTCGAGAACGACGTCTTGATCGGCAATCACGCCCAGGTATTACATCGCTCGATCATCCGATCCGGCTCGATTGTGGCGGCGAACTCGGTGGTGTTGCAGGACATCGAAGTACCGTCTGGAGGTATGGCTGTCGGGTCACCTGCGCAGATCAAGCTTGATCGTGCACGGATCGAAGACATCAAACTTGCGTCGTCCTCCTACAAGGAACGGATCGCTGTCTACAAGACCGGCCTGCGCCGTCTCGATTGACTCGGAGCGTCCGGTCGGCTGCTTTCCCCAGCGAGACTGGCACCGTGGCGAACAAAACATTCCATGTGACCGTTCCCGAGATCGACGAGGAGCTTGCAGCAGATCGGCTGTGGCAACTCGGCGTCGAGGCTGTCGGGATCGGGCAAGTCGTCGACGGGCAAGTCGAACTGTGGACGTCGGTTGGTGCAGCCGAGGAATCGATTCAACGAGCAGTCGACCGGCTCGACCCGAGCTGGGCCTGGCGCACCGCCGATGTCGTCACTCCGGTCGAAACCTGGCGCGAGCACGTGGGACCGACCTGGTACGGCAAAACCGGCGTTGTCGTGCCGCAGTGGCAGGCCGATGAACTCGATGCAGGGGCTGATGTCCTCGTCACGTTCATCGAGCCAGCCAGCTCGTTCGGCTTGGGTAACCACCCGACCACACGGCTGTCACTGGGCATGCTGACCGACGTTCTCGAACAACACAATCCGTCCAGCGTGCTCGACGTCGGATGTGGCTCAGGTGTGCTCGGGATCGTTGCGGCACAGCGCGGCGTCACAACGATTCGCGCCACCGATATCTCCGCCGGCGCCGTCGAGGCCACGGTTGCAAATGCACAGCTCAACGGGGTGATCGACAACATCGAGGTCGACATGGCTGAGCTGGCCGCAATCTCAGGGCCCTACGACGTTGTCGTGGCCAACATCCTCGCACCGGTGCTCGTTTCGATGGCGGCCGATCTGCGTCGGCTGACCGCAGCTGATGGGGTGTTGATCATCAGTGGCATTCTGGGCGACGACCATCAGCACGTCCTCGACGCCCTGGCTCCGATGTGGGTCGATCGCACCACGATCGATGCCGGTTGGGCGAGCATTCAGCTCACCCACTCGCGCTGAAAAACTCCGTGAACTGCTCTGAGTGGTCAGCCAACGAGTTGCGCCGTCTGCTCTGCGTAGGGGAGTGAGGGAACAGCACCCGGGACGGTGACAGCCAGTGCGCCAGCAGCAAGCGCCCAATCGATGGCGTCGGAGAGTGCGTCTCCCAGAGACAGCCGAGCCGCGAGGTTGCCGCAGAAGGCATCACCCGCACCGGTCGTATCTACGACGTCGACAGCGAGCGCCCTCCGGTGTTCGATTGTGCCGTTGCTGCTGATGGTCACGCCATCGCGGCCGCAGGTCACGATGACGGTTCCGACTCCAGCTGCGTGCAACGCATCGATACCACCGAGAAGTTCAGCCTCGTGCTGATTCGGAATCACCACGTCGCACAGCGACAGCAACGAATCGCCGAGCGGCTGTGCAGGTGCTGGATTCAACAGCGTGAGCGTGCCAGCCGATCGAGCCAGTGTCAGTGTCGCCTGGACCTGGTCGAGCGGCACTTCGAGCTGGGTCAGGAGCACTCGGCACGGTGGCAGGGCGCCCGGAGCGACGACGGCGGCGTTGGCGCCCGGCACGACAACGATGGAGTTCTCTCCGGACGCATTCACGGTAATTGCCGCCCGCCCAGTGGGTTGTTCGACCGACGTCAGCAGATGGGCGTCGTCGATTTTCTCGTCGAGAACAATCGAGCGAAGCCGATCGCCGGCGGCATCGTCGCCGACGGCGCTGTGGAACGACGTGGACACGCCAGCACGGGCGGCAGCAACGGCTTGGTTGAGGCCCTTGCCTCCAGGAAACTCGGCGTAGGAGTTGCCGAGCAGCGTCTCGCCGGGGTGTGGATGGCGTTCGACGGTGACGACGAGGTCGAGGTTGGAGGAGCCGAAGACGGTGACATCGAACACGATACTCAGCGTACGGGGTCGGGCTGCGTGCCCCGAACCAGTGTCGAGGTCAGGAAGCAGATCGGGCGCGCACGCCAATGGGCGCGATGAGCCGGAAGCCAGCGGCGTGGCGCTCGTCTTCGGATTCTCCGCCCCAAAAGCCGTATTCGTGCTGCTCGCGAGCGAAAACCATGCAGTCAACGCGGACGGTGCAACTCGCGCACACGTCTTTCGCTGCGGTTTCGCGGCGCTCTCGCGCCTGTGGCCGTTCCGCCGCTGACGGGAAAAACAGATGCGTCAAGCCTTTACAGGCCCCATCGCGCATCCAGTGATTTGCCGCCTCGAGTTGTTCGTTGAAGTCGATGACTGCCATAGCAGTGCCCCTTGAGTCGTTCCGGATTTCCCCCGTGCCGGCACCATGTTTCGGACCGTCGGAGCGAGACAATAAACCTAATCAACTCGGGAGTCAATTGTAGTCAGCAAGTATTTGCGGTGACGAGGGCCCGAACACCGGCAGCGAACACTTCGACGTCGTTCTCCGTCGTGTCCCAGGCCGTCATCCAGCGCACCTGGTGCACTGTCGGATCCCAATCCCAGAAGAAGCTCCAGTCGCGGAGCGGCTCGATCACCTCGGGCGCGAGGCGGGGAAACAGGCTGTTGACCTGGGGAGCAGCGCCAACTTCGACTCCGTCGATCGCCGACGCGAGGTCGTAGAGGCGTGAGGCCATTGCATTTGCATGGACAGCTAGGTCGATCCAGAGATCGTCGTTGAGTGCTGCATTGAACTGGGCCGCTAGGTATCGCATTTTCGACGGCAGTTGAGTGACCTGCTTGCGGGTGTACTCGGAGCCAGCGGCCACATCATGGTTCAGAAACACGACGGCCTCAGCGCCGAGCATGCCGTTCTTGGTGCCGCCGAAGCTAACAACGTCAACGCCGGCATCGACGGTGAACGCACGAAGTGTTTCTCGGGCACTGCCGAGCGCAGCAGTCGCATTCGCGATCCGCGCGCCGTCGAGGTGGACCAACATGCCCATCTCATGTGCCGCCGTGCATAAGTCAGTGATTTCGGCAGCTGTGTACAGGGTGCCGAGTTCGGTTGCTTGCGTGATGGAGACGACACCAGGCTGGACATAGTGTTGAACGCCTTGGAGGTGAGCCACCGACTGCAACGACTCCGGGGTGAGTTTGGCATCGGGGGAGGGGATCGCGAGAAGCTTGGTCCCGAGGGTGCGCTCCGGCGCCCCTGTCTCATCGACTGCAATGTGGGCCCAGTCCGTACAGACGATCGCGTGATGCGGTCCCCGGAGTGAGCCGAGCATGTTGGCGAGGGCCACGATGTTGGCTCCCGTGCCATTGAATGCCAGCCGAGTCGTGACGTCGGTGCCGAAGAGTTCGCTGAAGGCCGTCTCGCACCGTTGTGTGTGCTCGTCTTGACCGTAGGCGAGCGCATGTCCTTCGTTGGCGTCGACGATGGACTGCAAGATGGTCGGATGTGCTCCGGCGGCGTTGTCGCTTGCGAACGAGCGGCCCGGTGCGGCAGGAAGATCGAGGGGGGTCATTCCCGGAGTCTCGCAGAGAAGGTTCGCGGTCCAACGGACATGATCCCGTACCGTTTACGTCATGACAGAAATAGCCGGGGACACCGTCGATGAAAACGCAGGGAACAAGACCGGGGAGAAGCACGCGGCTCGGCATTGTGGATGGTGCCGCCGTGTCTTGCCGGTGCAACTTGGCCGTGGGCGTCCGCGGCGGTTTTGCACTCAACGATGTCGACAATGGGACTGGGTATCGCGTCAACGGGCCAACGAACTTGACCTGAGCGAAAATGAACTCATCATCGCCCGAGACGAACTCGACCGACTCCACGACGATCTGTACTCGATGGCGTGCGCTGTCGAGGACACCGATCGAGACATGGCCGCTAGCGGCAAGCGGACGGTGCTCGAACTTACCGAGATGCTCAATTGGCTACTGGATGCGGCGAGGCCCCTGCGTGACCGTGAAATGTCCGCCCCTCAACCCCGCCGTTTCTGAACAAGAACGCCGATAATTTTCGTTATGTCAATCAGATGTCACGCGATCGCAGGAATCGCTGGAAAGTTCCAGAATGGCCTCTACGTCTCCACTTTGGCCCCTGAACAGGGGTTTTATCCTCACGAAGCCGACATACAGCAGCGTCGAGGTGTCGAATACCGCACTATGAGACCCTCGAGCTGTGCTTCAAGGTTGATGTTCAACGCTCTGACACCGATACCTCATACATGTACGGAGCAGGTTCGATCATTACGCAGGTGTCCCCCCAGAGTCGCATTCGTCGTTTGTTCGTGCAGGGTGCGTGTGGTGCGCTGGTCGTGAGTGGCGGGTTGTCAGCAATGCCCACCGTGGCGTCCGCAGCACCGCTCCTGGCGAACGTAGCTCCGAGCCTTGTCGGTCTCCGGCAGGGTTCGAGCGGCGCCGACGTGGTCACCGTGCAGCGAGCGCTGATTGCGGCGGGTATCTCCGTACGCGGTGGCGCTGACGGTCAATACGGGCCTGCGACACGTGCCGCAGTCGTCGGCTTTCAGTTGAAGAAGGGCCTCGCGCAATCCGGCGAAATCGATGCAGCCACGGCCGACGCCCTCGGGATCACGGGCGGCTCCGCGCCGGTCAATCCCCCAGCACCAGTGACTCCGTCGCCGGTGAACGAATACGTTGGCCTCAAAATCGGCGCACGTGGCGCGTTGGTCAAAGTACTCCAAGAGAAGTTGATTGCGAGCGGAACCACGGTACGCGGTGGCGCTGACGGCGTCTTCGGTGAGGCCACGAAATCAGCGATGATCGCATTCCAGCGACGTAGCTCCCTCCCCGACACAGGCGTGGTGTCCCAACAAGAAGTCGATTTCTTGCACCTCGGCACAACGACGCCTTCTGTCGTCACACCGGCGACGGCGGATGAGCCGGCAGTGGTGGCCCCGGGCAACCCGTACGTGGGCCTGGCGGTGGGTTCGAGCGGTCAGTTGGTCAAGGAAGTGCAGTTGGCACTGATAGATGCAGGCATCATCGTTCGTGGCGGTGCCGATGGGGTGTTTGGAAACGCTACTCAGTCTGCGGTTTCCAAATTCCAGAAAGAAAATAACCTTGGTGTGAGCGGCGCGATCTATGTGGCGACCGCAATCAAACTCGGTCTGGGGATCACCGCTCCTCCGGCGGTCGAGCCGACAACTCCCCCGGTAGCTCCCGCGAACTCCAACCCGTACGTGGGCATGACTGTCGGCAATCAGGGACCATTGGTGAAAGATCTCCAGACTGCACTGATGGGGAAGGGCCTCGTCGTACGCGGCGGCGCCGACGGATCATTTGGCAACGCAACGAAATCCGCATTGATCGCCTTCCAGAAGGTGAATGCTCTTCCGCAGACCGGAGTCGTCACCGAGCAGGGCGCTCAGATCTTGAACCTGGGCACACCCACGCCCGACCCGACACCGGAGCCGAGTGGTTTCGCCCCGAGTCCTGTCGGCTTCCCCCAGAAGGGCGAGTCGAGCGAACGAGTTCGGGTCTTCCAGCAACTGCTGATTGATTATGGAATCAACGTCTTCGGAGGCGCCGACGGATCGTTCGGCAACGCCACCGCATCCGCCATCAAAAAGTTCCAGCAGAACAATGGTCTGACGGTCACTGGCACGGTGACACAGGAGACGGCGGACAAGTTGGGCCTCGTAGCGTCGGACCCCTCTGCCCCACCGACTGCGCCCTCGATCAAGCTCGACAGATTTCCCGTCCAGGGCCGGTGTTTCTTCGGGAACACCTGGCACGCCGCTCGTGGGGAAGGACGACTCCACGAAGGTGCTGACCTGATTGCCAGCGAAGGAAATCTGCTCTATGCCGTCGTCGATGGCACCATCACCAAGCAGTACTGGGATCTGCCCGGTTTGAGAGCTGGTAACGGCATTCGCGTCGCACAAGATGACGGCACGTACTTCACGTATCTGCATATGAGTGGCTTTGCTCCCGGTATCGAGGTTGGCACGAAGGTCATAGCTGGCGATGTGATTGGATTCGTCGGCAACACAGGCAGCAGCGCTACCCCACACCTGCACTTCGAGATCCACCCAGTCGGCGGGGCTGCGGTCAATCCGTATCCCTACCTCAAGGCGATCGACGATTGCCAGAACACCACGCCGCAGTACCAGAGCTCCTTCGCCTCGCCCCAGTGAACCCCTACGACTGAATGCGCTCGGCGCGCAGCGCTGAGCGGCGAACCTTGCCGGCGTCATCACGCAGCGGCTGAGTCACGTATTCGAATGATCGGGGCAGCTTGTAGGTTGCGAGCCGCTCGGCCAGAAATTCGAGCAGATCGCCGTTGGTGACATCGTTGGCCTGCACAATCGCATGCACGTCGTTGCCGCGATCGTCGTTCGGGAGCCCGATGACGGCGCATGATTCGACCAGTGGATGTTCGTTGAGTGCTGCTTCGACCTCGGCGGGATAGATGTTCGCTCCCCCGCTCAAAATCATGTCAGCGACACGGTCGCCCAGATACAGATAGCCGTCGGTATCGAACCAGCCGATGTCTCCGAGCGACTCCCATCCGCCCTCGAGTACTTTCGCTTCGGCACCCACGTATTTGTAGGTCGGGGTGTCTCGGTTCGATCGCATCCACACTTCTCCCTGTTCACCCACGGGCAGATCGGTTCCGTTTTCGTCGCAGATCTTCATTTCGCCGGTGGTCACTCGGCCGACCGAACCTCGGTGTTCGAGCCATTCGGTGCCGGTAATGATGGTGACAGCCTGAGCTTCTGTGCCGGCATACAACTCGTAGATTCGCTCGGCGCCGAGCCAGTCAATCCACTCTTGCTTCAACCATGCCGGACATGGCTCAGCGAGGTGCCAGACGATCCGCAGCGACGACATATCGAAGCCGAACCGGACGTCGGGTTCCAGTCGCAGTATTCGCTTCATCATGGTGGGGACCATGTACACGACGTCCCCACGATGCGTCTCAATCGCAGCGAGTGTGGCCGCTGCGTCGAATTTTGGCAGGAGCACGACGTGGTTGCCAGCAAGGAGCGCCTGGCATGCCCAGACCCCCGGGCCGTTGTGATAGAGGGGGCCAGGCATCACGAGGCAGCCGTCGGGTTCGAGGCCGAGCGGCATCAGTGCGTCCAGGTCGTACATGGCGGGATCACCCGACACGATCAGCTTTGGCCGACCGGTCGACCCTCCAGATGTCGGGGCCTTCCATGCGGGCGATACGGCGTCGGGCAACGGGTTGTCAGACCACGAGGAGTCGGGGACATGGCCAAGCGGAAGGTGCACGATCTCGTCTGGCAGCAGCGCAACGGCTGACGCCGGAGCGCCGATGACCACCTTCGATTCGGCAAGCTGGACGAGCGCTGCCAACTCGCGGGCGGGCAGCTTTGCTGACGTCGGCTGCGGCACCGCGCCGAGCATCCAACACGCCACGTAGGCCACGAACCAATCCGTCGAGTTCGGGAGTGCGACAGTGACATAGTTCCCTGTTGTGACACCGTGACCCTGAAGTTCCCGGGCTAAGCGGGTCGCCGCTGACTGCAATTCGGAGCGAGTCAGCGTTGTGCCTGCGCAAGTCACCGCAGCGGCGTCGGGTTGTTCCGCGGCGAGCGAGCGGAGTCGCGCAGGAAAGGAGAGAGTCGCCATGTCGCGAGTCTGACCAACTCGCCACGGCTGAAACGATGCAGAGCACGTCAAGCAGTCAGCGAACCCGGGACGCTTCAAGGACTGTCGTGCCGTGGTTCATCTCTCGACGGCGCCACGTTGCTAACGTGCAGCGCACAACTGAAACGCCGATCCACTCGATCGGGAGAGCCGGTTCATTCCGGCGCTGAAGGCGCAACCCACCCCGGCAATCGCTCAAGCACCAGGACCGTTCGAGTGAGGCACGCTGGAAAGCAGTCGTCTGACATGTGGACGGCTCGCCCACGGGGATCAAAACTCTCAGGCATCGATGACAGCGGGGGCTAACACCGACCCTGGAGAGAACTGTGCCAACACCGATCGCCGAACTGTTTGAACCCGACGAATTCGTCCGTCGCCACATTGGCCCGTCGGGCGCTGATATGGCGCAGATGCTCGAAGTAATCGGCGTCGAGTCAGTGGCCGCACTGCTTGACATGACGATGCCCGACTCCATCCGCTCTCGGGCACCGCTCGGCCTGGCCGCTGCGGTGCCCGAGGCCGAGGCAATCGGTCGGTTGCGGGCGATTGCCAGCAAAAATCAGGTGGTGACCAGCTTGATCGGCATGGGTTACAACGGCACGATCACTCCCCCGGTCATTGCCCGCAACGTGCTCGAAAACCCTGCTTGGTACACGGCGTACACGCCGTATCAGCCAGAAATCAGCCAGGGCCGCCTCGAAGCCATCCTCAACTTCCAGACCCTCGTCACCGAGCTCACCGGCCTCGACGTCGCCAACGCCTCGCTCCTCGACGAAGGGACAGCAGCAGCTGAGGCCATGACGATGGCCCGCCGACAGTCGAAGTCGAAGTCGCAGCGCTTCTTCGTCCACGAAGATATCCACCCTCAGTCGCTTGCTGTGTTGCGCACACGAGCTGAGCCGGTCGGCATCGACCTGATCGTCGGCGACGTTGACCTGCTTGACAACGAAGCTGGCCTATTCGGTGCAGTGTTCAGCAACCCGGGCTCGCACGGTCGCGTCATGGATTGGACCGAGGCCATTGCTGTCGTGCATGCCTACGGTGGCGTGGCGGCAGTCATTACCGATCCGCTGGCGTCGGTTCTCCTCACGTCGCCTGGCGAAATGGGCGCCGACATTGCCATCGGTTCCGCGCAGCGTTTCGGCGTGCCCATGGGATTCGGCGGCCCGCACGCTGCGTTCGTTGCTGCCCGCGAGAACTCAGCGCGTTCGATGCCGGGCCGCATCGTTGGTGTCAGCACCGACACGGCTGGCCGCCCAGCGCTGCGCCTCGCGCTCCAGACACGAGAACAGCACATTCGACGCGAGAAGGCCACATCAAATATCTGCACCGCACAGGTCCTGCTTGCCAACATCGCTGGTCTGTACGCCGCCTGGCACGGCAAAAGCGGCCTGATCCGCATTGCCGAGCGGGTGCAGCGGCTCACCTCGATCGCCGCAGCCGGCTTGCGTGCCGGTGGCGTCGAAGTGGTCAACGAATCGTGGTTCGACACGTTAACCCTGCTCTCTCCCGACGTCGACGCATCGATGGCGTCAGCACTCGAAGCAGGTTTCAATGTTCGACGGGCGAGCGACGCCACCATTGGCCTGACCTTTGACGAGACATCGACTCTCGATGATGTCTCGATGGTCGTCGCAGCGCTCGGGGGCCAACCACTGGTCGACGCTGCCATCGACAAGGCTCCCGATGGGCTCCCCACTGCATTGCGTCGCACCGATGCGTTCCTGACGCAGTCGGTGTTCGAGCGGTATCACTCTGAGCATGAGATGCTCCGATACCTGCGCCGCCTCAGCGATCGCGACCTCGCGCTCGACCGCACGATGATCCCGCTGGGCTCGTGCACCATGAAGTTGAACGCCACATCGGAGATGCTGCCGATCACGTGGCCCGAATTCGCCGAGATTCATCCGTTCGCTCCCGCCGCGCAGGTTGCCGGGTACCACGAGATGATCGACGACCTCGCTGGTCGGCTTGCAACGATCACCGGCTACGACGCGGTCAGCCTGCAACCGAACGCAGGAAGCCAAGGCGAATTCGCTGGGCTGCTTGCGATCCGCGCCTTCCACCGGGCCAACGGTGATGAGCAGCGCACGGTCTGCCTCATCCCCTCCAGTGCCCACGGCACCAATGCCGCAAGCGCAGTGATGGCCGGCCTCGACGTCAAGGTCGTTGCATGTGACCTTCGGGGCAATGTTGACCTCGATGACGTGCGGCTGAAAATCGCTGAGGTCGGCGATCGGCTCGCAGCCATCATGATCACCTACCCGTCGACGCACGGCGTGTTCGAAGTGTCGGTCGGCGAACTCTGTGGACTCGTCCACGATGCTGGCGGTCAGGTGTACGTCGATGGCGCCAACCTGAACGCATTGGTCGGCCATGCTCGACCGGGTAAATTCGGCGCAGACGTCAGCCATCTCAACTTGCACAAGACGTTCTGTATCCCGCACGGCGGTGGCGGCCCCGGCATCGGCCCGATCGGCGTTCGGGCACACCTCGAACCGTTCCTCCCGGGCAATCCGCTCGATGGATCGTCGCCGGTCGGTGCCGTGTCGGCGGCCAACTTCGGCTCGGCTGGCATCCTGCCGATTCCGTGGATGTATCTCGAGATGATGGGTGGTCAAGGCCTCACCGACGCCACATCCGTGGCGATCGTTGCTGCCAATTACATTGCCGAACGACTCGATGAGCACTTCCCGGTGCTGTACCGAGGCGAACAGGGGCGAGTGGCGCACGAGTGCATCATCGATGTCCGTGACATCACGAAAGAAACTGGTGTCACCGTCGACGACATCGCCAAGCGCCTGATGGACTACGGGTTCCACGCCCCCACGATGAGCTTCCCCGTCGCCGGCACCTTGATGATTGAGCCGACCGAAAGTGAAACATTGCGTGAGATCGACCGTTTCTGCACCGCGATGATCTCGATCAGGGCCGAGATCGACCGAGTCGCTGCCGGAGAATGGTCGATCGAGCAGAGCCCGTTGCGGCACGCTCCGCATACGTCGGAGGAATTACTCGGCGACTGGGACCGCCCGTATCCCCGTGACCTGGGCGCGTTCCCCCTCGATTCGCTGCGTGTGTCGAAGTACTTTCCGCCGGTGTCGAGAATCGACGGTGCGTACGGCGACCGTCACCTCGTCTGCTCGTGTGAGCCACTCGAGGCGTATGCCACCTGAGCGGGCGCAGCTAGGTTGCCGGTATGGCCGAGACTGATCCCCTGTCGCAGATGTTCAACCTCTTCGCAGCGCCGCTCGCAGGAACAATCCAGTCGTTCGAGCAGTTCCGCAAAGGGGTCGACGAGTTTCTTCAGGGCGTCGAAAACTTCAACCGCACGATGGAGAATCTGAACGAGATCACTCAGCGGATTAACTCCATCGTGAGCGAACTCGAGGCGCCGATCCGAGCTGCCATCCCGCAGATGACCCGGACGATCAAAACCGCCGATGACATGATGAAGGTGGTCAGTGGGCCGGCAATGGCCGCCGCCCCGGCGATCGAGCGACTCGCACAGACTTTGTCGACCCCGGCGTTCGCTCAACTACCGAATCAGCTTGGACAATTCAGCGACATCCTCGGCGATCTGCAGAGCCGCCTCGGTTCGGTCACACATCTTGCTGACTCAGCAAGCGGACTGTTTGGCGGGCTGAAGTTCCCTGGGATGGGCGGTGGCGGTCGGCAAGCACCGCGGGTGGAGCCACATCCCGCTCCTGCGGCGCCGCCGAAGAAGGCCGCAACGAAAAAGGCCGCCGCCCGCAAGAAGACGGCGAAGAAGAAGACCGCTGCGAAAAAAGCCTGACCGGCGGGTCAGACGAACGGTGGTCGCACGATGCGGCCACTGAGCTCTTTGCCCCGCACGTCGATCGTCACGGCTTGACCCTCAGAGGTGTCCGGCGGGAGGAACCCGAGGGCGATTGCATGGCCAAGGACCGGCGAGAAGTTGCCGCTGGTGACCTCGCCGACGACCTTGCTGGCGATCGAGATGGTGCAACCCGTTCGAGCCGGTCGACGGCCTTCCAGGGCGATACCGAAAAGTCGGCGAGTGACGCCGGCTTCGCGTTCGGCAAGCGCAGCATCGCGGCCGGTGAAGGCCGGCTTGTTCCAGGCAACCACCCAGCCGAGGCCGGCCTGCAGTGAGGTGACCCCAGCGCCAAGTTCTTGGCCGTGCAACGGCAACCCTGATTCGAGTCGAAGTGTGTCGCGAGCACCCAGCCCTGCCGGCGTGATGCCAGCGGCCAGCAGTGCGTCCCAAAGTGCAGGGGCCGTATCGACGGGCACAGCGATTTCGACGCCCGGCTCGCCGGTGTAGCCAGTGCCAGCCACGGTGCAACTCGTGCCGTTCCACTCGCATGTAGCGACATGGAATCGACCAACGGCTGCCGCAGCCGAGAAGACGGTCGCGAGCTGCGCATTGGCCTCAGGACCTTGCACTGCGATGACTGCCCGAGTGCGGGTTGTCTCCAGTCCCCCGATAGCGGCGACCACGTCGTCTGTGTTGGAGGCGTTGGGCATCACGTCGAACACGTCGGGGTTGCCGTCGGCGCGGGGATGCCACCAGATGATGATGTCGTCAAGCACGGAGGCGTCGGTTGCATCGAGGAGATGCGTGTACTGCGCCCGGCCGGGCGCGATTTTGGTCAGATCGTTGGTGAATGCCGCCTGCAGTCGATCAAATGCTCCATCGCCTTCGATTCGGACGGAGCCCAGATGCGACACGTCGAACATCGCGGCACCGCCGCGGCAAGCGAGGTGTTCAGCGACGGTGCCAGACGGGTAGGCGATTGGCATCTCCCAGCCACCGAACTCGACGAGGTTGGCGTCGAGTGCTCGGTGCTGTTCGGCGAGCGGTGATCGTCCGAGCTGCATGGGGTGCCCGACGGCTCAGATGACTCGTCGGTGGGGCTGCTCGTGAAGGATCTGCGCAGCGATCTCGGCGACATCGGCTTCAAGTTCAGACTGCACGCCACTCATCGACAGCATGTTGAGGACACCCTGGCCCTTCTTCAAAACGTCAATCAACTGACCGTCGTCGGCGCAGACCTGCACGCTCTCGCCTTCGATGACGAGGTGGGCCGAGGCGATGTCGGTGGTGACGTATTCGCGCAGGTATTCGAACACCTTGCGGACCTGTTCCAGCTTGATGCCGGCATCGAGCAGCTTCTTGATCGTCTTTAATTCGAGCAGGTCCGTATAGGAATAACGGCGACGACTACCGCTGCCGCTGGCATCGCTGAGCGACGGGCGAATCAGGTCGGTGCGGGCCCAATAGTCGAGCTGGCGGTAAGAGATACCGACGACGGTGGCCGTCTGTGTGCCGCTATACCCGAGGGCTTTCGCGAGTTGCTGATCGGTGATTCGAGAGTCGTCCATGGTCCTGCCTCCAGTTCGTTGATCTCAACAGGGCGACACGGCGTGCCGACGGTTGTCGAGACTCACGCGGCGGCACCACAAAGGGGTAGTTACAGCTCTGTGAGATGTACGACTCTACGCACCCTGCACACAACCGTCAACTATTGATTGAGAGTTCTCTGCTCAGAGCGTAATTGTCGCCGCGAATTGGTTGGTGATCCCCACCCCGCCCTGGCGCAGGTGGTCATGCTTCGAAGTCTTCGGGGTTGACGGTGTCGAGGAAGTCTTTGAAGTCGTCGATGATTTCGGCGGCGTCAGTTTCGGGCTCAGCCGGAGCGTCTTGTGCCTCAGCATCCATCAGTTCGTCGCTGGCAAACAGCGGTGCATCGCATCGAACTGCCAATGCGACGGCGTCCGATGGGCGGCAGGAGATGACCTTCTCCCCCACCGCGGACGCCAGGTGTACTTCGGCATGGAATGTTTGGTCGACCATCGCGGTGACCACGATCTTTGTCACCGAGGCGCCCAGCTCGCTGAGTGTGGCGAGGAACAGGTCGTGCGTGAGCGGTCGAGGCGGCTGAACACCTTCGAGTGCGTAGTGAATAGCGGATGCTTCGGGCGTGCCGATGTAGATCGGCAGGAGTCGGTTACGGCCGCCCTGTTCGCGCAACAACATCATCGGCGTGTTCGCCGGTACTTCGACACGGACGCCAACCAACTCGAGAGGGATCACGTGGCTGACGATACTCAGTCTTCGAAGTGGTGGCGCATCGCGGCTTGCATCAATGCGTCACGAAGCCTTCCGCCAAGCTGATCGAGATCAACAAGGTGCTGGCGAGCCTGACCGGTCGCGTGCGGATTGCGCTGGCGAAGGAGCGGCTGGATCATCTGCTCGAACAGGCCGACTTCGCGGTCGGCAGCGACCTTCCATCCTCGGAGGTGGCGGACATCAGCACCAGCATCCAACAGCTGCTTGGACGCGCGGGCGATATCGAGTGCACCTTTGCCGTAGATCCCACTTGAACCTCGGAGAGGGGTGATCAGTCCGTACGACTCGAGGTTGTCGAGTTCGGCTGCGTCGAGGTCAGCCATCGAGCACAGCTCGTTTTTGGTGAGAGTGACTCCAGGAAGAAGATTCGGCGCTGCAAGCATGGTCGAGGGCGGCGGCTTTGTCGACACCGGGGCGCGGTCCAGTTCAGGGGTATCCAGCTCCCCATTCGGTGATTCGACGGCTTCCGTCGGTGGGGCAACTGGCGCGGCTTCACCGATGAGTGCCGGAGCTGCATCGACGGACTCAGCCGTGCGTGCGAAAAGAGCGTGAGCGCCCGTTGCCATGGTGACGACCTGAGCATTGGCCGCGGCGGCGTCGGGCATGTTCTTGATACCGCGAGGACGTGGAATCTCGCTGGTGGGATCGATCTCGCCAGAATCGAGGCGATCCTTGATCACCCGCAGCGGCAGGTAATTTTCTCGTTGCTCGCGCAAGATGCATCGCAGCAGCTCGACGTCGTCGTCGTAGAATTTGCGGTAGCCGGACGGGGTGCGCTCAGGGTCGATCAGACCTTGACTCTCGAGAAAACGAATCTTCGAGATGGTGACATCGGGGAACTCTTCGAGCAGGAGCGCGAGCACCTCACCGATCGAGAGGTGGGACATCGACGTACTCGGAATTAGTCGCTCAGCCATCGTTGCGCTCAAAAAACACGAGCCTGAATTTGCCTATCTGCAGCTCGTCGCCATGACAGAGCAGCATCTTGTCAATGCGTTCCTGGTTGACGTAGGTGCCATTCAAAGAGCCAGCATCGCTGGCCACGTAACCGTCAGCCGTTCGCTCGATCTCAGCATGACGTCGAGAGACGGTGATGTCGTCGAGGCTGATCTCACTGTCGGGGTGACGACCGAGCTTCGTGGTGGTTTCGTCGAGCGAGAACCTTGAGCCGGCTTGGGACCCTGCACGAACGATCAAGACACCGACCTTGAGTGGCAATTCGCCGATCGGGATGACGAGGTCATCGTCAGTACCCGGCGCGTCTTGCAGTTTGTCGATCGCTGTCAGCGTGACTGTCCGATCTTTTAAGGAGTCCATCGGTTCGCCACAGCTCGAGCAGAAGGAACTCTCAGGTGGGTTGCGATGGCCGCACTGGTTGCAGAACACGTAGGTACTCATGTGTGTCAGCCTTCTGTGAGCGCCCGATAGCCGTCGGCATCCATCAAGCCCTCGAGTTGAGTGGGATCGCTCATTTCGATGGAACAGATCCAACCTTCACCGTACGGGTCACTGTTGAGGAGTTCTGGGGTGTCGTCGAGTTTCTCGTTGACTGCAACAATTGTTCCGGACACTGGCGCATAGATGTCGCTGACCGACTTGGTGCTCTCCACCTCGGTGAACGAGTCGCCGACAGTGACGACGCTGGCGGCCTCGGCGGCCTCGACGAACACGACGTCACCAAGGGAATCCTGAGCGAAGTCGGTGATCCCGATGGTGACGGTGTTGCCGTCTTGGCGGATCCACTCGTGGTCCGACGAGTAGCGAAGGTCAACGGGAATGTTCATCACAGCCACAGTAGCGAAAATCAGGGTGAAGAAGGAACACGGTGGGCGCGACCTTCGGCGATGCCCTCGCGCACCTGGGGGATGTAACTGACGCCGGTCCACAAGCTCAAGGCCAGCCCCGGTACGCCTGTCAGCCATGACAAGACGTTGAAGAACCCCGACTCGAAGACGTTTGCGTTGCCAATGAGGAAGCTCGGAACAGCGCCCATGAGCATGAAGGTGGCGGTTTTGCCCCACCATGTGACGTCGAAACGTTTCATCCCGAAGAACAGCGTCGCAATGGCCATCATCAGCCCAACGGCAACCTCGCGGAAGAGCACCGCCAGGGCGAACCAGAGCGGAATCGAGCCATCAATGATAATGGCGACGACGGCGACGAAGAAGAAGAGCCTGTCGACGGTCGGATCAAATATCTTGCCGAATTCGCTCACCTGATTGAACCGTCGTGCGATGTAGCCGTCGATCCAGTCGGTCGACCCAAGCGCAGCGAGCATCCATGCGGCCCCAGCCCGGTTGTCTTTACTGAACAGGAGCCAGAGGAACAGGGGCAGGCACAGCAACCGGGCCAAGGTAAAGAGGTTCGGCACCGTCCACACGTTGTCGAACAGGCCGGCGTCGTCGACGGTTACTTCGGAGATCGCCGATGTTGGTCGTTGGTCGGTCACGAGTCCATCGTACGTGGCGCCTACTGTGGCCGACGTATGACCACTGTCTTTACCATGATCATCAACGGCGACATTCCCGGCACGTTCGTATGGCGCGACGAACAGTGCGTAGCTTTCATGTCGATCAACCCGATTACGGCCGGCCATGTGCTCGTTGTGCCGATCGAAGAGATCGACCACTGGATCGATGCGTCCCCCGAGTTGAACGCCCACATGTTCGACGTGAGTCGCAACATTGCTCAGGCGCAGCAGCGAGCGTTCGGCTGCGCCAAGGTCGGCATGATCATCGCCGGCTACGAAGTGCCCCATGCCCATATCCACCTGATCCCGACCAACGAGATGAATGAGCTGTCATTTGCTCACGCTGCGGCGAGTGTCGAGCGTTCCCACCTCGATGCGTGGGCTGCAGCCATCACCGCCGAACTCTCAACCTAAGGTCTGTCACGCCGCTTCCTCCCACACCGCGGTCTCACCACGGTGTGACACTCTCAACCTGAGAGTGGGGTGGTGAGATCGGGCGTGTTGTTCCGGACGCTGTTGACGTTGGTACTCACGGCGCAGAGGCGCAGGATGTTGTCGTTTCGAGCGGTGAACAGGTCGCTGAGTGACTCGATGTCGGCGTTGCCCGGATCGAGCCATTCCTGCCATCGGGTTGGTGGCACGAGGACTGGCATCCGGTGATGGACGACGGACATGTCGTGGTTTGCTTTGGTCGTGATCACCGTGGCGCTGCGCAGCCACCGCTGTTCGGGATCTGCTGGATCTTTCCAGGTGGACCACAGCCCCGCAACCGCCAGCGGCTCGCCGTCGATGCGCTCGATGAACATTGGCTGCTTGAGCGGTTTGCCCTTGCTGTTGAGTGGGCCGTCCGGTGAGCCGGGCTTCCATTCGTAGAACCCATCCAGTAGGCCTACGCGTTTTAGGTGCCACCAGAGCCGTTAAACGCATTTCATCTTGGACTTCGCCAAAAAGTCTCTGAAATGCACCGGATTTAACTGCAGGATCTGAGCGAACGGGCATGGTCCGGTCGTGATCAGTCACTCGGGACAACCTCTGTATCGACCAAATCTTGGCCAATCACGCCCCAAAAGCGTGGTTGAAGAGCTTCGTACGTTGCTCAGTATGAAGACCTACACGCTCAAATTTCCCGGATCACGTGCTTTTCGTTTACCAAACCCCAGGTCAGGCGCCATTGACACCTCTGTTACTTCCTTACGACGGGATTTTCAGGTGGCGGGACAATGACTGACATACATGACGTAAAAGTTCACCCACCCCACAAGGGCGGTCCTGGGTGTTTCGACCACGTTGCTCTGCGACTTGGTCACACACTCATACCGGGACTTGAGGGTGTCAAACAGTGGTACATCACGGTGAACGGCCGTCCTCACACGGCATCGTTCCACTGGCTCAAAAAGCGTTCTCATCAGTCAGAGTCGACTGGCGAAGCAAGCGCCCGCAACCTTGCCAAGTACATCAGATTCCTCATCGACGAACGAGGACTGTTTAACGATGACGAGCGGTACTCCGATGTCATGGTGGTCACAGAGGACGATGTGCTTGCTTACAAACGGCACTGCACTCAGGGCGACGACCGCATGAAGCCTCAAAGCTGGAACAAGATCGCAGCGGCGATCAAGCTGTTCCACATTCATGTGCACAGCAAAGATCGGCTTGATCTGGCGTTGCCGTTCCCGCTCAACACGGTCACAACTCAAGACGGTTACGTCTATCAAAGTACGGGCCTGTCTGTGCCTGACAAGGCCGGGTCAAAAGGGACACCGTTAACACCGGACTTCGCTGACATTTTGCTTCAAGGCGCAAAGCGTCTTGACAGCAACTTCAACGAGCATGACGGCCCTGCCGTCATGCGAGATTGGGCGCTGGTCAGTCATGCTCTGGCTACTGGGATGCGTCGTGAGTCGCTGGCAATGGCGACCATTTACGAGATCCCTGACCCGAACGGAACACCTTTGGTGGTGAACCTCGTTCCAGACGCAACAGCTAAGGGCGGCGCTGGTTCACAGTCGCTTGCGTTCGAGTACCGCATCAAAGCGGTTCGTGCATACATCGCAGAGTTCCGACCGGCGATTGCTGCCGAGGGCGCAAAACATCACAAGCCGGAACGACCACTGCACCTGCTTGAAGCAACTAACACCTGGTGGAAGTACGCCGACCACGACGGCGAAGTCACAAACAAGCGTCCGTGGGCGCAGACCGATTCAGATATGCGTCGCCGAATTGTTCTTGACGACGGTTCGTCCCCGCTCGTGCATTTAACAATGCACGGCACACCAATGGAGTTAGACACTGTCTCCAAGGTCGTTGCGGACGCCCGAGACTTCGCAGTCAAACATATTGACCAGTCGTTTCCTGACAGGTTTCGGCTGCATGACTGTCGGCACACGTTCGCTGTTCACCTGGCTCTGGCCTGCTACCTCGGTGCAGTAGCCCGCTGGGTCGATCAGAGTTCAAGATTCGCCTACAAACCGGCGGCTCTTGTCGATGCCATTGATGTTGTGCAGGCGTCACTTGGCCACTCATCGCAGACGTCGACGCAGCTGTACCTCACTCACGCCGCCGCCCAGCTCGCTGCGAACATTCCTGCTGAGCGTTACATCGGGCCAACGGCGTACTGATGAGCACCCACGCCGAGTATCTGCACGACATCACCGAAGTCGTCGACATTGATCACGACCGTCTGTCATTCACGGTCAGAGCGAACAGCAGCGTTCAACCGTTGACAATCAACATGATGCCAGCCGACCATCCTGGTTTCGCTGCGGGCTCTATCCCGCCTGTCATTGCCCAGATGTTCAGCATCTGCGCAGACCACCTCCCCGGTTACCGCATCGGAACCTGGAACAGCAGCCACTCAGTTGTTAACAGCTTCGCCGTTGCGAGGCGGGTTGCGGAAGCTCTTAGCGATGTTGGTGTCACCGATCTGAACGACACGGCGTTCACACGCGATGTCGCTGACACTGTCACTGAAGCTCCAAACCGTCAGGACCGGATCAACAAGAGGCGGCTGTTGCAGCTTGCTGTTGGTCAGACTGACCGACCGGACAAGGAACGCCTGGCTAAGAACATCGGCAAACTCCCGGTCCCCCCAAAGCCTGTTGCAGCAGATCAGTCGTTCGAGCCAGGCCAAGCAGCAGCGCTCAAAGAAGCTGCCCGAGCGACGATCGAACATTACGACGAAAAGCGCAAGAACA